>ERZ795030.582-NODE-582-length-54989-cov-7.852332_pt1 | contig 54989 bp, 46 predicted proteins | sample MGYA00375122_ERZ795030 | MGnify/ENA primary metagenome ERZ795030 (study PRJEB30165, sample SAMN05720146) | activated sludge metagenome | isolation source: anaerobic digester from wastewater treatment plant | place: Japan | collected 2015-04-20 ... | reverse complement strand
CGGTTGTGTGTTTCCGGACGGGTGTGGTACCCGAAAAGGGTCAGCCGGGCAACGGGTGGGTCGCCCGGCATCTTGTAGTGTGATCGCTATTTATCTGTTTTTGGTTTCAACAATTTTGATAGCAGTTTCTTACGTTGACAAACCGACTATCATTCTCTAGTATGGATCTACCATGACTGCAGAAGAACTCCGCCAAAAATATATTTCATTCTTTGAGAGCAAAGGCCATGTACGGATATCCGGAAAGTCCCTGCTTCCGGATAATGACCCTACTGTCCTGTTCACCACTGCGGGGATGCACCCGCTTGTTCCCTATCTTATGGGTGAAACCCATCCTGCCGGTACAAGGCTTACCGATTATCAAAAATGTATTCGTACCGGAGATATAGACGCTGTAGGAGACCCGAGTCATCTTACTTGTTTTGAGATGCTCGGGAATTGGTCTTTGGGCGACTATTTCAAGGAAGATGCCATCCGTTTCAGTTATGAATTCCTTACCAGCAAGGAGTACCTCGGTTTACCTCCGGAAAAATTGTCCGTAACTGTATTTGCCGGTGAAGATGATGTACCCCGAGATGACGAGTCTGCTGCTATCTGGGAAAGTCTGGGTATTCCCCGGGAACGTATTCATTTTATGCCGCGGTCCGACAACTGGTGGGGTCCTGCCGGGGAAACGGGCCCTTGCGGTCCTGATACTGAAATGTTTATTGACACCGGAAAGGCTGCCTGTTCAGAAGATTGCAAGCCCGGTTGTCATTGCGGAAAGTATATAGAAATCTGGAATGATGTATTCATGCAGTACAACAAGCAAAAGGATGGTTCTTTTGCAAAGTTGGATCGAAAATGTGTGGATACGGGTATGGGACTTGAACGTACCATTGCGATGCTTCAAGGCAAGAAGTCGGTGTATGAAACTGAAATTTTCAGACCGCTTATCGCTTGTGTTGAAGGTCTGTGCGGCAAGAAATTTGGTGATAGTGCCGATCATGATGTTTCCATTCGCATTATTTGTGATCACACACGCGCTGCGACTTTCATACTCGGCGACGAACGGGGTGTTCCTCCGTCCAATGTCGGTGCCGGGTATGTATTGCGCCGGTTAATCAGGCGAGCGGTTCGTCATGGACGCAAGCTTGGTATTGACGGGCTCTTTTTGTCGAATCCGGCCGAAATAGTTATCGATCAGTTTTCCGGTGCCTATCCGGAACTTGCCCAGAATCGCGATTTTGTTTTAAAGGAACTGGTTGCCGAGGAGCAAAAGTTTCTTGAAACTTTGAAGAAGGGTGAAGTTGAATTCGAGAAGATGCTCCCCAATCTTCTCAAGAATCCGCAGAAAACCATGTCTGGTCGTCTTGCTTTCAAGCTTTATGATACATACGGATTTCCTATTGAGCTTACCGAAGAGCTCGCCGGTGAAAATGGTCTTGCGGTAAACCGGGCTGAATTTGATGAGGCTTTCAAGAAGCATCAGGAATTATCCCGTGCGGGCAGTGAGCAGGTTTTCAAAGGCGGTCTCGCAGATCACTCGGAAAAAACAACTGCGTATCATACGGCGACCCACCTTCTTCAAAAGGCGCTTCGTATGGTCCTGGGCGATCATGTTGGACAAAAGGGATCAAATATTACCGCAGATCGTATGCGGTTCGATTTTACTCATCCGGAACCAATGACGGCGGAGCAGATCGCTACAGTCGAAAAAATCGTTAATGAGCAAATTTCGGCTGATCTTCCCGTCACTATGGAAATCATGCCGATTGAGGAAGCGAAAAAGAGTGGCGCGATGGCGTTGTTCGGTGACAAGTACGAGGATGTTGTAAAGGTGTATTCCATCGGTTCATTTTCCAGGGAGGTCTGTGGAGGCCCTCATGTTGAGCGTACCGGCGGGATGGGTACTTTCAAAATAGTAAAGGAACAGTCTTCGTCTGCCGGTGTTCGGCGTATACGGGCTGTACTTGATAACAGCTAAAATCGTAACCTCGGGTACTATGTACTGTTTACCGAGAGAACACTCCGAGATGAAACAAAGAAGGTATTGTATGAAGCGTGTAAGTTTTTTTATTTGTCTGAATCTTTTAGTTGCCGGTACCGTGATGGCACAATCCGATTTGCAGCCGATTGCAACGGTGAAGGTTCAGAAGAGTGAACCGATTACTCTCAGGCAGCTCAGAACCCGGGTTGAGGCTTATCAGAAAGAACTTGGAAGGGTTATGACTCTTGACGAGCGGAAGAAAGTGCTCGATACCATAATAAATGAACGGTTGGTCGTTCAGGCCGCAGAAAAAGAGGGAATGCGTATTCCCGATTCGGAAGTTAACCAGAATTTTATTCAAATGATCTCACAGCAGGTCGGTAAAAACGTTACCGAAGCCGAGTTTGCCCAATTGATCAAGGACCAGACCGGTCTTTCTCTTGACGATTACATGCGTGCGCAAAATGGAATGAGTCTTGCCGACTACAAGAACTTTCTCCGCAGTCAGATAATTGCGCAGCGGTATGTCATGGCAAAAAATCAGAGTGAACTTCAGAATCTCGCGGAACCCAGAGATGCAGATATACGTTCGTATTATGAGTTGAACAAGCAGAGTTTTGTTCAGCCCGATATGGTGAAAATATTCCTGGTGATCGTTCCCAAGGAAGGTAATCCCACCGCTGCTGAGGCCAAGCTTCGGGAGCTTCATCAAAGCTTGAAAGACAAGCCTGCAAATGCCGGCGAAATTCGGATTCGTTCCCAGGAGAAGAATTCAGGGTATCAGGCTGGTGAAATGTTTGTGAACAAAAACAGCGCGGCTTCCCGTCAGCTTGGAATTTCCATGGATGCTCTTCTCAAGATTTTCAGTATGGAAATCAATGAGGTTTCGGATGTTACTGAAACAGCAAATGATTTCCAGTGTTTTCTGGTACAGGAACGGTTTTCTGCAAAGATTCTTGAACTCAGTGATGTCGTGAAGCCGGGGACCAATATTACCCTCTACGAATATATCAAGCGGAATATGCATGCCCAGTCTACAAATCAGGCAATAAACAATGCGCTTACCCAACTGATAAATGAGTTAAGAAAACCGGAAAATTATCAAATCCTCCGTTCAGATGCGGAGCTCGACAGCATCTTGTCCTGGTAGCAGAATGGCAGGACGAAGAAAAGGCAGAATAATTGCGTTCCAGGCTTTGTATTCCTGGGACGTTTCGAAACGGCCTGTTGATGAACTTCTTGAGTTCGACTGGCTTGAAAGTACAAAACGCGAGAAACTGGGCGAGGAAGGCTTGGTCTTTCCCCGCCTTATTATTGCGGGGGCGCTTGAACATATTGACGATATTGACAAGCAGATACGTGATAATCTTGATAATTGGGATTTTAACCGGCTAAATCGTGTCGATCTGGCCATACTCAGAATGAGTGTCTATTCGCTTCTCTACCAAAAGGACATGCATCCGTCCATCGTAATAGATGAGGCGGTCGATATTTGCAAGGAATTCGGTTCGGATGAGTCCTTCCGGTTTGTAAACGCGATTCTTGACAGTATCAGGAAAAAGAACGAAGGAATTCAGTGAGATGAATCTTTGGGGCCGACTGCGTTACGGAATTCTTTGTATTCTGTTCTGCCTGTCGGTCATGGTTCTGACTTTTTCCTGTTCCGCGGCTGATCAGCACGGAGCGTTTCTGACACGTCTTGACCGGATTGATGTATTGGTTCGTGCGGGAGATACCCGTGACGCGTTACGTGAGCTTGTCCGTTTGCGAAAAAAGGCTGTAAGCGCCGGGCAGTGGTTATCACTGGTTAAACGCGAGCTGCAGCTTGACGCTCCTGCGCAGTCAGTTGATACGCTTGCTGAAGCGTTGATTGGTCTGCCGGCAAATGAATCACTTGCAGCGGTCATGACTGATACGCTTGTCGGTCTTGGACGTTATGAGGAAGCGCTGGATTACGCTGATATTCTTCTTTTATCTCCCTACATGGCGGTTGCGGCCAGGGCCGGAATTGAATACCTTCTGGCTAATGGTCCGGGAAATGCTCCGGATCCGGCTTACTTCAATGCAGCGTACCGGGTGAGTGGCAAATCAGGCTATCTGGTCGCCGCGGCGGTGCTGCACGCGCAACGGGGTGCATATCACGAAGCTTGTTCACTCATGCTTCCCGTACGGGATCCTGCATATCGGTATTTGACAGCGCTTCTTTGTTACGACGCGGGGTACCATGAAAAACATCGGTCCCTGTATCCTGAGTCGCTCGTTGTACATAGCTATCCTGCTGAGGAATCGCTGTTATTGTCGGATTCTCTGTACCGTCTGGGGTTAGTGGATGATGCGAGACATGTCTGGCAAGACCTGATCACGGTGTATCCGGGGTATTCACCCGTTCCATACTATAATCTTTCAAAAACGGGTTCTGCCGACGGTCGGGGAACAAAACTGTTGTCGGACTGTCTCGATATATTCCCGGCGTACTATCCGGCAATAGCCCTGTACACGCATGCAGTACGATCTTTTCAGGATAGTTCACGTGATGATCCGGTTGCAGGAGCCCTTCGCTCCGCGGGTTTTTCCAGCATGAGAATGGATGCCGACGCGGATATTGAGCGTCCGGACGCCGGGGAAGCCTTGCGAAAAATAGCTCGGGGTATGAGTGATCCGTCAGGGATTCATGATCCCCGTCTCCATATTGAGCGGATACGTCTTAATCCCTATCGAAATGACCCTACCGAGCGAACAGAAGCGATGGTATGGAAATTGCTTGAACGATTCCCTGACAGTACTTTGTCTCATGACTATGCGCTCTGGTATTTTTTATCGTCCGGGTCGTATGATACAGCTTTTTCGCTGAATGCCAATCATCCGGAAGGCCCCCGTCCGCTGTATTCCGCCCTGGAATCCGCCCTGTTGGGCAATGCCGGTCAGTCAATTGACTATTTCATGGAAATGGCAAATGACGATAATCTTGCCTGGCTGGGACTTGCTGATGCAGCTCTGGTTCATTATCGTCTTGGCAATAAAGAAACCGCTTTGGAAGACTTGATCCTTGCGGCTTCAATGGCTCCAAACCGGATACAGGAAAGCCGTATTCAATACCATATCGCCGTACTTCTTGAGTCCATGCGTTTGATGGACCGTGCAGAAAGTGTTCTGGGCTATGCTCTTGAACTGAATCCGGAGAATCATCTTGCGCGGGCAATGCTGGGAAAAATCAGGGCAGGAAAGTAAAAAAAAGGACCTGCAAACCGGATAGTCCGGCGCAGATCCTGTACTCCGTACACCAGTGTGTATCAGCTGATTACGGCAATAACGTCGGCAGCTTTGAGAATGAGGTGATCTTCTCCGTCAATCTTGACGGCGGTTCCGGCGTATTTTTCATACAGTACCTTTTGACCTTCCGTAACCTTGATTTTTTCCTTGTCGTCGCCAATGGCAACTACAACGGCGGTTTGTGTCTTTTCCTGAGCGGTATCGGGAATGATTATTCCGCCTGCGGTTTTAGCTTCAAGTTTTTCCGGTTTGACAAGAACACGGTCTGCCAATGGTTTTACTTTCATTGAGATCCTCCTGCTATTGAAATATACGAAAAAAGGCTCCGGGGGTCAAGCAAAATTCATCAATGCAGTCGAGTCCGATCCAGTTTGACCCAATTTGATACAGAAAATCGCGATTCTTTTCAATATGTGTCATTTTTACCCATGATATCCTAGTATAGATATAGGATAAATTATTTTTGAAATAACATTTCCTTATATTATAAGGAATTATATGATTAAAAATCTGCCCGAAAAATAACTAAAAGTTGGCATGGCACTTGCTTATTATAGGTAACACGTTTGAGCTTACAGGAGGGCAAACATGGTTAATACTAATGTTAAACGCATTCAAAATGAAAACACCATACTTTCTACCTATCTTAAAGAGATAAACAAGATACCGCTTTTGTCCCGTGAAGAAGAATATGATTTGGCCATAAAGGCCGTTGCCGGTGACAAGGACGCTCAGGATAAACTGATCAAGGCAAATCTGCGTTTTGTTGTCAACGTGGCAAAAAAATATCAGAATCAGGGCTTACCGCTTATGGACCTCGTCAGTGAGGGAAACATAGGTCTCATGAATGCTGTAGAACGCTTTGACGCTACCAAGGGATATCATTTTATATCGTATGCGGTCTGGTGGATTCGGCAGGCAATATTGAAGGCGGTTTGTGAGAAATCCCGCATGATACGCCTGCCTTTGAATCGGGCGAATGAACTCGTTCAGATTGACAAGGCACGCAAGGAAGTTGATTCAAGTAAAGGCGAGGAAAATGAGCTCAGGGAAATCGCCGGGCTTTTAAATATGAGTCAGGATCATGTTCGGGATATTCTCAACATTTCCCGGGATATGGTTTCCCTTGATGTACCAGTTTTCGCCGATCGCGACGGGAACACTATCGGTGATTTCCTTGAAGACAGCCGGTATGAACAGCCCGAAGAGTCCATGATTGAAAACGCGCTTCGGGACGATATTGATGCGGTTCTCGCGACCCTGACCGAAAAAGAGGCCCGGATACTCCGGCTCCGCTTTGGTCTCAACGGTAACCGGGCAATGTCGCTCAAAGAGATAGGCGACCGCTTTAATCTTACCAAGGAGCGCATTCGTCAGATCGAAAAAAAGGCTATCCGTCGGTTGCAAAATCCTGCGCGAATGAGCCGGCTTGAGGCGTACGTTGCCTGATCCGGCATAGAAACGCTCTCCATAATCAGCTATAATCGCCGCATGATACGTGCGGCGATTTTTGATATGGACGGTTTGCTTTTTGATACTGAAGTCCTGTGCTGTAATGCCTGGCGTACGATCGCCGGAAACGCCGGGTATGCCATGCCCGAAGATCTGTTTCTTTCCTGCGTGGGGCTGAACAGTCGTGATACCCGGACCCGGGTTATCAGGGAAATGGGCGAAAACTTTCCCTATGACGAGTTCGGTACGGAAGCCCGTACCTGGATGCAGTCCCGCATGGAAGCAGACGGCCCGCCGCTAAAACCGGGGGGAACCACTCTTCTTGAATTTCTTGTACAATCATCTATCCCGACTGCTCTTGCAACCTCCACCAGTGAAAAATCTGCTCGCTGGATGATAGAACGTGCCGGGTTTACCCGATACTTCAATGCGTACGCATTCGGTTCCGAGGTCGAAAACGGTAAACCGGCTCCGGATATCTTTCTTTTGGCAATGAAGCGGCTCGGAGTTTCCAATCCCGCTGAATGTGTCGTATTCGAAGATTCGGCAGCCGGCCTCCGTGCCGCTCAGTCCGCCGGGATGCGGTCGGTTTTTGTTCCCGATATGGTAGAGCCTCCCGGAGAAGTCCTTGCACGGGTCTGGAAACGCATTGAAACCCTTGATGAAGCCGCATCTGACGAGTTTTTTCAAGAAAAGTAATAAATATGCAAAAAAAATGTATAAATATACTTGACGATCATCTGACAGTGCGCTACGATCAGTATAGAGCAAAGAAACAAAGACGTTCTTGCACATAGTGCAGGAACGTCTTTTTTTTTGTGCATGATTTTGTAGGAGGCAGGTATGGTAAAGATGACGAAAAGTGACATCGTTAAGCTCGTCAAAGAGAACGATGTGCAGTTCATCAGATTGCAGTTTACCGATTTGTTCGGTCAGCTGAAGAATGTCGCCATCACGCCGAGTCAGCTGGACAAATGTCTGGACAACTCGTGCATGATAGACGGTTCATCAATAGAGGGATTTGTACGAATAGAAGAATCGGATATGTATCTGTATCCCGATCTGGATACCTTTGCCGTACTGCCCTGGAGACCGCAGCAGGGTAAGGTGGCGCGGTTTATTTGCGATGTATACAAACCTGACGGCAAGCCGTTTGAAGGTTCTCCGCGGTACATTCTGAAAAAGCAGCTTGAGCGGGCTGCAAAAATGGGATATTCGTGCAACATTGGTCCCGAACTCGAGTTCTTCCTGTTCAGGGTGGGCGATGACGGTACACCGACTACCGAAACCCATGATGATGCCGGTTACTTTGATCTCGGCCCGACCGATCTCGGGGAAAATGCCCGACGCGAAATCGTACTCGCCCTTGAGCAAATGGGATTCGAGATTGAAGCGTCCCATCATGAAGTTGCTCCCGGACAGCATGAGATTGATTTCCGGTTCGACTCGGCCCTTGAAACGGCTGATCGGGTCATGACGTTCAAACTGGCCGTAAAGACCATTGCGCAACGGCACGGGCTCCACGCGACGTTCATGCCGAAGCCCATTGCCGGAATCAACGGATCGGGTATGCATACCAACATGTCGCTTATGGCAAACGGAAAGAACGCGTTTTATGACGAATCCGATCCGATCGGCCTGAGTACGGTTGCGCGGCAGTACATTGCGGGAATTCTCGCGCATATGCGCGGTATTGCCGGAATTACCAACCCGATAGTAAACTCGTACAAGCGCCTTGTTCCCGGCTATGAAGCACCGGTATACATTGCCTGGTCTCCGGCCAACCGGAGTCCGCTCGTACGCATACCCGCCGCGCGGGGAAACGCCACGAGGGTTGAACTTCGTTGTCCGGATCCGTCCTGCAACCCGTATCTGGCTTTTGCGGCGATTCTTGCCGCCGGTCTTGACGGAATTGAGCAGGGTATGACTGTTCCGCCGTCTACCGAGAAGAATATTTTCGCCATGACTGCCGGGGAACGGGAGCTTGCCGGTATAAAGAGTCTTCCGGGCAGTTTGAGTGAAGCAATGGCATGCATGAAAGAGGATCCGCTGGCAAAAGCGGTTCTGGGTGAACATGCTTTTGAACGGTTTGTTGAAGCAAAGGAGAAAGAGTGGGATGCATTCCGTATTCAGGTGAGTGCCTGGGAACTGCAATCGTATCTTACTACGTACTGATATGAAGAATGTAATCATTGCATTTTCCAATCCGTTATTCGCGAACTGGGCAACCACCATCCTGCAGCGGGGAGGGTATACGGTAGAGTATTCCTGCAAAACAGGCGGTGAGGTGGCACGGGTTGTCGACTTTTGCAACAGTATGGTTGTAGTCGGCGGCTTCCAGTTTACGGATATGACTGCGGAAGGACTGATGGCCATACTGGATGGCCGTCTGGCAATGGTTACCATCCTGCTGCCGCATCAGCGGGACCTGGTTGAGCGGAGTGATATGCTCACCATACCCTATCCGGTATGCGCTTCGGATTTTCTTCAGGCGGTGCAGTTGGCGGAAAAAACCGCCGCGCGGTACGCGTTAACCGGCGGCAGTGATTTCGGGGGTGGAACCCGGCCGCCAGACCGGCCTGCTGAGGAAAAGCTTCTTATTTTGAAGGCAAAGGGCATCCTGATGGAAAAATACCGGATGACCGAGTCTCAGGCGCACCGGTTCCTGCAGAAATCAAGCATGGACCGGGGATTGAAACTAGTGGAGGCGGCGCAAATGGTTATGGATAATTCGCTGACGATTTTTTAGCGGATTATTACAAAATAGCAACGGATAATGGAGGTGGCCATGAAGAAACTGGAAATTGTTATCAGGCCGGAAAAGCTCGAGGTTGTGAAGAACATTCTTAACGACTGGGGCGCTACCGGTATGATGGTAACGAACATCATGGGGTTCGGCAACCAGAAAGGTATTACCCATATCTATCGCGGAACCGAATATACCGTCAACCTGTTACCGAAACTCAAAGTCGAGACGGTGGTTGCCGATGAAAAGGCGAAGAAAATTATTGACCAGTTGTGCAAGGATATTTCGTCCGGAACACACGGAGACGGCAAGATCTTTGTGTATGATGTGGCGGATGTTGTCCGGATCAGGACCGGGGAGGCAGGCGCTGTAGCCCTGTAAACAGTATGGGTTCACCATCAAAGAGGATTGGTGCGAGGAAGGATTCCCCGCAGGACCAATCCTCTTTTTTTATACCCCGAGAAGAGTGAGCCCGAAGGAGTTGATATGGAAATGGCTGAACTTGTTCAAAAAATTGACATGGTCTGGGTCCTGGTTGCAGCAGTCCTTGTGTTTGCCATGCAGCTGGGATTTGCCCTGGTCGAATGCGGATTTACTCGTGCGAAGAACTCCGCAAACATCATCATGAAGAACCTTATGGATTTTTCCATCGGTTCGGTTGCCTATTACGTGGTAGGTTTCGGGCTCATGTTCGGAGCGACCGCGGGTGGGTTAGTCGGTGTAACCGGACTGTTTCGCCCCGAGACGATGGGTCTGGAAATATTCGATGCCCTGACCCCGTCGGTATTCATCATCTTCCAGACGGTGTTCGCGGCAACTGCGGCGACCATTGTTTCGGGAGCCATGGCCGAACGTACCCAGTTCCGTGCCTACGTCATATACTCGTTCATCATCACCCTGGTGATCTATCCGATCAGCGGACACTGGGCATGGGGCGGCGGTTGGCTTGGCGGACTCGGGTTCATGGATTTTGCCGGATCGACAGTTGTTCATTCTGTCGGTGGTTGGGCCGCCCTGGTCGGAGCGGCAATTCTGGGACCGAGAACCGGGAAGTATACGGCTGAAGGGAAACCGAATGCCATTCCCGGACACAACCTGCCGTTGGGAGCCGCGGGTGTCTTTGTTCTGTGGATCGGATGGTTCGGATTCAACCCCGGTTCAACCGTGGCGGCAAACGCTGAAATCGGCTATATCGCCATGACCACGAACCTTGTCGCGGCAATGGCCGCCGTTGTGACCATGATTATTACCTGGATCCGGTACGGAAAACCCGACGTTTCCATGACCTTGAACGGCGCGCTTGCCGGTCTCGTGGCCATAACAGCAGGTTGTAACGTGGTGAGCTTCTACGGTGCGCTCGCTATCGGTATCGTCGCCGGTATCCTGATCGTGTTCGGTGTCGAAACAGTGGACAAGGTGTTCCATATCGATGATCCGGTTGGCGCGATTTCGGTACACTTGCTGAACGGTGTGTGGGGAACGTTGGCCATAGGGCTTTTCGCGACCGATGGTGTCGGCCTCTTCTATGGCGGCGGTTTTGCACAGCTGGGAGTTCAGGCGCTTGGCGTACTGGCTTTCGGCGCGTGGACTGTGGCGACGACCTTCATCCTGTTTACGGTTCTCAAGAAGACCGTGGGATTGCGGGTGTCCGTGGAAGAAGAGCGGATCGGACTGGACGTTTGTGAACACGGAACCAGCGCGTATCCGGAATGGGTTGGTACCCGGGAGCTGCGCTAACGGCATCTTGTGGTAACAAACCGAATCGGGTATATTGTGCTGACACGAGCTTGAATGCAATTGTGAAACCGTTCAACGGAACGATTTCTGCGAGCCCGGTCGAAAGGCCGGGCTCTTTTTTTTTGGCGGAAAGGACCGTCAAAGGATTGAATCATGAAAAACAAAATAACGTCGAAGTTCATTTTTATTACCGGGGGAGTGGTATCGTCCCTCGGTAAAGGTATTACTGCGGCCTCCATCGGGCTTTTGCTGAAGAGCAGGGGATTGAAGGTAATCAATCAGAAATTTGATCCCTATCTCAATATTGATCCGGGGACCATGAATCCCTTTCAGCATGGTGAAGTATATGTAACCGAAGATGGCGGTGAAACGGATCTTGACCTTGGGCACTATGAACGTTTTACCGACGTTCCTGTCAGGAAATTCAACAACACGACAGCGGGCAAGGTGTATCTTGCCATTCTCGACCGGGAGCGGAACGGGGGGTATCAGGGAAACACCGTACAGGTCATTCCCCATGTAACCGACGAAATAAAGAATCGTATCCTGGACGCGGCCCGTGAAACTGAAGCGGACGTGGTTATTACCGAAGTGGGTGGAACAGTCGGTGATATAGAGTCGCTTCCCTTCATTGAGGCCATTCGTCAGATTAAATATACCGTTGGTCACGGTAATTGCATTTTCATTCATCTGGGGCTGCTTCCCTATCTCAAGGAATGCGGGGAACTCAAGACAAAACCGATGCAGCACAGCGTCAAGGAACTTTTGGGATTCGGTATCCAGCCGGACATCATCATGTGCCGCAGTGAAAAGCCGTTGACCCGTTCCATCAGGCAAAAACTGGGTCTTTTTTGCAACGTTACCCAGGAAGCCATCATAGAGAACCTGAGCGCGAAGTCGATTTATGAGGTACCCCTGAAGCTTGAGAAGGAAGGGCTCGGGAATCTTCTGTGCAAACTGCTCGGTTATGAACAGAGCGAACCCGACCTCGCTGACTGGAGTTCAATGGTACAGCGGTTCTTCAATCCCGAGCGGGATATATCCATTGCCCTCGTCGGGAAGTATGTAGAACTTCATGACGCGTATCTCAGTGTAATGGAAGCCCTGACCGCTGCCGGTATCTATCACAATGTTCGGGTAAAAATTGACTGGATCGATGCCGAGCGCATAACCGACATGGCCGCGGCGGAGGAAATTCTCAGGCATGCCGCCGGCATCATTGTTCCGGGAGGCTTCGGCGACCGGGGAACCGAGGGCATGATTCTTACAGCGAAGTTCGCCCGTGAAAAGGGTGTACCGTATTTCGGTATTTGCCTGGGTATGCAGATCGCCGTTATTGAATTTGCCAGGAACGTGCTCGGCTTCGCCGACGCTCATTCAACCGAATTGAATCCCGCTACCGGACATCCGGTTATTGACCTCATGCCCGACCAGCAGGGCGTACAGCTTGGCGGAACGCTCCGTCTGGGCGTATGCCGGTGTCTGATTGCGGAGGGGAGCCTCGCGGAGAAGGCGTATAAACTGCATGATATTCAGGAACGGCACCGGCACCGGTACGAGTTCAACAATCTGTATCGCGATCAGTTCGAGGCTTCGTCCATGCGTCTTGCGGGAAGGAATCCGGAACGGAATCTCGTGGAAATTGTGGAACTGAAAGAACATCGCTGGTTTGTCGGCGTGCAGTTCCATCCCGAGTTTGCGAGCCGCCCGAACCGCCCGCATCCCCTGTTCCGGGACTTTATCGGCGCTTCGCTGGAAACCCGCTAGCGTTTTGAACCGGCTTCGAGCAGATCGAAGGCGGCGGTACGGGCTTCCAGGAGGATTTCGTAATCGCGGATCGGGTCGGCGAGGGTAAAGGCCAAATACCCTGACTGCTGAATCCCTGCAATGTCGCCCGGGCCGCGCAGACGAAGATCTTCCTCGGCGATCAAGAAACCGTCTGTTGTTTCGTGCATGACCCGCAGTCGCGCTTTCCCGGATTCGGTAAGCTTGTCCGAAAAAACGAGAAAACAGTATGACTGCGTGCTTCCCCGGCCCACCCGGCCGCGGAGCTGGTGGAGTGCCGAAAGACCGAACCGTTCTGCATGCTCAATAACCATGCAGGTCGCGTTCGGTACATCTACGCCAACTTCCACAACACTTGTCGCCACAAGGATCCTTATCTTCCCTGACCGGAACGCGTGCATTGTTTCCCGCTGTTCATCTTCCGGAATTCGCGAGTGAATGAGCGCGCAGGGGGTATCGGGAAAAACCCGCTCCCGGAGATGGGTGAACATGTCGGTCGCTGAGGCCAGTTCAACCGAATCGGACGGATCAATGAGCGGGTACACAAAATAAGCCTGATACCCCGCCGCGAGTTCCCGACGGATAAAATCGTAGACCCGTTCTTCGTTCTTCTTTGCCGCGAGGTGGGTTATAACCGGTTTTCGTCCGGGCGGCATGGTTTTGATAACCGAAACATCCAGATCACCAAAAACCGAAAGCGCGAGTGTCCGGGGAATGGGAGTAGCGCTCATCATGAGAAGGTTCGGCGGCCGGTCGTCCGGATCGCTTTCCCGACCCTTGTCAAGAATGGCCGCGCGCTGGAGCACTCCAAACCGTTGCTGTTCATCAATAACGACCAGCCGCAAATTGTGGTAGCGTACATTCTTTGAAAAAAGCGCATGGGTACCTATCACGACATCTATTCCGCCGGCGGCAAGTTCTTCAAGAAGTTTTGTCCGGCCGGAAGCTTTGAGATTTCCGGTAAGGAACGCGATACGGATACCGGCGGGTTCAAGCAACCGCGCGGCGGTATCGGCATGCTGGCGGGCCAGGAGCTCGGTCGGCGCGAGTATGGCGGTCTGTCCGCCCTGTTCGCGCACTGCCAGTGCGGCGAGGAACGCGAGGAGTGTTTTTCCGGAGCCTACATCACCTTGGAGGAGACGGGCCATACCGGTATTTGATTGAAGATCGTTATTCAGTTCTGACAATACCGTTTTCTGGTCGGGGGTGAGGGAGAATGAGAGCCGTTCGATGAGCCGGCTTTGGAGCGGGAAAAGGGCGGCCGGGACAGAATCGGAGTTTTGGCAGACCGAAGCGGAGTTTGGGCCAGGCTGTGCGGTGTCGGCCCGGGATGTTTCCGTGTCAGTATCCAGACGGGGGAGCCGGCCGCGCCGCTCGAGGGAGCGCTGACCGATGGCGTATTCAAACAGGAAGAGTTCTTCAAAGATGAGCGCGTGTCGTGCCTGCACTGTTTGTGAAAGATTGGCCGGCTGGTGTGCCCACTGAACAATGAGTTGTTTGTCCGGAAGCTGGTATCTGGTCCGAACCGGTTCGGGAAGTTCCGATTCTATTCCCCGTCCGTATTCGCGCAGGGCGTTTGCAATGATTTTCCGCATTTGGGTTTGGGAAATACCGGCGGCAAGTGCGTAGACGGGAAGTACACGGGCGGGAGACGTCCCATCCTGCTCAAGCTCGAACGCGCTCGACTGCAGGGAACCGTAGGCATACCGGAATGAACCGTACACGACAACCCGGGCATCGGGAGGAAACTGTTTTTCAAGAAATGGACGGTTAAAGCATACGAGCTCGGCAACAGTGCCTGCCTCGTCACGTATGATGATTTTCAGGGTGCGCATGCGTCCGAACCCGAACCAGTCATGGGCGACAACAGTCGCTTTTACATGAATCTTTGAACGGGTGTCAAACTGCGAAAGCGAATGAAATTCGGTACGGTCTTCCCAGTCACGAGGCCAGTGCGCGAGCAGATCGCCTACGGTGTGAATTTCCAGGGTTGCAAGCGGTTTTACTGTTGCCGGCCCCACACCCCGTACGCTGGAAACCGGTACGTTGATCTCCCGTAAGAACATCTACACCGGTTGTGTCATGACCAGGGAATAGAGATACCCGACACCGAACGAGAGGGCGATACGGAGCGCCAGAACGGTGAGAAGGGTGAGCAGGAGGGAAACCCGGTATCTGAAGGGCTTTGTTCTGGAGAAAACGTAGGAAAAAAAGCCTGAAACCCGGGATATGACCGGATTCAGGAATCGGTCCAACATGGTCCAGAACGGGCTGTATCCATAACGGTTAACGAGGTCATAGATGAGGCGTATAAACAGGAAAATGACCAGAATGCTCAATATAAACGAGACGAATGACCAGATAACCTGGAACAGGGCAAACGCAACAACCAGAAGGGAAATCCTGCCGGTTGCGGCAATACTGCTCAATGCCATTGTAGCCACGGAAAGTGTTCCCAGGGCAAGGATGGGAGAAAAATCCGCTGGTCCAATCCGGGTAAAGGAGAAGCGACGGAACCAGTTAAGGTAAGGATCGCATAACCGGGCAAGGAACCGTCCCGCCGTGCTGTACTCAAGATTGGGTGCCCAGGTCAGTACAATCCTTACTAGACAGATAAGGGAAAAAACGGAGGCAAGCGTACTTAGGGTATAAAAAATCGACTGAATCATCATCCTTCCTTATTCTTTCCACGCCTGTAGAACACAGGGAATGTCGGCCACACGGCTCATGAAATCATCATCGGGGGCAACCTGTATCTGGGTGGCCGCCTTGACGGTGTACATGCGCTTCGGTGTCTCCAGATGCAAATATACTGAACAATTCCCGGAAGATTCAAACAGAAAATCCCTGAGCCGGGATATATTTTTCTCATCCTGGGCTACCGGATCAAGTTCAATATGTACCTCGCGGACTGATTTCTCTTCAAGTTCGTCAGGGTCAATGAGTTGTTCCACAAGAAAACCGGGATTTTCCCGGGAGAAATCAACCTTGCCGGTTATTCCCCACACGGTATCGGGCAGGGCTTTTTCCCGACATTTTTCCCAGACTGACGGGAAGAATGTCAGATCGATTGTACCGTTAAAGTCTTCAAACGAACCGAATCCCATCCATTTGCCCGCCTTGGTCTGATACGGCCGGACCGACCGGATCATGCCGACGACGGTGTAGAGCTTCTCCTCCCGGGCACGGTCGATGTGCGCGAGATCGAGTGTTGTCGCTCGTTCGAATGATTTTCGATAGTCGTCCAGGGGGTGTCCTGATATGTAGAACCCGAGCAGATCCTTTTCTGTGCGGAGTTTTTCCTGTTTCGGCCAGTCCGGCAAATCATCGAAGACAAACTCGACAAATTCCTGGACGCCGGAATCTTCAAAGAGACTGACCTGACCGAATTTGGTCGCGTCTTTTTTTGCCGCCGCATGTTCCATGGCGCGTTCAAGATTGGTAAGCAGGGTGGAACGGAATTGCCCGAGGTTGTCGAACGATCCGGTCTGGATAAGCACTTCAAGCGCCCGTTTGTTCACGGTACGCAAATCCACGCGGTCAAGGAAGTCCAGGAACGAACTGTAGGGACCGTTTTCTTCCCGCTCCTGCACAATCATCTCGGCGGCTTGTTCACCGAGACCCTTGATGCCAAGCAGGCCGTACACTATTTTGCCGTCAACGACCGTGAAGAGGGCTTCCGAACGGTTTACGTCCGGAGGATCAATTACGAGCCCCATCTTGCGGCTTTCGTCGATATACTCGGGAAGCTTGTCTACCGAGGAAATTTCATTGGTAAGGTTGGCCGCGATAAACTCGGCGGGAAAGTTCGCCTTGAGCCAGGCGGTCTGGTACGCAAGTACCGAATAGGCCGCGGCGTGGCTCTTGTTGAATCCGTACCCGGCAAAAGGAATAAGGATTTCGAAGATGCGGTCGGCGTCCGCTGCGGAGAACCCCTTTTTAACCGCGCCGTCGCGGAAGTTTACCTTCTCCTTTTCCATGACTTCCTGTTTTTTCTTTCCCATGGCGCGGCGCAGGAGGTCCGCCTGACCGAGACTGTACCCCGCGATACGCTGGGCAACCTGCATAACCTGTTCCTGGTAGACGATAACCCCGTAGGTTTCTTCAAGAATGTCTTTGAGGCAGGGATCGGGGTACTGTATCTTGGAAGGATCGAATTTCGATTCGATGAAATTGTCGATATAGGCCATGGGTCCGGGACGGTACAGCGCGTTCAACGCGATGAGGTCTTCTATCTTGTCCGGTTTGGCCCGTTTGAGAATGTTCTGCATTCCCTGGCTTTCAAACTGGAATACCGCCGCGCTCTTTCCCTCGCCGAGCATGCGGAAGGTGAGCGGATCGGCTTCATCGATGCTTTCAATGGTAAAATCGGCAAGCTTCCCGCCCCGCTTGCGGATAAGGTTTTCGGTCCGGCGTATGAGGGTGAGGGTCTTGAGCCCGAGAAAGTCCATCTTTACAAGTCCGCATTGTTCAATGAGGTCCATCGTAAACTGAGTGGCTATCTTGCCGGTTTTGGAATCCTTGTAAAGGGGAACATAGTCCGTGAGCTTTGTCTTGCCGATAACGATTCCCGCGGCATGAAGGCTTGTGTTGCGATTTGCCCCTTCAAGTGCGGTTGCGATTTCAAACAGCTCGTTGAAACGGGGATCGTCTTTCAGGGGAGCGAGCTGACCGGAACCCTGAATCTTCGGGTTCGCCTCGAATGCGTCCTTCATCTTTGTTTTGGGATCGCCCGGAATGAGTTTGGTAATGCGGTTTACGTCGGGCAGGGGTATATCCAGAACGCGGGCAACGTCTTTAATGGCGGCCTTGGGTTTGAGCGTTCCGAAGGTTATGATGTAGGCGACACGGTCATCGCCGTATTTTTCGCGCACGTATTCGATAACTTCCTGACGACGTTCGAAACAGAAGTCGATATCGAAGTCCGGCATGGAGACGCGTTCCGGATTCAGGAATCGTTCAAAGAGCAGACCGTAGCGCAGCGGTTCAATGTCGGTAATACGCAACGCATACGCGACAATCGAGCCCGCTCCGGAACCGCGGCCGGGTCCAACGGGAATGTCATGCTCTTTCGCCCAGGCGATAAAGTCCCACACGATGAGAAAGTATCCCACGAAGTCCATCTTTATGATGATGTCGAGCTCATATTCCGCGCGTTTGAGCAGGTCGTCGGTTACATCGGTATAGCGGTCCTTGAGCCCTGCCATGACAAGGTGGCGGAAGTAGTCTTCTTTGGTCGGGAATTCCGGCGGAATCGCGTACTCGGGAAGAAGCGGTCCCGGCTGGGGAATTTCAAGATTGCAGGATTCCGCGATACGGACGGTGTTGGAAATCATCTCGGGATACTCGGGGAAAAGCGCGGCCATTTCATCGGCGGTCTTGAGATAAAATTCCGCTCCCTCGAACCGCATACGGTTGGGGTCGTTACGGGTTTTCTTGGTTCCTACGCACAAGAGGATATCCTGGGCAACATGGTCCCGTTTTTCCGAATAGTGCGCGTCGTTGGTAACAACCATGGGAATGCCGAGCCGTCGCGCGAGTGCAATGAGCAGGGGCGCGACTTTCTTTTGTTCCTCTATACCGTGGTCCTGGAGTTCAATATAGTAGTCGTCGCCAAACCATGCCCGGTACCGTCGGGCAGTCTCTTCCGCTTCGGCGATCTTTCCCGCGAGAAGAAGCACGGGCAGTTCACCGGCGAGACAGGCAGAAAGACAGATGATGCCCTCGTGGTGGCGTGCAAGCAGTTCTTCGTCGATCCGGGGCTTGTAGTACATGCCCTCGGTAAACGAGAGGGAAGACAGGATTTTGAGATTCTCGTATCCTTGCGCGTTTTTGGCGATGAGTATCAGATGGTAATACTTGATTCCGGCTGCCGATTCCGCCCGTTCACGGCGATCGCCGGGCGCGACATAGAATTCGCTGCCGATAAGGGGTTTTATGCCCGCTTTTACGCATTCCTGATAAAACCGGAGTACGCCGAACATGTTTCCGTGGTCGGTTATGGCCAGTGCCTTGTGACCAAGTTCCACGGCGCGGGCGATCATTTTCTTGTACGACGAGGCACCGTCAAGCAGTGAAAAGTCCGTATGGACGTGAAGATGAACGAAATCCTGCATGGACGATATTGTAGCATACTCCGGTGAAGGAGGGTAGTCAGGGATGCGTGCTCAGTCCGGTTCTACAAGCAGAATTCCCCCGGTGGCACGGGAAAAGGAGCAGCCGCAATAATCCTGTCGGTATAGACCGTATTCCCGGCTCATTTCCACGGATTTGCGGTACCCGTCGCGTTTCTTGAAGTTGGACCAGAGCCATGAAACTCCGTATTGCTTGCCCATAGCGTCCCCAATTGAGTTGATGCGGTCGGCATCCTTGAGCGGGCTTACCGAAAGGGTCGAACAAAACCGGGAAATACCGAGTTCCGCGGCGGTTTTTGCCGTTTTCTCCAGGCGCATGGTATAGCATTTTGTACAGCGGATGCCGCCTTCCCGTTCGCCGGCGTAGGGAACCGCCATTTCGAGAAATTCTCCCGGCAGGTATTCCCCTTCCAGATAGCGAACCGGATTGGGTGTTGCAAGTTTTTCCAGTAATTTCCGTTGTTCGTCCGCGCGGTGGTGATATTCCTCCGGCAGATCGATATTGGGATTATAGTACAATACGGTTATGGTGAAATGCGGGGAAAGTGCGGCTATAACGCTGGTGCTGCAGGGCGCACAACAGGAATGGAGGAGTAGTGCCGGAGGTGTTCCGGTTTGCGCCGTTTCCTCGTCGGCTTTCGCAATACAGCGGTCCATGAGCGTAGTGTAATTCCTCACCGGTGTGTTCGACATTACAGTTCTTCCAGTTTGCTCAGGATATCCCGGACAAAGGGCCCGGGATCGGGGAGATCTTTCCGGGAAATTCTGAAACCGACTGCTCCCGGGTGGCCGCCGCCGTCTGATATGGAAAAATCCTTGAGAATGGAGCGCAAATCCATTCCGGAAACCGTTCGTGCGGTACGGATACGGAACTGAATCAGATCAGAAACGTCGTCCGGATCATAATATGCGGTCATGCCGACTGTCCCCGATTTTTCCGAGAGAAAGTCCGTTACGGATTTGATGACCTTGACGAAAAGACTGTACTCCACGGAATCGAGAAACTCGCGGGAGCTTTCCCGATCGAGAATTACATAGCCGGTTCTGCCGGAATAATGGGCCCGCTCAAGGAGCCGCTGGTGCAAATCTTTTTCGTCCGGAGAAAGTTTTTCTATGGACTGGAAAATATCGGTCATTGAGGCGTAGTTTCCGCTATTCTTGTGCACTGATTGCTGAAGGATGTGTGAAAATCTGGTACTGAAAAAGGAATAAAAAAACTTGTCCCGGTTTGTTTTCATGGTCAAACCGAACTTCGTGTCGCCGATCATGCCGGTGAGCATGGCAAGAACAAGATTCCGGGAAAAAAGGTTCCGGATTCCGAACTTCTCGAGAAGTTCGCTCTGGCGGGCAAGCTTGCAGCACATGAAGCCGATCAGTTCACAGGTGCTGGACGCACGGTTTACGAGGCAGAGGCCCGGGGTTCCGGCATACTCGGCGTCCGCTGAAAGATGATGATCAATTTCTATGACCGGTATGTCCGGATCCAGAAGAAATCGGTCTATTTCCGGTGCGGCGGCTATCATGTCAGGTTTTGGAGTGTCGAGAATACAGATTATCTTCGGCTTTTTTTCCAGCGGAGATCCTTCCTGGAGCAGCGGGATGGTGTTGTAGGAGCAGATATTGGTCAGATAGGAAAGTTGGGCGGGTATTTGATCCCGAATGAACAGCGTTACCGATTTACCGAATTTCTTTATCAAAAGGGCTATGGCAACGAGGGAAGAAATGCAATCCTCGTCAGGCTGTTCATGCCCCAATAACAAAAAATCGTCCCCGTTCTGCAAGTATCCGAAAATACGTTCCAGGGTGCGATTGCGTTCCGCAATGGAGGAAAAACTCTGTTTCTTACGTGTTGTTTCCGTTTTCGCGGTTTCCGTTGCGCGTCCTTCCATCTGAAAACGATGCTCCGTACTTCACTATAACAGATAATGGGGAAAAAACGTGCAATATTTTCTGTAAATACCACTTTTTTGCTGTTTCTTGACACATGATGTCGATGCCCGTATTCTTATTGTACCAGTATGGGGAGGATTGTTTGAAGGTAGGTCTTTTTGGTTTTGGTCGTACCGGCCGCGTTGTTGCCGATGAAATAATACATGATCCCGATTGTACGCTTGCCTGGGTGGTGAGAAAATCCGGACAGGACAATCACGCATATGCCAGTGACTTTCTCGGCGTGCCCAATGGCAAGCAGGGATTCTTCTACAGCGTGGAAGAGACGGCCTCTCCGGAATTTTATTTGAAAAACCCGGTCGATGTCATTATCGATTTTTCCTGCAAGACCGGATTATATGAGTATACGGCCGCCGCGGACTACGGTATCCGGATTGTCTCGGCGATTTCCCACTATGATAAAAAAGAATTGCTCCATTTGAAGGGAATGGCACAAAAAACGGCGGTGCTTCATTCGGCCAACATTACGCTCGGGATCAACTTTCTCCTGGTTGCGTCCCAAATCCTCCAACAAATTGTGCCCAATGCGGACATTGAGGTTATCGAAGAGCATTTCCGTGAAAAACGGGAAACCTCCGGTTCCGCCCTTAAAATTGCGGAAAAGCTCGGACTGGATCCCGTAAAGCACATCAATTCCATACGCGTGGGCGGTATTGTGGGCAAACACGAGGTTGTTTTTGGGCTGAAGAACCAGACAATCCGCATCGCTCACGATGTCATATCCCGCGGCGCGTTCGGCGCGGGCGCACTTTTCGCCGCACGAAACCTGCTGCACAAGGACAATGGTTTTTACACCATGGAAGAGATAATGCGCGAAGCCTTTATCCAGAAAATCGCAGTGAACAACATCCTTGCCTGAACATTTTTCTTGACAGATGCCGGTAGCGGGATTACCATGGCTTAAAACCGACTGACCGGTCGGATTCGGGATGATCCCGTGAAAGATACGTTCCACAATCTCTCTGAAGAAAAGCGTGAGCGCGTTATTCGTGCGGCCCTCGGCGAGTTCGCCGCGTCGGGCTATGAAAAAGCAACCCTTGACGGGGTTGTCCAGGCCGCCGGCATATCCAAGGGCTGATTGTACGAATACATTTCCTCAAAAGAAGATCTTTTCCGCTACCTGCTGGAGTACTCGTACGGTGCGATGTATGATTTCATTATTTCGGATGACGAGGGGCAGCGCATGCCCGCGGATCCGGTTGAACGCACCAGACACATTGCCTTGAGAGTTGTTGACTATTACCTGGCTAATCCCGAAATTATTACCTTCCTCGTCAAAACTTCCCGTATATCTGATCCGCTTCACCGGAAATGGATTGAAGCGGCTTTCGGCGACTATTTCCTGCGCTTGTTCGAATCGTGTGATTATTCGAAAATTCGCTTCGATCCCGCCCGCATACGCTCCCTCCTTTCATGGCTTCTGGCAAAAACACGCAACGATTTTACCGATGCCCTTGCGGGAAGCAACTCTCCGGAAATTTGCCGGGAAACCTATCTGGGCGAATGGGAATTCTTTTTTTTCTGTTCTGACTGACGGTATTTATCGCGGAGCATCCTCCGTGGATAACAAGGAGGAATAAGATGTTTGGTTTTGGCGATGTCTGGGTATTCCTGGGATATCTTCTGACAATCGGATCAATGCTGCTCTGCGTGGTGTACGGAATACGCAACTGGAACAAGAACCGCGAAAACGTTCAGGAAGAAATTCGTGAGGAAGCGGCATGGGAAGAAAATGATCCCGAGAAGGGCGAAGGCGGAATACAATGAATCTGTTAGCATTATCAATGATTGTTCTGCTGTTTTTGGTGGTTACCGCGGTTCTCGGATTCATCGGGTTTAAAAACAAAGAACTCGACTGATTACCTCATTGCCGGAAGAAAGATTCACCCGGTGGTGATGGCGCTTTCGTACGGGGCAACCTTCATATCAACCTCGGCAATTATCGGTTTCGGCGGCGCTGCCGCGGTATACGGCATGGGGGTTATCTGGTTAACCTTCATGAATATCTTTGTGGGTATTTTTCTGGCGTTTGTCTTTTTCGGACGGCGTACCCGGAAAATGGGCCACAATCTTGACGCGCATACGTTTCCGGAACTGCTGGCGAAGCGCTATGACTCGCGTTTCCTGCAGTTGGGCGGAGGAATCCTCATATTCGTCGCCATGCCACTCTATGCCGGATCGGTTATTATCGGTGGTGTGCAGTTTGTGTCGCAGACACTCAAAATAGACTACGAAGTCGCGCTCCTCTTTTTTGTGGCGGTTGTCGCGCTCTATGTGGTCATGGGCGGTTTGAAAGGGGTCATGTACGCGGACGCGTTCCAGGGCTCACTCATGTTCCTCGGCATGCTCTTCCTTCTCATTTTCACCTATGTCGAGCTCGGTGGTGTCCGAGCCGCACATCAGGCGTTAACTGACATGGCTCCGGTGGCAAAAAGCGTCTTCGGGGCGAACGGTCATGAGGGGTGGACGGCCATGCCGAAGCTGTTTTCACCTACTGGTGGCAGCTTGTTTCGACAATAGTTCTCGGCGTCGGCGTCGGCGTTCTCGCACAACCCCAGCTGACAGTCCGGTTCATGACGGTAAAAAGCGGTCACGAGCTGAACCGTGCGGTACTCATCGGCGGTGTGTTTATCGCGGTCATGACCGGTGTGGCCTTCACCGTAGGCGCCCTGTGTAATGTGTACTTCATGCGGACGGTGGGAAAGATTGCCCTTATTGCCGGAGACAAGAAAACCGATAGCATCATTCCCCTGTTCATAGACCAGGCGCTTCCGTCCTGGTTCATCATCCTGTTTTTTGTGACCCTGCTCAGCGCGGCGATGTCCACCCTGAGTTCACAGTTTCATACCATGGGAACAGCGATCGGCCGGGATGTACTGGAAAAGGGATTGAAGCTCAAGTCCAGGAACGCAGTCGCGGTTAACCGCATCGCCATGGGGTTCGGGATTCTTCTTTCTACCCTGATCGCATACTTTCTGCCGTTGTTCTATGCCGGGGGAACCGCGATTATCGCGACGGGAACCGCCATTTTCTTCGGTTTGTGCGCGTCGGCCTTCCTGCCGTCCTACGTGGGAGCCCTCTACAGCAAACGGGTGAGCCGCGCAGCTGCGGTTTCCTGTTTCATTTCAGGTGTTACCGTTACCCTGTTCTGGCTGCTCTTTGTGCATGCGAAAGAATCGGCTCCGCTTGGTCTGTGCAACCTGTTGTTCGGCAAGCCGGCGCTGTTCCCCGCGCTCCAGCATGTGGATCCCATCATCGCCGCCTTGCCGCTCTCGACGCTGGTGTACATGGTCGTGAACAAGGTATCCAAACCGGTGAGCGAAGAAATTACGGAAAAAGCGTTTTCCGGTGTAGTTTCTGCTTGACAGGATGCATAATTATGCATAAAGTATGAATATGAATGCAATATTCGGTCTTGCAACAGTACTAGTTCTCCTCGTCGTCGTCGTACACAAGAAGAGAATGCGTCTGTCGCAGGCATGAGCTTTCGTAATTGATACGAAACCCTCCGGCAGAGCCGGGGGGTTTTTTTTTGATCCAGGAGGAAAAAATGATTGAAGCTACGGGCGCGCAAATTATCGTGAAAATGCTGGAACGGCAGGGTATAACGACAGTAACCGGAATACCGGGCGGATCGATCCTTCCATTGTACGACGAGTTGTCGAAGAGTAATCTCCGGCATATTCTGGTCCGCCATGAACAGGGCGGCGGGTTTCTCGCGCAGGGCATGGCGCGGTCAACCGGACAACCGGCCGTGTGTCTGGCTACCAGCGGACCGGGTGCAATGAATCTGCTCACGGCTCTTGCCGACGCCCGTTCCGACTCGGTCCCGCTCGTCGCGATTACCGGACAGGTAAACACAAGCCTTATCGGTACGGACGCGTTTCAGGAAGCCGATACCTTCGGTCTTTCCTTTCCCATCACCAAGCACAGCGTTATGGTTGCCTCCGCCGAAGAACTCCTGACCGCCATTCCCCGGGCCTTTGTAACCGCGGCGGAAGGCCGGCCGGGGCCGGTTCTGATCGATGTGCCCAGGGACATTCAGCTGCAAAAAGCACGCTTCGAAGCATGGCCCGAACCGGGGATCCCGGAGCGGAAAGCGGTTCGGTTCAGAACCGGTGTCGACGATTTCGCGCGCCTCCTGGAAGAATGCGCAAAGATTCTTGCCGGTTCCTCCCGTCCGGTACTTTTTGCCGGAGGCGGCGCGAACAGTACCGAAGCCGCCTCGGCAATTGGCAAATTGCTGGACGTGTTCCCCATGCCCGTTGTGACAACGCTCATGGGCATCGGCGCGGTCTCGAGCCGTTATCCCGGACATCTCGGCATGGTCGGCATGCACGGCAGTGTCGCCGCCAACCGGGCCATGTACGAATCCGATGTGGTTCTGACCCTCGGCGCGCGCTTCGATGACCGGGCGACCGGCATCGTGCAGAAGTTCTGTCCTGACGCGCGGATCTTGCATGTGGACATTGACGCCGCCGAAATCAACAAGATACTTGGCGCGCATAGGGCCATCGTCGCAGATATAGAGTCCGCGGTGCCGGTATTGGCGCAAATTCTCCGGGATCTTGCCCCGGGAGATTCAGCGACGCGAAACGCCTGGATGGACCGCCTTACCGGCATTAAGCGTGAAACCTCGTCTGCTCCCGCAGCGCCGGAGAATGGCGCGTATCCCGACCCCACCGCGTTTATCGCCGCAATTCCCGAAGCGGCACGAACCGCCGGCGTGAACCCTGACGACATCATCGTGACCACCGATGTCGGCCAGCACCAGATGTGGGCGGCGCAGTACTACCCGATTACCAAACCGCGGACCTTCCTTACCTCCGGTTCGCTCGGAACCATGGGCTTCGGCTTGCCGGTTGCAATCGGCGCCGCTGTCGCGAATCCCGGGAAACGGGTAGTGTGCATTTCGGGCGATGGTTCAATACTGATGAATATTCAGGAACTCGCGACACTGTGCGAGCTTGATCTCGATGTTACGGTTATCGTGCTCGAAAATGGATCGCTCGGCATGGTTCGCCAGCAGCAGGATCTTCTGTGTGAAAAGCGCCTGTTTTCAGTGGATTTCATCCGCAGCCCGAATCTGCCGGCAATCGCGGAGGGCTTCGGCATACGGTCCGTGGATGCCTCCGCGGACGGCTGGGAACAAACCGCGTTTTCCGGCAAGGGTCCGCGCTTTGTCCGTTGCGCGATCAAACCGGAAGAAATGGTTATGCCCTTCGTCCCGGCAGGGAAGTCGAATGTAAAAGCCATGACGGGTGTTCCGGTTCAGCGGTAACTTTGGAACGATAAACGGTACCGGGGAGCGCGCTGGCGCTTCACCCGGCATCTGTTTGCGTGCTATACTCGCACTCCGGAGGAACGCATGACCATAACCAGCGCGGATTTTATAACCGGTGCCGTTGCACCCCCTGGGTACCCGGCCTTGCGCGTTCCCGAATTTGCCTTTTTCGGCCGGTCAAACGCGGGTAAATCGTCGCTCATAAACATGATCGTGAACCGGAAGGCGCTCGTTAAAACCGGCGCGCGGCCGGGCATGACGCGGCAGATCAATTTTTTCCTCATCAACAAGGCCTTTTCTCTCGTGGATCTTCCCGGCTACGGGTACGCGCGCCGCTCCGCCGCCGAGCAAACCGCCTTTGACCGCATGCTCGCGGAATATTGCGATGAGCGGCCAGAACTCAAGGTCATGTTTTTTTTGATGGATATGCGCCGTGAACCGGGCGCGATTGAACGTGATTCCGTTGCGTATTTTCAGGAACGGGGCATTGAAGTGTTTCTGGTGGGGACCAAGGCCGACAAACTCGGCTCGAATGACCGGCGGGCTACCATCCGCGCCTGGGAGACTTTTTTCTCCGTGGCTCCGGACAGCATCATCCCTACGTCGTCCCTGAAAAAACAGGGGAGGCTCCAGCTGCTTTCAATCATTTCTTCCCGTCTGTAGCGGCGTTTTTCCCCAAAAGACGGAATTCGCTTACCGGTGTGCAATAGAGTATGCCGATTCCCGGCGTTGACAGGCAGGGCAGGGTGCTGATGGCGTCCTTGATGGCGGCCGAGTTCGTTCGCTCGGCGAGGATGAGCACCGTCTCCTTTTCCGGGACGATGGTAATGCCGAAAAACTTGCCGTCTTCCGGCTTTCCGGTTCCCCGAGCGTGGAGAATGGTTCCGCCGCGCGCGCCCGCCTTACGGGCCGCAGTCATGATGTCTTCCGCGTATCCGCGGTTCGAAATTACGGTAATGAGTTCGTAGTGTGTGTTCGTGTCCACCGGTTCGTCTCCCAGTTTGATACAGTAGGAAATACCCGCGTGCTTCCGTGACCGCACGAGGGAATTCCCGGTAATGGCGTTATATACCGCGTCCTTTTCCGCCGCGGTAACCAGGGTTACCAGTACATCTTTTTCAACATCGCCGATGGCGAGCATGCGCAGGAGCGTAGAACTGGCGCTGCCGAGTCCCACCATGATCGTTCCGCCGCGGGCCCCGGCCTCACGGGAAACGGCGGCGAGCCGTTCTCCCAGACCGTGGTTCGTAATGGTATGAATCTCGTAATCATAGGTCATGCGTGACCTCCCTTTTTCGCATACAGGGCGTAGAGCCAGCCGAGTATCTGAATGGTTACTATCGGGGTTACCGCGATCATGGCTATGAGCCCGAACGCGTCCGTTCCGGGATTTCCTCCGACAGCTTCTGACGCTCCTATGAGCAGGGCAAGTACAAAGGTGCTCGATAGCGGCCCGGACGCGACGCCGCCGGAGTCGAAGGCAATGGCGGTGAAGAGGCGCGGACATGCGAAACTGAGCGCGATCGCCGCGGCGTACCAGGGCGCGAGAATGTACCAGATGCTGAAGCCGTCCAGAACGCGCCACATGGAAAGGCCAACCGACGCCGCCACTCCGAGGGCCAGGGCGGTAAGGAGTACCGGTCTTCGGATGTTTCCGCCCGATACCTCTTCCACGCTTTCCGTGAGCACCCAGATTGCCGGTTCCGCGCAAACAACCAGCGCCCCGAGCACAAACCCCAGGGGTATGAGAATACGGTTATAGTCAAGCTGACCGAGGAGAAACCCGACCTCCTTGCCGACCGGTATGAAGGCCGAGTTGGTTCCAAGAAGGAAGATGATGAGACCGATACAGGTATACCCGAAACCGATACTGATGCGGGTAAGCTGACGGGGCGGCAGGCGCAGCAAGAAAATCTGGTACAATCCGAGTATCACCGCAAGGGGCGTGAGCGCGAGCGCGACTGTTTTGAGAATTTCCGGGGCAAGGACGGCGTATTCGGCGAGCAGGGAGCGGGTTTGTTCATTCGCTGCGACGAGGGGAACTCCTTCTCCGACGGGCGGTTCCGCGCCGGCCGTGCCGGATACAAGACCCAAAAGAACTACCGCGAGCATGGGCCCGATGGACGCTATGCCGATGAGCCCGAAACTGTCGTCCTCCGCCGATCGGTCGCTTCGGACCGAGAAAATACCGACCCCGAGCGCGATGATGAAGGGGACGGTCATCTGTCCGGTGGTCGCGCCGCCCGAGTCGAAGGCCAGGGCGACAAAAACGGGAGAAATCCTTGAGGCAAACAAAAATACAACCGCGTACCCGGCGATGATGATGAGGCGGAAGGGTATCTGGAACACGGTGCGCGCGAGGCCCAGGACCAAAAAGAGACCGACGCCGGCGGATACCCAGTAGACAAGGGTCATTGCCGATACGTTTCCGGTTGTCTTTTCGGCTTGCTGGCCCAGTATGAGCAGCGACGGTTCCGCGATTGTTATGAGAACCCCGATAAGCAGCCCCGACGCGAGCAGGAGGGGCAAGTTCCGGCGCACGGTAAGCGCGGCGCCCAGAAAGGCCCCCGCGGGCATGATGCCGATGTCGCACCCGGTAAGGAAAATGGTCAGGCCGAGAATGATCCATACCGTTCCAAAGAGGAACTTCACAAGGAGCGCTCCTTCGAGCGGAGTGATGGTCAGGGCAAGGAGGATCACTACCGCCGAGATGGGGAGAACGGCTATGCAGGTTTCTTTCAGCTTTTTCAGGAAATTCATGGAGTGAAACCAGCGTATCACGGGTTGACAGAAAGAACAAGATTGCGGCATAATTTAGCATGGAAGCACGTAATATCTTTTCTAACATTTCCCCCATTGATCATCGCTACTCACTTTCGGAATCGCATGTGTTCAACAGCATGTCAGATTGCATTTCAGAGCAGGCCGCTATCATTTCCTGCGCGCGCGCGGAGATCGCACTTGTAAAAGCGCATCTCTCCCTCCGGGGACAGCTTGATGCCGTGATCGAAAAAACGCTCGACACGGTTGCCGAAACCATTGATCCGTCTGCGGTGTACGCGGAAGAAGAAAAAACCAAACATAACATCCGCGCACTCGTGAACGTCCTCAAGACCATGGTTCCGGAAACCGTGGCGCCCCTCGTACACCTTGGCGCGACCAGTGTCGACATTCTCGACACCGCGCTCTCCGTCCGGGTACGGGACTGTGTTCAGACCGTCCTGTTGCCCCTGCTCAAGGAACTGCTCGCCGTGCTCTGCGCCCTCGCCGACCGTGAAAGCGAAACCCCCGAAGTGGGACGAACCCACGGTCAGCATGCGGTGCCCATTACCTTCGGATTTGCCCTTGCCGAATATGTGAGCCGGCTCGGAAAGTCCATCGTGGAAATCGAAAAACGTTCGCATGAGCTCAAGGGAAAACTCGCCGGAGCGGTCGGCGCGTATAACGCCACGAGCATGATCGTCCGCGATCCCGAAGAACTCGAAAAGCGGTACCTCGGCTATCTCGGGCTCGAACCGTCGGAACACTCCACCCAGCTTGTGGAACCCGAGTACCTTCTGCGTCTCCTCCTTGAATGCAATGTTGCCTTCGGCGTTATCGCGAATCTCGCGGACGACCTGCGGAACCTGCAGCGTTCGGAAGTGGGCGAAGTATTTGAATATTTCAGCGCAACCCAGGTCGGCTCGTCCACCATGCCGCAAAAGCGGAATCCCTGGAACTCCGAGCACGTAAAGAGCCTGTGGAAAGCCTTCGCGCCGCGCGTCATGACCTTTTTCATGGACCAGATATCCGAGCACCAGCGGGATCTTACCAATTCGGCGAGCCAGCGTTTTGTGGCCGACTATCTTGCCGGATTCGCCCTCGCGGTTTCCCGCATGAAGAGCGTGGTATCCGGCGTACAGGCGGACCGGGAAGGCATGGCGCGGAATCTCGCGAACTCAGGCGGCAAGGTTTCCGGCGGCGTGCTCGCCGAGCCCGCGTACATCCTGCTCGCCGAATCCGGCATATCGGACGCGCATGAAGTTATCAGAACCATTACGCTTGATGCGGAAACCAACCGCATAAGCTTTTTCGAGGCGCTCAAGAAGAATGCCGACGCTTTCGCCCGGATAACCGGTCAGCTCAAGAAACTCGGCATGGATGATCCGGAAGGGTTCTTTGCGAATCCGGAACGTTACCGGGGTCTGGCCGCCGAAAAGGCCAAACGCCTCGCGGAGAAATACGGGAACATAGCCCGTTCATGAGAGCAACCAATAGGAGAGATATATGATAACAATCAATGAAACCTTGTCGTACGACGACGTGCTGCTGGAGCCGGGCTATTCCGAAGTACTCCCCCGCGAGGCCGATGTGAGCACCATTCTTGTGCGGGACGTCCGGCTCAATGTTCCGGTCATTTCAGCCGCCATGGATACGGTTACCGAGGAAAAAATGGCGGTCGCGCTTGCCCTAGAGGGAGCAGCCGGGGTTATTCACCGCAATCTTTCACCCAAAGTACAGGCCGAACAGGTGTCAAACGCAAAGCGTTACCTGAATTGGGTTATCGAATCACCGGTTACGGTGGAAGATGACCGGACGATCGGCGACGTAAAACAGACGATGCACCGCTACAACGTATCGGGTCTTCCCGTCATTACCGGCGAAGGAAAGCTCGTCGGCATCATTACCGGCCGTGATCTCCGGTTCTGCAAGGATGACAGCCTGCTGGTCCGCGACGTGATGACCAAAGACATGGTCGTAACCGAGGGAAAACCTTCCGTGGACGACGCGCGCGAGAAATTCGACAAACACCGCATCGAGAAGCTGCCGGTTATCGATAATTCCGGTCATCTTACCGGGCTTATTACCGTGAAAGACATGGAAAAGCAGGAGCTCTTTCCCAACGCCGCGCGCGATGCGAAAGGCCGCCTCATTGTAGGCGCCGCGATCAGCAACAACGACTGGTCAGTCCGTCTGCCCCTTCTTGCGGAGGCAAAGGTCGACTTCGTCGTCCTCGATACCGCGCATGGCGATTCGAAAGGTGTCATTGAGGCGGTGCGGAGTATCAAAAAGCAGTTCCCGGATCTTCCGGTGATCGGCGGAAATGTCGCCACCGCAGCCGGAACCCGGCACCTCATTGACGCCGGCGCGGATGCCGTAAAGATCGGTGTGGGTCCCGGATCCATCTGTACCACCCGCGTTGTTTCGGGTATCGGTGTCGCCCAGTTCTCCGCGGTGTGCGCTTGCGCCGAGGAAGCCCTCAAATCTAATATCCCGGTAGTCGCCGACGGCGGCATCAAGTTTTCGGGTGACATTACCAAGGCTATCGCCGCCGGTGCGAACGTGGTCATGATTGGCAACCTCTTTGCCGGCCTCAAGGAAGCTCCCGGACGCGAAATCATCATGGACGGCCGGTTCTACAAGGAATACCGCGGCATGGGAAGTCTTGGCGCCATCAAGGACGGCTCCGGTGACCGTTACGGCATCGCCAAGGACGAGACACCCGTACCGGAAGGTATTGAAGGCCGCGTACCCTACAAGGGTGAACTCAAGCCGTTTTTGCACCAGATGGTCTCCGGATTGCGAAAAGGTATGGGATATTGCGGCTGCGCGTCCATTGAGGAATTGAAGAATTACCGGAAATTTGTTAGGATCACCGCGTCGGGTCTCCGGGAAAGCCATGCGCATGACGTAACGATTACCCAGGAGGCACCGAACTACTCTCGATATTAAGCAGGTGAGCATGAATGTAGTTGTCATCGGCGCCCAGTGGGGTGACGAAGGGAAGGGCAAGATCGTTGACTATCTTGCGAGTGAAACCCAGTGTATCGTACGGTTTTCCGGCGGCGCAAACGCCGGCCATACGATAGTAAGCGAGGGCGTTCAGTATGCGCTACATCTCGTGCCGTCCGGGATTCTTCATCCGAACAATACCGTGTACCTTGGTGCCGGAATGGTCATTGACCCGGAAGCCTTGTTCAACGAACTTGCAATGCTGAAAGAGCGGGGCATTGACTGGGAAGGCCGGGTCCATATTTCGGACCGCGCCCACCTGGTTCTTCCCCGCTACCGTGAAATGGACAAACAGCGGGACAGCGAACGCAAGCGTCCCATCGGAACCACCGGCCGCGGTATCGGCACCACCTATGCCATGAAGAGCGAGCGGGACGGTGTTCGTCTCGCTGATCTCGGCTGGACCGAGAAGATGAATGAACTTGATGAAGCCGACCGTGCCTTCCTCGCGCCCTACATTGACCGTCTCCTTTCCATGAAGGTGAATCTCACCTATGAGCTGTGGAAAGTCCGCGGCAAAAAAATCCTGTTCGAAGGAGCCCAGGGCGCGCTTCTGGACCTTGATCTTGGAACCTATCCCTATGTTTCTTCAGGATTTTCCTCATCAGCGGGAGCGGCAATCGGCGGTTGTATTGGCCCGCGCGCGATTGACCGCGTACTCGGTGTATTCAAGGCGTATTCCACCCGTGTGGGAAACGGTCCCATGCCCACCGAATTCGACGAAGGCAGTCAGAGTGAATTGTACAATTTTGTGCGGGAAACCGGCCGTGAGTACGGTGTTACCACCGGCCGTGCCCGCCGCTGCGGCTATCTTGATCTCGTGGCACTGCGCTATGCCTGCCATTCAAATTCAATTGATGATCTCGTGCTGACCCATCTTGACGTATATGATTCCCTGGATGATATTGAAGCCTGTGTCGCGTACAACATCAACGGCAAGGTAACCGAGGAATTCCCCGCGTCCATAGAAGACCTGAATGCCGCGAAACCGGTGCTCAAGCATTTCCGGGGCTGGAAAAAGGTCCTCAAGGAATGCCGGTCGTTTGACGACTTGCCGGAAGAAGCCCAGAATTATGTGCAGTTTATCGAAGAATACTGCGGTACCCGGGTTGGTATCATTTCTGTGGGGTACGATCGCAAAGATACGTTTATTTTGCATGATCCCTGGATGAAATAATTGACTTAATTACGATTTGGTCGTACCTTTAACCATGAAAAGTGACGAAAGAAAACCGTTCTTTCGTCACTTTTTTTATATCCTTGTTTTGGCATGACAAAAGTACAAAAAATGTCGAAATAAGGGTCAAGGAGTTGTCATGATTACCATAGAAGATCTTGGGACATATACCTTTCCTGCTCTGCTGAATAACAGCTTACGTCAATTTTCCGATCTGCCGGCGCTTTCCTTTGTTTCCGGAGAGCCCATCACCTACGAAGAAGTCGGAAAAAAAATAGACCATTTCCGGGAGCTCCTGTACCGCAGCGGCGTGAACAAGGGAGACCGGGTAGCGCTTCTGGGATCAAGCAGTCCGAACTGGGCAATAGCGTACTTCGCCATTACCACGCTCGGAGCCATCGCGGTTCCCCTGTTGCCCGATTTTTCCCGGAACGAGGTTGAATCCTGCATCCGTCATGCGGAAGCCACCAGTCTCATTGTAGCGACCCGACTCGCCGAGCGGGTAGAAAACCCCGCGGCCCTTTCGGTTTCCCGGGTTTTCCGTCTCGATGATCTGGAAATGCTTGTCGGTACCATGGGCCGTGACGGTCCGGTCCCTGAAATTGCACTGGCAGAAAGCGACACCGCGAGCATCATTTATACTTCCGGGACTACCGGCCGTTCCAAAGGCGTTGAACTGTCCCACAAGAATCTCGTGTTTACCGCAATCCAGGGACAGTTTTTCCAGCGCATCAACAAGTTCGACGTGGGTCTTTCCATTCTGCCCATGTCCCATGTGTACGAATTCACCATCGGGTTCCTGATGTTCTTCATCAACGGCGCCTGCATTTATTATCTGGAAAAACCGCCGACGGTTACCACGCTTTTACCGGCGCTCAAGAAAGTACGGCCGACCATCATGCTCAGCGTTCCGCTCATCATGGAAAAGATCTACAAGAACAAGATAGTCCCCACGTTTACCCGGAAACCGCTTGTCGCCGCCCTGTACCGGAATCCCGTTTTCCGCAAGCTGTTCCATCGCCTTGCGGGAAAGTCCCTGAGAAAAACCTTCGGCGGCCGGATCAAGTTTTTCGGCATCGGCGGCGCGAAAGTGGATCCGGTTGTAGAGCGGTTCATGAAGGAAGCGAAATTTCCCTATGCGATCGGCTACGGGCTGACCGAAACATCACCGCTTCTCGCGGGCTCCGGACCGAATATCACCCGACCCGGAACTATTGGTGTCATCATGCCGGGTGTGGAACTGGAAATCCGGGATCCTGATCCGGAAACCGGCGTAGGCGAGGTAGTCGCCCGCGGTGAAAACGTCATGAAGGGTTACTACCGTGATCCCGACATGACCGCCGAGGTTCTGGACAAGGACGGCTGGTTCCGTACCGGCGATCTTGGTATTCTGGACAAAAAGGGCCGTCTTTCCCTCAAGGGCCGCTCAAAAAACATGATCCTCGGCTCGGGCGGGGAGAACATCTATCCCGAGGACATCGAATTCGTGCTCAACCAGCATCCGTTGGTGAGCGAATCGCTCGTTGTGGAAGGGGACAATTCGTCATTGGTTGCCCTGGTCCAGCTGGACGAGGAACGTCTCGCCGAGGAGGCGAAAAAACGCGGGGCAGCACACGAGCAGGGCACGGTTGCGGGCATCAAGGAAGCGGTCGGAGAGGCCGTAACGGACGCAATGCAGGAAATGTCCCACATGCTTGCCTACAAGCGCGAGGAAATTCTCGCCGAGATAAAATTCTTTGTAAACGAAAACGTCAACCGGATGTCGCGGGTGGACCGCGTTGAACCGGTTGAGCATTTCGAAAAGACCGCGAGTCAGAAAATCAAGCGGTATCTGTACAATATCAAAAAATCCATACAGCCCGCCGGGAAGCACTGAGTTAGCGCTGAACGGTGAAGCGTACGGGGTAGCGGAAGCGTACGGCTACCGGTTCCCCGTTCGCGTACGCCGGTTTGCAGCGCAAACCGGTCAGGGCCGCCACTGCCGCGTCGGCGAAACCGTATCCGGGATCCTTGAGCACCAGTATTTTCCGCACCACGCCGCTCTGGTCTATAAACAATTCAAGATACACGACCCCTTCAATTTCCTGACGCAGGGCCATGGGCGGATAGACGATGCGGTTCAGCACTTCCCGGGTAGGAATGTCCGGAATAACCGAAATCTTGTGCTGGGGTACATAATTGATTACCGGTTCACGGGTCTCAATTTCAATGATCTCGTTCTCGGTGGTAATGACCCGCTCTGCCGCGGTCGGCTGGTTATAGACCACGGTGGTATCCGGCGCAGGGGGTGGCGGAACGTATTCTTCCACATCCACCAGTTTGAACACCTCATATTCGGAGTCGTCTCCCCCGGACTTTTCCGGCGCGGTAAAGCGTACCAGGGCAAGTACCGAGACATGCACCAGCGCGACAAAAATGAAAATGATGAGGTAGCGGTGATTCAACAGGAATCGCTTGGTCATTTTTCTTCCTCCACCACAAAACTGACGACCCGGTGCTGGAGCCGCTGGAGAATGGAGACCGCGCCGTTCACAAATTTGTACGGTGTTGCGCGGTCCGCGATCAGGTGAACCCGGGTGCCAGGTTTGAGGGACAGCGTTTCGGCAATGATGCCTTCCAGTTCCCGCTCGTTCACGAAACTGCCGTTGACCGACATCCGTCCGTTTTTCTCGACCCAGATTTCCAGGTTTTCCGTTTCCTGTGTTTGCTCGAGTTTCTTCGCTTCGGAGTACTCGATCTTTACTTCATGCCGCTGATTGATGAGCGAGATGAGCATGATGAAGATGAGCAGGAGAAACCCGATATCGGACATGGACGACATGGGAATAACCGGTCGGCTTCTGCGCCGTTTTAATTGCATCATTCGGCGCCTCCAGTCATCCGGAACGAAAAGTTCTCTACCTTGAGGGTCCTGATATCGTGAATCACGGAAATGACCGACTGATATTCCGCGTCCGGGTGTATCTGCAGCAAAAAGGTGCAGTTGGGGAATTCTTTTTGCAACGCCTCGGTTTCCCGGCGGAGATCTTCTGCCGAAACCGGGTTTCCGTCAAGAAGGAGCGCACCGTTCTCGTCAAGCGTCGCTACGATGAGCTCTTCGGTTTTAACCACCCGGGGCTTTTCCCGGTCGGGGAGGTTCAGGAGAAAGCCCTTGTTGATATTGAACCCGGCGATGACGATGAAGAAGATGATCAGTATGAACGAAAGATCGTTCAACGCGCCCGAATTCGCCGGATCGTCCGGCAGGCGCTTTTTCAGAAACCGGATCATTACCGTGATTCCTCGTCTTCGGGTGTAGTAATTAAGGAGACCAGGTCGCTTACGGCTTTGGTAACGTCTGCGGCAAAGGTATCCACCCGCTGAATGAGCAGGTTATACGCCACGAGAGCGACAATGGCAATACAGAGTCCGAATACGGTGGTTATAAGGGCTTCATAAATTCCGTTCGCGACCAGCTGGGCGTTTACTTCGTCCGCATTCGCGATCGAGCGGAACGCACCGATCATGCCCGATACCGTACCGAGAAATCCGGTTAGCGGCGAAAGAGACGCCAGTGCCGTAAGGTAGTTGAACCCGTTTTCACACCGCCGGATCCGTTCCATGGCTTCCGCTTCGGCCGCTTTCTCCATTCGTGTTTCGCCGCCGCGGGTGTTGTTCAGTACCGCCAGCAGGATTGAGGCCGATGTGTTTCTGCGGTCCATGACGCCGAGATCCGCCCGCGCTTCGTTGATACGGTTCTCCCGAACCAGGGACATGACATGGTTCTTGAGCTGGTTTACATTCATGTTGTGCCAGAAAAGATAGATAACCCGCTCAATGATGAGCGCCAGCGTTGCTACCGAGAAGACAAGCAGGGGCCACATGAAGGGTCCGCCAAGTTCAAAAAGTCCGATAAGGCTCCATTCGTTAGTCATTCAGGTTCTCCAATACATACAGATAATAAAACAATTCACCGGATTCTTCCCAGTCCCGGTACAGCGTTCCGGCGTTGCGGATATCCCGGAGGTTTTCGGGTATATGCTCTGCCGTATACTCTGTATTCCATAAAACACCCTCACCCCGGACCCGTGTTACCGTTGTATCCGATTTTTCTTTTGTTCCTGCCGGATAGTCATACCGTTCGGGGAAGAGGATGGATCCGGCGTGGTATTCAAAACTGTTCCGCCGGAGTTTTTTCTTTTCGTGTGTGAAGTACGGGAAGCCTGCCCCTTCAAGGGCTCCGGAAAGATGGGATACGGCGGCCGATATCCGGTTTACGCGGCGGGTACACGCGTCCCGGCCGGCTTCGTCGAGCAGGCGGGAATCGCGGTAGCGGACAGCGCCTTTCTCCGCGTAGTCCACGCGGACCGGCTCAACGACACGGATCTGCCAGAGTCCGTCCGTTTCGGAAAGGGTCAGGGTACCGGTAACGGCGAAATCCGCTTCGGTCCAGCCCTGGGCCCAGTTGTTGAACCATCGGAGTTTTTCTGCCTGTACGGTCCAGGTACCGTCGTCTTGCGTTGAGGCCCAGCCTTCAAGGACGGTCCGGGACTTTTCGGTGAGCCGTATGAGTGCCCGGGTCGAGCCGCTCTCCTGTATGAACTCGACGGACTCCCACGCGGGCATGCCCGTTTCGGGAGGTGCGGATGCGCAGGAAAGAAGCAGCAGTGAAAAAAAGATCAGGACGGTTGGTATATGTTTCATGGATTCTATCACTCCTAGTAACTGATTTTGTAGCCGACGGAAAAGACCGGGATGCCGATGTTGAAGTCCGCCGAATCGCTGTCCTTCACTTCTTCGCCAGTGTAGGGGTCGAATCTCGGATTGGTTTTCGGCTTGTACAGGTTGACGAATATATCCTCGATGCCGAAGTAATATTCCCAGCGAATCTTTGAGTTGGTGTAGTAGTTTGAATACGCGATTCTCAGGTTTACCGGGCAGGAAATGTCACTGCGCAGGGTATCGCTGTAGAACGAACTGCGGGTATACCGTTCAACCACCTGGCCGTTGAAGAGGGTCGGTGATGCGGTAACATCGCCCACTGCTTCCCGGGGCGTGCCGGTTGCGAGACTGGAAGTGAGGGTGACCGTGACTTCGGGAGACGGCCGCCAGTTCAGCACCAGGTTGAGGGTATGGAACCGGTGGAAAGACGGGTAGTACCATTCATCGAGCGGATCACCATCTATGGTTTCCGTAGTGTCGCCGCGCGGAGTCATGGGGTTTTTGAAGCGGGAATAAATGAAGGAGTAGGAAAGATATCCATCGAAATACCGGCCCTGCTTTTTGCGGAGCATGAGGTCAAACCCGGCGGTAAAGCCTTCCCCGTTGTCGTCGGCAGAGATATCGGTATCGCCGGTCAGTTCGTTATAGTAGCCCGCTGCGTACAGCCGCTTCAGATAGTGCTTGTAATACCCCTCGATGCGGAATGACCAGGATTCGGGAAACCGGGCTTCCACGCCGGCAACCTGGAACCAGGATTGGTCGGGTCCGAGATCATAGTCGTCAATACCGTATTTTTCCTCCATTGCTGAAAGGATAGCCGGGAACTGGGAGAAGATACCGCTTCCCGCCGAAAAGGTTACTGCTTCCAGCGCTCCCCGGTTGCGGATAGGGGTCCAGTTCAGTGATGCCCGCGGGTTGACGACCGGCAAGGTCTTGAGGTCGTAACCGTTATTCCACAGGTAGTAATGCTCGCCGCGCACGCCGAGTTCTCCGCGAAGTGTAGACTGTTCGGAGCCGAATGCCCACAGGGCAAAGGCGGCGCTGTGAATGATACGGTTTCCTTCTGTGTCCATGGTGTAATAGTTATAACGAATTTCGGCCGGCTCGTAGAATTCCATGGGAACCCAGCCGCCGAACGCTTCATAGATATCGGTGCTGTGAAAAATCTCCTCCGCTCCGAAGGTGAGGACATGATTTTTTGCCAGGAGAACATCGGTTTCAATCTTTGCCTGGATCTGATGAATTGTTGTGTCGGATTCACCTTCCATGACCAGGCCGTCGAGGGTGAAGCCGGTTCCTGCGCCGAGGAGGGGCCCGTATTCATCCGCGAACTCGTCGCTGTACTCCCGTGTTCCTGAAACTTTTTCTTCATACTCAAGTTCGTAGGTGTTGATGTTCCACGCGCCGAGAAAGCGTACGGTGTTCCGGTCGGTGGGCATCCAGTTTGCCTTGAATGCCACAAAGCCGAGGATGTAGTCCCAGTTGAACTTCATGTCGGTGGTAATGCCGTTTTCTTCTTCTTCCTCCCTGACCCCGATGCCGTCCGACCCGATGAAGGCGTTGAGACCGAAATTGAGGGTGGGGGAATGCTCATGATAGAACTTGGTGTAAAAGTTCCGGATGTACGGCATGGTGGGAATGGTGTCTTTAAGCTTGGGACTCTGGTCCATAATCACATCGTTGAGGAACTGCATCGACTCAAGATAGGTTACCTTGCCGCCGAGAAAAATACCGGATTTTTTACCGATGGGCGCCTGGGCGAAGAAGTCCAGTGACGTTGTAGAAATGCCCCCGATAAAGCGGAATTCACCAGCGTCGGGCTGTACCGTGGTAACTTCGAGCAACCCGGAAAGCGCCCGGCCGTATCGTGCCGAGAATACGCCGTGGGACATCTTGGCGGATTCGACCATGTTCGGGTTGAAAATGGAATATCCGCCTCCCCACTGGAAGGGCTGCGTGATGTACACCCCGTCCATTACCGCACCCATCTCGTCGGGATAGCCGCCGCGGATGGACGGCTGGGCATTAAAACCGCCGGAATAACTCATACCGGGCAGTGTTTTTATGGAAGACATGATGTCTTCAACAAGTCCGAGGTTTGCTGTGGTATCCATTTCAGACTTGTCCATGGCAACCGAGATTCCGGACTGTTCGTCTTTCTTTCCCGGGGCTGAACGTTCTACCACGAGTTCGCGCCCTTCAATTACGTCGGTAATGGAAAGAACCATCGCCACGGATCGGTCGCTTCCCGAGATTGATACCCGCTGGCTCTGGTAGCCGGGCAGCTCGGCGAAAACCATCGCGCGGTCGGCGTCGTCGGGAAGTTCAACCAGGGCAACACCGTTTTCGTCCGTTACGGTTTCGAACTCGTACGGCCGAAGGGTAATCGTAACCCCTTCAAGCGGGATGTCGAGATCCCGGTCCGTAACGGTTACGGTAACGGTTTCCGCGAAAAGGTACAGGGGAAGCGTAATGAGGGCAATGAGCAATACTAGTCGTTTCATGGTCAATCCTTTTAGAACTTTATTCCGAACGAGAGGGATGGATAGAGCCATACGGTGTCATCGGAGATTTCGTAGCTCTTCGCATGGTTCCCCGTTTCAAAGGCGCCGTTATTCTGTCCGGCTATCCGCACATCAATATTGAGCGCGCCGAAGAGGGTCAGGTGCCGCATGAGGTGCACGTTGAGGGTGAGCCGCGCCGAGGGAATGTAGCCGTGTACAAACGCGTTAAAGAACGCTTCCCGTTCTTCGTCCGTATCGGTAACGATTTCCTCGCCGTTTTCGATCATGGTTATATATTCGTTGTTTTCGCTCACATCGAGAACCAGTCGCGACAGAAGTTCAAAATCGAGCGAAAGACGTTTGGACAGATACCGACGGGTTCCTATACCGAAACCGAGGAAGAAGGAGTCCGCATCCTTTCCGGGAGTCCAGTTCATGTCGTAGCCCATCTGGTAGGTAGTGTAAAAGAGGTTGGTACCACCCTGATACTGAACCCAGAAGTTGCCGTTGGTGTCCAGATATACCGCGGGATCGAGTACGCCTTCGAGGATGAAGTTGAACAACCCGAGGGAGACGCCGGTATTGTTCCGGGCGATATTGACGATGCCCGCCTGGACGCCGTGTACTTCATTGGCGATGTTGATGAACCCTGCCGCCTGAACGCCGTCGAGCGGGCCGGTGGCGATGTTGATGAATCCCGCCGCCTGGAAGCCGTTGAACGGACCGGTGGACACGTTCAGAAAGCCGGCGCCCTGAATACCCTGGAAACGGTTGCCCGCAAAGTTCAGGAAGCCCGAAAGCTGGGCGCCTCGCGCTTCCCCGCCGTAGGTTATGTTGACGAGGTTGTTGAGTTGGGCGCCGCTGAAACCGCCGCCGTTCATGTTGAAGAGCAGGGACCCCTGGACACCCTGGATGTAGTTTTCGGTATAGGCGCCGAGTATGCTTGCCTGGACTCCCCGGATGTTCCGGTTCTTTGCCGCGAAGAATCCGAGCGAGATGTTCGCGTTGTCGGTATCTTCCATGGGGATGGTGAGCGAGGGAACAATGCCGACTACAATGGGTGTCCACTCGGTAATTTCTTCGAACACTTCCCGGGGTTCTGCGTCTCCCCGGGGGCGTCCCTGCGCGAGGGGTACGCCGAGAAACTGCGAGGAACCCAGCACGAAGTGCTGGTTCTGCTCGAGGGTAATCGTCGCCTGGCTCGTCGCGAGAGGAGTTACCAGGGTGATGATGTATCGGCCTTTCGGAACGGCGAGCGCGAGAGCGGTGCCGGCAACCTTGTTCAGCTCGGAAACAAGAAGCCCGTCGACGGTACGGATAAAGTACCGCCCTTCCGCGTCGTCCGGAAAAATCAGCGCCGAGTCCGCGTTGGTAATGTCGGTGAGCACCAGATCCCCCGAGCCGACCATGGTTATGTTGAACGAAGGGTGTTGGGGTCCGAAACTGCTCGTTTCCGTTTTGGAAAGCGTGTCGTTGAAGGCGTAGTGGTACAGTTCGTTCAGCGAAACCTTGCGGTCTCCTGAAGCGTCGGCGGCGCCGCGAAGCCCGGTAACGAGCGAGTGGGTAAAGTAGGACGCCTGGATTATGTCGGACTCCTGGGAGGATTCCTCGGCGGAGCTTGACGAAAGATAGGCATGGCCCTTTACCTCGCTTGCGTCGTCCATGAGGAAGGGCTGCTTGCGGGAACCGCCTTTCGCGCGGACAAAGCTTCCCGAAAAGCAGGAATCGAGCATGACCACGTGAACGTCCGAGGGAACGAGCGACAAGGATTCCTTGAGTTCCGAGTAGGAAAAGGTTTCCTTTCCGAGAAGAAGGGCGTTCTCGTCCGAATGTCCGGAATAGTAGAGAATGAACTCGGTTCTGCGTGCCTTGCCCCGGCGCTGTTCTATGTCTTTTGCGAAACGCGCGAAGGCGTTGTGGATTTTTTTGCGGTCGGGATCGGCGAGAATCATGCTGTTGCGCGATTCAACGCCGCCCACCTCGTTCAGGGTATCAGCAAGCCGCCGGGCGTCGCTCAGGGCGTAGCGAAGGCGTTCACGTCCTTCTCCGCCGTCATTGGCCGCGATGTAGAGGGCAAACCGTTCTACCGCGAGGGGTTCTGCGGCTCCTGCCGATTGCGCCCCGAGGGGCAGCAGAACAAGGGCGGCAAGTGCAATGAACAGTATGTTGGTTTTATGCATGGGGATTATCCTCACTTGTACAGTACAATGTCGGTTACGGTCATGCCTGCGGGCACCACATCCGAAAGATCTTTAGCGGGGAATCCAGCCGAGCGAGAAACGGCCTTGATGGATTCGAGAACCGGCTGGGCGTTGAAAGATTCCTCCGCGCTGATCATGATGAAACGCTCGAAATCGGGTGCGTCGTCCAGCTGATAAGAGAAGGGGAGAGCGGTCTCGCCTGTTGTCTCAAGGAGCGCCGAGAAGGTTCCCCGTTCGGGGTAATGCTGGGTAAGTACGCCGTTTCCGTCCACGGAGAATATGAATCCCCAGCGTTTGCCGGCTACATTATAGCTGACCTGCAGTACGTCGTTCACCGCAACCCGGTCGCCGGTATCCAGTTTTTCGGCGCGGTCTCCGGCCTGGCGGTACACGTACATGCGGATGGCGTCGCCCTTCGGCCGCTCGGTAAGCAGGCGTTGGCCGGTGAAGCCCGGCGAACGGGTAAGCTGCATGGTCGCGAGTACCGTGAAGGCCAGGGCAAAGCAAGCCGCCGCCGCGAAGGCGACAACCCTGATCGCCGGAAGAGCCCGCCCGCTGGTGAAGGGGAGTGCGGAGCGGCCGGTAGTTTCCAGTTTTTCCGCGATCGCCCGCTTCATGGCATCCGCCGGATACCGTGCAAGAATTTCCCGGTTCGAATCTTCCATTTCCCGGAGTCGGGAACGGGTTTCCGCGTCGGATGCGGTTTCTTTTTCGCCAAGGAGCATCTGCTCCAGAAAAATGTCGGGTATGCTCATATTAGTCCCTCACTCGCTTTAGTGCTTTTGCCCTGAGGCCGGCAAGACGCTTGCGAACGCCGGAAACCGAAAGACCGGTTTCTTTGGCCGTTTCATGAAGCGTCAAACCGTCCACATAATGCAGGAACGCCATGAGGCGGGTGGACTCCGGAAGGTCCCTGAAAAGGTCGCCCAGAAAAACTTCCGAGACTACCTGTTCGTCATGGGCCGTGCTCCGGGTATCCGCCGCGGTATCAATGATGAAGTCAATGCCGGGCCCGCTTCTCAGTTTGTCCGAACGGATCCGGTTCAGGCAGACCGAGGTCGCGACCGTGTAGAAGAGGCTTGAACAAACACCCGAAAGCTTTTCCCGTCGCTCAATAATCCGCACAAAGACGTCCTGCATGGCATCGAGGGCCTTTTCTTCGTCCTTGAGCAGGGCTCTGCAGCGTCGGAGCACCATGGGGCCGAACTGTTCATACAAGTGTTCAAAATCATCGATGGTAATGGTTCCGGATTTACTCATGCCTCTGTGTTCCTGTCACGTTTTTATAACACCCGGTGCGGGAAGATGTGTTACTGGTATACCGGAAATACTAGCACGTTTTATAACGATAATCAGATTTTTGTCCGCTTCGCGAGAATGGCGTCCAGAATTTCGAGTGCGGTACAACCATCCCGGAACGACGATTCCGCCGGTACGGACGGGTTCCGGACGCAGGAAACCGCGTGCGCCATCATGTTGGCGAAGTAACCGGTTTTCCGCATTTTTCGCCAGTGCCGGTCTCGTGCCGGGCGGAGCGATCGGAACGACTCATACCAGGGGGACGGTTCACTCCGCCAGACTTCCCAGATACCGTTGCCGGCCCGGATCCGCCCCGAGGAAAACTCCACATCCAGCTCAAAGCCGAGAAAGTCCCGCCCCGGGGAGCAGTCGAGGGTAACGAGTGCGGTTTCTTTGCGGTCCCGCGTTTTTCCGAGCGCAATGAAGGGATTTTCGGTATCGTCGGGATCGCCCTGTACTGTCGTTATATCCCAGGGACCGGCGAGAAAGGTAATGATGTCCACAAGATGGGTACCGTCATGCCAGAGTACCTGCGCCGGCGGTTTTGCTTGGCCCATGTACAACCGGCTGTGAACGGCCTTGAGCGTGCCGAGCTCCCCGGATTCGATGATGGAGCGGAGCATGCGGTAATCCCGGGAAAACCGTCGTTCATGGTTTACGATGACACGGCTCCTTCCTTCCCGTTCGGCCTTTTCCACCAGGGGCAGGGCGTTCCGTGCTTCTTCAAGACTCACCCCTACCGGTTTTTCCAGTACGATAACCGGAACCTGCGCGGCAAGGCAGGTTTCAAGGAGGGGAATGTGTGTTTCTGTGTCGCTCGCAATGTGCACGATGTCCGGATGGAGTTCCTTGAGCATGCTTTCGGCGGATTCATGGAGGGCCGACGAAGGGAGCTTCCACCGGCGGGCGAAAGAGGTCCGGGCGTCCCGATCGGGATCGGCCCCGCCGACGAGGATCGTATCCCGGTTCTGCGCTATGGCGCCGGCGTGACTCGCCGGTTTTTCCCGGAGCCGGTCGTCCTCGAGGGAGGATCCGATCCTGCCGCAGCCGATAACGGCGCAGCGGATTTTGGTGGTCTTTCTGTTATGCGGTACTGATGAAGGCATTGCTCGGCGCTCCTTGTGGAAGGAATTATAACACAAACGGGGGCATTTCATTGACCCTGCGGTAAATATGACGTATTCTTGTGCTGACAAAATGACAAAACCTGTCAAAAAGGACGGAATAATGAATCATCCAAGAGTTATACAGGGTGGAATGGGGGTAGGTGTTTCAGACTGGAAACTCGCCCGTTCCGTATCGTCCATGGGCGCGCTCGGCGTTGTATCGGGCACCGCGCTCGACATACTTATGGTCAGACGCCTCGAACAGGGCGACCAGGGCGGTCATGTCCGCCGCGCGCTTGCCGCTTTTCCCGATCAGGGGGTGGCCGCACGTATTCTTGAACGGTATTTCCGGCCCGACGGAACCGCTGACACCCACGATTTCAGCGCGCATCCCCTGTGGCATGCCGACAGCGACCGGGTCGCTGCCGATGAACTGGCAGTCGCCGGCAATTTTGTGGAAGTGTACCTTGCCAAAGAAAACCACGACGGTGTTGTGGGCATCAATTTTCTCGAGAAAATCGCCGTGGCGAATCCGCCTGCCATCTACGGCGCCATGCTTGCCGGAGTAGATTATATCCTCATGGGAGCGGGAATCCCCGTCGAGATACCCGGTCTTATAGATGCCTTTGCCCGGGGAGAGGCCGGAAGCGTTCGTATCCCGGTTGAAAGATTTTCACACGATGAGGGGTATGTTCTTGATTTTGACCCGTCTACCGTTCTGGCTAATCCGCCGGAACGCCTCAAACGTCCGTTCTTTCTCGCCATTGTATCATCGTATGTACTTGCCCTGACCATGGCGACCCGCGCTACCGGAAAGGTCGACGGCATAGTGGTTGAAGGACATTTTGCCGGAGGCCACAACGCGCCGCCCCGCGGAGTACTCTCTCTCGACGAAAACGGAGAACCAATCTACGGCCCCAAAGATACCGTGGACTACGCGAAAATGGTCGGTCTCAACCTGCCGTTCTGGATCGGCGGCGCCTGCAGTATGCCGGAATCACTTGAAGAATCACAGCGTGCAGGCGCCCGGGGTATCCAGGTGGGAAGTCTGTTCGCTTTTTGTACCGAGTCGGGAATTCTGCCCGAATTGAAAAAGCGCTTTCTTGAAAAGGTAAAGGCGGGCACCGCGCAGGTTTTTACCCATCCGAAAGGATCCCCGACCGGGTATCCGTTCAAGGTGGCCTTGCTGGACGGGACGCTTTCAGATAAAAACGAACAACAGCGCCGGAAACGGCTGTGTAATGTCGGATTCCTCCGGGAATTGTACAAAACCACTGAAGGGACCATCGGCTACCGGTGTCCTGCTGAGAATGAAAAAGCGTATGCCGCGAAGGGCGGCGATGCCTCCCGTTCGGGCGATGCGCTTTGTTTGTGCAACGCGCTATTCGCGACGATCGGACTCGGCATGAAATACGCAAGCGGCTACCTGGAGCTCCCGCTGGTAACGGTGGGCAGCAGTCTTGATTCGCTCCGGCTCATGATTGAACGGTTTGGCCTCTCGTACACCGCCCGCGATGTCCTCGCGTTCCTTGGACTTACACCCGCCCGGGAGGCAAAACGATGACAGATGACGACGTTGTTGTAACCGGACTGGGCGTTGTATCTCCGCTGGGGAACAGCGTGGATGACTTCTGGACCAAGTGCCGCAACGGGGTTTCCGGAGCCGCGCGCATAACGGGGTTCGACACTGAGAATCATCACAGCAAAATTGCCTGCGAAGTGTCCGGTTTTGATCCGGATGTCCGCATTTCCAAAAAGCAGAGCCGCCGCATGGCCAGGTTTTCCCAATTCGCCGTATACGCCGCTATCGAAGCGGTAACGCAGGCGGGTCTCGACTTTGCATCGATGGATTCGTCGCGGGTTGGCTGCCTCGTGGGCTCCGCTGCCGGCGGGTACGATGTGCTCGAAGAACAGCACGCGACGTTTTTCGCCGAAGGGCCGCAGCACGGCAACCTTTTGAATGTTCCCAAAACAATCGCGAACATGGCGTCGTGCATGGTCGCGCTCAATCTCGGCATAACCGGGCCGAATTTCGCCGTCGTGAGCGCCTGCGCGACCGGCGGTCACAACATCGCCCTGGCCAATATGATGATCCGGTCCGGTCAGGCCGACGTGGTAGTCGCCGGGGGTACGGAGGCGGCAATAACACCCATGGTGCTCGACGCTTACGGTTGTATGGGCGTTCTCTCCACCCGGAATGACGATCCTGCGCACGCGAGCCGGCCGTTCGACCGCGACCGTGACGGTTTTGTTATCGGTGAGGGCGCAGGCATTGTGATCCTTGAAAGCGCCTCTCATGCCCGCGCGCGGGGTGCGGAGGTGCTCGCGCGGTTCCTCGGCGCGGGCATGACCTGCGACGCCCACAGCGTCGCAATCCCGGCGCCGGACGGCAAGCAGGCCGCCCGCGCCATGACGGACGCGCTTCGCTCCGGCGGTATTTCCCCCGATACGGTGGGCTACATCAACGCGTACGGCACTTCCACGCGCGCCAACGACAGTGTGGAAACCCTCGCAATCCGCTCCGCCTTCGGTGCCCATGCCGACAAGCTATCAGTGAGTTCCACCAAATCCATGATCGGGCACACGCTCGGCGCTGCTGGCGCGATCGGCGCCATCGCCGCGATTCTCTCCCTGCGCGACGGTGTTATTCACCCCACCATCAACTATGAGAATCCCGACCCGGACTGTTCCCTGGACTACACGCCCAACACGGCGCGGGATCGGGTCGTGCAGGCGGCGCTTTCGAACTCGTTCGGCTTCGGCGGGCAGAACTGCTCGCTTCTATTTGGGAAAATTTAACACTGCTATCAAAATTGTTGAAAACTGCTACCGAAATTGTTGAAGACTGCTACCAAAATTGTGTAACCGTCAATTACTCCGCACCCGGGTAAATAAAATTACTTGATATTCCAGGGCAAAATCGCTTCCCATTCTTCCTGTTTCTCGAGAAGCGGAGCGGCTTCAAAAACCTTTACCAAATATTCATACGGATTGAGCCCATTATGTTTTGCTGTCTCGATAAGCGAGTACATGGCACAGGAACTTTCCGCGCCTTCAGGGCTTCCGGAAAAAAGCCAGTTCTTTCTGCCCAGTACAAAGGGACGGATAGCGTTCTCGCTTACGTAGTTATCCGGCGTAAGATATGGAGATTCAAGATAACGTATTAGTTTTGGCCATTCATTAAGGGTATAGGAAATTGCCTTTCCCAAACCCAATGATGGCGGTACCTGCACTACGCGTTTTTCAAGCCACTTTTTGAATGCCTCCAGCACCGGCTCGGCTTTCTCTTTCCTCATCCGGACAAACTCGTCAACGGAAAGATTCATGGACCGCAATTCACTTTCGATCCGGTACAGATTCCGGATGTGTTTCAACGCTTCATTGGCGCTTGATTCCTTTTTTGACACCTTTGCCGCTTCATCGAATTTACGCCTTGCATGAGCCATGCAACCAACATGCACGATTGCGTCGTTTCCCTTGAGTGCGGTGGCATAGGCTTCATAGCCGTCAGTTTGCAGGTAACCGGTGAATCCTTCGAGTAGTTCGGTAATGTGTTTACTGGCCCGGGTTTCCCGGTACGAATACAAAAATGCCGGGTGTTCCGGTGGTCCACCGCGTGCCAGCCACATATATGACTTTTGGGTGTCCTTCCGATTCTCTTCTCCCAGCACCTGCACCGGTGTTTCGTCCATGTTGATGACCGGACCGCTTTGTATATGCTTTTTGAGCAGATCAAGAAGCGGACGAATCTTTTCAAAGGCCATCTGTTGCCAGTTGCTCATGTTCTGTCGGCTTATTTGAATTCCAAGCCGGTCAAAGCGACCTTCTTGACGATAGTATGGAAGATGATCGACAAACTTGTTGGTTATGATAAATGACAAAAGGCCGGGGCTTACAATACTCTTCGGAATAATGTTTACCGACGGCGGCGCGATTCTCACCGCGTGCTTGTCTTCGTCGCCCGAACCTTCGCAGTTCCGGCAGGCGTATTTTGGACGAACAATCCGTTCAACCCACATCTTGGGCAGTATGACCTGCAGCCGTTCGGCTGTTTCTTCGCCAATGCGTACGAGATCATGACCACAGGCGCAGTGCTTGTCTTCTTCGGGAATATCAATGACGACTTCTTCCCGCGGAAGGGAATCGGGAATAGATTTTCTTCCCGGCTTTTTTCTGGAATAGGTCTTTATTGTTTCTATCTGTTCGTTTGCAGCTTCTTCTTGTGAGGAGGGTTCCTCGGCGAACAACAATTGCTGGTTTTCTTCTGTTTCGGACTTTTCGCTTTTCCTGCAGAACTTCTGGATCAGAAGCAGTTTGTATTGTTCTTCAAGTTCGCTGTAGCGTTCTTGCCAGGATGAATCGATGGTGCTGCAGCGTTGCTTCCAGTTTTCCTCAAGTGATTGAACATAATCTTGTACGTTTTTCGGCAATGCTGCAATATTCATCCTGAGAAAATTCTATCAGTTCTTTGGAGTAATGGGAATTCCTTTTGCTCATGAAACTCGCGAATACTGCAACTTTGTATGGGCATGAAAGAAATCAATTCCTTTCAGCAGCATATCGAGTTCTTCCCGGGTTAATTCCCGGGCAGCTTCTTCCGTGTCCGGCCAGGGGAACCGGTGCTTCTCAAGCTTTTTCTGCCACAGGCAAAATCCGTTCCGGTCCCAATAAAGCACCTTCATGTTCTTCCGCTGTTTATTGCAGAAAAGATACAGGCTTCCGTTCAGGGGATCTCCCTGCATATCTTCGCTGACCAGAACGGCAAGACTGTTGATGGCCTTTCTCATGTCGGTATTCCCAGGCTTGAGGAATATCCGGATTTGTGAGAAATCAGGAAACATGGGCGAGCCCCATAAGATCAAAAAGATACGCAATCTGTTCATTCCCGATAGTTACCGGAATCTGGATGCGGGCGTTTTTGGTCCTGATTTCGATATACGTGTTTTGCTTGTTGCCAGACAACACAGATTCTGCTGGCGTAATTTCAACAAACGATCCTTGTTCACCCGGCTTCGTTTCATATTGCTTTTTCCATCGGTACAGGGTATTCGGATGCAGATCATGTTGTTTGCAGTATTCAGTGCAGGGAATTTCGCTTTGCAGATATCCTTGCACAAGATCGTCTTTCTGTTTTTGGGTAAATCGCTTCATCCTTTACTCCTCTTCATGTTTTCTGGAGCAAAGAATACTATGCTTTTACGCGCCGTAGTAGGTGCGGTTTATTTGACGGTTACTCATAGTCAACTTGGTTTTTTAAAAAAAGCCTCAAAACCCGTCAATCGCCACCTGTCATGGCCACTACTTCGAACGGCTGTGAGCAAGGCCCGTGCGCGCTGCGGCCCTTTGTGAGCCTCGGTCTTTCCTATTCCCAGCCGAAGGTTGCCGGCGGTTTGTTCGTTATGTCGTAGTAGATCGCATCCACAAAACCGGTTGCCTTTATCCGTTCAACAATGCGTTCAAGGACGGCGATGTCCAGGTGGGCGAAACGGGCGGTCATGACGTCTTCCGAGACAACCGGGCGGAGGACGATCGAGGCGTGTCCGCCTTCGGCGGCCCAGGGGAGGTGAATCGTGAGGTGCTGGAAGATGCGGGTATACCAGCCAGCGTTCTTGAGTTCCTCGAGGACGATGGCATCCGCTTCGCGGGTCTGGTCGAGCCGGTCGCGGGTACAGTAGCCTTCCCTGAGCGAAAAGGGTTTTCCGTGCCGTTCCCAGAGGTTCACGATGGTACGGTTTATTTCTTTGCTTGCGTTGGTAATCTTCGACGAGGCAGCCTCGAGGTCGCTCCAGGCGGGGAAGGCGGTAAAGATATCCGCGAACCGGAGAACGGCCGGGAAGCGGTAGGTGCGGTAGTCGCCCTGTACGCCTACTGATTTGACCGGGAGTACGTCGGTTGCGGTAAGCGCGGGCGTGCGGCCGGGACAAGCGGTATCGCAAGCCGGAAAGGCGGCGGCAAAATTGATGCGGGAAAGTTCTTCGCGCGCGCGGGAAAGGGCGGCTTCGTCCGCAGGGGTTCCGTCCTGGCAGAGCACGTTGATGGATAGTCCGGGGCCCGGGAAGGGATGGCGGTAAACGAGTTCGTCGTCCAGACCGAGGTTTTTTCCCAGGATGCGTACTTCGTCTTTGTACAGGTCGCGGAGGGGTTCAATGATGAGGCCTTTTTCGATGAGGGCCTGTATGCCGTCCACCCGGTTGTGGTGGGTTTTTATCACGTGGGCGTTCTGGCTGCCGCCGGATTCAATGATGTCCGGGTAGAGCGTTCCCTGGCCGAGGAGCCAGTCGTCTTCGTTGAGGCCGAGCCGGGCAACCACGGTGTCGCGCACGGTGATGAAGGTTTCGCCAACGGCCATGCGTTTTTTCTGCGGGTCGGTCTTGCCGGCGACCGCGGCGAGGAAGGTTTCGCTCGCGTCTTCCACCATGAAGTTGGTGAAGCCCGCTTCGCGGTAGCGCTCGGCGATGATGGCGCTTTCGTTTTTGCGCATGAAGCCGTTGTCTATATGGAGGCCGAGCACGCGTTCCTGGCCGAGCGCGGTATTGAGGAGGGCGAAGGCCACGGTGGAGTCAACGCCGCCTGAGAGGAAGAGGAGCACTTTGCGCTCCCTTCCGCCGAGGTTTGCCTGTGCCCGTATGTCTTCCATGACGCGTTCAAGCACCTGGTCCTGGCTCCAGTTTTTTTCCATGCCGCAGATCTGCGCAAAGTTCGCGAGAATCCGGTCTCCCTGCGGGGTGTCTTTTACTTCTATGTGACACTGGAGGCTCCAGCGTTTCTTTTCGGTGTTTTCGAGGGCGGCGTAGGGGCAGTCGGCGGTGCGGCCGATGACCCGGAAGCCGTCCGGAAGGGTGGCAACGGCGTCCTGATGGCTCATCCACACCTGGGCGGGGAAATCAAGCCCGGTAAAGAGGGGGCTTTCAGGGAGCGGAGTGCCGTCTTCCTCCGTCGCATGGAGTCGGGCTATGCCGAATTCGCCAACCTCGGCCCGGGCTACGGTTCCGCCCGATTCCATGGCCATGAGCTGGTGGCCGTAGCAGAGACCGAGTACGGGCAGGTCGAGTTTGAGTATGTCGCTGTTGAAGCGGGGAATGTCTTTTTCGTAGACCGACGAGGGGCCGCCGGACAGGATGACGCCGCGCGCCCCTTCCAGTTCGGTAATCGGCGCTGAGGGCAGGGCAATTTCGGAATAGAACCCCAGAAGGCGGAGTCGTTTGGCTATCAGGTGGGCATACTGGCTCCCGAAGTCCAGCACTACAATTTTGTCCTTCGTCATGAAGGGAGTATACCCAAAAATCCGCGCCGTGTCACCGGCGCGGTTCCTTACTCAACCGTAACGCTCTTCGCGAGATTGCGCGGTTTGTCCGGGTCGTTGCCCCGCTGTACGGCGCAGTAGTAGGCATACAACTGGCAGGGAATTACCGAAAGGATGGGCGTAAGCGGGTCGGGAGTGCAGGGAATCCGGAATACTTCGTCGGCCACGGCGTCGAAGAAGTGTTCGTCGTCGTAGGTAATGACGATGATGGACGCGCCACGGGCTTTTACCTCTTTTATATTCGATTCCATCTTTTCGAAGAGGGCTCGCTGGGTGCAAATGGCCACAACCAGGGTGGACTCGTCCACAAGGGCGATGGGGCCGTGCTTGAGTTCCCCGGCGGCGAAAGCTTCCGAATGGGTGTAGCTAATCTCTTTAAGTTTGAGCGCGCTTTCCAGACTGATGGCGTAGTCGAAGAGGCGGCCCATGAAAAACGCCTTCGTTTTGTTGAAGTTTCCCGCGGCGAACCGCTGGATGTCTTCCTTGTGGGAAAGAATCCTCTCCGCCTGGGCGGGGAGTTCCTCGAGCGCGTCGATATAATAGGCGAGTTCCGTTTCGCTGATACAGCCGCGGAGGGCACCGAATTTGAGCGCGATGAGGTACACGCACATGAGTTGCGTGGTGAACGCCTTGGTGGAGGCAACGGCGATTTCCGGTCCCGCCCAGGTGTACATGACGAGGTCCGCTTCGCGGGCGAGCGTTGAGCCCACCACGTTGGTAATAGCGATGATGCGCGCGCCGGACTTTTTAGCCATACGCATGGCGGCGAGGGTATCCGCCGTTTCTCCGGACTGGCTTATGATGATGAAAATGTCGCCCGGATTAAAGATGGGGTCGCGGTAGCGGAATTCGCTCGCGATATCCACATCCACCGGGATGCGGGCAAAATGTTCGAATGCGTATTTTCCCACAATCCCGGCATGCCAGGCGGTGCCGCAGGCGGTAATGATGACCCGGTCGGCCTTCGCCCAGGATTCGTTGAAGCCGATTTCCTCGAGGTTGATGCTCTTGGTCGCGTACGTCTTTATGCGGGCGCGGAGGGTGTCGGTAAGGGCGGTGGGCTGCTCGTGTATTTCCTTGAGCATGAAGTGTTCATAGCCGCCCTTTTCCGCGGCGGCCACATCCCATTCAACCCGGCACAGTTCCTTTTGAACCGGCCGTCCTTCCTCGTCGTAGAATTCCACCGATCCCCGTTTGAGCACGGCGATCTCCCGGTCGTCCAGGTAGTACACATTGCGGGTATATTCGAGAAGCGCGGGAACGTCGGAGGCGATGATGTTTTCTCCCTCTCCCGCGCCGATTACGAGAGGACTGTCCTTGCGTACGGCGATAATCTCGTCCGTGTTGGTCTGGCATATAACACCGAGGGCGTAGGAACCTTCGAGGCGGGTGAGCGCTTCACGCACGGCGTCCAGGAGGTTACCCGAATAGTAAAAGTCTATGAGGTGGGCAATAACTTCGGTGTCGGTTTCACTCCGGAAGGCAACGCCCCGTTCTGTGAGCCATGCCTTGAGTTTCGCGTGATTTTCAATGATACCGTTATGCACGACGGCGATTTGTCCCGACACGTTGGTGTGGGGATGGGAGTTCTGGTCCGAAGGCTCGCCGTGGGTCGCCCAGCGGGTATGGCCGATTCCCATGGTTCCCCGGATAATTTCCGCGGCTATTTTTTGTTCAAGAAATTTGAGCGCGCCCTTGGCTTTACGGACTACCAGTCCTTCGTCGCCCAGAACGGCAATACCGGCGGAGTCGTAACCGCGGTATTCAAGTTTTTTTAACGCATTGATTAAAACCGGGGTGGCTTCCTCGTCACCGATGTATCCAACAATTCCACACATGAGGCACCTCCAGGAACAGGGAAAAACTATCACACATCAAAATCGATGGAAAGGGGCATTCGGTTACTTTTTCGAATGTAATCGGTAATCAGTCTGAGTGCCCGGCGGCTCATGGCGCCGTCTATCTCGATGGTCGCGCGGAAAAGCCGGGCAGGGATCTTCAAAAGGGTCACATCGGTGAGGGCGATCGCAGTGGAAGTTCGGTTTCCGCCCACAATGCCCGAAAACTCCCCGAATATGCGGCCGCGCGAATAGTCGGTCACCTGATTCGGCATCATGATGCGCACCGCGCCATTCCACACATAATAGAGTTCTGTGGACGTGTCGTCCATGGAATAGATGAGCTCGCCCTTTTTTTTGGTTACCGCGTACCGGAGATAAAACACCGGCGGGCGTATAAACATGATACGTTCAAGCTGTCGGCGGATTTTCGGGTCATCGTAGGCGGGAAGAAGGTAGAGCTGGGCAAGCAGGAACGTTTCAAAAAACTGTACCACATACTGGAACTGGGCGAAAAAGAGAAACAGTAAGAAGAAAATGTACACTTCGAGCATGATAACGATGAGGTTCCCGAGGATGCCGTACACGAGGTTGTAGCGCGAGAGATCAACAAAGGCGCTGAAGGCGATCTGTACGATGAAAAACGAGATGGTACAGGCGGCTGAGGCCTGAACGCTGTGTTTTTTCCTCGGGCGCAAACTGGGCGTGGCAAAATAGACCAGAAAGAGAAACACGAAGATGATGCCGAAGGGGACAAAACG
>ERZ795030.580-NODE-580-length-55063-cov-7.283813_pt1 | contig 55063 bp, 46 predicted proteins | sample MGYA00375122_ERZ795030 | MGnify/ENA primary metagenome ERZ795030 (study PRJEB30165, sample SAMN05720146) | activated sludge metagenome | isolation source: anaerobic digester from wastewater treatment plant | place: Japan | collected 2015-04-20 ... | reverse complement strand
GTCGAGGTCGAGCTTATGGACGTTCCTCTGCGTGAACGTATTCTTTCCCGTGCGCTGGCAAGCGTATCGGGTGAATTCGATTTTATCGTCATCGACTGCCCGCCCTCTCTCGGTCTTCTCACGCTGAACGCTCTAACCGCTGCGCACTCTCTTCTCGTTCCTGTCCAGTGCGAGTACTATGCCCTTGAGGGGTTGAAGAGTCTTATGAATACGTTCCGGCTGGTAAAGAAAAGATTGAACCCGAGTCTTTCCATCGAAGGCTTTCTTCTCACCATGTTCGACTCCCGCACCCGTCTCAGTCACGATATCGCTGAGAATGTGAAGGCACATTTCAATTCTCAGGTCTTCAGGACCATTATTCCAAGAAATATCCGTCTGTGCGAGGCGCCCAGCTTCGGAGTTCCTATCTGTCTGTACGACATATCATCGAAAGGCGCCCAGCACTATCTTATGCTTGCGAAAGAAATCCTTGACATGGAGGTTGAGCATGAAAGCTAAGCCCCGCTTGGGAAGAGGTATCGATGCCATATTTGCCGACAGTATCAAGGACGATGCATCCCAGATCATCGAAATCCCCTCTGATGAGATCTATCCGAACCCGATTCAGCCGAGAAAGACCTTTGACGAAGCGTCTATAGCCGAGCTTGCCGAATCGATTAAAAAACACGGCCTCATTTCTCCTATACTGGTCAGGAGAACGAATACCCGCTACGAGATCATCGCGGGCGAGAGGAGATACCATGCATGTAAGCTCGCCGGCATCCAGAATATACCTTCCATCGTGAAGGATATCTCCGACTCTGAGGCGTTCAAGATATCGCTCATCGAAAACCTCCAGCGTGAAGATCTGAATCCCATGGAAGAGGCTGAGGCGTACTTCACCCTCAAGGAGCAGTTCGGTCTGACCCATCAGGATATTGCCGATTCCGTTCTCAAGGACAGATCTACTGTGACGAATTCCATGCGCCTCATTCATCTCCCAGAGGAAGTCAAGCAAGCCCTAAGGGACGGTCTCATTTCCACCGGGCATGCGCGCGCTATCCTGATGGTTGAAAGCGAAAACGGTCAGATCGCTCTCCTGAAGAAAATCATCTCTCAATCATTGAACGTCAGAGAGGCGGAACGTCTCGCTTCTTTTAAAGGAAAAAGATCAAGGGGCGGCAAGAAGGCCGATCCTTATTTCGATCATCTTTCTTCTCTTCTTTCAGAAAAGCTCTCGGTAAAGGTCGTGTGTGACTGGAAGAAGCGAAAAGGCAGGATTGTCATTACCGTTTCTTCGAAGGAAGAACTCGCGCGCATTGTTTCCGAGATTTGTGAACATGAGACGCCTCTGTGATGGAAACGGTTGTGGACATTTCTACAGACCGGGCCTGGAGACCGCCTTTGTCGATAACTTATACACCTGGTTTTGGAACAAGAATATCTTTTGATAACAGTGGGTTAACCCACATATGAACATGTTGACACAGAGTAATAATTTTTAATATTACATAGGGGGAATAACAATGAAGTGTAACATTCAAAAGGCCATTCTGCAGAACATGCTTGCGAAGGTGCAAGGTTTTACGGAAAAAAAATCCACCCTTCCCATTCTCAGTCACGTTCTTCTCGAGACTGTGGGAGATTCCTTGCACGTCAAGGCGACCGATCTCCATACGTCCATTCAGGTGAAATCCCCCTGCGATGTTCTCCAGCCCGGGGCATGCGCAATCAACGGGAAGAGTTTCTATGACATTATCCGGGAGCTTCCGGACCAGGTGCTCGAGATATCGATAGAAGACAATGCCCGCGCTCACATCAGCGTCGAGAACAACAAGATCAAGATGAACGTCATGGACCCGGAAGAATACCCCATGATCGAGTTCACGGACATCGACAAAGGCTATACCGTCGATCTTTCCGTCATGAAGCCCATGATTGAACGGACGATCTTTTCCATTCCTGCATCCTCCGAAAGCGACAGCAAGTATACTCTGGGCGGAGCTCTGCTCACATCGGGCAAGGACGCAACCGGAAAAGGATATATCGAGATGGTTTCCACCGATACCCGGAGGCTCTCGGTGGTCCGCTATTTTACGGAAGATTACATCGATATGGGTGGCGGCATCATCGTTCCCCGAAAAGGATTGCAGGAGCTCAAACGTCTCATGGATAACAGAGAAGAAGATTCCCGCATTCTCCTTACGCGTGATTCCATTTTCTTCATCTCCCCGGACACCACGGCAACCGTCAGGCTGATCGACGGCAAGTTCCCGGATTATCAGAGCGTCGTTTCCCTCGATGCCTTTCCCATCTATACCAGGATAAACGCCCAGGAGCTCCACTCTGTTCTGAAGGTTTGCATTGCGATGGTATCGGACATTTCCAATTGCGTGAAGTTCTCGTTCAAAAAGGAAAAGACGATCGTTTTCGCGAGCAACCCGGACCAAGGTGAGGTGGAGACCCCCATTCATGCCGAACATCACGGGCAGGAGCTGGAGATAAATTTCAACCCGAGATACTTTATGGACTGCCTTTCTTTTATCGAGGGCGATACGGAAATACGGCTGAAAGGTCCCCAGGGGCCTTGCATGATCACTGATAACGGCATAACGGAAAGCAAATGGGTGATAATGCCCATGCGCTTCTAGGAGGACTGGAACGCTGCAATGAAAAACAATTCGGTTCAGGAATACACAGCAAAGGATATAAAGGTACTGGGCGGTTTTGAGGCTGTCAGGCTCCGGCCGGCCATGTATATAGGCTCTACGTCAAGTCAGGGGCTTCACCATCTGGTTTTCGAGGTTGTCGACAACAGCATCGATGAGGCTACTGCGGGCTATTGTGACAATATCAAGGTCGTCATCCACATGGATGAAAGCATAACCGTAGTTGACAACGGCCGAGGGGTTCCGGTCGATATTCATCATGACACAGGCCGGCCGGCCGTAGAAGTTGTCATGACAACCCTCCACGCAGGGGGCAAGTTCGATAATTCCATATACAAGGTCTCCGGCGGTCTTCACGGCGTCGGTGTGTCGGTCGTGAACGCTCTTTCCGAGTCCCTCGAGATAGAGATATTCCGAAACGGCCGCATTTACTGCCAGAAATATGAAAAGGGCGTCCCTGTGACCGATCTCATAGAAAAGGGAGAGACCGATCATACCGGAACGACCGTTCATTTCAAGCCCGATCCAGACATTTTCGAGGTTACCGCATTCGAGTTTGACATCCTCGCAAATCGTTTGCGGGAGCTGGCTTTTCTCAACAAAGGCCTGAGGATCGAGCTCGAAGACGAACGGACAGATACTCGCGATGTATTTCATTTCAACGACGGTCTGATAGATTTTGTGAAATATCTGAATGCCAAGAAAAAGCCCATTCATTCGCCTGCATATTTTCGGAAGACCAAAGGCGACATCGTGGTTGAATGTGTTCTGCAGTACAATACATCATATTCCGAGAGTGTTTTTTCCTTTGCGAACAACATCAACACCCACGACGGTGGAACACATGTCGTGGGATTCCGTAAGGCTCTGACCAGGACTATCAATGCCTACGGCAAGGAAAAAGGCCTGCTGAAGAACTCAAAGATAACCATCCAGGGTGATGATACGAAAGAGGGATTGTGCGCCGTCATATCGGTGCTCCTTCCCAGGCCGCAGTTTGAGGGTCAGACAAAGGCCAAGCTCGGCAACTCGGAGATCGCAGGCATCACCGAGAGCATAACGAACGATGCCGTGAGCCAGTATCTGAACGAAAACCCCAACGAGGCCGCCGTGATCATCAAGAAGATCATCGACAGCGCCCAGGCACGTGAAGCGGCACGGAAGGCACGGGAGCTCACGAGGAGAAAATCGTCCTTTGAAAGCACGCTCCTGCCCGGCAAGCTTGCAGACTGCCAGGAGAAAGATCCTGCTCTCAGCGAAATCTACATCGTAGAGGGTGATTCAGCCGGGGGAAGCGCGAAACAGGGACGAGACAGAAAAAATCAGGCCATTCTCCCCCTGAAGGGAAAGATTCTCAATGTCGAGAAGGCAAGGGTCGACAAGATGCTCTCCAATGAGGAGATCAAGTCACTCGTCACGGCGCTCGGCACCGGCATCGGATCCGACAATTTCGATATATCCCGGCTCAGGTATCACCGGATCATCATCATGACGGATGCAGACGTGGACGGCGCCCACATCCGGACATTGCTGCTGACCTTCTTTTTCAGACAGATGCCGGAAATCATCGAGAGAGGTCATCTGTACATTGCACAGCCGCCGCTCTTCAAGATCACGAAGGGCAAAAAGCTCTGGTATCTTCTCAATGAGGAGTCCCTTGATGATTTTCTCCTGAAGAACGCGGTAAAGGACATCTCACTCAAGGGAGATATCGTGGTCACCGGTGCGGAGCTTTCCCGGTATATCAGGCTCATCGGCCGCAGGAAGAGCATTCTCCTCAACTATGAGCACAGAAATATGGACGAGCGGATCATCCAGTCCGCGTCGTATCTCGATCCCGATCTGTTCAGAAACGGGTTCGATTCAGCGCGAATCAACAATGACATCATCCAGGTCATCAGAGAATGGTTCCCGTATCTCGGCCCGTATACCACGGAGGTTCTCGACGATCAGATCGTTTTCCATACCGTGAAGAACGGGCTGCGAAAGCAGACGCACATCGATCAGAAGCTCTCGGAAACCAAGGGTTTCGAGGAGCTTCAGAAAATTCATTCACAGCTTAAAAAGCTTGGAAGGCCTCCGTTTACCGTCATTTCCAACGGAACCCCGTACGAGGTAACCAATCTTCGCGAAGCCGCCCAGAAGATCTATGACGAAGCCCGGAAAGGATACACCCTCCAGCGCTATAAAGGCCTCGGCGAGATGAATCCGGACCAGCTCTGGGAAACGACCATGGATCCCGAGAAACGAAGTATGCTGAAAGTCAGCATCGATGATGCTGTTGAGACCGACCAGATCTTCACCACGCTGATGGGTGATGACGTTGTTCCCCGCAGGGAGTTCATCGAGAAAAACGCCCTGAAAGTGACAAATCTGGATATATGATCCAGATCCAGAAGAGATAAGGAATATCCATGAAAACAAACTTGGTAGCGATTGATCAGGAAATGCGGCGCTCGTATCTGGACTATTCCATGAGCGTCATTATCGGCCGTGCCATTCCCGACGTGAGGGACGGCCTCAAGCCGGTACACCGGCGGGTTCTGTTCGCCATGCACGAGCAGTCCAATACCCACAACCGGCCCTATAAAAAATCCGCTCGCATCGTCGGAGACGTCATAGGCAAGTATCACCCCCACGGCGATGTAGCGGTATACGATACCATTGTCCGCATGGCCCAGGACTTCTCAATGAGATATCCTCTGGTCGACGGCCAGGGCAACTTCGGTTCCGTCGATGGCGATCCACCGGCTGCCATGAGGTACACTGAAGTCCGGATGGAGCGCATCGCAGAGGAGATGCTTGTCGACATCGAAAAAGAGACGGTGGATATGCATCCGAATTACGATGAATCTCTCCAGGAGCCGGATGTTCTTCCCACCAGGATACCGACGTTGCTTTTGAACGGTTCGTCAGGAATCGCCGTTGGAATGGCGACAAGTGTTCCCCCTCACAACAGCACTGAGATCATAACCGCGCTGATCGCCCTGATAGATTCTCCGAACATCTCCCTGGCGGATCTCATGAAGCTCGTTCCCGGTCCTGACTTTCCGACAGGAGGCATCATCTTTTCAAACGGAGAGATCGAAAAGGCCTACTCGACAGGAAGAGGAATCATCACGGTAAGGGGCAAGGCCGAGATCGAGCGGGACAGCAACCGCGAGAGGATCATCATCACCGAGCTTCCTTATACGGTGAACAAGGCCGATCTGGTGACGAGGATTGTTTCTCTTGCCCAGGACAAGAAGATCGACGGAATATCCAATCTCCGCGACGAGTCGGACAAGGACGGCATGCGGGTTGTGATCGATCTGAAACGAGGTTCTCAGCCGGAAGTGATCGAAAAACAGCTTTACAAGCTCACCAACCTCCAGACATCCTTCTCTCTGAATATGCTTGCCATTCACAACGGCAGGCCCAGAATGATGGGACTGAAGGATCTCCTGCAGGCCTTTCTCGATTTCCGGGAGGAGGTCGTTACCCGCAGGAGCATCTTTGAGCTGGGCAAAGCAAAGGCCAGGGTTCATATCCTCGAAGGCCTGCTCAAGGCACTGGACCATATCGATGAGGTAGTGTCCATCATCAAGGCCTCATCGACACCTCAGGAGGCCAGGGACAACCTCGTGAAGCGTTTCGGCTTCAGCGAGATCCAGGCCCAGGCCATCTTGGACATGAGGCTGCAGAGGCTGACCGGTCTCGAGCGCGATAAGCTAACGGATGAGTACAAAATGCTTCTGAAGGATATCGAGCGTCTGGAGAAGATACTGTCCGATCGGGACGAACTGCTCAAGGTCATCCGGGCCGAGCTCGAAGAGATCAGAGAAAAATACTCCGACGAGCGGAGATCCCTTATTGTACGCGGATCAGGAGCGGACTTCGATATCGAGGATCTCATCCCCGATGAGCAGATGGTCGTCACCATGACGCGGAAGGGATATATAAAGCGCACCGAGCTCGACAAATACAGAACACAGAAGCGTGGCGGCGTCGGCGTCAGAGGCGGTTTGGCTGCCGACGACGATTTCATCGAGCATATCTTCGTCGCTTCCAACCATGCGTCGATACTCTATTTCACCAATACCGGCCGGGTCTACCACACCAAGGTGTATGAGATTCCCGAGAGGGACCGCGCTCTGAAGGGCGTTCCCATCGTAAACATCCGCCCTCTCCAGAAAGAAGAGCGGATCTGCGCCATACTGGTTACATCCGATCTCACCGCAGATGCCCGGGTCATCATGGTCACCGCCAGAGCATATACCAAGCGGGTGATGCTCCGCGACTTCGCGAACATCATCAAGACCGGCATCATCGCCTGTACGCTGGAGCCAGGAGATGAGGTCATCTCTGCACGTCTCACGACCGGCAAGGACCATATCATTGTCGCCTCGGGCAACGGCAAGGCGATCGTCTTCTCTGAAGACCAGGTCAGAGTCATGGGAAGGCAGGCCCAGGGAGTTCGGGCCATTTACCTCGATGAGGGCGATCTTGTGGTCGGCATGGACGTCATCACGTCTCCGGACGATTATGTGATCAATCTCACCGAATTCGGATATGGCAAAAAGACCCCCGTCGGGAAGTACCCTGTGCAGAAACGCGCCGGCAAGGGGGTGCTGACGGTCCACATCACGAAGAAGACCGGCAATCTCGTCGGGATCAGGGTTGTCCAGGGATCTGACGAGCTCATCATCATCTCCTCATCCGGGCAGATCATCCGGATGCCGGTGACCCAGATACGCACTACAACGACCCGCTCCGCCCAGGGCGTCCGGGCGATCCGGATGAAGGAAAACGAGAAGATCGTTGATTTCACGAGATATGTCGGAGAAGAAGCATAGCGATAAATGCATGCCGGGATACAAAGAGGAATCCCTTCCAATTGGCCCATTATGGGAGGGATTCCTCAATGATATCAATTAATTGCATTCGTCATTTCTGGTTTCTTTCCGCCTGTTCTACAGCGGATGTGAATGCCCGCGCCTGTGAGTGATGTTTCTTCGGACCAGACCTCGGAGCTAGACGATTCCCTTGAGAAACCCGACCGCGTTTTCGAAAATCGCCATGCCGTCGCCTTTGTCCGGAAGTGCTTTCAGGCGGGTCCATGATGGATGGTTTGCAGGGTGATTGAACGCCTCCGGGTGCGGCATGAGGCCGAAGATGCGCCCTGATGCGTCGCAGATGCCTGCAATCGCTTCCACAGCGCCGTTCGGATTGAAAGGGTATTCCATGGTCGGGGAATACGATTCATCGGCATACCTCAGAGCCGCAAGGTGGTGATTTCTGATCTCTTCGAGCGTGCCGTCACTCTCACAGACGAATTTGCCTTCTCCGTGGCGGACGGGCAGATAAAGCCTGTCGATCCCGCGGGTGAAAATGCACGGGCTCGTCGGATCGACGGCCAGCCGGACCCAGCGGTCCTCGAACTTAGCCGAATCGTTGAAGGTGAGCGAGACTCGTCTCCTGCCGAGAGGATTGCCTGGAAGGAGCCCTGATTTAACCAGGGCCTGGAATCCGTTGCATACCCCCAGGATGATCATGCCCCGTTCAATGAAATCCTTGATTTCCTCAAAGAGGGTCCTGCCCGTGGTCTGGATCCTGGCGTACTTGATCCGCACGCTTTCCACCTGCGCAGACCCCAGATCGTCTCCGTCCAGGAATCCTCCGGCCAGGTTCAGAAAGTGGTATTCAGTGAGCCGGACCGCTCCATTCAGGACATCACTGATGTGAGCGATGTCGCTGAGTGCGCCAGCACGTCTGCAGGCATAAGACATCTCCATTTCACAGTTTGTCCCGAACCCGGTAATAACGAGCGCCTTGATCTGCTGTGCCATGCTATAAGTCCAGAGTCGCCTTCCACGATCGTTTTAGGGATGCAAGATCCCGGTCGATGATGACTTCGTTGTTTTTCGATCTGATGATGAGCCTCTGCTCCGGTATTGCTACGCCGATGCGGCGGGCGTCGCTCCCGAAGATCGACTCGATTTCCCGGGCGTTTTCGGGAGATACCGAGATGAGAATCCTGCTTTGCGATTCAGAATACAAGATTTCGGTATCGTTCATCTCAGCCTCGGCATCCACGGCTCCGAGATTCACCTCGACGCCTACGTCGCCGGCGAATGCACATTCTGCGAGGGCGACTGCGAGCCCCCCGTCTGAGAGGTCGTGAGCGGAAGCGATGAGAGATCTGACAGCGGCGGTGTGGAAGTTGCGGTATCTCGTCATTGCCGCAGATGCATCGACCTTGGGCACAGAAGATCCCACCACTCCGAAGGACGCAAAATACTCGCTCGCTCCGAGCTCCTTTTTCGTCGGGCCGAGGAGGTAGAGGATATCACCGGGGCGCTTCAGATCCATCGTGACGGCCTTCTGCACATCATCGATGGTGCCGATCACGGAGATGAGAATGGTTGGCGGAATGGATATCTTGACTCCAGGCCCGATATAGTCGTTCTTCATGCTGTCCTTTCCGGATATCAGAGGACAGCTGAACGCCGTGGTATAGTCGTAGAGGGCCTTGTTCGCGCGGACCAGCTGGGCCAGCTTGTGTTCTCCGTCGGGATTCCTCTCGCTCGCCACAGGATCGCACCAGCAGAAATTATCGAGGCATGCCCAATGGCCCGGGTCACCGCCGACGCAAATATAGTTCCTCAGCGCTTCATCCAGTGCACACGCGGTCATTTGGTAGGTATCGATATCGGAGTACCGGGGTACGATACCATTGGAGACGACTACGCCCTTCGAAATGTCGAGAATCGGCCTGACAACGGCCGCGTCGGAGGGGCCGTCACAGTATTTTCCGACCAGGGGCTTGACGATCGAACCGCCCTGAACCTCGTGGTCGTACTGCCGAACAACGTATTCCTTTGAGCAGATATTGAGTCGGGAGAGCATTTCCTCGAGCTTGTCTGCATGGTTGCGGGGAACGGGCGTGGGCGGGTCCGGGTCGATGTTCGGCTCCCACGATGCCGCGAGCTCCAGCGTCGGCACTCCGCTGTGCAGGAAGTCAAGGGGGAGATATGCCACGGTCTTCTGGGAATAAGTGCAGTGGAAGTAACCCGAATCGGTGAATGTACCGATGACCGTGGACTCCACGTCCATCTGCCGTGAGAGGTCGAGAAAGGCGTCGATGTTATCCGGCGACACCGCCATGGTCATGCGCTCCTGCGCCTCTGAGAGAAGTATCTCCCAGGGATCGAGGCCCGGATATTTCAGCAATGGCTTGTCTAGCTCGATAATGCAGCCGCCGCAGAGCTGGGACATTTCTCCCACCGATGACGAAAGGCCGCCGGCGCCGTTGTCGGTAATGGCGCGGTACAGCCCGAGATCACGGGCGCGAAGGAGAAAATCGGTGAGCTTCTTCTGTGTGATTGGATCGCCGATCTGGACCGCCGATGTGGGAGACTCCTCGTGGAGTTCTTCTGATGAGAAGGTAGCACCGTGAATGCCGTCCTTCCCGATTCTGCCGCCCGACATGACGATCATGTCCCCCGGGACGATATGCTTCTCGTGTGACGGAACACCGTTGATCTCCACGGGCATGATCCCGGCTGTCCCGCAGTATACCAGGGGCTTGCCGAGGTAGCGGTCGTCGAATACGATGCAGCCGTTCACGGTGGGAATCCCCGATTTGTTTCCTCCGTGCTCCACCCCCTCTCTGACGCCCTCGAATATCCTGACGGGATGGAGAATTTTCGGTGGAAGGTCTTTCGAATAGAAAGGGTCTGCAAAGCAGAAGACGTCGGTGTTGAAGATGAGTTTCGCTCCGAGACCGGTGCCGAAAGGGTCGCGATTCACGCCCACGATGCCGGTCAAGGCGCCGCCGTAAGGATCGAGGGCAGAAGGGGAATTGTGGGTTTCCACCTTGAATACCAGATGGTAGTCGTCGGTGAAGCGGATGACCCCGGCATTGTCCGTAAACACGCTTACGCAGACGTCCTTTTCACCCGCAGCCGCGCGAATAGTCCTGGTCGCCCCCTGAATATAGGTTTTGAAGAGAGAGGAGATATGCTCTATCTTGCCGTCATACCGGTAATCGATCTCGGCATTGAATATCTTGTGCTTGCAGTGCTCCGACCACGTCTGGGCCAGGCATTCGAGCTCCACGTCCGTGATGTTCTCGCCCAGGCCGATCTCTTTGCGCATCTTCCTTACGGAAGGGTCGGCCATGTACGAGGCGATGGCTTTCATTTCGTTGAGATTCAATGCGAGCGTCCTCTCCCGCGAGAGTCGCATGAGTTCGTCATCATCGACGGAAAGCGGAATTTCCCGGACAGTCGGGACATGATTCAGTGCAACGACGGAGATGTGCGGCTTGACGTCCAGAATCTCCCGAGGGTCCATGATCCGGACATACTGAATCAGCGGGTTCGCGAGACAGTCCCCGGCTATTCTGTCCGCATCGCCCCGGCCCAGTCGTCCCGTAAGAAGGAAGGCGCGGGCGGAATACACGGGGATGTGCCGGGAGGTCATGAGCCTGAGCGCGTAGGAAGCGCTGCGGCCCACGTTGTCCGTGACGCCGGGCTTGTACCCGACCTCGATATACCAGGTGAAATCCCTTCTCAAGGGCGAGTTTATGGATATATTCTGCACAACCGGATCGCAGAATGCCTCGGTGATCAGGTCCTCGTTCAGATCTTCTGCATGAACAGTGTAAACGTCAAGAGCGTGGACATCGATATTCTTGTCGAGAGAGGGAAAAGCACGCAGGATCTGCCGTTTCGTACGCTCCCCACGAGCATCAAAGAGGCCGGCCTTCAGTCCGACCTCGACCCTGTAGGGCATAATCTTACCCCTTTTCCTCAAGATACACGGTTGTATGGCCTTCTATGCTCTCTCTTTCAGATTTGCACTTCACGCACAGGACAGCGAACGGCATGGCTTTGAGACGCCCCACCGGGATATTCTCACCACAGTCTTCACAGTATCCGTATTCTCCATTTTCCATTCTGGCCAAAGCATTCTCTATCTGTTCGAGCTTCTGCCGCTCCCGGGTGCTGAGCAGGAGATTAAACTCGCGGGACTGCTCAAGATCCGCATCATCAAAAATATCGCCAATTTCTCTCTGATCAGAGACATCGTTTGATTTGATCCTCTCTCCCAGGTTTTTGAGGATCTCGTGCTTCATTTCCGCCAGGATCTCCTTAATCTCAAGGAGCTCATTTTTTCTCAGCATTCTATCCTCCGTTTCGCTTAGAAAGTAGGGTACTTATACCGATAAATCTGCAGCTGTCAATATAAAATGCTTACTGTAAAAAATATTGGCTGCAGCACAACATATAAGCGTTCGTCGGAGTCTTTAGACGTTTTATCCGGGAAAAGGGATTCGCTGGTTTTACCATGATGCGTGGAACACCTCACACTCGATGAGATCTCCCTGTTCCAGGATCCTGTGCCCTTCAGGGACGATCATGTAGCAGTTTCCCCTGGCCATGGAAGACAGGATGCCTGATCCCTGGGGGCCTGTCGAAACAACGCACAGCTCGTCTCCGCACCTTTTCAGAATGCCCCGGAGGTAATGGGGGCGGTCCCCCGGGCCCCGCACCGCTTCCAGAAGCCTGGCCTTCAGCCTGGGAAGGGTCAGAGTCTGCGCGCCCATGAATTTCAGGATCGCAGGCCGGGCGAACTGATCGAACGAGGTCATGGTTGATACGGGGTTACCCGGCAGTCCTATTGCCGGAATGCCGTTGATGATGCCGAATGCGAGTGGCTTTCCCGGCTTCATCCGCACCTGCCAGAACTCAACCGAGTTGGCCCCTTCGGTCATGACATCGCGGACAACGTCGTAATCCCCCATGGATACCCCCCCGGAAGTCAGGATAAGATCCGCGCGGGATGCCTGTTCGAACTTGTCTCTGAGGCCTGCTTTCGTGTCCCGGGCGATCCCGAGATACAGGGGGATCGCTCCAAGCTGTCTGACCAGGGAAGTGAGGGTTGAGGAATTCGATGACGGAATCTTATTTTCGGTGAGCTCCTCATCGAGGTCTGCGACCTCGTTGCCGGTCGCTATGATCGCCACGGTCGGCCTCTGGCTGCAGAGCACCATTACCTTCCGAAGAGAGGCCAGAAGCCCTATGTGGGCTGCATCCAGAAGAGTCCCCTTCTGGAGAATCAGATCGCCTTTAGCGATATCCTCTCCCGCGAATCGGATGTGGTCGCTTTTCTTCGGGACAATATTAACGATCACCGCACCTTCCGACTCTATCGTATCTTCTCTCTTGACCACCGCATCCGCCCCCGGAGGAACAGGCGCGCCGGTCATGATCTTCACGGCCGATCCTTCGGGGAAAGGCCCCTGCGGCAAGCTGCCGGCAGGAATTTCATAGGCGATGCCGAGGCGCACACCCGCATGAGGGATGTCGGTTACGCGCACGGCATATCCGTCCATAGCCGAATTGTTCCAGGAAGGAATATCCACCTGAGAAACGATATCTTCCGCCAGATACCTTCCCAGTGCCTGCTCGAGGGAGATCTTTTCGCTTGGCAGGGGGCTGATCCGGCTTACGATGGTTTCACGGGCTTTCTCTATCGTGATCATCAAGAGATCCTCTCGTTTTCTGCAGCACCGTATCCTATAAGGACATGCCTGTCGAAGTCAAGAATCGTTGTGCTTTCGTCGATAAAAGTCCATTATGGAACACACGGATGTCCTTGCGCCCTTAGGCATAGAACTGCAAAAAATCCGCTCGCTCGGAGGGAGCATGTCCATTGTGGTCGTTCCGGAGCGATATGCGGACAAGGCGCTGGGATACAAGCGGGATGTGGATACCGTCGTCAGGATGCGGGATTATCTCGTCATCGGGCTCTTCAATACGCAGGCGGACGAGGCCTCGGCGAGGTTCCTCTCCCTCCCAAAGGGCATCGCCGTCCATCCGCAGGACGGCAACGACATTGAGACCCTTTTTATCGAAGCACTAGAAAGGCTCCGTTTCACAGGGACCTCCCCCTGGGTAAAACGGCTGTGGGATTCCATCAAGGACATCAAGAACAACGATTGCAAGGACGATCAGGAGAGCAGATTCATATCCTCGACGTTCTATCAGTTCCTGGCATTCCTCGCCGCTCATCCGAACGAGCTGCAGTACATGCTCGAGGATCAGGCCAGCCCGGATCTCTCATGGGTGAAGGAGTACATCCCCTTTGGAATCTGGTCTTCCCCCGAGAGCGTAAGGCCGGTCACCCAGGCCGATATAACGACGCTGTTTCATGCCTGGCACTATAAGGAAAAGATGGACGCCAAACGTGAAAAGGGAAAGAATACCCTGCGGAGATTCAGGAATATAGAGCACCTTTTCACTCTGCCCTCGATATCTCAGGAAATCATCGATCTGGCGGGCGATACACTGCTGGCGGCATCGAAGATGGCGGGCATCATCGAGAGAGATCCCGTGCTGACCTCACGGATACTGAAGGTGGTCAATTCGGCCTTCTACGGGTTTCACCGGCAGATCGATTCGGTCGAGCAGGCGGTTGTCATCCTGGGCAATGACGAGGTGATCAACCTGGCGTTCTCCATCGCCATCCACAAGGTTTTGGAAACCATTTCCCCGCAAGCCGCAAAGCGGCTCTGGGAGCACAGCCTCGTAGTCGCCCATCTTTCGCAGTGGCTGGGACCCCATCTGAGTTGCACGAACAAGCAGCGGTCATACACGGTGGGGCTGCTGCACGATCTCGGGAAGATCGTGTTCATGCAGAGGGGATACTTCATCGGGGGCTTCGAAGGCCCGGCCTCGCTGGAGGATCTGGCGAGCGAAGAGAGGGATTCCGGCATATCGCACGCCGAGATGGGGGCGTACATCGCCGAGCGGTGGAATCTGCCCGAAGCCATAGTGGACGGGCTTATGAACCACCACCTTCCGTCCAAGGCGCGGAACATGTCTCTTGCCGTCACAGTGCATATCGCCGACGTCCTGGCACACTGCGGGCGGCTGGATGAGTCGAAGATAAACACTGCGGCGGGAAAGTATCTTTCGGAGAGCAAGGCGACCTCCATATCACGGGAAACTTTCTCCCGGACAGTCGAGAATGTCACGCAGCGGGTGAAAACAATACTGGAAGCATAAATGACGCAGAGAAACATCGAGACTATTCTCAAGGAACGGATCGTATCACTGGAAGAAGGATACGAGCAGAAGATCGCCGAGCTTTCCCTCCTCAAGGAGCTTGGAGAGGCGCTCAAGGGAGCCAGCCTTGCACACTGGAACCAGCTCTTCATCGGTCAGCTCGATATCATCAAGCGTGCGACCGGCATCTTCAGCGTCTCGGTGATGCTCGTGGATGAAGAAACCCAGCAGCTCTACGTGGTGAGCGCCTCCGCCCGGGGCGATTCACCGAAGAGAGCGCCCATTCTGCTGAAAAAGGGGGAGGGCGTGGCGGGCAAGGTGCTCGAGACCGGCCGCACTCTCTATATTCCAGATGTCACCAAGGACCCGAATTTTTCCGACCGGGGAACGGATCAGAAAGGATCGCTCGCCTGCGTGCCCATCATATCCGAAGGCAGCTGCATCGGAGTGATCAATTTCAGGGACAATGTCGCGAGCTCCTTCGGGCCAAACGATCTGAGATTTTTCGAGCTCATCGCGGACCAGCTTTCCATCACCGCGTCCCTGGTGCGCACCTACCAGGATCTGCTCGACCTGGAAAAAAAGCGGATGAATCTCGGAAGGTACTTTTCTCCCGGACTTGCGGAGCGTCTGGTTGCGGACGAGCGGATGACAGGCCTGGGCGGTCAGAGAAAGATGGTGAGCATCGTCTTCGCCGATGTGTCGGACTTCACCTCGCTGGTGGAAAAGCATGCGGTGGAGGATGTGGTCGAGGTGCTGAACCGGTTTTTCGAGACCGTGGTTCCGATCATTTTCAGGCACGGCGGAATGCTGGACAAGTTTCTGGGAGACGGGGTCATGGCCGTCTTCGGCATCCCCGACCCCGACGATGCGGATCCGGTACGGGCCATAGAGTGCGCGGTCGACATCCAGAAGGGGATGGAGACCTTGAAAGCGCAGCTGGAAAAAGACGGCCTCTTTCCCATCGACGTGGGAGCGGGCATCGCCACCGGTGTGGTCCTGGCAGGCAATATCGGCACGAAGAACCAGATGAACTACACTGTCATTGGAGAGCCGGTGAATCTCGCCCAGAGACTGGAGTCCATCAGCCGGCCGGGAGAGATCATCGTATCGAACATCACCACGGAGATGATTCCTGTAGGGTCCGAAATATCGGTGTCCTTCGAACCCATGGGGACTATCCGGGTCAAAGGCATCGAGCGCGATGTGAGTCCCATGAAGGTCATATACCGGAGCAGCGGCTCCGTTCAGCCGGAGAAGCGCTCGGGACGTGATCATCGTCCGGGTTTGTGCGGGGATACGGAGCCCTGATGTTTCTTTCTTCCCGCATACAAGGATGATACCGATGCGGCTGCAGGAGCCTCTGCCGTTCGAAAGACATTTTTTGAGAAAACGGCAATTTGGGCGAGTAATTTTCAATCTTACCGTCGAGGCGCGGCCGTTTGCCCATCCAATAATTTTGTGCTTTTCCCGGCACGGCCAAAAATGAATCTTCATTCAGAAACTCCTTGACACCAGCCTTTCCACAAGAGTATATCTCATAATTACTCAAAACAGCTCAAGATCGTCAGGTTTTAAGCTGTCCTCGGATTCTGCAGGTGTTAAGGCAAGGCGACGTTATATCCTAAGAAGGAGGGTAATATGGAGTTAAGAGATGCCTATTTTGTAGACGGCGTTCGTACCTGGTTCGGCAAGGCGCGGCCCGACGGGTTTTACTGGACCACCCGTGCCGACGACATGGTCAGCAAGGTAATACGGGAGCTCGTGAGGAGAAACCCCAAGGTGCCTTGGGACGAGGTTGACGACAACATCTGGGGCGCAACCACACAGGTGGGTGATCAGGGAACCACCATGGGCCGCACCACGGTTCTGACGGCAGGCCTCTCCGAGAAGGTGGCCGGCTTCTCGGTTGACAGAATGTGCGCAGGCGGGATGACCTGTCAGGCAATAGGCGCTTCATTCATTCAGGGAAATTCGGCCGACATCATCATTGCCGGCGGCGTGGAGCACATGGCTCATCATCCCATGGGGGCCGGGGCAGATCCAAACCCCAGGATCGTTACCGAGAAGATGGTCGAGCCCAAGTACTTCAACATGGGCGTCACCGCAGAGAAGCTGCACGACTGGATGCCCGAGAACGGCGAGCAGCCGGTAACCAAGGAAGAGGCGGACCAGTACGCCCTGCGGGTGGCTGAGAGGTACTTCGAGAACCTGGACAAGGGCTACTATGACAAGCACTGTGTGAATATGGCCGTGTTCACCCCGAACGGCTGGGTCGTGGCGAACAAGGACGAACAGGCCCGCAGAGGGGCGACCATCGAAGGGATGCGGAACCTGAAAACGCCTTTCAAGAAGGCGGGCAGGGTCACACCCGGCAACGCGTCCGGTCTCAATGACGGCGCCTGCGTCTCCCTTCTCATGTCCGGAGCCAAGTGCAAGGAACTCGGCATCAAACCCAAGATGCGATTCATCGGCGCCGCCTTCGTGGGCGTGGACCCCTCCATCATGGGATGGGGGCCGGTCCCGGCGACGGAAAAGGTGCTCAAGCGCTTCGGCATGAAGTTCGACGACCTCGATTACATCGAGCTCAACGAGGCCTTTGCCGTACAGGCCGTGGGCTTCATGAAGCACTTCGGGATGAAGGTGCCCGAAGACCCCAGGCTCAACCCCTACGGAGGCACCATTGCTGTGGGGCATCCCCTGGCGAGCTCAGGCGTGCGACTCAGCATGCAGCTGGCCCAGGACTTCGAGATGAACCCCAAGGCGCGCTACGGTCTCACCACCATGTGCGTGGGACTGGGCATGGGCGGCTCGATCCTGTGGGAAAACGTCGTGGGTAAAGACTTTTAGGAGGTTGGTGATATGGCTAAGTATATCATGACATGTAAGCTGAATTTTTACGAATCAAAGAAAGCAGGCAAGATCGCCATTGTCACCATGGACAATGGACAGAGCTATAACGTCCCCAACACCTGGGGAGTGGAGGCGTTCGAGTCCCTGAACAAGGTTCTGGACATCGTGGAGAGCGATCCGGACGTGAAAGGCTGGCTCCTGGTGGGCAAGCCCTTCATCTTCAACGTGGGCGCGGACATCATGAGCGTGGACCCCGACATGTCCCGCGACGACGCGGTGCAGATCGGCAGGATGGGTCACAACTCCTTCAAGCGGATCATGAACCTCAAGATCCCCACGCTGGCGGCCATCAACGGCGCGGCCATGGGCGGGGGCGTGGAAGTGGGACTGTATCACGACTACCGCACCATCGCCAAGAGCCCGGGCGGCTGCGACCACTATGCCCTGCCCGAGTGCTTCCTCGGCCTCGTGCCCGGATGGGGTGGAACCCAGCTGGTCACCAAGCTGGCAGGTCCCGAGGTGGCCATTCAGCTCATCATCACCAACCCGCTGAACATGAATGCCATGATCAACTCTAAGAAGGCTTTCGAGATGGGTCTGGCCGACCGGCTCATCGCGCCGGCCGAGTTCGTGGACGACTCCATCAAGCTGCTCGAGAACATTATCACGGGCGAGGAGAAGATCGAGCGCAAGAAGGTCGACCCGAAGATGAGCGACGACCTTTACAACAACACGAAGTTCGCCATCATGGGCAGAGTGCACTCAGGCGCCATGGCCCCCTACAAGGCCCTGGATCTCATCAAGGGAGCCGCCGAATGGTCGCTTGATGAGGGCTTCGAGCAGGAGAACCAGACCCTGGCCGACATGATCAAGTCCCGCCAGTTCCTCAGCAGCGTCTACTCCTTCGATCTCACCCAGAGAAGGGCCAAAAAGCTCCCCGGCAGGCCCCCGAAAGAGGTGAAAGGCTACAGCATCAACAAGATCGGCATCATCGGCGCCGGCCTCATGGCCTCTCAGATGGCCCTGCTCTTCGCTCAGCGGTTCCAGTGCCCCGTGGTCATGAAGGACATCAAGCAGGAGTTCGTGGACAAGGGTCTTGCATATGTACGCGATCAGCTCGGCAAGCGGGTGAAAAAGGGCAAAATGGCCGCAGCCGACGCCAAGTGGATGGGGGAGGACCTCATTACCGGCACGGTCACCTATGACGGGTTCGAAGACTGCGACTTCGTGATCGAGGCTGTGTTCGAGGAGATCAGTATCAAGCAGAAGGTGTTCGGAGAGCTCGAGCAGGTCTGCAAGCCCGAATGCCTGTTCCTTACCAACACCTCGTCTCTCGACATCTCGGAGATGGCCAAGTTCCTCAAGGATCCGTCCCGCGTGGTGGGCTTCCACTTCTTCAACCCCATCGCGGTGCTGCCGCTGGTGGAGATCATCAAGGCGGAGAAGACGAGCGAGGTCGCGCTGGCCACCGCTTTCGACGTTGCCAAGAAGATCAAGAAGACGCCGGTACTCGTGAAGAACGCACCGGCCTTCCTGGTCAACCGTATCCTCCTTGCCTGGATGGACGGCATCTTCCAGTGCATCGACGAAGGCGCCGATTTCATGCAGGTGGACAACGCGGTTGCGGATCTGGGCTTCCCCATGTCCCCGTTCACCCTTGCAGGGCTCGTCGGCCCGGCAATAGCGCTCCACGTGCAGGAAACGCTCAATGCCGCATGGCCCGAGCGGTTCCCGGTAAGCGAAGGCCTGAAGAACCTGGTGGCAAAAGGCAAGAAGCAGCTGCTTGTCTTTACGGACAAGGGAGTTGACGTGGATCCCGAGATCAAGCAGGGCTGGCCACAGGGGAACAAGAGCTTCACCGATCAGGAGATCAAGGACCGCGTTCTCTTGAGGGTGGCGCAGGAAATCGATCTCATCCTCAAGGAAGGCATTGTGTCAAGCCCCAAGGACGTGGATACCGGCGTGATCATGGGCGCCGGATGGCCGTTCTTCATGGGCGGCATCACCCCGTACCTCGATCAGATGGGCTATTCGGAAAAGGCCTGCGGCAGGAAATTCCATCCCAAGGGATTGCTCGCTCAGGAGTAAGGATTCACCAGTGATGTGAAAAGCGGGGAAAGGCAGGGCTGGATAGCCTTTCCCCGCTTTTTTCTCCTTGACATTGTTTCCCGATTCATTTAGTTCAGACGGTACCAAACTGTTTGTAGTGTTTCTTCACTATTCCACACATCACTCAAATAGCCGAAAGGATACTGATATGCATTTAGAAGACTTGAAAAAGGTGGAGCCTAAGGAACTCCTGGAAACCGCAAATGCGCTTGAAATAGAAGGCTCTGCCACCATGACCAGGCAGGAGCTGATCTTCGCCATCCTCCAGGCCCAGTCGGAAAAAGATATCTATATATCCGGGCAGGGGACTTTGGAGATACTTCCCGACGGCTTCGGGTTTCTGCGTTCAGCCGACTACAGCTACCTTCCCGGCCCTGATGATATATACGTATCACCGTCCCAGATACGCAAGTTCAACCTCAAAAACGGCGACGAGGTGAGGGGACAGATCCGCCCTCCAAAGGACAACGAGCGATATTTCGCCCTGCTCAAACTGGAGACCATAAACGGCGAAGACCCTGACGAGGCGAAGCACCGAGTCCCGTTCGACAACCTCACGCCGCTGTATCCCATGGAGAAGTTCACCCTGGAGACCTCGCACGACAACCTTACCGGTCGGACGCTCGACCTGCTTTCTCCCATCGGAAAAGGCCAGCGAGGCATCATCGTTTCGCCTCCCAAGGCGGGAAAGACCATGATGCTTCAGAGCATCGCCAACAGCATCACCTCGAACCATCCCGAGGTGGTCCTCATGGTCCTGCTGATCGACGAGCGGCCCGAAGAGGTGACCGACATGCAGCGCTCGGTCAAAGGCGAAGTGGTGGCCTCCACTTTCGACGAGCCGGCCTCACGGCACGTTCAGGTCGCACGGATGGTGATGGAGAAGGCGAAGCGCCTGGTCGAGTACAAGAAGGATGTAGTCATTCTCCTGGATTCCCTCACGCGGCTCGCCCGGGCCCACAACACCGTCTGCCCTCCATCGGGGAAGCTTCTCTCCGGCGGCATCGACGCCAATGCCCTGCAGAAGCCGAAACGCTTCTTCGGGACCGCCCGGAACATCGAGGAGGGAGGCAGTATCACCATCATCGCAACAGCCCTGATCGATACGGGGTCGCGCATGGACGAGGTCATTTACGAGGAGTTCAAGGGAACCGGCAACATGGAGATTCACCTCGATCGGTCCATTATGGAACGGCGGGTATTCCCGGCGGTCGACATATCCAAGTCCGGCACGCGCAAAGAGGAGCTTCTGCTCCCCAAGGAACAGCTGGATCGCATCTGGATCTTAAGGAAGCTTCTGAGCCCCTTAAATCCTGTAGACAGCATTGAATTTCTGCTGGACAAATTATCAAAGACGGATAATAATGCCGACTTCCTGGAGTCAATGAATAAATAGGAGTAACGCACAATGAAAAAAGGCATCCATCCGGAATATCACGAAACCACGGTTACCTGCGCATGCGGCAACAGTTTCAAGACTCGTTCCACCAAGAAGGATATCAGGGTTGAAATCTGCAGCGCCTGTCATCCTTTCTACACGGGACAGCAGAGGCTCACCACAACCGCAGGAAAAGCGGAGCTGTTCAGGAGAAAGTACGGGAATTACCTCAACAAAGCGGAGAAAAAGTAAGAGCAGCGAACCACCGGTATGCAGGAAAAACTCAAGGAGATCGAGGAGCGCTACAACGAGCTTTCCGATCTCCTGGCCGATTCAAAGGTCATTCAGAACCACTCCCACTACTCCGAGCTTGCACGGGAACACGCCACCCTCGAAGAACTCATGACACCGTATCTGCGCCTCAAGCATGTCAACGCAGAGATAGCGGGGCATGAGTCCATGCTCGACGATCCCGATCCCGACATAAAGGCTCTGGTGAGGGAGGAGCTCGCGGATCTCCGGAAGGAGAAGCACGAGCTCGAGCACACGTTAAAGCTTCTCATGACTCCGAAGGACCCCAACGACGAGAAGGATGTCATCCTGGAGATCCGGGCCGGTACCGGAGGAGAGGAGGCGGGGCTGTTCGCCGCCGATCTCTTCAGAATGTATACCCGGTATGCGGAAGAGAGGGGCTGGAGAGTCGAGCTCCTGAGCATCAATGAAACCGGAATAGGAGGGATCAAGGAGGTCGTCGCCGGGATCAGCGGCCGGGGAGCCTACTCCCGTCTCAAGTTCGAGAGCGGGGTTCATCGGGTTCAGCGGGTTCCGGTGACCGAGGCGAGCGGCAGGATCCACACCTCGGCGGTGACTGTGGCGGTTCTGCCAGAGGCCGAGGAGGTCGACGTCCAGATCGATCCCCAGGACCTGCGCATCGACACCTACCGGTCATCAGGTGCGGGCGGCCAGCATGTGAACAAAACCGAATCCGCTGTGCGTATCACGCATATCCCCACCGGCATCGTGGTCTCGTGCCAGGACGAGAAGTCCCAGCACAAGAACAAGGCAAAGGCCATGCGAGTGCTCAGATCAAGACTTCTCCAGAAGTATCAGGAGGATCAGGACGAGGAGATCGCCTCCCAGAGGCGGCTGCAGGTGGGAACCGGAGACAGGAGCGAGCGCATCCGCACCTACAATTACCCTCAGGGGCGGGTGACCGACCACCGGATCAACCTGACCCTCCACAAGCTTCCCCAGATCCTGGAAGGAAATATCGACGAGCTCGTCGACGAGCTCACCGCCCACTACCAGGCAGAGGCTCTCAAGCACACCGGGAGTTGATTCGTGATATGGACCATCCGGTCGGTTCTTGCCTGGGCAAAGGGGTATCTTCAGGACAAGGGCGTCGACAGTCCACGACTTGACGCCGAACTTCTCCTGTCCCATGCATTGGGCAAGGAGCGTATCGAGCTCTACCTCGATATGGACAAACCCCTTTCGGTCGACGAGCTGGCCGGATATCGGGTCCTTCTCAAAAGGCGCTCACACAGAGAGCCTGTCGCGTATATTCTCGGACGCAAGGAGTTCTTTTCCCATACCTTTCTCGTGAACCGCGATGTGCTCATTCCCCGCAGCGAGACCGAGATCCTGGTGGAAAAGGCCTCCGAGCTGGCGCCTCCGGGTAGCACCGTCTTCGAGATAGGCGCAGGCTCCGGTGCGGTGATCATCTCGATCCTCCTGAGCAGGCCGGACCTCGAAGGCCTGGGGAACGACGTCAGCAAGAGAGCCCTGGATGTCGCCCGCGAGAATGCCCGGCAGCACGACGTCTCCGGCAGGCTTCGTCTCTTCCAGGGGGATCTGTTCGATGCTCTCTCCCGGCAGTATCCCACCATCGTTGCGAATCCTCCCTATATCGCTGCAGCCGAGGCGGATGGGCTCCAGGAGGAGGTCATTCGCTACGAGCCGCCGGGCGCCCTTTTTGCTGGAAATGACGGTCTTGATGTAATAAGAAAGATCCTGGCCGATGTTGGGAATTATCTGGTGCCGGGAGGGAAACTCGTCATGGAAACAGGGTATGGTCAGCGGCTTGAGGTGGAGCGGATAATACAGAGAAACAGGGGCTTGAAAATGATCCAGTGGGTCAAAGACCTGGCCGGCTTCGACCGGGCTGTCGTTGTGGAGAAGGCGCATGGATAAGTTTATCATCAGCGGAGGAAAGCCACTGAGAGGGGAGGTTGCAATATCCGGGTCGAAGAATGCCTCTCTACCGATCATGTGCTCTTCCATTCTTGCCGACGGGCCATGCTCCTATACCAACGTGCCCAGATTGCAGGATATCAGCACCATGGAGAAGGTACTCTCCACCCTGGGAATGAATGTCGTCAGAACCGGCGAGGACGCCATCGACATCGATCCGGCAGGGATCAATGCATTCGAAGCCCCGTACGACCTTGTCAAGAGCATGAGGGCATCCATCCTGGTACTCGGGCCGCTGCTCGCGAAGTTCGGCCGGGCAAAGGTGTCTCTCCCGGGCGGATGCGCCATCGGAGTCAGGCCCATCGACATGCACCTCAAGGCCCTGGCGAAAATGGGAGCGGAGATCAATCTCTCTCACGGATATGTCATGGCCGGGGTGAACGGCCGTCTCAAAGGCGCCACCATCGTATTCGACAACACCACGGTGGGCGGCACCGAGAACATTCTCATGGCGGCCGCACTTGCAGACGGCGTGACAGTCATTCAGGGGGCGGCGAAGGAGCCCGAGGTGGTGGATCTCGCCAATGCCCTCAACGCCATGGGGGCGAAGATCCAGGGAGCCGGGGAGAGCACGGTCACCATAGAGGGGGTGAAGTCTCTGCACGGGGTGAACTACCGCATTATTCCGGATCGGATAGAGGCCGGCACGCTGCTGGTTGCGGGCGCCATCACCAAAGGGCGGATCACCTTGAGAGGGCATCGGACAGACCACATGGTGGCGGTCATAGAGAAGCTCGTCGAGATGGGGGTTTCCATCCAAGAGCTCCCGGATGGAGGTCTCGTAGTGGACGGCACCGGCGACCTGCAGCCCGTCCAGGTGGAGACAGTTCCCTATCCGGGGTTTCCTACTGACATGCAGGCGCAGATCATGGCGCTTGCGTGCGTGGCAAAAGGGGTCTCCCGCATAACCGAAAATATCTTCGAGAACCGATTCATGCATGTTCCGGAGCTGGTGCGCATGGGCGCCGATCTCCAGGAGGCCGGCAACACGGTGATCGTGCAGGGAGTCAGCCGGTTCCAGGGCGCTTCCGTCATGGCCACAGACCTGAGGGCCTCAGCGAGCCTGGTGGTCGCTGCGCTCAACGCCAACGGATATACAGAAATCCGGAGGATCTACCACCTGGACCGGGGGTATGAGGGCCTGGACAAGAAGCTGGCGAAGCTTGGAGCCCAGGTGACGAGGGAGAAGGGGGGGCTGTGATGGAGATACTCTCGACCGGCAGACCGGGATGGCGCGATGCCCTGGGAAAAATTCTGGACCGGATGACGGCCATCCCTGAAGAAGTGGATGAAACCGTTCGCATGATCATCCGGGACGTCCGGGTGCGCGGCGACGCCGCACTGGCGGAGTATACGGGGCGCTTCGACGGCTTCGATCCCATTGCAGAGGGATTTGTCATCTCTCGGGAAATGATCGAACAGTCGGCCTCCAGGGTCGATGCAGATCTCCGCTCGGCTCTGGCCGCGGCAGCATCCCGGATCGAGGCGTTCCACTCCCGGCAGAAGGAACGGTCCTGGATTGCGCCCGAAGACAGCGGAATGATTCTCGGACAGATGGTGACCCCCTTGAGCTGTGTCGGGGTGTACGTGCCCGGCGGAAGGAATGCCTTTCCGTCGACGCTTCTGATGAACGTCATCCCCGCGAAGATCGCGGGAGTCGGTGAAATTGTCGTGGCATCGCCCACGCCGGGAGGCATGGTGAGCGACGCCCTTCTTGCCGCCGCTCATATCGCAGGCGTGGACCGGATCTTCCGCATCGGCGGCGCCCAGGCCGTAGCGGCGCTCACCTTCGGGACCGCTACGGTGCCGAAGGTCGACAAGATAGTCGGCCCCGGAAACATCTATGTCGCCCACGCCAAGCGGCTGGTGCAGGACCGGGTGGGGATCGACGCCTTTGCCGGGCCTTCGGAGATACTCATCATCGCCGACTCGGGAGCGGATCCGGACATCGTCGCCATGGATCTCCTCTCCCAGGCCGAGCACGATCCCACGGCATCGGCGATCTTGGTGACGCCCCATGAGAGCCTGGCCCGTGACGTCACCGCGAAGGTCGCCGCCTATGCACAGGCACTGCCCAGAAGAGACGTGCTCGAGCGGTCATTGAACGAGCACAGTCTGTGCATCATCACCAGGGATCTCGAAGAGGCCCTTGCCGTTGCAAATACGGTGGCGCCCGAGCATCTTGAGCTCATGGTGGAAAACGCGTTCGAGCATCTGGGCAAGGTCAGGAACGCCGGTGCCGTATTTCTCGGGTACCATACCCCGGAGGCGATCGGAGACTATATCGCCGGGCCGAACCACACCCTTCCCACCGGGGCGACGGCAAGATTTTCCTCTCCTCTCGGCGTGTACGACTTTGTCAAGAGATCATCGATCATCTATGCAACTGAGCCTGCCGTCAGAGAACTGGGCACGCTTGCAGTTCAGATCGCACGGGCGGAAGGACTGGAGGCTCATGCACGATCTGTCGAGAACCGTATCAGATAATGAGATTATCGGGAGGATAGAAGACATCCTCCCCGGCCGGACCTACCTTGTGGGCGGTTGTATCCGGGATATGCTGCTCGGCAGAGTCCCGATGGATCTCGATCTCGTCACCTTCAATCCAGTAGAGGATCTCGCCCGGCGCATCGCCGAGAGGCTGAAATCCAGACCCTTCTGGATGGATGAAAAGCGGGGAGTCATGAGGATTGTCCTGAAGCCAAAGGGTGTGAGCATCGACATATCCATGCCCAAAGGGGCGGACATCGAAGAAGATCTCAGATCGCGTGATCTCACGATCAACGCCATGGCATACGATGTTTCCCGCCGGATTCTCATCGACCCTCTTTCGGGCTCGAAAGATCTGTCCCGAGGAATAATCAGGCTCATCTCCGAGGAAAATCTGATTGATGATCCTTTGCGGGGGTTGCGGGCCATCAGGTTCTCGGTCACGCTGGACTTCGCCATGGATGCAGGGTCCTGTCAGATGATCAAAAGGAACGCTCCGAGGATCAAGAACGTCTCCTCAGAACGCATCATGCAGGAGTTCGTTCAGGCGCTGGGCTCCATGCACGGGTCCAAGTTCTTCCGGCTCCTCACCTGGAAGATGTTGGTGCCTGTTCTGTTCGCTCCCTATTTCTCTTCGGAACATGGCCCTCCTCAGGATCTCGCGAATGCCCTCTTTCTGACGGTCATCCCCGCATGCCAGGAGCTGGACGGGATCATCTACGCCTGTGACGCCTTGATGCCCGGCTGCTCCGTCCTGCTTGATCAGGAGACCCAGGCGGGGGTGAAGCGATCCGTTCTTTTGAGACTGGCCGGCTTCCTGCTGGGGCTGGAAAACCTGGAAAAAGAGCTTTGTCTGAATCGGGGAGGAAAAGATCCCTCATACCGCGACTCCTCCCAGGACAGAGCTGCCGCTTTCTGTTCCTCGCTCCATTTCTCTTCCCGATCCGTCGGAATGGTCAGGAACCTCCTGGGCAGCCACGGACGCACGGAAGAGATGCTTTCGAAAGGGGACCCTTCACCGGTCGATATCCATCGATTCTGCGAGGACGCCGGTGAGTATGTTCCCGAGGCCCTGCTCCTGGCTCTGTCTCGGGTGCAGACGCATGAAGCACTGCCCAGACAGACTGCCGCTCGGATATGGGAGTACTATCGCACGGTCTACCGGGCGCACAAGGAAGACCCGCTGGTGTCCGGAAGCGATGTAATCACGCTCTTCGGGGTTGCTTCCGGGCCCGAGGTGGGGAGATGTTTGCAGGCTGTCGAAGAAGCGCGGGCCCGGGGAGCTATACGGACTCGAAGCGAGGCGATCGAATACCTGCGCAGATTCTTCGGGTAAGACACAGATCGCCGGGGAAATCCTTTTCCCGGGCCGCAGTGCATGTGTTCGCGGTTCCTATTTTGCATCAAATCTGATATACGAAAGACATGAACGTCGAATCATGGATGGTCACCGACATCGTCACCATAGGGAAAGACGCGGGAATCAGAGACGCGCTGACGGTCATGAAAAAGTACTCCGTGCGCCACCTTCCTGTGGTGGAGAACGACCTCTTTATCGGCCTGGTCACCTCCGGAGACCTCAAGCAGGCTATCCTCGCCTCCATGTTGGAAACTCTGAAGGTCAGCGACGTCATGCTCCAGAATCCGTATACCATTACCCGGGATACCCCGCTGGAAAAAGCGGCGGGAATCATCTACGAAAAGAATATCGGGTGCCTGCCGGTAGTGGAGGAAGGAAAGATCGTTGGGATCATCACCATCAAGGACATCCTGAAGGCCTTTATCGAGATCATGGGAGTGCTCAAGTCGGGCTCCCGGATCGACGTGATTCTCAAGAACGTCCACGGATCGTTCGATGAGGTGGTGTCTGTCATCGAGCGCAACGGCGGGTATATCATCAGCGCGGGGATGACCATCACAGGTGATGAAGACGCCCACCACTTCCGGATCTCCGGTGGTGATACCGCGGCCATAGCCGAGGAGCTCATTCAGCTGGGGTATCGCGGCGTGAAGGTGGTAGACTGAGTCCCAGGCTCTCCGCCACTTCCCGGGGAGCAAGCCCGCTGACGGCAAGGACCTTTGTTCTGCCTTTTTCCCCGGTCCTGATGGCGATTTTCGACTTCGCGATGCGCATCTTCTTGGCGAGAAGCTGCACCAATGCTTTATTGGCCTTTCCCTCCACCGCAGGGGCGTTCAGGTGGATGGACAGTGCGTCTTGCCGAGGGCCGTCGATCGAGTCTTTCCTGGCGTTGGGGTGGATCCTGCACACGAGGAGCGTGCCGTCACCTTCCGGCCGGATCCACATTCCCCATCTCCCGGATCCAGTTCTGGTAGGAATCGAGGACAGATTTGAGCTCTGTGAAGAGATTCGCCCTCTTGGCCTTGAGCTCGGCGAGCTCTTTTTCGAGCGAGGCCTTTATCTGCTGGGCCTCCTTGAGAATCTCGCGAGCCTTCGCATGTGCCTGCTCCTCGATCTCCCGCGCCCTGTGGTCGGCGGCCTCGATCTTCTCATTGGCCTCTGAAAGAATCGCCGATGCCTTCCTCTGGGCTTCCGCTGTCTTCAGCTGCGCCTCCTGTTCGGCCAGCCGTTTCTTTTCGTCCGAGAACTGCTTCGCGGAGAGGAAGATGTCTTCGAGATCTTTCTGCTTCTCCTTAAGAGAGCCCAGCTCGCTTCTCAGCAGATTGTTCTCCTCCAGTAGCTCGTCCATGTCCTCGGCGATTCCCACCAGAAAACCGGCGACCTCCTCCTTGTCGAACCCCGAGAACCTCGTCCGGAAGCGCTGCTCCCGAATCATTTCCGGTGTCAGCTGCATCAGAATCCCCCTTTCAATTTTAAGTTCAACCCCATCCGTATGAGGGTATGTGCGCCGTATGTATTGACAAGGAATATCAGGGCGATGACCAGAACCGGAGTGAAATCGATACCCCCGAAACTCAGAGGCAGCCGCCTGCGGAACCAGGAGAACACGGGATACGTGAGCGCTGAAAGAATGCGGACGATGGGGTTATAGGGGCTCGGATTCACGAAGCTGATGACAGCGGCTACGATCACGACGATGAGGTAGAAGTTCAGGAGCATGGAAAGAGACTGTCCGAGCCCGATGAGCATATTCGCGAGGATGTTGCCCTGCTCTCTCAGGATGGGCACGAGGGAGACATCGAGAAAGATGATGAACGCGATGGCAATGATGGGTGAGAAGTCGATTCCTCCGAAAATGAGTGGAACATGGCGCCTGAGCCAGATGAAGAGCGGGTCGGTGGCCCGCCGGAGAAAGCGGACGACAGGGTTATAGGGATCGGGGTTCACCCAGGATATCAGGGCGCCGATGATGATGATCCACAGGTAGACGGTGAGTCCCACGTGGAGCAGCTGTCCGATGAACGCAAGGGGATTGTTCACATCATACATGATTCCCTCCCGGCACACCCTTGGGAAATATTCCTTCCTCTTTTGCCGTTTTCCGAAAGATATTGCAAGGATTTTTCTCCTTCGATCCCGGCGGGGCTCATGAGGGCATGCGCAGACAAGATCCGCAGCCGGCTGTCAATGACTGCGGGCGGCTCCCACAGCTCCGTGTCGGACTATACCCGATCGTGCTGTCCGTACATCGCACCGGGGACATCTCGATCATCCATATTTCACGTGAAGGAGGGGTGCGGTCGCGAGCATGCGGGAAGAGAACCGTGCTTGCGATCACCACCAAGCTCTGATACAAAAAAGTTGTGAAATTGAAGAGAGTTGAAATCAGGGGCTTCAAGTCCATCGCCAAAAAAACATCGCTGCCCATCGCCGATGGAGTGACCTGCATAGCGGGTCCCAATGGATGCGGGAAAAGCAATATCATCGACGCCGTCCGGTGGGCGCTGGGAGAACAGTCAAACCGTTCGCTCAGGGCGGCGTCCATGAGCGAGGTCATCTTTTCCGGCACTCAGGACACGCCGCCGGGATCCATGGCCGAGGTGATCCTGGAATTCGTTCGGGATAACGGCTACTTCCCCAAGACCCTTGACGGCTTCGACGAAGTATCCATCGCCCGGAGGCTTTACCGCACCGGAGAGAGCATCTATTCTCTCAACGGTGTGAGGTGCAGACTGAAAGACATCACCGATCTCTTTCTGGACACCGGGCTCGACCGGCACGGCTATGCCATCGTCGAGCAGGGCAAGGTCAAGGACATCATCCAGTCGCGGCCCGAGGACATCCGCTATCTTATCGAAGAGGCCGCCGAAGTGGGGAAATTCCGCTACAAGAGAGCCGATGCCATCAAGCGTCTGGAAGCGGCTGCGGCGAACCTCGAAAGGGTGAGAGACCTGCTGACGGAGGTATCCAGGCAGAAAGACGATCTGAAATCACAGGCGAACAAGGCGCGAAGATATCAGGCATTGCGTTCGGAGATCAATGAGCTCACGAAACTGCTCTGGGCGTCCGAGATCAAAAAAATCATGGACAGGAAAGAGAAGCTCGATGGAGAAGCCGCGGTGCTCCAGCAGCAGAAAGAGGTCTTCGAAAGACAGCTTCAGGAGTATTCCCGGGTGATCGAGGCGACCGGCGCCAAGCTTTCGGTCGTCCGCCGGAAGATGGACGAAGCACGGCGGGGGCTGAACGATTCGCGCTCTAGAGAGCTGCTCTCTCAAGGCGAGATCGAGGCAAACACCAGGAGAGAGCAGGACATCTCTTCCACCCTCGACATGCTCCACAACCGCATCGAGCAGATGAACCGCGAAACCGCGGAGCTTCTCGGAAAGAGCGAACAGGACAGCCGCGAACTGGAAAGAATCGCCCGGGACATCACCCGCCTCGAAGGGGAGATGGAATCCCTGCAGGGCAACCTCGAGACGATGGAAAAGGACTACGGAGCCGTCGAAGGAGAATACAACCAGAAGCGGACAAGGCTCTTCGATGCCATCGGCCATTCCAGAGCGGTCCAGCAGCGGATCTCGTCTCTGGAAACTAGGCATCACGAAGCCCTGTCCAACGCAAAAAAACGCAGGGCCGACCTGTCCGGGCTCAAGGCCGACAGAGAGGCGCTGGCAGCCGGACTTGGCGACCTCGAAGATGAGCATGCCCGGAAAAGATCCCGGGCGGAAGCCGTCGGCGCCTCCCTTCAAGCTCTTGGAGAGAAGCTTCACGATCTTCAGGCAGAGGCTGAAAAAGCAGCACATATGGCGGCTTCCCTGGAAAAAACCTATGCCCAGCTCCTGGCCAAGGAATCCATGCTCGATCGGATCATCCGCTCGGGCACCATACCTCCGCCGGAGTCCCTTTCCCACAGCAACGGCACGAGGCGGGTCGCGGATGCGCTGAGGGTGAGAAACGGGTTCGAAGAAACTGTAGGGAGATCGCTGGGCAGGTCTCTGGACTATCTGATCATCCAGGATCACGAGGAGATTCTGAAACTGGGTCCGATCGCCGAAGCAGGCCCCGGATACATTCCCCGAAGGCCTCACGTAAACGGGCGGGAGACGAAGACCGCGCCTGAGGGGAAGGGGATCATCGCATGCCTGAAGGATCTCGTGGAGGCCCACGAAGGATATGAAGACGTGGTTCATGCACTCTCCCGTGACATGTGGGTGGTGGAAGACATCCATTGCGCGTTTTCACTATGGAAGCAGGGATGGAGATCATGCTCCTTTGTCACGCAGGACGGCGTGGTGCTCGAGCCCACAGGAGTCGTCCGCACCACGGCGGAAATGGCCAAATATGCGGAGGGGCTCAAGGCAAAGGCTGAAAAGGAAGAGCTCCTGCGTCTGAAGGAATCCATGGAGCGGGAGATCGCCGCAGCTAAACAGCTGAATGAAAATCTCAAGCAAGAAATACAGCGGCTGAAGAAAGCGCAGGAAGAGGCCGGGAGGGAGGAAAAATCTCTCCGGGAAGAGATGGCGCTTATTGCCGAGAAGAGAAACGCCGCATTGCGCGATGTGGAACGGTTGTCAGAGCGTGAGCAGTCGTATGGCAGAGACATAGAAATGTGGGAAGAGATGGCGGCGAAGATTTCCGGAGATCTTGCCGCTGTTCTAGCGCAGAAGGAAGACCTCGACAGAGAGACTGAAATCATCCAGGATGAGATCAAAGATCTGGATGGCAGGAGGCTCGCCGAGAAGCAGCGCCTCGAGAAGGCCCGGGAGGCGATTCGGGCCCACATGCAGATGCTGGGAGAGCTTAAGGTCTCAGCGGCGTCCACCAGGCAGAGACTCGAGGGCACGAGGGAGCAGATGCTGGGGTTGGCCCGCCAGATCTCCCGGGACACGGAGAAGCGGGACGAGCTTCAGAAGACGCGAAGCCACGTGCTCGAGGCAACAGAGGCTGTTCGTGAACGACTTCGGCAGCAGCAGGGCGAGTCGACACATTACGAGGAGGAAATCGAGAACCTCACTCCCGAGCACGAGGAGATTGCGGATGCCCTGGCTTCTCTCTCCCAGAGCAGGGATGAGTGCCGGGACACACTGGCGGCTCTTGAAAAGAGAAAGAACGACATATTCCTGAAATGCAAGGAGCAGGAAATCGCCCTTTCCATGAGCACGGAGCGGTTCGAGTCACGGTTTTCCGGCGAGCCGCTGCCGGATATACCCGAGGGGTTTTCTCCCGAAGAGGCTCAGCGGAAGGCGGAAGTCCTTGAGGCCAGAATCGAGAAGATGGGCCAGATCAATTTCGCATCACTGGATGCGTTCGAGCATACCCAGGCCAGATGGGATGATCTCCACCGCCAGTACGAGGACATCGTCCAGGCGAGCGAACGGCTGAAGGAGGTCATCACGAGCATCGAAAGACAGAGCGTAAAGGCGTTCACCGAGACGTTCGAGCTGGTGAAACGCTACTTCCAGGAGCTCTTCATCACCATGTTCGGAGGGGGCAACGCGGATCTCGTTCTCTTGGACGGCAATTCTCCGGATTCCGGGGTGGAGATATTGGCCTGCCCGCCGTTCAAGAGGCTGAAGTCCATGAGCCTGCTTTCCGAAGGCGAGAAGACGCTGTGCGCGTTGAGCTTCATATTCGCCCTGTTCCAGGTAAGGCCGTCTCCCTTCTGCATCCTCGACGAAGTGGACGCACCCCTGGACGATGCGAACGTGGTGCGTTTCAACCGCCTGATACGGACCTTTGCCGGCGACTCGCAGTTCATCATTGTCACTCACAACCGGCACACCATGGAAATGGCGGATATTCTCTACGGCGTGACCTTCGATGTCCCGGGAATCAGCAAAGTGGTATCCATGGTGCTGAAAGACGCTGAGGGATAAATAATTCTCCTGTCAAGGAAATAATTTTCCATCCAGCGCAAAAACCTTGAAAAATCCGTTTATTTTTCATATGGAATCTTTGCACGTATATTGCAAGCACAAATGACCAGGATAGGACAATGGCGAGGATAATTGCGGTAACATCCGGAAAAGGCGGCGTAGGGAAGAGCAATTTTGTGCTTAATGTCGGCATCTGCCTCGCCATGATGGATCATCGGGTATGCATTCTCGACGCCGATCTCGGGCTCGCCAATATCGATGTGCTTCTGGGCATACGCCCACAAAGGACGCTCGAGGACGTGATCCTCGGGGAAACCGGCATCGGCGACATCATCATCAGGACCGACTACCGGGTCGATCTGATCCCGGGCTGCTCCGGCACACAGGACATTGCCGACCTGAGCAGGGGGCGGATAGAGGCTCTGGTAAAGCAGGTTTCCAGCATTTCCGCATCTTCGGATTACCTGCTCGTCGACACGGCGTCCGGCATCTCCACGGGCGTCATCTCCTTTCTCATGGCCGCTCCCGAGGTGATCATCGGCGTAACCCCCGAGCCCACCAGCCTCACTGACGCCTATGCGATGATCAAGGTGCTCCGCAAAAACGAGTATCAGGGTAGAATCTCCATGTTCTCAAGCATGGTGAAGAACAGTTCCTCCGGGCACACCCTCTACAAAAAGATTTCGTCCGCATCCCAGCGGTTTCTCGACACCCATGTGGAATATCTGGGGAGCATATACCAGGATGAGAAACTCTCCAGGGCCGTATCCGATCAGGTCCCGGCCGTGGTCAGATATCCCACCTCCGACATCTCCCGGTGCTACCGGATCATTGCATCGACGCTTCTGGGGCAGGGTGCGGCGGAGGTGGATCATGAAAGGTTCTGGACCCGCCTGATCACCATGATTCTGAAGTCTCCGAAGCCCAGGACCGCAAAGTCTCCCTCTCCCGCCGATGTCCAGAAGAATGGAGACCTGAGAGGAATGATTCGCGACCTGCTCGATGAGCAGCGCCGGACCAGGATCCTGCTGGAGAGACTGGTTGAAAAAATTGAGCGGCAAGAATCAGGCATCAGGCCGAAGACAGGTCCGTCCACATGATCGCGAAGATCGACACCCCCTGCGGCAGGCTCTGGATATCCGGCAATCAGGATTCTGTTTTCGAGGTGAGCTGGGATAGTATACCAGGCCCTCCGCACACAGGCGAGCTCGACTGGATACTCGGCCCTCTCGGCGACTATTTTACGGGCCGGGAAACCCGGTTTCCCGGTACGCTCTCTTTTGAGGAAACGCGGCCGGTATGGGTCCGGGAAAAGGCCCCCTCTCCTCCCAGGCGCGTGTCGGACCGCGCACTTCTGGCCGTCTCGCATATCCCCTTCGGGAGGGTGAGCACCTACGGTGATATCGCCAGGTCCCTCGGCAACCCGCACCTGGCGCGAGCCGTCGGGCAGGCGTGCAAACGCAATCCGGTCCCGGTCATAGTGCCCTGCCATCGGGTGTTGGCATATAATTCCCTGGGCGGCTTCAGCTCCGGACTCTTCCGGAAGGAGTTCCTGCTCAGGCTCGAGGGGATCCCTGTGGCCGGAATGCAGGCGTGATCAGCCTTTTCTCCCCAGCCACCTTTATATACAAGCCAACATATATTTGACAAAGCATACTCAAAAAGAATACACTGGCCGAGTGATCGAAGAAATCATCAGAGAAGTGCCGAAAATCAGCCATCAGCAGAAAATACGCCAGGTGGTGCTGGGTCTCGGATACATCGCGGTAGAGGTAGAGGGATCGGGTGTGGGGTTGTGCGCCAATATACTGCCTGAAGAAAAGACAAGCTGCACGGTCTTCGCCCGGGCCGGCTCGTTGAAGGGCTCCACGGTTGCGGACATCCTCGATCTCGGGCGAAAGACCGATCTCCTGAGCCGCTCCATCGCTCTGGCAACAGCCAATGCCGTAAGCAATCAGGAAGGAAGCGGGTACGAAGGGGATGTGTTCGATAAGGTCGGGGTCCGCCAGTCGGACAGGGCGACCATGGTGGGATTTATCGCGCCGGTGGCCGCAATGCTGAAGGCCGGGGGATGCACCGTTGACGTTTTCGAGCACCGCGATATTCGCGATGAGCGTATCCGTCCGCATGACGCCATGGAAGAGAGCATGTCCCGGGCCGATATCGTCATCCTGACTGCAACCACCATCGTCAACGGGAGTATCCGGGATATCCTCCCACTCAAGACCAGGGCGAGGGCCGTGATTCTCATGGGGCCGTCCACGCCCATGCTTCCAAAGGCCTTTTCCGCTACGCCGATTACCCTCATCGCCGGGTGCAGGGTCGTCGATGCCCGGCGGGCCATGGATATCGTCATGGAAGGCGGCGGAACTCAGATTTTGTATAAAAATGCAGCCATGAAGAAGATCATCAGGGAGATTTGAACATGAAGCCGCTCATTGACGAATATAACAGGCAGATCCACTATGTCCGCATATCGATAACCGACCGGTGCAATTTCCGGTGCAGATACTGCATGCCTTCTTCAGGGATCGAGTGGATCCCCCATGAGTATATCATGCGGTATGAGGAGTTTCTGCGCGTACTGCGCATCTGCATTGCGCGCGGTGTGGACAAGGTCCGCATCACCGGCGGCGAGCCGCTGATACGCAAAGGAGTTGTGCCGTTCATCCGATGCATCCGGGAGATGCAGGGACTCAGAGACCTGTCGCTCACCACCAATGGCGTGATGTTGGACACGATGGCGGGCTCCCTCAAGAAGGCGGGGTTGAACAGGCTCAATATCAGTCTGGACACTCTCGACAGGGAGAAATTCGCTCACATCACCCGGGTGGATGCCTTCGAGAGGGTCATTACAGGGATACGGCGCGCGTTCGATGCCGGACTGTCTCCGATCAAGATCAATGTCGTGGCCATCAGGGGATTCAACGACGATGAGATACCAGCTTTCGCGGAAATGACACGACGGTCCCCGGTAGAAGTGAGATTTATCGAGCTCATGCCCATGGGGTGCGCAACACGGTATGGGGAATACGAACTCATCGGTGCCCCCGAGATCCGGGAAAAGATCGAAGAGAGGTTCGGGACCCTTGAGCCGGTGGAGTATAATCACGGGCCTGCGAAGGTTTATCGTATACGCGGGGCGCAGGGAACTATAGGCCTCATCGGGGCTTTGAGCGAGCACGCCTTCTGCGGCAGATGCAATCGGATCAGGATAACGGCGAATGGCCACCTCAGGCCGTGCCTGTTCTCGGGAGAGGAGATCGATCTCCTGACGCCCATGAGGCAGGGCATTTCCGACCGCGAGCTGGAAGCCCTGATCGAAGAGGGCGTGAAGATGAAGAAGCTGAACCACGGCCTCTGCGCAGGCACTTCTTCGGCAGCCGGCCAGGGTTGCTCCACGCTGATGAATACCCTGGGCGGTTAGAGCGCAGACTGCTTGCGGGTCGATTCGATCAGCCTGGCGAAGGAGAGCAGGTCCTTCCGGAACAGGATCTTGTTCGTGTTCAGGAAAAAGAGGCCGGATTTCCTCTCAGGGTCCTCCTTGTGTGACGCCCAGACGACCTTGCAGTACAGGGATATATCCGGATGTTCCTCCTGAGAGGCGATTGCAAGACGAACCACGGAGCCTACCGGAAAATCGGCACCATTCACGCAAACGCCTTCCTCGCAGGCATTGACGATGGAGATGGGTTTCACGATTTCCATGAGCTCCACTGACCCGCGGATGTTGTCAAGGCCGATCCTCTCGAATGCACGCTTTTCCTTCATGATGGACATTCTTCGATACTACCTTGAAAACACAGTATATGTCAAGCCATGATTCTCTCGGGAAGCTGCTTCCCCCTGTCGTACGGCATAAGGCGCAGCCCGGGAATCCACCCGGGACCGCTGCTTTTTTAGCTCTCTGGTGATCCTTGCCCTGTCTATTACCCAGTTGACCCATATGCGAAAATGAACTAAACTGACTAGTCAGTATGTTATGAACGAGGGATGATTGTGAAAGGCCCCAGGGTGTCTTCCGAGATCAGGAAGCAGCAGATACTCGCAGCGGCCAAGCGCTGTTTCCAGCGCAAGGGCTATGCCCAGACCACCATTGATGAGATCGCAGCCGAATACGGCATGTCCAAGGGCAGCATCTACTGGTACTATCCATCGAAGAAGGCGGTGCTCATCGATTTGTTCCGGGTATTTGTCGAAGAGACCCTGAACAGGATTCTCACCGAAATCGGGAGCATCCGCTCGGCAAGAGACAGGATCACTGCCATTGGTGAGCACTTGGCCCGGTCTCTGCAGGAAGACATCGAGCTCTACAGCGCGCTGATCGTGTTCTGGGAAAGCTCGTTTGTGGATGAATCCATCCGGGAGATGCTGCTGAAACAGTATCGCCTCTACGACCGGATCTTGACCGGGCTTCTCGAAGACGGTGAACGTGCCGGCGAGTTTGTCGTTCCGGACAAGAAGATCTATGCCGCACTTATGATCGCCATGATGGAGGGGGTCATCGTACGGCAGGTCCTGAGCAAGGACCTCGATCTGACTGAGATCTGCCGAAGCGTGTCCGGGGTCACGAACAGGCTCCTGCCGGAAAAGAAAAGTCAAACGCAGCCTGCGGGTTCTCCGAACACCGGGAAGGACGAAGGATAATCACGCGGAGATCCCCGGCAAGACTTCGAGGAGCCTGCCAGGGGAACGGCTGCCGCTGCCCGAGACTGTTTTTACCGGACGGATATTATTTATGCGACTGCTTTGGTGCGAGGAGGTATCATGTTGAGAGACAGACGTTTTCTGAAGAGAATTTCACTGGCGTGCATCGCCGTCCCCCTGGCGGGTGCGCTGGCATATCACGTATTCCTCAAGGGAGACGGCGACGCCCTGCCGGCGGGGATTGCATACGGGAACGGGCGGTTGGAGGCGACCGAGATCGACATAGCCACCAAGACGCCCGGGCGGCTCGCAGAGGTGCTCGTCGATGAGGGAGACCTCGTTGAGGAGAGCCGGATCGTGGCCAGGATGGACACCACAGCCCTCGAGGCACAGCTCAGACAGGCAGAGGCCGAGGTGGCCCGGCTCAGGCAGGCGCGCCTGACCGCCATCTCCCGCGTAGAGGGGGCACGGCTCAGGCTCGAGCTGGCCGACAAGGAGCTCAAGCGGTCGAAAAATCTCTTTGACCGGGGCGTTATGCCCGAACAGCAGTATGACCGCGATCGGTTGGCGCAGCAGACTCTCCAGGTGGAGTACGAGGCTGCGAAGTCGTCTGTTGCGGAGATCGAGGCTGCGATCGTATCCGCCGTTGCACAGACCGAACGCCTGAGGGCGGATATCAGCGACTGCATGCTGAAATGCCCCATCAAAGGGCCAGTCCTCATCCGCCTTGCCGAGCCGGGCGAGGTCCTGCCTGCGGGCGGCAAGGTACTGACCATCGTGAATGTTCAGGATGTCTACATGAATGTTTTTCTCTCAGAACGGCTGGCAGGCATGGTCCCCTTGGGCACCGACGCAAAGGTCGTTCTGGACGCCATTCCTGACAGGTCCTTCGCGGCGCGGGTGGCCTATGTTTCGGAAAAGGCCCAGTTCACACCGAAAGAGGTGGAGGCTGCCGAAGAGCGTCAGAAGCTTGTTTTCCGGGTGACCGTGAGTTTGTCCGAGTATGACGATCCCCGTCTGAAGCCCGGCATGCCCGGTGTCGCGTATATACGCATGGATCCTGCAGTCGACTGGCCGGAGAGGCTTAAATGAGCGGTTCTGCCGACGACCGCCGCACCATCGCACGGATCAGGGGCCTTACGCACCGCTATGGCGGCAAGATCGCACTGAACGGGATTGATCTCGACATTCCCGGCAGTTGTCAGGTCGGGTTCATCGGCCCCGATGGAGTGGGGAAATCCACCCTGCTCGGCATCATCGCCGGCCAGAAGAAGATCCAGCAGGGATCGGTCTCGGTCCTGGGCGGCGACATGCGCTCCCGCATTCACCGGCGCGGAGTCTGCTCCGACATCGCCTACATCCCCCAGGGTCTGGGCCAGAATCTCTACGCAACCCTTTCGGTAAACGAGAACGTCGATTTTTTCGGACGCCTCTTCGGTTTTACCTCCACGGAGCGGCTGGAGCGCATCCAGCGCCTTCTTGAGGCGACGAACCTCTCGCCCTTTGCAGACAGGCCCGCGGGACAGCTTTCCGGTGGCATGAAGCAGAAGCTGGGCCTATGCTGCGCCCTGATCCACGATCCTGAGCTGCTCATCATGGATGAGCCTACAACCGGGGTCGATCCGCTGTCCCGACGGCAGTTCTGGGAGCTCGTCAAGGACATGAGCACGTCTTGCGGAGGAATGAGCATTCTCATCGCAACCGCATACATGGAGGAGGCGGAACACCTCGACTGGCTGGTCATGATGGAGGGAGGACGCGTCCTTGCAAGCGGATCGCCCGCAGAATTGAAGACGAGGACCGGCACGGCCACCATCGAGGAGGCTTACATCGCCCTGCTGCCCGAAGAGATGCGCTACGGCCATCGTGTTTTCACGGCCCCGCCCCCCATACGTTCCGACGATGGCTCTGCAATCGAGGCCAGCAGCCTTACCAAACGCTTCGGAGATTTCACTGCCGTGGACGATGTCTCCTTTTCCATCCCCAGGGGCGAGATTTTCGGCTTCGTGGGCTCCAACGGGTGCGGAAAGACCACGACCATGAAGATGCTCACCGGGCTGCTGAGGCCGACCAAAGGCGAGGCCTTCCTTTTCGGGCGCCCGGTGGAGGCCGGGAGCATCGAGATCAAGAAACGCATCGGATACATGTCGCAGACATTTTCGCTCTACGGCGAGCTGACGGTCCGGCAGAACCTGGATATGCACGCCCACCTCTTCGATCTGCCCATGGACGAGGTGCCGGCCCGGGTCGCAGCGATGGCCGATCAGTTCGGGCTCGCCGAAATCATGGACGACCGGACCGATCGACTCCCTCTCGGCATGCGGCAGCGCCTCTCGCTTGCGGTTGCGGCCATTCATTCTCCGGAGATACTCATCCTCGACGAACCTACCTCGGGCGTCGATCCGGTTGCCCGAGACCACTTCTGGGAGATCCTCATCAAGTTTTCCCGCGAGCACGGGGTGACGATCTTCGTGACCACCCATTACATGAACGAGGCGGCCCGGTGCGACCGGGTGGCGCTCATGAGCATGGGCCGGGTCCTGGCCTGCGCATCCCCTGCCGAGCTCATCGCCAGGCGAGGCTGCACAACCCTCGAGGAGGCGTTCATCAGGTACATGGAGGATGACATCAAGATGCGCTCAAGTTTCCCAGAGGCCGATGACGAGCCCAGAAGCATCCCCTTCATGGTCACGTCTGACCGAAAACGCACGCAGGGGGGGCTCTTCGACACGGGCCGGCTTGCAGCCCTTGCCCGGAGAGAAACCATGGAGCTCTTCCGCGACCCGGTGAGGCTCATCACCTCTTTCATCATCACGCCCTTCCTTCTCATCGTGTTCGGATTCGGCATCTCGACGGACATCGAGAACATCAACTACAGCATTCTGGATTATGATCAGAAGCTTTGGGGCCGGGATTATCTGGAGTACTACTCGGGGTCACGCCTCTTCAACGAACAGCCCGCTATACGCTCCCACCCGGAGATCGAAAAGGGGTTCCAGGAGAGCGAGTTCACCTTTGTGATCGAGATTCCGCCGGGGTTTGAAAAGGACATCAAGCGGGGCAGAAGCCCAGAGGTGGGGGTCTGGATCGACGGGACCATGCCGTTTCGCGCCGAGACAACGAAAAACTATGTCGAGACAGTGCATCTGTCCTATCTCACCGATCTGGCCGATCTGTCCCCGGTGCCGGCCGGGTTCTCATACGCAAACGTCGAGCCCCGCTACTGGTACAATCCCCGCGTGATGAGCCGCTTTTCCGTCGTGCCCGGGCTCATGGCAGTGGTGCTCCTGCTCGTCCCCTCCATGCTCACGGCAATCGGCGTGGTGAGGGAGAAAGAGCTGGGGTCCATCTCGAACTTCTATTCGAGCCCCATGACACGCCTGGAGTACCTCTGGGGAAAGCAGATCCCCTACGTCGTCCTGAACTTCGTCAGCTTTCTCATCCTGGTGGCAGTGATCCTGTTCCTGTTCCGGATCCCCTTCAAGGGAAGCGCCGCCGCACTGGCGCTGGGCGCGCTGCTGTATATCATGACGAGCACCAGCATCGGTCTTCTGATCTCCACCTTCACCCGGACACAGATAGCGGCGCTCGTGGCTGCCTTTGCCCTTACGCTTGTCCCCTCCTTCGAGTTTTCGGGCCTCACCACACCGGTATCCGCCCTTACAGGCGGTGCGCAGGTCATGTCGTGGATCTTTCCTGCACGATATTTCCTGAGCATCAGTGTCGGGACCTTCACCAAGGGCATCGGGTTTGCGGAGCTCGCCTGGAACTTTGCCTATCTCATCGGGTACTGCATCGCCGTACAGGCCCTGACGGTCTATTTATTGAAGAAACAGGAGCCGTGATATGAAAAGAAAGGTCTGGCACATCTACCGGCTCGGGCTCAAGGAGCTCATCAGCTTCCGCTACGACTTTGTGCTGGTGGCCCTGGTCATATACTGCTTCACGATCATGATCATCGTCCCCTCCAAGGGCACGGGCCTCCAGGTGCGCAACTCCTCGGTGGCCTATGTTGACGAGGATTGCTCCGCCCTGTCTGCACGGATCATAGACGCCATACAAGAGCCGCATTTCAAGAAACCCCGCGCCATTGCATATTCCGAGATCGACCGGGTCCTCGACAGCGCCGAGTGCATCTTCGTCATCCATATCCCGCGCGGGTTCCAGCGGGACGTACTGGCGGGAAAGAGCCCAGGGGTCCGCATAGATGTCGACGCCACGGCCATCGGCCATGCCAGGCTCGGGGCAGGCTACCTCATGAGGATCATCAACGATGAGATCAACACCTTCGTGACCGGCGTAAGCACCGAAGCCGACCTGCCCATCCGGCTGGTCACCCGTGTGCTCTACAACCAGAACCGGGAAAACTCGTGGTATATGAGTGTCGTGTTCCTCACCCAGATGATCACCATGCTGTCCATCGTTCTGCCCACTGCGGCCCTGATCAAGGAGAAGGAGCGCGGCACCGTGGAGCATCTGCTCGTCATGCCGCTGCTCCCTGTGGAGATCACCGTCGCAAAGGTCTGGGCCAACAGCTTCATCGTTGCCACCGGGGCCATGTTCTCACTCTTCTTTGCCATAAAGGGGGTCATCGGAGCGCCGATCCACGGCTCCACCGTTCTCTTTCTCTTCGGCACCGTCGTGTTTCTCTATGCAGCCACCGAGCTCGGGGTGTTCCTTGCGACCATTGCCAAGAACATGCCCCAGGCAGGGCTCTTGAGCATGCCCATCATTGTTCCCATAGGAATACTGCACGGCGGGACCACACCCTTAGAGTCAATGCCGCCGCTTTTGCAGAACATCATGCAGTTCGCGCCGACCACCCACTACTTGGAGTTCTGCGCGCGAGTCCTGTTCAAGGATGCCGGGCTCGGCACAGTATGGCCACAGCTCGTTGCCATGGCTCTCATCGGCACGGTGCTGTTCATCGGGGCCATGTACCGGTTCAAGGCCACATTTCGGTAAGGGCCGGCTCGATTATGGGGGGCAACACCCTTTGCAGCGGCTTGCCATCCATGGAGCGGCAGAGGTAGGATAGCTGCTGCCCCATAGTCAGAGACCATGACAGGCGAGGGTGAAGGGACGGCAAGACATGAAGGGAAAACGGGTGCTCCTGGTCAACCCCTGGATCTATGACTTTGCAGCGTACGATCTGTGGGCAAAGCCGCTGGGGCTCCTCTATCTGGGCGCGCTCCTCAAGCTCAACGGGTGCGAGGTGTCCTTTGTAGACTGCCTCAAGGCGCCCCACGAGCAGATGAGCGACAAGCCCCCCAAGACGCATCCGGGCGGACACGGCAAGTTCTATCGCCGGATCGTGGAGTCCCCCGCGCTTCTGAAAGGGTTTCCCCGGCGATACGGCAGGTACGGCATCAGCCGGGAGGCGTTTTTCCATGATCTCGAGCGGATAGAAGAGCCGGATGCGGTCCTGATCACCTCGGGGATGACCTACTGGTATCCGGGAGCGCACGAGACGATTACGTGCGTGCGCGAGGCCTTTCCCGGGGCCGTGATCCTGCTGGGGGGAATCTATGCGACCCTGTGCAGCAACCATGCCCGGGAACACTCAGGCGCCGACCATGTCCTGTGCGGGGAGGGGGAGCTTGAGGTCCTGCGGATGCTCGGCAGGCTCTGGGGGACAAGCCCGGAATATTATCCATACATGGAGAATCTCGACAGCCTTCCCTATCCCCTGTTCGACCTCGTTGAGCCCTTGAGGTATGTCTGCATCCAGACCTCCCGGGGGTGCCCGTTTCGCTGCACCTACTGCGCCTCACACCTGCTCGCATCAGGCCTGCGCACCAGAGATCCGCTCAAGGCGGCCGAGGAGGTCGAGCACTGGAACCGGCGACACCGGGTGGTTGATTTCGCCCTGTATGACGACGCCTTTCTCTGCCGCAGCGGGAGGCTCGCCCTGCCGTTCATGAAAGAGATCGTCCGGAGGCGGCTTGACGTCCAGTTCCACTGCCCCAATGCTCTTCACGCCCGATACCTGAGCCGGGAGGTGGCTTCAGCCATGAAGGAAAGCGGGTTCGCCACCATACGGCTCGGCCTGGAGACCTCGGACCCCGCCCTGCAGGAGGAGACCGGCGGAAAGGTCTCCAACGACGATCTCCTGCGGGCTCTGGAAAACCTCTCCCGCGCGGGATTCGACCCCTCGGACATCGGGGTGTATATCCTCTGCGGCCTGCCGGGCCAGCATGCGCGGGAGGTCCTCGATGCCGTCGAGTTCGTCAGGAGCTCGGGAGCAAGGCCGGTCATCGCAGAGTATTCGCCCCTGCCCGGCACCGCCATGTGGGAGAAGGCCTTACGGACGAGCAGATACCCTCTGGACGAGGACCCCCTGTTCCACAACAACACGCTGCTTCCCTGCGCCTGGGAGGGGCTCGATCTGTTCATGTACCGGGAGATCAGGCTCGCGGCCGGGAGCGGCGCATCCTCTACAGAGAAGGCGGGAGAGGAAACCGGCGTGGAATGAGCTGGCGGCCTGTCTGGCGGTTTCCGGGATCTTCCGGGCCCAAGGGATTTCCTCTGCCGTGACGATAAGCGAAAGGCGGACTCGCGCCGCGGCCGGGAGGAGGCGGCAGTCACGCGCCTTCCCGGATGCCGCGCTTCCCGGGGATTTCACGGGAAGGGGTCAGGCCCCCGCACCCCTCGCCTCAATGCCCTTGATGATGGCCGTGATGACCTCGTTTACGGGCGTGGGTACAGAGAGATCCTTTCCATAGCGCACGATGGCACCGTTTAAGGCATCGATCTCGGTCAGATTCCCCCGGTCCAGGTCCTGGAGCATGGACGACCGGTGGGCCGCAGTGGGCGGGAGCTGCTCTTCCATGAGAAACCGGTAGTATTCCTCAGGCCCTGCGTGGGGAAGCGCAACCCCCTTGGCCTCGGCCACGGCGAAGATCTCGAAAATGATCCGCCGCAGGGTTTCGCGCAGCTCGGGTACGGTCTCGAGATGCCCGTACGGCACGTTCAGTATGGCGCCCAAGGCGTTCAGCGAGCAGTTGTAGAGGACCTTTCCCCACAGGGACGATTCGATGTGGTCGCTCAGGGCGGTCGGGATGCCGGCCTGGTTGAAGTCGTCGGCAACCCGCAGGATTCTCTCCTCGGGCACGTCGCCCGAGGGGCTTCCCAGCAACACCTTGTCCGCATAGACCGTGACGCGGGCAACGCCCGGCTCCTCGATTTCGGCCCCGAAGATCACCCGGGCCCCCACGGTCCGGTTCCACCCCACGACCCGTGCGATCGCCTCCCAGTTCCCCAGGCCGTTCTGGATCGAGAACACCAGGGAGTGGTCATGCATGAAGGGCAGGGTCTGCTGGATCACCCGAGAGGTATTATAAGACTTCACGCTCAGGAGCACGATATCGAAGGGTCCCTGGAGCCCCTGCACGCCGTAGAAGGCCCTGACCTCCGGGATCACGTGATCCCCCCAGATGCCCCTGACGGTGAGCCCCCGGTCCTGCATGGCCTTCAGATGATCGTCGAGCCCCACGAACGTCACCTGTCGGCCCTTCTCTGCGAGCAGGCCGCCGAAGACGCTTCCCAAGGCGCCGGCGCCCATGACCAGATATCTCATCTCTTGCATTCCCTTTCAGCTTCCAGAATCCTTACATCAATAGCGGAGGGATTGGAAGGGGCGTTCAGGCTGGAGTGATATCTTTTCCATCTGAGGATGCCGCTGATGGAGGCGATGGCGTCTTGCGGGGTATTGAACACCGCGAGCCCCGCCTTCCTGAACAGCTCGGTGATCCGGATGCGCACCTTCTCGATCTCCAGGATGTTTTCCGTAAAGCGGGAGAGGATGGGCACCACGGGCTTGTCCGTTGTCTGAAACGCCTCGACAATGGCGTGAGGTCCGCTTTCGACCTGGTCGCTCTGGAAAGAGGTGATGAAGTCGAGAGAAAAATAGGGGATGATGACGTCGATGTTGTCGTCCTCGGCCATGGCCTGAATAGTGTGGGCCATGATGTGGAAGTCGAACCCGTAGAAGCCCAGATCCACCGGGTTGGCGGTGCTCGTGTTCACGTTGCTGATCTTCCGGCCGATCTTCTCCTGCGCAATGCTTCCGAGCTCGGGGAGAACGAGGCCGTGATGGGAGGCGAAATCCGTGAACAGAACCGATGTTCCCCCCCCGGCGCCCAGGAAACCGAGCCGGTTTCCGCAGGGGACCTTCTGTGCGACCGCCATCATGGTGAGATCCACCATGTGCTCGAAATTATGCGCCTCGATGCAGCCATACTGCCGCATGACAGAAGACCAGAGATCATGGCGCGCCGCCATCGCTCCGGTGTGCGATGCAGCGGCGCGGGCTCCCTGCTCGGTAGTGCCGCCCTTGAGGATGATCACGGGCTTGATCGCCGTGGTTTTCTCGAGGACCTTCAGAAAGCGCCTCACGTCCTTGATATCTTCGATGTATGCGGCCACCGCCTTGATAGTGTCGTCATCCGCGAAGTAGTCGAGATAGTCCTCGACCTTGAGGTCGATCTGGTTGCCATAGGAGACCACCTTGTTCAGCTCCAGATAGCGCGAGTGGGCCATGCGCATGAAGTTATGGGTCATGCCGCCAGACTGCCCCAGAAAAGCCACATTTCCGATTCCCTTCATCGGGCTCTTGGGAAGGTCGCAGGTGACCCCGGACTCGGTGCAGTGGATCCCGATGCAGTTGGGGCCGACAATTCTGGTCCCGCCTTTCCGGGCGGCTTCGAGCATGTCCTCTTCGAGCTTTCTGTTGCCGACCTCGGAGAAGCCCGACGTGAAGAAATGCAGGAATGCGACCTTGTTCCTCGCGGCGGATTCAACGGTTTCAAGCGCGAGTTTGGCCGGGACGGAAGCGATGGCCAGATCGATGGGCTCGGGAATATCGTCCAGAGAGGCATAGACCTTTGCCCCGTTGATATCCTGGTACTTCGGGTTTACCGGGTAGAGCCTGCCCTGATATCCTGCGAGCTGAATGACCTGATAGTAGGGAAGCTTTCCTCCTCCCAGATGGGGAGATGCTCCGATTACCGCAATCGTGCGGGGGAAAAAAAGTCTCGTGAGATCCATGCGAACACCTCGTTGTCAATACACAGTATGTGTTACCATGTTATCATAAGACAAACAAATTACCAAGATATTTCCCTTGTTTTTCCCGGTATTCATGCATGCTGAAGGCCAATAAAAGATACAGGAATCCTCGGTGAAAGGGCAATTACTTTTTCATGTCGCGGCCCTGGGGCGTGCAGATCAAAGAATGGCTTGAAACTTATCGGATTTATGACTAGATCTGAGCAGATGGTGAAGGATCCGGTTCTTTTTCATGCCATTCATCTGGATATGCCCGTCGACGCGGTCTACCGCCGGCTCGGATACCGGAGGGCGCTCACACGGGTCAGCCGGGATCAGCGGCGGGAGGTAGAGGTGGCGCTCCAGGATGCCGCCCGTTTCATCGAGCTCAAGGGTTCCGCATTGATACTCCCTGTTGAGGTGCGTCACGGCGACACCGTTGTGCTGGGCACGGGCGAAGCGTTCAGGAGCGCCGGTCTCGCCCGGATGCTTTCCGGATCGCATAAGGTACTCGTCATGGGCGCAACGGCCGGCGGAAGGATCATGGAAGAGATCCGGAAGGTCTCCGAAAAGGGAAATCTCTCCCGGGCGGTGGTGCTCGACGCTGCGGCGAGCGAGATGACCGACCGCGCCCTGGACTGGATATCTGCATATATCGGCCGGCAGGTGAGAAGAGAGGGCCTGGCGATCACCTCCCGGCGCTTTTCAGCAGGGTATGGAGATTTCGAGCTTGAGAATCAGAGGATCATGTACGAGCGGCTGAGGCTCGGCGAGATCGGTGTGGAGATTACGGATTCGTGCATCCTGATTCCTGAAAAGTCCGTGACCGCGGTTGCAGGCATCAGGGCGGGGAATCCTTGACGCAAAGACGGGGGGCTTGTGAAGACGAAAGAGAGAATCGAACGCGTGAAGGCGCAAAGGCTCGTGATCCTCGACGGAGCGACCGGGACCCAGCTGCAGGAACGGGGCATGCCGGGAGGCGCCTGCCCGGAGCTGTGGTGCCTGAAGAACCCGGAAAGCCTCAAGGCAGTGCATCGGGGCTATCAGTCGGCCGGGGCTGACATCGTCTATACGTCGACCTTCGGCGCAAACGCATGCAAGCTCTCACAGTACGGGGAGACGGGTGTCCGGGAGATCAACCGGGATCTGGCCCGGCTTGCCCGGCAGGCGGTCGGGGAAGCCTGCCTCATTGCAGGTGACGTGGGGCCAACGGGGAGGTTCATCGAGCCGTTCGGTGACCTGGGTTTCGAGGACGCCGTGTCTGCATTCAAGGACCAGGTCCAGGGCCTTCTGGATGGAGGTGTCGATCTTCTGGTGATCGAGACCATGGTCGACATCCAGGAGGCGCGGGCTGCGCTGATCGCCGTGCGGGAGCTCACCGATGCATACACTATCGTCACCATGACATATGAGTCGGCCGGCCGCACCTTGAATGGCACGGACCCGGTCTCTGCGCTGGTCACGCTCCAGTCTCTCGGGGCCGATGCCGTGGGATGCAACTGCTCCATGGGGCCTGAGGGAATGCTCCCGTTGGTCAGGGCGATGGCGCCGTATGCGAAGGTGCCCCTTGTAGCGAAACCAAACGCCGGGCTGCCGATGTTGTGCGATGGAAAGGCCGTGTTTCCCATGACCCCGGAGGAGTTCTCGGGGTTCACGGGTGAGTTTGCGGCGTCCGGCGCGGTTTTCCTGGGCGGCTGCTGCGGAACGACGCCGGAGCATATCCGGGCGCTGAAGGATAAGGCTGCGCACATCACCCCCGTGCAGGGCACTGGCAGCGTTCCGTCCGCCCTGAGTTCGGCCCGGAAGACGATCCGGCTCGACAGGGAGGGGCCTCTGGTCATTATCGGCGAACGCATCAACCCCACAGGGAAGAAAGATCTCCAAGAGGAGCTGCTTTCGGGCCGAACAGCCCTGGTTAAAAAGTTTGCACACGAGCAGACGATGAGCGGGGCCTCCCTGCTGGATGTGAACGTGGGCATGCCCGGCATCGACGAAGCGCTGACCTTGAGAGAGGTCGTCAAGACCCTGTCGGCGACGTCCGATGCTCCGCTCTGCATCGACTCCTCCATTCCCGATGCCATCGGAAAGGCTCTGAGAATCTACCCCGGCCGCGCACTCATCAACTCCATCTCCGGAGAGGAGCACAAACTCGAAGAGCTGCTGGGAACCGCAAAACGCTATGGAGCCATGTTCATACTCCTTCCCCTGACCGGGAAAAAGCTTCCTCAAAGCTCGCTGGAACGGCAGAAAATCGTCGAGGATATGTATGTGCGCGCAGCCGGCTACGGATTCTTGAAGGACGATATCGTGGTGGATGCGCTGACCATGGCGGTATCGGCCGATCCCCGGGCCGCCCTGGAGACCCTTGCCACCCTCCGGTGGTGCACCGCGGAGTTCGGCGTGCGAACCGTGCTCGGACTGTCCAACGTTTCTTTCGGTCTGCCTGAGCGCAAGTGGATCAACTCGGCGTTTGTGGCAATGGCGTCATCGTGCGGCCTTACCCTGGCTATAGCCAACCCTATGAACGCCGAGTTCATGCAGATCAAGCGCGCTTCCGATGTGCTCATGAACCGGGACCCCCAGGCAAGGGATTATATCGCTCATCTGGCGGGCTCCGCTCCCGACGATGCAGCGAAACAGTCGGGTGCTGACGGAGTGAAAGGCAAGGAACGCTCTGCGCTTGAGAGGGTGTACGACGCCGTCATCGATGGTTCCCGCGATGAGATCATTGATCTCATCGACAGGGCGACAGCCGAAAACGTCACACCCCAGCAACTGGTGGACAACGCCATGGTCCCCGCAATCCAGGAGGTGGGAAGCCTCTATGAAAACAGGGTTTTTTTCCTGCCGCAGCTCATTGCGAGCGCAGAGGCCATGAAAAAAGGCTTCGAGCGCCTGGAGCCTCTTCTCAAGAGTGCTGGAACCTGCCTGAAGAAAAAGGGGACTATCGTTCTGGCGACGGTCAAAGACGATATCCACGACATCGGCAAGAATATTGTCTCGCTGATGCTGAAAAACCACGGGTTTGAGGTGATAGATCTTGGCAAGGACGTCCCCGACCGAGAGATCATCGATGCTGCCGTGCGGCACAAGCCTCAAGCCGTGGGGCTTTCCGCCCTCATGACCACCACCATGGTGCGCATGGAGAGCATCATCCGGCAGGCCCGCGAAGCCGGACTTTCATGCCCCTTCCTGGTGGGCGGGGCCGTGGTTACGAAAGCCTACGCGGATTCAATCGGCGCCCATTACGCGAAGGACGGCGTGGATGCGGTAAGGGTCGCACAGAGTCTCGTGGAGTAGGTGAACGAGGGGATCATTATTTCCCGAGAAGCTTCTCCAGGGACCCTTCCAGGTCCCCGCACATCCAGCAGACCATGGTCCCGTCGGGGGAGACGACGATTTTTGTGGGCACGCCCCTCACACCGTAGCGCGCGGCGACGGCGCCATCCGGATCCAGGAGCACCGGGTAGGGCAGCTCGTAACTCTCTGCAAAGGAAGAGACTTTCTGCCGGCTCTCCTGGATGAAAATAGAGAGAATCTCGAAATCCCGATCCCTGTAGCGGTCGTACATCTTTTTGAGATTGGGGATGTCCCTCTTGCAGTACGGACACCAGGTGGTGGTGAAGTAGACCAGAACCACCTTGCCCCGGTAGCCCTCGAGGTTGAAGGTCCTGCCCGAAAGGTCCTGAAGACTGAATCCGGGGGCCATGCCGAGTGCTTCGGCAGGGGTGCCGACCTTCTTTTGGGGTGTGCCTTCATCGCACGAAGCGAAGGGCAGCACGGCGATGAACAGCAGCATCGAACAGACGACGATTCTTCGTATCATAGATATTCTCCCGTTTAGATCATGAACTGCCCCGCAGAGATGAGAAAATACTCACCCAGTGCAATGAGCGCCCAGCCGAACGCCTTCTGGATGATGACCATCCATTTTCCCGCCCTGGGAAGATTGGTGAGAAGACCCGTGAACGTGCCCAGGGCGATGAGAAGGGTTCCCATCCCAAAGGCGAAGACAAAGAGCAGGCTCGTGCCGAACAGAGGATTCTGCCGGGTCGCGACGTAGCCGAGGAGCACTCCGAGGACGGGAGCCGAGCACGGCCCCAGAATGAGGCCGACGCTTGCCCCCAGAACGAAGGCCCCGAGGAGCCCTCTCCCCGGCCGCGCCGGCCGGTCGCTTAGGAGCCTTGGCAGCGGCAGGGTGAACACTCCGAGCATGGAAAGACCCATGAGGATGCAGATATTCGCCACGAAGAAATATGTCCATGGACTGGTCTGTATCTGGCCGAACAGCTGCCCGGAAACAGCGGCCGCGTAGCCCATGACCGTGTACGTAAAAGATGTTCCCAGCACATAGAACAGCGACAGGATGAACCCTCTGATCCTGGAGCCCGAGCTCTGGGACGCGATATAGGCGACCGTCACCGGGATCATCGGATAGATGCAGGGGGTGAAGCTCACCATAAGTCCGGCGAAATACGCCATGACATACGCCATCAGAGACGTTCCGGAAAGGTATGCCTCGAAACCGGCCAGAAAATCCAGACTCATAGGTATGCTTCCAGCGCTCTCGATATTTCCGCTTCGGACGCCTGTCCCTGGAGCCGCTTCACCTCACGGCCTTCCTTGAAGACGATCAGGGCCGGTACACTGAATACCTGCATTTTCGATGGGATGGATGGATTTGCGCTGATATCGCACATCCCGAAGGCAACCCGGCTTTCAAGCCGCCAGCAAAGCCCTTCCAGGGATGTCGCGAGTTTTTTGCACGATGTGCACCACGGCGAAGAAAAGATCAGAACGGCCACCGGATGCACGAGGAATCCATCAAGGCACGCCTCGATGATCTCTTTCAACATCTCACCGCCTGCCGCATATTTTCATAATATAATGTATAATAGGGCATCCCGGTGAATTTTGCATGCACTTTTTCTTTACTCGACGAGCGCAGATCGATTGCATCCAGCCGACCGTGAGGCTCCATCACCCTGTTGCTTGTGCGGGCGGGAGGTGATTCTTATGCCTTGATCGCAGATATGCTATTGATTTTTCTGATATTAACTCTATACTTCCGTTAATGGGATTTTTAACAAGATTGTGATAATAAAAATATCAGGAGAGGAGAATCGAATGAAGATACTGGTCGCCTATTACACGAAGACCGGCAATACCAAGAAGGTCGCAGAAGCCATATACGAGGCTCTGGACAAAAACGACAAGACCCTCAAGCCCATGAAAGAGGTCGAAGATGTCCAAGGATATGATCTCATATTCTGCGGGTTTCCCGTTCACGCGCACAGTGTTCCCGTACCCGCGCAGAGTTTTCTGAAGAAGATTCGGCCTGATGCAAAAGTGGCCCTGTTTTCCACTCACGGCTCCCAGAGAGAGGGGCAGATGCCAAAGGAAGCAATCAATAATGCCGTCGGCCTGGTCAAGGCCGAGGTGCTCGGGTCGTTCACCTGCAGGGGGGGAGTGGAGCAGGAAGTCATCGACGAGCTGATGAACAGGCCTGAGCACCGGGCGTGGGCCGGGGAAGCCCAATCAGCCAAGTCGCATCCGGACGAGGCCGATCTCGATGATGCACAGTTTTTTGCCAAGAACATCATCAAGAAGGCTCTGAGCTTTGAGGGATACACAAAGAAGTGACCCCTGCCTGTCCGGCGGATTTGTCCGGTACATGCAGAGAACCGCCGCCGGATGGCCGGCAGAAGAATATTCGGCCTGAACGCCTCGCGCCTACGTGTTTTTGTGGAAAATGCTTGATCGGCAGGGAGGAGACGCTTACCCGAAGAGTGCCTGAAAGGAATGCCGATTGCTTGTATATTTTTTCCAATGCAGGTCTTGATTTGTCGATGACTGACAGTAATAATTATCATTAACCGTAAAAGCCAGGTCGGAACGCCGGGTTGAAGGCTTTCTCCGGCCTGGCGGGAATGGAATGTCTTTGAAAAAGCACAGGATGACAGAACAGAGACGCATGATACTCGAGGAGATTGGCAGAACCCGCGGGCATCCGAGCGCCTCGGATGTCTACGAGAAGGTCAGAAGGCGCCTTCCGCATATCAGCTTGGGCACGGTATACCGGAATCTGGAGGTCCTCTCGTCACAAGGGCTCATCAGCCGCCTTGATATGGGCTCGGGACAGCGAAGGTTCGATGCCGTAACGGACGATCACCATCACATCAGGTGTCTTGTCTGCAATCGGGTCGACGATATCCGCCTGAGTGCGAACGCAGGTATCGACTCCATCAAGAGGGATGCGGAAAAGACTGCCGGGTATGAGGTGAAGGGCTTTTCCGTGGATCTCTATGGAATCTGCCCCCGATGCCGCAGCGGGAATACAGAAAAAGTCATACGAGATGACAGCAGGAAAAACAATATCCTACGAAAATAGAAAGGGGGATTTATGGGAAAACTGACCGGGACGCAGACAGAAAAGAATCTCCTTGCGTCGTTTGCAGGGGAGGCCCAGGCTCGCAACCGCTATACGTACTTTGCGAGTCAGGCGCGCAAGGAAGGGTATGTCCAGATCGCGGACATATTCGAAGAAACGGCCAATCAGGAAAAAGAGCATGCAAAGCGGTTCTTCAAGTTCCTCGAAGGAGGAGAGGTGGAAATCAAGGCGAGCTTCCCGGCCGGGGTCATCGGCACGACCCTGGAGAATCTCAAGGCTGCCGCCGCAGGAGAGAATCACGAGCACACCGTGATGTATCCTGGCTTTGCCAAGACGGCGCGTGAAGAGGGGTTCGAAGCCATCGCCCGGGTATGGGAGGCTGTCAGCGTGGCTGAAAAACAGCACGAAAAACGCTACAGAGACCTCGCGGCAAACATCGACCAGGGGCGCGTTTTCAAGCGGGATGCCGAAGTGGTGTGGAGATGCCGCAACTGCGGGTATCTGCACACGGGAACGGAAGCCCCTGCGGCCTGTGCCGCGTGCGCTCACCCGAGGGATTACTTCGAGCTGCTGGGTGAAAACTGGTAAGGCCTCTCAACTATCCGCCGGTCCGCATTCTTCGGGAAGGACAGTGCTCTCCGGGGAATACGGGCCGGAACCATTAGGAGCCGGATTATGCGTATTCCTATTATCATGGCGGGCATGGGAATGGTGGCTCTCGTTCTTTTCAGTGCGGCATCGACTCTGGAGGCGCGGGACGATCATCTGCGCGCGTTGAATGCGCTCACCCTATACGCGCCTGAAGCCGCCGGAGACCGGGAGTACCTCGGGCTTGATGATGAGAAAGAGAAGATTTCCCTCGGACAGATCGACGCAGAGATCCTCATCGTAGAGATTTTCAGCATGTACTGCCCTCATTGCCAGAAGCACGCCCCCGACGCCAACAAGCTCTTTCGCGTTCTCGACAGCAGAAAAGATATCAGGAACAAAGTGAAGATGATTGGCATCGGGGTGGGGAACTCGCGCTATGAGGTGGGGATATTCAAAGACAAATACTCGTCTCCCTTCCCCATGTTCGATGACAGGGATTCCGTTGCACTGAGCACGATCAGCGGGATATACACCCCGCATTACTTCGCGCTTCGGATCAGGGAGGGATCGATTCATGAAATAGTGTACTCGAAATCGGGTGCTTTTCCCGATGCAGAGGCGTTTCTCGACATGATCGTGAAGGAATCGGGGATCAAATGAGGAGGAAAGCCATGAAAATGACATTCAGGGCGGCTCTTCTGGGAGGGTTGATTATTTTGCTGGGGGCGGCGGTCGCCCCGACGGTGATGGCCAGGAAGGACTTGATCTACGATCCAGGGCCGCTCAAGGCGACCGACAGCCTGCTCAAGGTGCGGGTTGGGGAGCAGGCGCCGGACTTCACGCTGAAGTCCCTGTCGGGAAAGATGGTGTCCCTGTCCGACTATCGGGGGAAAAACACAGTGGTCGTATCTTTCATTCCGGCAGCATGGACCCCTGCTTGCTCAGATCAGTGGCCCGGGTACAATATCGCTCAGGACGTGTTCAGAAAGCACAACGCCGTAATCCTGGGCATCAGCACCGACAACATCCCGACACTGCACGCGTGGACCTCGCAGATGGGGGGGCTGTGGTTCCCGGTCCTCTCCGATTTCTGGCCCCACGGAGAAGCAGCGGCCAAATACGGGGTGCTCAGATCGGACGGCATGGCGGACCGCACGATCATCATCGTCGACAAAAAGGGCAAGATCCGCTATATCGCCCTTCACAACATCAACAAGAGACCGCCTCTCGAAGAGATCATCCACGAGCTGGAGAAAATCAGGTAGGAAGCATCTGAGGGAGATGAGGCCGGATTCCCGCCTGATGTGTTTTCATGCTTCATTCGGAAGACAGCCCGCTGATCGGCCTGAGGTACATCATTTGG
>ERZ795030.577-NODE-577-length-55340-cov-8.328245_pt1 | contig 55340 bp, 49 predicted proteins | sample MGYA00375122_ERZ795030 | MGnify/ENA primary metagenome ERZ795030 (study PRJEB30165, sample SAMN05720146) | activated sludge metagenome | isolation source: anaerobic digester from wastewater treatment plant | place: Japan | collected 2015-04-20 ... | reverse complement strand
GGGGATCCTGGCCCAACACGAAGCTCAACCCGTAAACTATCCCGATGTACGAGACTCAGAATTTTAAGCATGTTTCCTGATCTCACCGAATATCCGTGGTCTTGCATACGTGTCAATAAGCGGCGTGAGGATGTTCATAAGCAGGATCGAATAGTTCACGCCTTCCGGGAAACCGCCGTACAGACGGATCAGCACCGTCATGATTCCACAACCCACTCCGAAAATCAGCCGCCCGGGCGTCGTGACCGGCGCCGTCACGTAGTCCGTCGCCATGAAGAAGGCGCCCAGCAGGAGACCGCCGCTGACAACGTGGAAAAGGGGATCCTGGCCCAACACGAAGCTCAACCCGTAAACTATCCCGATGTACGAGACAGGGATTGGCCAGTCGATGATCTTCCTCCAGAAGAGGATCGCCGCCCCGATCAGGATCATCAGAGCCGATGTCTCGCCGAGCGAGCCGGCCCGGTTGCCCAGAAACAGGGTCAGGTAATCCGGGACGGGTTGGCCCATTTTCATCAGAAAAAGAGGGGTCGCCGCCGTCACGGCATCCAGCGGCTGCGTCCAGGTCGTCATCGCCACGGGCCAGGAGGCCAGGAGCACGGCGCGCGCCGCGAGCGCCGGATTGAAGATGTTGTACCCGAGCCCGCCGAAGAGGTGCTTGACAAGGGCGATTGCGACGATCGCGCCGACCGCCGCCATCCACAGGGGAAGCGTCGGCGGCAGGACAAGCGCCAGCAACACCCCGGTCACGGCGGCGCTGCCGTCCTTGATGGTGACCGGTTTCCCGAGGATCCACTGGAACGCCGCTTCCGTCCCCATGGCGACGGCCGTCGTGAAGACGATCAGCACGATCGCCTTCACTCCGAAGAAGTACACGGCGGAGGCGCAGGGGAACAGCAGTGCGATGACCACCCACCACATGATGCTCTTGGCATCGTCGCGGGCGCGGATATGAGGCGAAGAAGAGGTGTCGAAGGATGCGGTCATACGGTCTTCCTGAGTTGTAATTCTTTCTTGGCCACTTTGACGTAATGAACAAGGTAGATGCGGCTGGGACAGACATAGGTGCAGCAACCGCACTCGAAGCAATCGGTCACGTTGTATTCCTTGACCTTATCCCAATTCTTCCGCTTGGTATACACGCCAAGATAGTTCGGCATCAACCCCATGGGACAGGCGCGGATACAGCGGCCGCAACGGATACAATCCCCTTCCTCGAACGACTGGGCGTCTTTGCGGTTCAAAGCCAGGATGCACGAGGTCCCCTTGACAACCGGCACATCCAGAGACGACACGGCGAAACCCGTCATCGGCCCCCCCATGACGACTTTCGCCACATCGTCGGTCAATCCGCCGCAGAATTGGAGGATATCCTCGAACAGCGTCCCGATGCGCACGATGAGATTCTTCGGTTCGCGTACGGCGCTCCCCGTCACCGTGACGGCGCGACGGATGAGCGGAGTGCCGAAACGGACCGCATCGGCGATGGCGATGGTGGTCCCCACGTTGTGAACGACGACGCCGACGTCCATCGGCAACCCGCCCTTGGGAGGGACCTCGCGATTGAGGATGGACTTGATCAGCATCTTCTCCCCGCCCTGCGGGTACTTGGCCTTCAGCGGGACGACTTCCGTCCGCAGACCGAGCTGCAGGCTGCCCAGCTCGGCCCGGATTTTCTCGATGGCGTTGGGTTTGTTTTCCTCGATCCCGAAGATGAGCCTGCCGGCTCCGACGGCCCTTGCAACCAGACGCGCGCCGAAAATGAGGTCCGCGGTCCTTTCCAGCATCAGTCGATGATCGATCGTGATGTACGGCTCGCATTCGCAGCCGTTGATGATCACCGTATCGATCTTCTTTTCCTTCGGCGGGTTCAGCTTCACGTGGGCGGGGAAGGCAGCGCCCCCCAGACCGACGATGCCGGCTTCGCGTATGGCCTTGCGGATGTCGTCGGGAGCAGCCGACTCGGGCGAAAGGGGCAGTTCGCACCGCATCGTCACCGGCGCTTCGCCGCCTGCCTCGATCACGATCGACAGGGACTGAACCCCGGTCGGATGCGTGAGCTTCTCGATCTTTGTGACCTTGCCCGCGATCGATGCGTGAATGGGGGCGGACACGAACTTGGACGAGTCGGCGACCTTCTGGCCTTCCACGACTTCGTCCCCTACCTTTACGATCGGCTCCGCCGGCACGCCCAAGTTCTGCATCATCGGCAGGACGATGCGCTTCGGCGCCGGCATCTCGACAAGGGGCGACGCCTCCGTCGCCCCTTTGCGGTGTTTCAAATTCCCGATGCCACGTGCGAATGTTTTCATATTCCTCAATGATCCACGATTCTCAGACGTCAAACGCCTTCCGGCCCGATCAATATGCGAAGAACCTGCGCGCGAAGACTGCCTCTTCTCCGGACCCTGCGGTCGTAATGCCGGACCGCCACGAAGCTCGCCGCCAGAAACGCCAGGGCGCAGAGGACGCCCAAGCCTTCGGAATCGCTGTCATAAAAAAAGCGGCTCCAGAGAGATCCGCACAGATACCCTGCAAGAAGGAAGGCGATCGGCAGAAGGTACACGATGGAACTGGCCGCCACCACGCCGCCGGTGGGGATCTCGATTTCTACGCAATCTCCCACCTTCGCTCCCGCGGCGTTGCCGGCTTCGATGGAAACAGCTCCTGCGCCATCGTCATTGCAGGCCCTGCATTTGTGGCAGGATTCCGTTTTTTTCAAAGAAACTTCAACTGTGTCTGGGGAGATAATTTTTCTGACCACTCCCTGTTCGAGCATGCGATGGACACCTCCGGCAGAGACATCCCGGGAAAAGACTTCCTTTCCTGTCTTCCCTGCCGATCCCCCCGAACCCGGATACAGCGTCAGCAACGAATGAGCATGAACTTGTCAATGGTAAGGATAACTTACCATTCGACGCGGGCGTACTAATACCACATTTTTTTTCGATGTCAAGAATAAAAAAAATTCACGACCTCATAGAAAAAATCTATTTGGACGATGGAAAGTGATCGCACGCTTTCAGTCATTCCGGTTTCGCTACCATCCCGACTTGTTTATTTTTTTCCAGAGAGCGTCCCTGCCCTCTCCGGTCTTGGCGGAGAAAAGGACGACGCCGGCGACACCGAAGGGCTCCAGATCCAGCAGGATCTTTGCGGAGCGCTCTTTTTGCTCCGATCGGGACAGCTTGTCGATCTTGGTGAGGACGACGAGCGTTTCCCGCTGCCCGCGGCGCAGCCAGGCCAGCAGGTCGAGATCCCCGTCCGCAGGGTCGCGCCGGATGTCCATGACGAAGATCACCAGGCGCAGGGAGGATCGCTGCTGCAGGTACGTCTCGACGACGTCTTTCCACTGCGCCCTGACGGAGTGGGAAACACGCGCATATCCGTATCCCGGGAGATCGGCGATGGACAGGCGACCTTCGAAGAGGAAGAAGTTCAGGGTCTGGGTGCAACCGGGCGTGGAGCCCGTTCTCGCCAGATTCTTCCGACCCAGCAGGACGTTGATGAGAGAAGACTTGCCGACGTTCGAGCGGCCCGCGAAGGCCACTTCCGGCAGGTTGTCCGGCGGATAATGCGCGGGTGCCGTGGCACTCTTGACGAAGGTTGACCTCTCTGTACTCATCCACTTCTCCCGTCAGTCGCGCTCGAACGCAATGCCGTATTTCTCCAGTTTTCTTTCCAGCGTCGGCCGGGATATCCCGAGGAGCTCGCAGATCTCGCCCTTGTTCTTCGTCGTTTCTTTCAGAACCTTACGGATATACCGCTCTTCCAGCTCGTCGAGGGTCAGGAAGCGGCCGTCCTTCCTGAACTCAGCTTCCGGTCCCTGGCATGCGGCCGGCTCCACCGCTTTTCGCTCCTGCAGTTCCGGAAAGTCCTCCGACTGCAGGAGCTGCCCCTTTGCAACCACGCAGGCCCGGATGAGGAGATTCTCCAATTCACGGATATTCCCCGGCCAGCTGTAACGACGAAACATCTCCATCACGTCGTCCGAGACGCCGAGCATCCGCTTGTGAAGATCCACATTGATCTTGGAGAGAAGGTACTCCACCAGCTGCGGAATGTCTTCCCTGCGCTCCCGGAGAGGCGGAATGGTGATGGCCACGATGTTCAGCCGGTAATAGAGATCTTCACGGAACTTTCCCTCCTCCACCAGCGTCTTGAGGTCCTTGTTGGTGGCCGCAACGATCCGGGCATGCACCTGGACCCGATCCTTTCCGCCGACCCTTTCGAACTCCATCTCCTGGAGAACTCTCAGGAGCTTGGACTGGAGGTTCAGCGACATTTCGCTGATCTCGTCAAGAAAGACCGTGCCGTAGCGGGCGAGCTCGAATTTGCCGAGTTTTCTTCCCACCGCCCCCGTGAAGGATCCCTTTTCGTGCCCGAACAGCTCCGATTCCAGGAGCGTGTCCACGATGGCGGAGCAGTTCACCCCGATATAGGGTTCATCGGCGGCCGTGTTGTTGTGGATCACTTTCGCGATGAGTTCCTTGCCGGTGCCGCTCTCACCCTGGATCAGAACCGTCGCCCGGTTCTGGGAAACGACACCGATGATCTTGAAGATCTCCCGCATCTGGCGGTTCGAGCCGACGATGTCCCCGACCTTGAAAACGCGCGAGGGCTCCATCAGGAGGCCGTGAATCTTCTTCTCCAGCTCCGTCGTGCGGATCGCCTTCTTGATCGCGATGTCGAGCTCGTCGACGTTGATCGGCTTGTGGATATAGTCGAAAGCCCCCATCTTCATGGCCCGGATCGTGGAGTCCATGTCGTGATAGGCGGTGATCATGATGACCTTCACGTCTTCGTTCTCTTCGCGAAGGTCCTCGAGAATCGTGAAACCATTCACATCGGGCAGACGGATGTCGAGAATCACCACATCCGGCGACGTCTCCACGAAACGGTTGAGGCCTTCCGTGCCGGTCAGCGCCGACTGAACTTCGTATCCTTCCTCGGTCAGATACATTTCCAGCGTTTCACAAATCGAACTGTCGTCATCGATGATCAGAATCTTGGCCATGTTCGATTCCTTCCGCCCCTGCGGATTTCCGGCTCCCTGCAACCGCAACGCCCTTTACGCCGTCGCGCTCTCCCGGACGGTCCGCAACCGGCAGGTCGACGATCACCCGGCATCCCCTGCCCGCGCCGCTGACAATCCCCACGCGGCCTCCATGCATCTCCACAATCTTCTTGACCTGGGTCAGGCCCAAACCCGTCCCGTACTGCTTCTTCGTGAAGAATGGATCGAAGACCCGGTGCAGATCCTCCTCGGCGATTCCACACCCGTTGTCCTCGAATGCGAACGTAACGAAACGGTCGTCCGTCCCGCGGACGACCGAGATCTTCAGGAGGCCGTCCGGCACCATCGCGTCGATGGCATTGAGAACGAGGTTCAGGAAGGCCTGCTTCATCATTTCCGCGTCGACTTCGACCCGGGGGAGCCCTTCGGCATAATCCGTCTCCATGCGCACCGGGTGTTCCGAAAGTGTCTTCTCCGCCATGGCGAACGCACCTTCGACGATCTTCCGCGCATCGACCGGCATCTTGCGCGGTGCAGAGGGCTTTGCGTAGATCAGGACATCCTTGACGAGCTGCTCCAGATGTTCCACTTCCTTCCGGGCGATCCTGAACCGTTTGAGGTCGTTTCCCTGCGGCTGCATCCTCTTTTCCAGAATCTGCAGGCTCATCTTGATGGAGGACAGCGGGTTCCGGACTTCATGGGCGATTCCCGCCGACAGCTGTCCCACCGCGGCGAGCTTCTGGCTTTCATAATACATCTTTTCAAGGTTCTTCAACTCCGTGACGTCCCGGACGACGAGCAGGTGAGAAGCGGAGCCCCTGATCGGCGTCGTCGTAATCAGCAGGTGCCGCTTTGCCTCGCCGCCGATCCTTTCCTCGATCTCATAGGGAGACGCCAGCCCCTTCCGGGCCTCCTCCCACTTCAGCAGCACGAGATCCCGATGCTCGGGCGGAAACAACGTCGCCAGCGGCACCCCCTGGCCGGTTCCGCAGGGCCCGTGCCCGGACGGCCTCTCCTCGCCGACGCAACGCGCCGTTCCGTCCTCGCCGACTTCGTAGAGGTCATCCGGAAGGCTCTTCACGATGGATGAAAGGTAATTGTACAGAGAGCCGATCTCCTTCCGGAGACGGATGTTCTCCAGCAACTCCTCGTGGAGGGTCTTGGCGTATTCCTGGAGATTCTTCGCCATCGCCTCTTCCCGCGAAACGTCCTGCAGCGTTTCGATGGCCGCAATGATGCTTCCCTTCTCGTCGCAGATGGGAGCGGCCAGAAAATACAGATGGCGCCTTCGCCCGCCGAGGTTTTCGTAGTAGTCCCTCGCCTCGTAGGCGCCACGGATCGTCTGGGATGCCCGGATCATCTTCGTGCCGTAATACCGGTCCAGTCCCTCGAAATCCTGGTCCAGGATCAGATCGGCAATGACCGGCCGTTCCTGGGCATAGAAAGGAACGTACTGGCGGCTCGTTCCGATCATCTCTTTGGCCTCGTACCCGGTGAGCTCTGCGCAGGCGCGGTTCCAGAGGATCACCTTGTGGGCCTTGTCAACGACAAAGGTGGGTATCGGCGATCCCTCGACGACCCCCTCCATGGTCTTCTTCTCGCGGAGAAGCATTTCCAGCCATTGATCCCGTTCCCGCAGCCGCTTGAGCTCCTCCCGGAAACGCATCCCCCGGATGCTCCGGCGGACGATGACGGCACTGGCGATGATCACGACGGCGATCAGGGCCAGGGAGCCGAACAGGAAATTGACGAAGGTAACGCGCAGGAGCGCGATCACGTTCTCCCGCGGCGTGACGAAGGCGACGGTCCAGTGTTCGCCGCCCAGCGATATCGGAGCATAGGAAATGATGGTTCGCTGAGGGCTGCCCTGCGCGTCCGGAACAAGGAAATCACCGGTTCCCGCTTCCCTTCTGCCGAGAACCGTCAGAAAGGTCTCCGCTTTTTCGTCCCCCGTCGGATAGGACGTGAAATCGGCGATCGTGCCGATCCGTCTTCCGTCGGGGTGCAGAAAGAACCGTCCCTTCCCGTCCATGAGCCAGAATTCGTGCGTCATGACCTCCCGGCTGGCGCGGTTGCAGAGATCGGAGATGACCGAAAGCGGCATGCCTGCGACGATGACGCCCGAAAAGGCGTTCGCCGCATTGAATTTCGGCACGCCGATCATCACGACGATCTTTTCTTCCTGGTCGGCCGCGCCGATCGGATGGCCGCTGCCGATATAAGGTCGCCGTTCCTTCTCGACGGCACGGAAGAATTCCTCTTCGGAAAAAGACTCCCCGAGCACGCCTGCCGCGGAGGACGCGGGATAACCGGAGAGGACCACCCCTTTTTCATCCAGCCGCGCGATCCACCGGACCTTGCCGGCGAGGCTGTCGTGGATGACCTTCATGTTTTCAACCGTTTCGAGGGGCTTTGCCTTCTTCGTACCCGGCAGTTTCGACAGGACCAGAAGGCTTTTCTGGACATTCGACAGCAGATCCTCAACGGAAACCGCAGCCGCCTTCGCGATCACGGTCTGCTGCTGGCCGTGCTGATCGATCATGTCCTGTTCGCGGGCGTGGCGGAGGGTGGAGCTGAACAGCAGGATGAGGATGATCACCAGCGTGGAGGCGAACCATGTCGATGCCTGGATCCGCATCTTGCGGGAGGTATCGGTATTCTCGACGCCGGTCGTCTCCATCTCTGCCTTTCCCTGACTTCAACAGGATCGCGGACTCTGGCCTGCAGATCCGCCGGGCCTGTCATTCCTTTTTTTCACGACGGCCCCGCACGGCAATCCAGACATAGATGAAGACCGCCGCGCCGAGGGAGAGAATCAACTTGGTCAACCCGCTCTCAATCCCGATCACCCACTCACAGATCAGCCACGCTACGAGATAGGTGACGGCCGTCAACAATTCCTGCATGGTGATTTCCCGAAAGCATGAGGAGATTCGGGCCACGCCGCGGCGAGAGACCCTGCCTCTGTCTGTTGCAATCGATCCGACTCGAAGTGGTGCAATGGATAGGCATAGTACCGACAGATACGGGCTTTTTCAATAAGAATCTGGAAGTTCGCCCATGCAGCCGCATCGACAGTTGCGCGCCAGAGCCGCTCCTCCGGAAATCGGCGATGCCGAGGGGAAACAGGTTCGACTATTTGTTCAATGCGGGGCACGCTTTGAATGAAACGTTCAAGAAGTCCTCGCACGGCGCCGCCCGTCTCCAGGGCGTGCACTGGCGATTCCGCAGTCCTGACGATGGATTGACCGCACCCTCTTCAGCGTTGTCGCACTGGCACATGCATTGCAGAAGGATCGCCGGTTGCACCCTTCTTTCTCGAAAAAGGAAACCATGTTATAAGCAAAACGAAAGAAGGAAAAATTCTCTTGCGAAGGGGGAGACAAAGATGTTCAGCACACTGGGAAAAAGAATGGCGACTTTGACGGCAACGATTGCAGCAGTACTGGTTTCTTCACCTCTGCTCGCAGCTGAGGCCATTCCGGCCGGCGGCGAATCCTACACCAAAGTTCTCTTTGCGGTCGGCGCCATGATTGCCGCGGGTTTCGCGATCGGCGTGGGAGCCGTGGGAGCGGGGCTCGGAATCGGGACGGCCGCCAGCGGCGCCTGCTCTGCCGTCGGCAGAAATCCCGGCGTTCAGGGAAAGATCATGATGACGATGCTCGTCGGCATGGCCATGGCGGAATCCATCGCCATTTATGCACTGGTCGTATCGCTTGTTCTCCTGTATGCGAACCCCTACATGAAGTATTTTCTCGTTGGCTGAGAACCAATCGAACCGAAATAACGACCGTTAGGGGGGAAAAATGACCAAACCGACGAAAGATAGGCAGTTGTTCACGGTTGCAAGAGTCTTCTTCCTGCTTATCGTGATCCCCTTATCGTTGATGGCCCTGCTGATCGCCAACGGTATTTTCAAGTTAGGGGTTACCATCAAGGAAAAAGCCGTAACCGTCCTCGATCAGAAGGCGCAGGAAGAGATCAAGATCCGCGCCGTGAATGTGGCGGACGAAGTCGCCAATTTCCTGCGCGAAAGGGAAAAGGATGTCCTGGTTGCAACGATCCTCCCCGCAACGGAGACGGCTTACAGGCAGTTTGTCCAGGATAACCGCAAACCGATCTGGGTCAAAGAGGACGGGAAGATTCGTCAGGTCTCGTCGATGATGTACATGGAGATGGCCCTGATCGACAGGTCGGGCAGGGAACTTCTCAAGATCGTCAACGGAGACGTTGTACCCAAATCGCAGCTGGTCAATGTCAGCATCCCGGCCAATACGACGTACAAGACCGAAGAGTATTTCGCCGCAGCGAAGGGCATGGCCAAGGGCGAAGTCTATATTTCCCCCTTGACGGGCTGGTACGTCAGTCGGATGGAATTCGAAAAGGGAAAACGCTTCGCGGGAGTGATCCGCCTCGCTGCCCCCGTTTTCGACAAGCAGGGTTTTGCGGGCGTCGTGGCGCTGGCCTTGGATTACAGGCAGCTGGCGGGCTTTACGGACCACATCATTCCCACACAGTCGGGATACGTTTTTGAAGCCGACGCCAACACCGGCAATTATGCCTATATGGTCGATTCCCGCGGTTTCGTCATTTCCCATCCCAACGACTACCACATCGCCGGTCTCTACCCGGACGGCACACCGGTCCCCGCGCTGAGCGACAAGAACGCTCAGGAGATGACCAAGAAGGGCGAGATGGTGCTCAATCTCCGGCAGCTGGCCTTCATGGATCCGCAGTTGCCGGCGATCGACAAGGACGCGGCCACCGGGAAATCGGGGATCAAGATGTATCGGTTCGGCGGTCACACGAAGTTCGTCGCCTATGCGCCGATCCAGCATTATTCCAAGGCGATGCCCGCCCCCGGCGGGTTCGGTTGGATCGGGATGGGCCTGGATGTCGACAAGTACAACGAGGCGGCCATCGCGACCTCCCGCAACATCGAGAAGGAGGCCAAGGCATGGTCCGCAACGATCATCGTCATTCTTGTCGTCTCCGTCGTGATTCTTTTCCTGATCCTCCTTCTGCTTGCACGAGGCATTACGCGCTCGCTGGAAGCCGAAGTGCCGGAGGGGTCGGAGGAAGTGAAATTCGACGAAGAGGAGGATGAGGACGACAAATAGCCGTCTCCCCTCCCCCGCCGCCGCTGTCACAAAGGCCGGAGACAAGAGCTCCGGCCTTTTTTTGACTTGCGGCGCGAAGGAGGACGGCGCGCCGGGCCTCGATGCAAACGAGCCCATTGTCACGGGCGTCATTTGGTGGTAACAAACGTCCCGTTGATTTTTCTTCCGCGGACACCGGTCTCCCCGAATCTCCGACCGGTATTTCAAACGGATTGGTCGGGACTCGCCCTTGGCGGCATCGGCGTTCATTTCTTGCAGGATCGGTCCTTTGCAGTGCACTGGTTGAAATGTCAGGCGTGAGGAGGATTTCGTCATGAAGAAATATGTGTACCGCTTCGGTGGCGCCGTCGCGGAAGGTGGAGCGGACATGAAGGAACTCCTGGGGGGAAAAGGAGCAAACCTGGCCGAGATGGCGCATCTCGGCCTGCCGGTCCCTCCGGGGTTCACCATCACCACGGAGATCTGCACCTACTATTATGCCCACGGCAAGACCTACCCGCCCGAGCTCCAATCGCAGGTCGAAGGCGCCGTCGATTTCGTCGCATCGATCATGGGCGCGGGTTTCGGCGATCCTGAGAATCCCCTGCTGGTCTCCGTGCGTTCCGGCGCCCGGAGCTCCATGCCCGGCATGATGGAAACCGTCCTCAATGTCGGCCTGACGGGAAAGACCATCCCCGGCCTCATCGCGCGGACGGGGGACGAGCGGTTTGTGTACGACGCCTACCGGCGCCTCATCATGATGTACGCCGACGTCGTCATGGAAAAGGCGGCGGGGATCGAACCCGAAGACGGCAAGGGCATCCGCCTCCAGCTGGAGCATCTGATGGACGAGGCGAAACGGCGCAAGGGCGTGAAACTGGATACGGAGCTGAGCGCTTCCGATCTCAGGAACCTCACCGCCTCCTTCCGGGAGAAGGTCAAGGCGGTGCTCGGCAAACCCTTCCCGGACGATCCCTTCGAACAGCTATGGGGCGGCATCGGAGCCGTTTTCCAGAGCTGGAACGGAAAGCGGGCCGTGCGTTACCGGCGCATCGAAAGGATTCCCGACGAGTGGGGCACGGCGGTGAACGTTCAGGCCATGGTCTTCGGAAACATGGGGGACGAAAGCGCCACCGGTGTCGCCTTCAGCCGGAATCCGGCGACCGGAGAAAACCTGTTCTACGGAGAATGGCTGACCAATGCGCAGGGAGAGGATGTCGTCGCCGGAATCCGGACGCCCAATCCCCTGAACGTCGCGACGAAGAGCGACAACACCCGGCACCTGCAGAGCCTCGAAGAGGCCATGCCCGCCCTTTACCGGGAACTCTGCGCGGCGCGGGAGAAGCTGGAACGCCACTACCGGGACATGCAGGACATCGAGTTTACCATCCAGCAGGGACGCCTCTGGATGCTGCAGACGCGGACCGGAAAGCGAAACGGCCAGGCGGCCATCGCGATCGCGGTCGACATGGTCGAGGAAGGCCTGATCCGCAAAGAGGAGGCCGTCCTGCGCGTGAAACCGAATCAGCTGGATGAACTGCTTCACGACCTGCTCGACCCCCAGCATGAGAAGAACGCCAAGCTGCTTGCCAAGGGTTTGCCGGCGGGTCCGGGCGGCGGCAGCGGCCAGGTGGTCTTCACCGCCGAGGACGCGGCGAAATGGTCGAAGGAGGGGAAGAAGGTCATCCTGGTGCGCAACGAGACGTCGCCGGAAGATGTTCAGGGAATGCATGTCGCCGAGGCGATCCTCACGGCGAAGGGCGGGATGACCAGCCATGCGGCCCTCGTCGCCCGGGGTTGGGGGAAATGCTGCATCGTCGGTTGTGCCGCCCTGGAAATCGACGCCGAAAAGAAACTACTGCAGGTGAACGGAGTCAGGATCGCCGAAGGGGATTGGATCTCGCTCAACGGCACGGCGGGACACGTCTATCTCGGCAGGATCCCTTCCAGCAAGCCGGACCTGGATGCCAACAAGGCCTATCAGCTCCTGATGAAATGGGCCGATTCCTTCCGCAGGCTGAAGATCCGCACCAACGCGGATCGGCCGCAGGACGCGGCTCAGGCGCGGGCCTTCGGCGCAGAGGGAATCGGCCTCACGCGGACGGAGCACATGTTCTTCGGGCCGGAGCGCATTCGGGCGATGCGCGAGATGATCCTCGCCGAGACCCCCGAAGAACGCCGCCGCGCGGTCATGAAGCTGCTGCCCTTTCAGAAGCAGGATTTCGTCGGACTCTTCAAGGCCATGCAGGGTCTGCCGGTCACCATCCGCCTGCTCGATCCGCCGCTGCACGAATTCATCAATCTGGACTCGGAGCAGTTGCAGGACCTGGCGGCCGAGATGGGAGTCCCGCTGGAAAAAATCCGGGCGCGCGCCGAATCGCTGCATGAACTCAACCCCATGCTCGGACACCGGGGCTGCCGTCTGGGGATCGCCTATCCCGAGATTACGGAGATGCAGGCCCGGGCGGTTTTTGAAGCGGCCTCCGAACTCGCCGCGGACGGCGTCGAGGTCCACCCGGAAATCATGGTCCCCCTGATCGGATCCGCCACCGAATTCCGGCATCAGGAAGCCATCATTCGCCGGGTCGCCGACGAGGTGATGAAGGGGACGGGCATCCGCCTGACGTATCAGGTCGGGACCATGATCGAGATTCCCCGCGCCGCCCTGACGGCCGACGCGATCGCCCAGCAGGCACAGTTCTTTTCCTTCGGCACCAACGACCTGACGCAGACCACCTTCGGATTTTCCCGGGACGACGTCGGCGGATTCCTGCCCTACTACCTGGAACACAAGATCCTGCCCGAGGATCCTTTCCAGAGCCTGGACCAGGAAGGCGTCGGGCAACTCATCGAAATTGCGATCCGCAAGGGCAGAGGGTCGCGGCCGGACCTGAAAGTGGGCATCTGCGGGGAACACGGCGGCGATCCGAAATCCATCGATTTCTGTCACCGCACAGGCATGAATTACGTGTCCTGCTCTCCGTTCCGCGTTCCGATCGCGCGCCTGGCCGCGGCGCATGCCGCCCTGGCGGAGGCCGAGTGCAAACCGGGAAAGACCGGATGACTCTGCGGCGGCAGACAAAAAGAAGGGTTGATGGCGGTCCATCAACCCTTCGGGAAACGTGGTGCCGGATCGGCCCGTAAGCCGAGTTCTGTACCGCTTTCCGGTCGCCCGAAAAGCGGTGATGATCATTCATCTGGGGCGGCAGTTGCCTGCCGCCTCTAGCGACACAACCCGAGAACTTCGGGCGGGCCACCCTCAAGCGTTCTCCTATTCGGTCTTGCTCCGGATGGGGTTTGCCAAGCTTCCCCGGTCACCCGGGGAACTGGTGAGCTCTTACCTCGCCATTTCACCCTTACCCCGGGATAAACCCGCGGCGGTATGTTTTCTGTTGCACTTTCCTTAGGGTCGCCCCCAGTCGCCGTTAGCGACCATCCTGCCCTGTGGAGCTCGGACTTTCCTCCCGTTCCCTGCGGGACGAGCGATCATCTGTTCCGGTCCGGCACGCGTTTTCCGTCCGCGGAGGAGATCTCCTCCGCCATTCCGTCGATGGCCTCGTTGGCCAGCGCGTCCGCAAGAGCGTTCCCCTCCCTGGCGGTGTGCTGAATGGTATACGTTTCCAATTCCGAAAGCAAGTGCCGCACTCTTTCCATGAGGATCTTCAGGTGGGGATTCTTGACCTTGTATTCGCCGCGGACCTGCTTAACGAGCAGTTCGGAATCCAGGCGGATATGGAGACGCAGGCACCGGCGTTTCAGGGCCTCTTCCAGTCCCAGAATCAGGGCCTCGTATTCGGCGATGTTGTTGGTGCATTGGCCGAGATACTTCTTCCCCATCGCCAGCACCGCGCCGCGGACATCCATCAGCACGGCGCCGGCCCCGCCGCGGCCGGGGTTGCCCCTGCAGGCACCGTCCGCAAAAAGCGTGCAATGAGGTTCCGTCATTTTTCTCCCGGGTCCTGACGATAGAGGAAGCGGCTGCAATTCGGACAATGAACGATCTCCGCATTCTTCGACATGGCGTTGTACAGCTGCGGCGGGATGTTCATGTGGCATCCGTCGCAGACCTCCTTCCAGACGGAAGCCACGGCCACGCCCCGGTGCAGATGTTTGATCATTTCATATTTCTTGAGCATGTCCGGGTGAAGCCTCTTCCTGAGTTCATGGTTTTTCTTCTGGAGATCGGCAAGTTCCGCGTCCAGGGAGACGATTTCCCCTTCGATCTGTTTCTTCTCCTCTTCGAACCGTGCGCCGCGGGCGCGGCAGTCGGCTTCCTTCGCCTGGCATTCGGCCTTGAGGCGATCGATGTCCTCGAGGAGCGCGATGATCTCATCCTCAATCCGGCCGCTCGTCGATTCCATCGTTTCGATCTCCTTCAGCACGGCCTGGTACTCCTTGTTCGTCTTCACTTCGTTCAGGCGATCCTTGGCCTTCCGCAGGGCGTCGTTGTCCTTCTTCAGGTGCCCCTCCTTGTCTGACCGGTTCTTCTGCAGCGCATCCAATTGGCCCTTCGCTTCATCGACAAGGATTTGGACGGCGCGGAATTCTTCGTCGAGCCTGGCAAGTTTTTCGGGCAGTTCTTTCTTCTTCACGTGGATTCTGCTCATGGCGGAATCGCTCTTCTGCAATTCGATCAGGAAAACCAATTCTTCTCTCAAAGCATGACCCCCTGGATGTTTTCAGTACGGTGCAACGAAGAATCTTGCGGACAAAAAAAATGCACCGACTGCGGTGCATTTTGATCGGGAAACCGGCTTCCGTGTGGTCATGCCGGACTTGTGCTGCAGAGTTCTGGACGAGGCGTCCCCCAGAACTCCCGACCACCTGCCTGTCATGAAGCGCTCCGCTTTCCGCATGGAAGGTTCCTCGTGTACCGGGTATTTCAATGGTGGGCCCACCTGGGTTCGAACCAGGGACCGACCGGTTATGAGCCGGTGGCTCTACCAATTGAGCTATGGGCCCCTCTTTCTAAGGAATCACCCCTGGGAATCTGCCCGGGAGCGTCTTCGATTCCAGCAAAAACGGTCCCCGCTCCGTCCCGCTGCCGCCCCGGTCGGGCAGCACCCCGAAAAAAACAGGGTCCTTTGCTATCCCGATTTCGGGACCTTGTCAACATCTTATTTCTCCACGGGCTTCAGAGGCTTGCGCCTTGAGGGATTCCTCAATTTCCGCGGGCCGGGGGCTTCAGGAACCTTCACCGGTTCAAGGTTCATTTCGAGCTGTTCCTTCATCTCGTCGCTGGAATAGTCCATCCGCTCGCTGATTCCGAAGCGCATGCGCAGGACTTTTTCCTCCCTGGGCGTCAGCGTGGACAGGATCTTCCGGGTCTGTTCCGCCAGATCCATGCTGATGGTCGCCTCGGAAGGCGACATGATCTTCTTGTCCTCAATGAAGTCGCCGAGATGACTGTCTTCCTCTTCTCCGATCGGCGTTTCGAGGGAAATGGGCTCCTTGGCGATCTTGAGGACCTTCCGGACCTTCTCGAGGGGATATTCCATCTTCTTGGCGATCTCCTCCGGGGTCGGTTCCCTTCCCAGTTCCTGCACAAGATACCGGGACGTCCGGATCAGCTTGTTGATGGTCTCAATCATGTGGACGGGAATCCGTATGGTCCTCGCCTGATCTGCAATCGCGCGCGTGATCGCCTGCCGGATCCACCACGTCGCATAGGTGGAAAACTTGTACCCGCGTTGATACTCGAATTTGTCGACGGCCTTCATCAGGCCGATATTGCCCTCCTGAATGAGATCCAGGAACTGAAGACCCCGGTTCGTGTACTTCTTGGCAATGCTCACCACCAGCCGCAGGTTCGCCTCCACCAGTTTTCGTTTGGCGGTTTCAGCCTTGGTCTCCCCCTCGTCGATGATCTCAACGGCTTTTCTCAACAGCGTAGGCGGCATGCCCACATCCCGGGAGATCTTCTTCGACTTGCTGTTGAGTTCCCGCATCATCTCCTGGCAGGCCGCGAGTTTCTGCAGGGAGATTCTCCTTCCCGCGGCATTGCGGATTTCCACCTTCGGGTTTTTCCGCATTTTCGCCCAGGCGCGTTCCATTTCCGCCAGGGACAATCCCGACTCCGTCTTGAACTTCTGGATTTCGCGGTCGAGCCTGTCGATCTCCTGGAGATGATGCTTGAGCCTGGAAACCATCTTGTCGATCTGACGTTTGCTGAATCTCACCTTCCTCGAGAGCCGGATAATGCCGCTGAAATTCTTGTCGATCTCGGCTTTCAGGAGATTGCGGTCCTTTTCCCGCAGGCCTTTGGATTTCAGCTTGTTCCGCAGCGCCTCGCTCTTCCGGTCCAGCGCCGTGATCCGCTCGATGAGCTTTACGACGCGATCCCGATGGAGATCCTCCTCGACGAATCCTTCTTCATCTTCCAGGTTGTCGACGACATTCTTGATCCGGATGTCTCCGGTCTTGAGCTTTTTTCCGAGTTCGACCACGTAGTTCACGGACAGCGGCACGCTGAAGACTGCTTCCATGCTGTCCCGCTTCCCTTCCTCGATCTTCTTGGCGATCTCCACTTCCCCTTCCCGGCTCAGCAGGGAAACCAGCCCCATCTCTCGGAGGTACATCTTGACGGGATCTCCGGTCTTCCCGGCCGCGGAAACGAGGCTCAGCAGGTCGTCCCCCTTGACCTCCAGCCTCTCCTCGGCGGCCTTCTTCACCACCAGCTTCTCTCCCTTGTCCGTGTCGATGATATCGATGTTCTTCTCTCCGAAAAGAATGATGATGTCGTCGATCTGCTCCGAGGAAACCACATCGGAAGGCAGGAGGTCATTCACGTCGTCATAAGTCAGGAATCCCTTCTCTTCACCGAGGGAGATCAATTTCTTGAATTCTTCAGATTGCACGTCTTTGGCCATGTCGGTTTCTCCTGTGGAAGAATGTGTTCTGCTGTGCGAGCGGGGTGGAGTCTTTGTCATAGTCCGCCTCTCTAAGCGCGAAGGGATGTCTCTTCGCTGGACAGACGTTGGATTTCCGTCAGCAGGGAATGACAGGTTTCATGATCCCCGGCGCGTTCCGCCTTGCCGAGTCTCATTTTCAATTCCCTGTGCCGATCCCTGTACCATCTCTTTCTGAGCTGCTGGATCGCGTCGGCGAACATTCGGTCGATCACCTGTTCCTCGAGGGGGGGCTCCTTCTCCATGATCCATTGCATCAGCTTCCGGCGGTCGTCCGGCCGGCGGAAACCGTCCACCAGGGAAGCGACATCGAGCTTCCCGGCCGATCGCATCGAATCGAGCACAGCCTTCGCAACGGTTCCCGTATCCTCCTCCCTGAGATACTGCAGGATTTCGGATTCGGCCGTCTCCGGAATCCGGTCCGGGTATTGAAGCATCATGCGAACGATCTTCAATTCGAGGGTGTCGGACGGGGCTCCCTTCTCCGGCGCCGCGGCGGGGCTTTTTCCCGGGGTGTTTCCCTCGAACCGGCCTTTCTGGACCTCTTTCTTCAGGAGGGTCTCCTCGACTCCCAGGCGTTCCGCCACACGCCTGACAAACAGGTCCCGCACGACGGCATCGTCGAACCGGACGATGAAAGCCGCGGCCTCGCGAAAAGCCCTGCGGTCGCCGACGATGGAGCCTTCCGATTTCAACACGGAATCGATATAGTAATCAACCATGCTGTCCGCCCGTGCCAGGATGGACTCGAATCCCTCCTTCCCCCTCTTTCGCACGAAGGCGTCCGGATCCAGTCCGTCGGGGAGAACGACCACTCTCGCTTCCAGGTTGCCTGCAATAAAAAGCTCAAGGCTTCGGGCCAGGGCCTTCCGCCCGGCCTCATCGGGATCGAAGACGGCCGTTATCTGACCCGTGAAGCGCCGTAACAGGTCGACATGCTCCCTGGTCAGCGCCGTACCGAGCGAGGCGACGACGTTGCGAATCCCTGCATTCCAGAGGGACAGGAAATCGAAGTACCCCTCGACGAGGACCGCAAATCCCCTGCCGCGGATTTCATCCCTGGCCTTGCCCAGCCCGTACAGATTCTTCCCCTTGACATATACGGGCGACTCCGGCGAATTCATGTACTTGGGTTCGCCGTCGCCCATCACGCGGCCTCCGAAGGCCACGATATGCCCCTGGACGTCTTCTATCGGAAACATCAGCCGTCCGCGAAACCGATCGTAGTAGGAGGACCCGTCCGATCGAGGCAGGATCAATCCGGCCTGCTCCGCGAGCTTCAGGGGGACACCTTGCTTCGAAAGGTACTCATACAAGGCCTTCCACCCTTCCGGCGCATAGCCCAGTCGGAAGGCCTTTCCGATCTTCGGATCAATCCCGCGGTCCCGGATGTACGTTCGCGCACGTTCACCGCCGGCCGACAGCAGATTCTTTTCATAGAACCCGGCAACGATTTCATTCAGGCGGAAAAGCTGTTCCCGCTGAGAGAATCGCTCCCGATCCTCTTTCGAAAGAGGCTTTTCGGGAATCCGGACCCCCGCCTTCCGCGCCAACTGACGGACCGCCTCCGGAAAGGCCATGGAGTTGATCTTCATCAGAAACGTCAGCGCGTTCCCCCCCTCCCCGCATCCGAAGCAATAGAAGATCTGCTTGTCCTGGTTAACGCTGAAGGAAGGGGTCTTTTCCTTGTGGAAGGGACAGAGTCCGACGTAGTTCCGGCCTGCCTTCCTCAGGGTGACGTACTCCGACACCAGAGACAGGATGTCCGTCCGATTCTTCACCTCTTCGACGATTTCGGGTGGAATGGATCTGTTCACTTCTTATTATCCGTCCCTGCTCGCCCTCAATGAGAGCACCGGGGGAATGCCGCCTTCTTGCGGGACGAGTCACGACGCCGCCGAAAGGCGGGCCTTCACCTTTTCGTTCAGCAGCTTCCCGTCGACCCTGCCCGCGAGCTTCGGCATGAGAACCTTCATGACCTTCCCCATGTCCCTGACGCTCGCGGCACCGGTCTCTGTGACCGCCTGTTCCACTTCACGGACGAGTTCCTCCTCCGTCATCTGGGCGGGCATGAAGGCCTGGATCAACCGCAGTTCGCGAGTTTCCTTTTCGACCAGATCGTTCCGTCCTCCCTTCGCGAATTGCTCGATGGAATCCTTGCGCTGCTTGACAAGACCGGACAGCAGTTGAAGGGCCTCCGCCTCGGTGAGGCCGCGATGGAGATCGATTTCCTTGTTCTTCAGGGCCGCCATCACCATCCTCAGGGCAGAAAGCCTGTCCTTGTCTCTCGTTTTCGCCGCCGTGACCATCTCCTTTTCCAGGGTATCCCTAAAAGAAGCCATCCTCCACCCTCCGTCTTGATGGAACTCGCTATCCCGCCGTTCCCGACCGATGTCCGGACGGGAGCGGGACTCTCCATTCGAACCGTGCCTGCGCATCGGCACCCCGCCGCAACAGGGAAACGGGCCGTACTAAATTAGAGCTTCCTGAAATTTTGTCAACCGGACGCTCCGATCAGGCGAAATTGTCCTTCAGTTTCACCCCGCCGAGGACGTGCATATGCAGGTGGTAGACGATCTGGCCGCCCTCGGGGTTGCAGTTGATGACGGTCCTGAAACCCCGCTGATCGATTCCCCTGCGCTTGGCGATTTCCTGGGCCCCCCGATACAGGGCGGTCATGACCTGGGGCAGGTCGGCTGTGAGATCCATCAGGGTCGCGATGTGGCGCTTGGGAATCACGATGACGTGCACGGGCGCCATGGGATGAATGTCGTCGAACGCCATGACATCCGCGTCCTCGTAAACCTTCGTGCTTGGAATTTCCCCCTTCACAATCCTGCAAAAGATGCAATCTTCCATTCCGGCACCTCCATCCACCAGCGAACCATCCCTTTGAAGCCGAGGGGAAGAGCCATCCGACCATGAAACCGTCGAGCGGTAACGGCCCTCGGATAGGGCTGGGGCGGTTCTTCTTCAGACGCGGCTTCCGTGCCCGCCTGCAACGCCCGGACCCGGCAGCGGCAGGTTTTCCCGACGCAAAATTGAAGCTCCCGGGAGCAAGCTCCGGAGAATCTTCGATCCCCAGGGGAAAGGTCGGCTTTCATTCGCTCACTGCCCCACATCGCAGGGCGCGGCCGCTGTCGGATTCAAGGAAGCGCTTTCCTGGCCCGTGACATCGCCGTTTCCAATGAGAGGGCACCCGTGTACAGAGCCCTGCCCACCACGACGCCGATGACGCCGCTTTCTTCGATTCCGATCAGCGCTTCGATGTCGGCGACGCCGGCCACCCCGCCGGAAGCGATGACGGGGATGTCGACCGCGCGTGCGAAGGCTTCGGTCTGAGCGATGTTGGCGCCGGTTTCCATCCCGTCCCGCCGGATGTCGGTGTAGACGACGGCCGCAAAAGGTATTCCCCGATAGCGCTTCATGAGTTCGACCGCCGACACTTCGGTCTTCTCCGTCCAGCCCTGGACTGCGACCCCGCCGTCCCGGGCGTCTACGGCGAGGATGACCGAATCCGGATGCTCCCGGCAGGCCCCCCGCACCATGGCTTCGTCCCGAAGGGCAGCCGTGCCCAGAATGACCCATCGAACTCCCATGTCCAGATAGCGGTCGATGGTCTTCATGCTGCGGATGCCGCCACCCACCTGAATCGGCACGGACACCGCTTCTGCGATGGCGCGGATGACCTCCTCGTTCCGGGGTTCGCCGGCGACGGAACCGTCGAGATCGACGACGTGGATTCGTTCGGCCCCTTTGGATTCCCAGATCTTGGCCATTTCAACAGGCAGGTTGGAGAAAACGGTCACACGCTGAAAATCGCCCTGCAGCAAGCGAACGCATCGACCCTCTTTGATATCTATGGCAGGAATGATGATCAAGGATCCTCCCCGGATACGGCAGTCCCTCCGTCCTCGGCCGATAGCGGACAGCTCGCCTCGTATCGGCTCTCCGGGCATCTCGGAGGAAAGCGTCGCTTCATTGCGGCGTCGGAAACGACTTCACGATTTCTTCGATTCCCTCTTCCGTCAGCTCCTCCGCGGTGACCCACTGACCGCGCTGCCGATAGAAGGAGACGATCTGAAGAAGGTTTTCCAGCAGCGAACTCTGCGTTCGGTCGTAGCTTCCCTTCCAGATGATCACGGCATCGCTGCTGCGAATCAGGTGGATCTCAAAGGCGACGGAAGCCGGACGCTCCACCGAATAGGCGAATCCTTTCCGCTCGCGGAAACGGAACACATAGCCGGCGATCACGCCGTCTGCGCCAAGGGCATCGCCGATCTCTTTGATGACGGACAATGGCGCCTTCTTTGCAGCGTCCATGTGAACCCGCTGGTAGATCCCGGCGACCTTCTCGCCGGCGAGAAGGTCGATCTTCGTTTTCAGCTCCAGTTTTTTCAGAAAGATCTTCTCGACGATCCTTTCCGGGTGCAGGTCACCGGAAACCGGTTCCGTATGGAAGGCGTTACCGCAAATGGGGCAAGTGATGTTCGCCGGTGCACCCGATTCGGAAGCGAGCGATTGGAATGGAAGAACGGCGATCTTCCGGAGCGCAGTCTCTCCGTCATGGTGGAGCATGACGGAGGCTCCTTCCCGATACGAGCAGGCGGCAAACAGCGAAAGGAGCAACGCGAGTGCAATCAGGCAACCCGAAAGAGCGGAAACCCGCAAGACACCTCTGCTCATGACGGCCACCCCCTCCGGATCCTGAGACGGCAATGGTTATAGAGTTCCCTTTGTAGACAGGATCCCCTGGATACGATTCGATAAGGCCGTCGCTTCATCAAGGGCACGGGCAAAGGCCTTGAAAGCTGCCTCCGCAATGTGGTGGTTATTTTTACCATACGCCAAATTGATGTGCAAGGTGATTCCGCCGTGATCCGCGAAAGCCTTGAAGAATTCCCCCAAGAGGGCCGGATCGAACCGTCCGATCCGCCGTCTGCCGATGTCGACATGGTAGACCAGACAGGGCCGGCCGGAGATGTCGAGCGCGACGCTGCAGAGACTCTCGTCCATTGGAACCGTCGCGTTCCCGTACCGTCCGATGCCCTTCTTGTCACCCAAGGCCTTGCGAACGGCATCACCCAGGCAGATTCCAAGGTCTTCCACCAAGTGATGATCGTCGACGTGCGTATCTCCGCTCGCTTCCACCGTCAGGTCAAACCGGCCGTGATGGGCCAGCAATTCCAGCATGTGATCGAAAAAGGGTATGGTCGTCGCGATTCTTGCCTCCCCTTTTCCATCGAGCTTCAGCAAGACCGATATGTCCGTCTCCCGGGTGACACGATGGATCCTGGCTTGCCTGGCCATGACGCGCATCCTTTCAGATCACCTTGTTCAGGGGATATTCGATGATGCCTTCGGCTCCTTCCGCCCGCAACAGCGGGATCAGGTCCCGGACCTTTCCGGCGCTCACGACGGTCTCCACGGCGTACCAATCATCGGAGAACAAACCCGAGATGGTCGGCGCCTTGAGCGATGGAAGGAGTTTCACGACCTGATCCAGTCCGTTCTTGGGCACATTCATCTTGAGTCCCACTTTTCCCATCGCCTGCAGCGAGCCTTTCAGGAGCATGCTGATCTGTTCGATCTTCCTTCTCTTCCATTCGTCCTTCCATGCAGAAGGATTGGCAATCAATTGCGTGTTGGTCTTCATCAACTCATGGAGGATCTTCAGTTTGTTGGCCCGGATCGTGCTGCCCGTTTCCGTAACCTCGACGATCGCATCCACGAGCCCTTCGACGACCTTGGCCTCCGTCGCGCCCCAGGAGAATTCGACATGGACGTGGATATTCCGCTCCTGGAAGTACCGTTTGGTGAAGTTGACCAATTCCGTCGAAATCTTCTTTCCCCGCATATCTTCAATGGACCGGTAGGGGGAGTCCTCCCTGACGACGAGAACCCACCGCGCCTGCCTGGGGGAAGTCTTGGAGTAGATCAGGTCATCCACGACCACAACCGTGGAATCGTTTTCCATGATCCAGTCCTTCCCGGTCAATCCGAGATCGAGTGTGCCGTCCTCGACATACCGCGACATTTCCTGGGCACGCACCAGCGTGCAGGAGATTTCCTCGTCGTCGACGTCGGGAAAGTAGCTCCGGCTGTCGTAATTGATGTGCCAGCCCGCCTTCTTGAACAGATCCACCGTATAGGCTTCCAGGCTCCCCTTGGGGATGCCGAGTTTCAGAATTCCCATGTCCGCGCTCCTCCGCTAGGGCTTATCGATACACCTGATCCGGATCGAAAACCTTCTCGCCGATCGTGACGACTTTGCCATCCGCAACCTGCCGGTAGAAGCAGGACCGATGTCCGGTGTGACATGCCGCCCCCCCCAGCTGCTGCACTTTCAGGAGAATCGTATCGTTATCGCAGTCAATTCGGATTTCCCGAACCAGCTGGAAATGGCCTGACGACTCGCCCTTGATCCACAGGGCATTCCTGGACCGGCTCCAAAAAGTCGCCTTGCCGGTCTCCTGCGTCCTTTTCCAGGCCTCGGCATTCATGTAGGCCAGCATCAAGACCTCACCGCTGTCCGCTTCCTGAACCACAACGGGAATCAACCCGTTTCCTTTGGCAAAATCCGGTTCCATCATCGACCAAACCTCTCCACGTTTCCTGCAGAGGGCCTGCGCCATCTGCCCCAGTAATTGAAACGGTGAATACTAGTGAAATGCGATGCCTTTATCAAGCATTATTTTTCTTTCCAGCTTTTCCGGCTCTGCCCGTTTTTCTCCTTGACTTCGTTGCGCAATCCCCTTATTTTTCGACGCAGATCAAGAGGATTCTCCGTCGAAAGAGGTGCGAATCCCCGCGCATGGCGATACGATAACGTAAGGAGAGGGTGCACTCATGGCGCTGGTTGTCGGCGGAGGGGTATCGGCCGTACTGGGATTGATCGGCTTCTTCGTATGGTGGTCGGATTTTCTCACGATCATCAAAGGCGGTCTGCCGATCCTCCTGCTCGCAGGCGGCATTCTCGCGATTTACGTCGGCATCGATGAGGCGCAGGACAAATTGCGGGAAGAAAGGCAGCGGCAGGAGGAAAGCCTGCAGAAGGCCCGGGAGGAAATCGAGGCGGCGAGGGCGCAGGCAGAACAGTACAAGGAAGCGCTGGAGAAACTCAAGGTAGAAGGCAGGACGAAATCGACAGCGGAAAAAATGACTTGACAGACGGGACAACTTCCCCTAATTGAACAGTTCGTTGAAACGAAGGGCTTCGCAACCGGCATGAAGCGATTTTTCCTCCAATCTCTGCATGAACCCACACTCCGCGTAGGCATCTACATGTATTGATGCCTGCTGTCCGCGTCTGAAGCGGATAAGCAGGCTTCCCCGAAGTTCCCGATCGTACCACGCAGCAACCCCCTTTTATTTGCCGTCATGTCTTTCTGACGGATCGCCGTTCGAAGGCATATCGACCGGTAAGATGGACCCAACCGGCGGTGCCGGCGAATTTGCATGACATGAACCACAACCTAAGGAGGAACGAAAGATGAAAACCATCCACACCGGCATCAGGCTTCTGATCCTCGTGGGAGCCCTCTTGTTCATCGGGATATCAGCCGACGCACGCGCTGATGTGACGAGCTTGACCTACAGCGTCTTTTTCCCGCCGACGCACGGCCAGGCTGAAGCCGCCGCCGCATGGAGCAAGGAGGTTGAAAAGCGGACCTCCGGCCAGGTCAAGATCAACATCTTCGCAGGTGGGACACTGACGCCTGCCGATCAGTGCTACGACGGGGTGGTCAAGGGAATCTCCGATCTCGGTATGTCCTGTTTCGCCTACACACGGGGCCGTTTTCCGCTCGTAGAGGCCCTGGACCTGCCTCTGGGCTATACGAACGGCAGGATCGCGACGCGGGTCGCCAACGATGTCATCCGCAAATTCAAGCCGAAAGAACTTGCCGACGTGAAAGTCCTGTACGTGCACGCCCACGGCCCGGGGCTCCTTCACACCAAGAAGCCCGTCAACAAACTTGAGGAACTCAGGGGCATGAAGATCCGCTCGACGGGGCTGAGCGCCAAGATCACCGAAAGCCTGGGAGCGGTCCCCGTGGCGATGCCGCAGGGAGCGACCTACGAGGCGCTGCAGAAGGGCGTCGTCGAAGGAACCTTTGCGCCGATGGAAACCATCAAGCAATGGAAGCAGGCGGAAGTCATCAAGTCCACGACGGAGTGCTACGGCGTCGGCTACACCACAGCCATGTTCGTCGTCATGAATCTCAAGAAATGGAACGCACTGCCCAAAGACGTGCAGAAGACGATGGAAGAGATCAGCAATGAATGGATTGACATCCATGGAAAAAACTGGGATACGTCCGACGTCGAAGGGCGGAAGTTCAGTCTGAGCCTCGGCAACAAGATGATCCCCCTGTCGAAGGAAGAAGATGCCCGCTGGAGCAAGGCGGTGCGGCCGATCATCGACGAATTCACCAAGGCGGCCGAAAGCAAGGGATTGCCGGGCAAGGCGGTCGTGAAAGAGATCGAGCAGGGGATCGAGCGCTACCAGAAGATCTATCGATAACGCGCCGTCTTCTTCGGTGCGGCCCCGTCAGCAGCGGGGAGGCGAATGACACGTATGGGACGATGGGATCACGGGTTGGGTTCGGCGGGCCGCGGCCTCAATGTGCTGGCCTGCGCAGCGCTGGCGGCGATGATGCTGCTCACCTTCGCGGACGTCTTGATGCGGCTGTTCTCCCGCCCGATCCCCGGCGTATACGAACTGGTCGGTTTTCTCGGAGCCGTTACCGTATCGTCCTCTCTGGCCTATACATCGGCGGAGCGGGGACACATCGCCGTGGAGCTGCTTGTCGAGAAACTTCCCAAGAAGTGGCAGCTGCTGATCGACGGCCTTGTCGCCGTCGTCGGCAGCTGCCTTTTCGGCCTCGTCACGTGGCAATCCCTCCTGTACGGTCTGGATCTGAAGAAAAGCGGCGAGGTTTCCCTCACGCTGGGCATGCCGCTCTATCCTGTTCTTTACGCCATCTCCGTCGGGTGCGCCCTCCTGTGCATCGTGCTCCTCGCTGACGGACTTCGATCGTTGCGAAGGACCCGGTCATCATGACGCCCGTCTACGCCGGCATTCTGGGCTTCGTCGCGCTCGTGGTCCTCATGCTCATCCGGATGCCGGTCGGGTTCGTGATGGCGCTCGTGGGATTCGCCGGATTCGGTCTTCTCGTCTCGTGGCCGGCGTCCCTGAACCTGCTGATCCGCGATCTCTTTTCCACGTTCAATTCGTACAACCTCACGGTGATCCCCCTGTTCGTCCTGATGGGCCAGATCGCCCACTACTCCGGCATCAGCGGCAGACTCTTCCGATCGGCCAACAAGTTCCTGGGGCATCTTCCCGGGGGGCTCGCCATCGCGACGATCGGTGCATGCGCCGGTTTTTCCGCCATCTGCGGTTCGACGTCCGCGACGGCCGCGACCATGGCCTCGGTGGCGCTGCCCGAAATGAAGAAATACCAGTACGATCCTGCCATGGCCACGGGTGTGGTGGCGGTGGGCGGCAGCCTGGGAATCCTGATTCCTCCGAGCACGATCTTCATCATCTATGGAATCATGACCGAGCAGTCTGTCGGAAAACTCTTCATGGCCGGAATTCTGCCGGGAATCCTGCTCACGCTGCTCTTCATCGCCTCCATCGTCCTTTGGACGAAGATTCAGCCGGACGTCTGCGGGCGGGCGCCGAAGGCGACATGGAGCGAGCGGTTTTCCTCGCTCACCGGGGTCATCGAAACCTTCATCCTCTTCGCCGTCGTCATGGGCGGTCTCTTCATCGGCTTCTTCACGCCGACGGAATCGGCGGCCATCGGCGCCCTGGGAACGATCGTCATCGCGTTCGTGGGGGGACACCTCACCTGGAGCCATGTGCGCAACGCCTTTCAGGAAACAACGCGCATCTCCTGCATGATCATGGTCATCGTCGCAGGCGCGACCGTATTCGGACACTTCCTCGCCGTGACGACCATCCCCTCCCAGATCGGCGGCTGGGCCGCGGCGCTTCCCCTGCCCCCGGCAGCGGTCATCGGCGTCATCATCATGGTCTACCTGTTTCTGGGCTGCCTGATGGATTCCCTGGCGATGATCATGCTCACGATTCCCCTTTTCTTTCCGGTCGTGGTCACGCTCGGCTATGACCCGATCTGGTTCGGCGTCATCATCGTGCTTGTCGCGGAGATGGGCGTCGTCACGCCGCCGATCGGGATCAATGTGTATGTCGTCGCCGGCGTCGCACGGGATGTCCCGCTGCAGACGATCTTCAAGGGAGCCTCCCGCCTGCTTCTGGCCCTTCTGGTTGCAGCGGTGCTTCTTGTGATCTTCCCCAAGATCGCCCTGTACCTTCCCCGGCTCATGTGACGCGGCAATCCCCCAGGCACCTGCAACGCCTGCCCGCGGTCTTTCTTTGCACCGGTACGGGCCGGCCTCCGAGGAACGCCTCTTTCAACCCTTGCATCGCCGATCGCGGCCGTGCTACGGTGCGCGGCATGATGCGGCCTGCACATGACCGCCGATCGCGGTTTCCCTTTGCGTTTCTTGCTTCCGCGCTGTCCGTCGCCGTCCTGCTGTCCCTGGCGGGATGCGGCGGGCCCCCTCGTGCCAAGGGAGAGAAGAGAATCGTCAGAAAAATGCTCGTGACCGCATACGACGCCGGGCAGAAGTCAACCGGCTGGAAACACAAATACGGCTGCATCCTGATGCCTGCCGTCTACGCTTATGGACCCCGCGAAGGAGAAAGAAAGGAAGTGGGGATAACCGCCGACGGCACGCGTGCCCGCAAGGGCACCATCGCCGCCGACATATCCAGATACCCCTACGGGACCAAGATGTACGTCCCTGGATACGGCTGGGGAGAGGTGCACGACCGGGGCAGCGCCATCAAGGGGGACCACATCGACGTTTTCTTTCCGGACCTCAAGGATGCAAAGGCATGGGGACGCCAATATCTGGAAGTCATCATTCTGATGAAGTAAGGACACATCGAAGCTCTCCGGAGCAAGCTCCGGAGAATCTTCGATCCCCAAGGAAGGGATCTTGAACATCATTCGCTCGCTTACCCCGCGGCAAGCCGCGGGGAATGCGCTCGCTGCCGGATTCAAGGAATCTCAAACAATCGCCGCGGCGTAACCGATAGGAACTCGCTCGCGACCTCCCCGATCAGGAGCATGTCTTCCATCTTCAGAACGACATCGCCCTCCAGGAGGTGCATCTCCAGCGCGATCACGGTGCCCGGGAGCACGGGCTCCGAATTCCGTGCCGTGATCATCGGAGGCTCATTCAGTTCGAAGCCGACTCCATGACCGATGTAGGGCAATGTGCTGCCGTCCGGCATCCGCTGAAAGCACGGGTCCGCGCCGAGGCGGTCGGCAAGGGCCGAGACCCGTCGAAAGGCGTCGGACCAGGTTCGCTCCGGGCGCAGGGCCGTGCAGGCGTAATCGAACAATTCCTCGAGGGCCCGCTGCATTTCGCGAATGCGGTACGTTGCGGCGCCGATCCGGTACGTCCTCGCCTGGTCCACATGGTAACCGTCGTGCAGGACGGGGATATCGATCAGAACCAGATCACCGCGGCGGATCACCCGCCCCGACGGGCCGGCCGGAACCGACGGCCCCTGTCCGATTCCGGTAAGGGAAGAAGCAACGCCGCTGATCCGGAGAAGATTCGGGCCGGATGCAAAGAGCCCGCGGGACATGAAGAAGTCCGGCTGCCGCATGAAGAAGATCCCCTCATGGCCGGCCCGCCGGTGGGCATCCTCCACCGCAGCCGCCACATCGAGTTCCGAGACCCCTTCGGCGAGAACCCCCAGGGCCCGGCGGTGCCCCTCGTCCTCGATCCGGCACGCCTTCCGTATCGACGCAATCTCGTCAGGGTCCTTGATCTGGCGCTGACGAAGAACAAGCGGCGAGGCGTCGCGGTACTCCCAGTCAGGCGTCTCCGCTTTCCATCCGTTCCACAGACCGGCGGGCAGGACATCCAATTCCGTACCGATGACGGCGCGCCTCGGAAGCCCCAGGTTTCTCAGAAAGGAAAAGACCTCATTCTGCTTGCGCTGGGGCTCGACGCAGGAGGGATCCAGGCGGCATTCAGAGAGGGCGCGATCGAAGCCGCGCCTGACGAACAATCGATAGATTCCGGGCAGGACGACGAGCCACGACGGCTGGGCTGTTCCTGTGTAATAGAGGATGTCTCTTGATTGGATCAGGAGCAGGGCATCGAAACCATTCCCTGCCATCGCCGCCTGCAGTCGCTCGATTCGCTGCCTCATCATTCCCTCCGTGCGCCGGGAGAAGCGGTCCCCGAAACGACATGCCGCCGCGTTCCGGGACCGTCTTCGGGAAGCGGCGTTCGCATCCGGGACCGGACTACTTTTCGGAGATCAGTCGCAGGAAATGATCCTGGGCATAATTGAGATGGTCCAGGATTGCCTGGGTGGCTTTCTCGGGGTTTCGGTCGCGAATCGTCTCGAAAATCGTGTAGTGCTGCTGCAGAAGGCGCTGCTTGTGGATGGTTCCCTCGAACATGACCTCCCTCGTCACCCGCTGGGTCTTGTGATAGAGCGAAAGAAGCGTGAAGGCAATGTGGGACAGGACCATGTTGTGGGTCGCCTGATAGATGGTCAAGTGGAACCGGACGTCATTTTCCACTCCCAATTCGTTTTTTTCCACATCCTTTTCCAATTCCCGGTAAAGGGCCCCCAACTGCTCGATTTCCTTATCGGTCACAAGCTGGGAGGCTTGGCTCGCAGCCCAAGACTCCAGGGTCTTTCTCACTTCCAGAAACTGAACCACCATCGCCACATCGTCCCCAATGGCGCGGGCGAGAGGATCACGGAGGGATGAGTCCGCGAGGGATTTTACAACACTCCGGCGCCGGTGCTGCACTTCGATGAAGCCCATTGTCTCCAGCGTCTTGAGGGCCTCACGTAAGGGGGGGCGGCTTACCGAAAGCTGGTTGGCCATCTCCCTCTCCGAGGGGAGGATGTCACCGGGGTTCAGTTTGCCCTCCTTGATCAAATCGACGATCTGTTCGACGATCCCGTCGGAAAATCTCTTATACTGAAGCGGCGTGAACATTTTGCTTTTCCTCACTCCTGTTTTACGTAGATATAATGGAATGCAGAAGAGTTGTCAACAATGGTTTTGGTTATACCAAGTATACAGCCAAAATGAAACAAAAAGAATATAATTATTTGTATTTATTATTTTAATTCCGATAATTGAAAGGTCTTGACTTTCAAAAAGCGATCTTATATGGTCATACCAAATTTTGCATACTCAGAGTGATAGCCGATCGACTTTATTTCACACCATTACAGACAGTTGCCCCACGTCGGCTTGCAGTGCGTATTCTTCATTGGTAATACCAAATATTGACGCTTTTTATATGCAATGCCATGCTTCATTGCGAGAAAAAGCCTGGAATGACGCGAGACACAGGCCAACATACCGATCTGCCAATGAGGTGCGATGATGAATCCTTCCCCCTCGAACCCTCAGAGAACGACCAAGGAGATCCTCAAGGAACAGACTGGCGGTGAGAAAAGGACCCCCCTCTACAGTCCCCGGGCCATGGAAGAAATCCGGGCACGGTTCGACAAGTGGCTCCATAGGAGTGTAAAGCCGGCGGACCGGGAGCACTGGGAGAAGACACCGCGCACGGTCCTGGGCTCCGACATCCCCCGGGCGATGCTCTACACGCCTCTGTCCAATCCGGATTTCGACTACCTGGCGGACATCGGCAATTCCGGAGAAGCGCCCTTCGCCAGAGGGATCCACGCCAACATGTACCGCGGCCGGGAATTCACCATGAGGCAGCTTACGGGGTTCGGCTCGCCCGAGGACACGAACCGCCGGATCAAGTTCATGTTGGAGCACGGCGCAACGGGGCTGAACATTCTCTTCGACATCCCCACCATCCAGATGTACGACTCCGACGACCCCCTTTCCCAGGGTCAGGTGGGCATGTCAGGCGTCTGCATCGACTCCGTGGACGACATGGATCTGCTGTTCAAGGATATCCCCCTCGATCAGGTGACGGTCTCCATCGTCACCCACTACCCCTCCAACACGGCGATCCTTTTCCCCATGTACCTTGTACTCGCCGAAGAGCGGGGCATTCCGTGGGACAAGCTGCGCGGCAGCGTCCAGAACGATACGACGCTCGAGGAGCTCATCCGCAGCGGCGCCGAATACACGCCGCCGTCCGACTGCTTCCGCGTCCAATGCGACAATATCGAGTTCATCCGCAACAACGTGCCCCAGTGGAACTTCATCACCCTCAATGGCTACAACCTGCGCGAATTCGGCACCTCCGGAGTCACCGAAATGGCCGTCGCCATCGCCAACGGCATCGCGACCCTGGAGGATTTGAAGCGGCGGGGGCACGACATCGACCTCGTCGCCGAGCGGCTGGCCTTCTTCTGGTCGCCGGCCAGCGATTTTTTCGAGGAAGTCGCCCGCCTTCGCGCCGTCCGCCGGCTCTGGTACAAGATCATGAAGCACCGCTTCGGCGCGAAAAATCCCCGCGCCATGTGGATGAGATGCCACGTCCAGACGTCGGGGGTTTCCCTTGTCCAGCAGGAACCCCTCAACAACGTGATCCGCGCCGCATACCATGCCCTGTCTTCCGTCCTCGGCGGCGCGCAATCGCTCCACGTCGACTCTTATGATGAAGCCTATTCCGTACCCACCGAGGAGGCCGCCCTTCTGTCACTGCGCACCCAGCAGATCATCCAGGAGGAAACGGGCGTCATCGATGTCGTGGATCCGCTCGGAGGCTCCTTCTACGTCGAGGCGCTGACCGATGAAATCGAACGGCGGATCCTGGACGAAGTCGACGAAATCGAACGGGCCGGCGGGTATGTCGCCTGCATTGAAAACGGTCTCCTGCACAAGAAGATCACCAACTACTTCACGACCCAGCAGCGGGAAATCGAGGACGGGCGGATCAAGGTCGTCGCCTACAACATCTACAAATCGGAAACGGAACCGCCGCCCATCAACGTGTTCCGCTATCCGGAAGGCGTCGAGCAGCGGCAGCGCGAGCGGCTCGGCAAACTCCGCCTCAGCCGCGACAACGACCGCGTCGCCGCGGCCCTCAATGCGCTTCGCGACGCCTGCCGGAAAAAAGTCAACATCATACCCTTCAGCGTGGACTGCGCCCGGGCGCGCTGCACGGAGGGAGAGCTCTACAGGGTCTTCAAGGAGGCCTTCGGTCTCTGGCGACCGCCCGCCCTCTGGTAAAAAGCACCTTATCATCAAAGGAGGCTCGGAGTTTTCCCATGAAAAGCAAGATCAAGGTTCTGCTTTCGAAATTGGGTCTGGATGTCCATAACCGCGGGATCATCACGGTGGCGAAGGAGCTGAGCAACGCCGGAATGGAAGTCGTTTACATCGGCAACGCCCTGCCGCGTCAGATCGTTTCCGCCGCGGTCCAGGAGAGCGTCGATGTCGTCGGCGTCAGTTCCCTCGGAGGCGCCCACCTGACCCTGGGCTCGCCGCTGATCGAAGAGGCCGAGCGGGAAGGACTCAAGGAGAAGGTAGTGTTCGTCATCGGAGGGGTCTTTGCGCCTCAGGATGCCGTCCGCCTCGGCGAAATCGGTTTCGACGGCGTCTTCACTCCGGGAGTGACCCGGGACGAGATCGTATCGTCGATTCACCGTCTCGTGGAGCAGAAGACGAAGCATTGACGGACGCTCGGCTTGACAAGAAACGGCATGACTTCGCGAAGGGTCCTGCAGGAAGGGCAGGCACACCGTGATGCCGGATCGGACCCGCCTCGGGCGTACCGAGAGGGATGATGAAACTCCGGGCAGCCCGGGGACTCCAGCGAAGCCCAAAAATCTGATGGAGGTGTTCGGATGATGTCCAAAGGTTGGCCCCCCAGGTACGACCGCTCCTATCTGCCGCGCAGCGGCCAGAAGTACTGGAGCGAGGCAATCGAAACGATGGATCCCGAAGAGCGCGACAGGAAGATCGTCCTCCCGAAACTGCAGTCCCAGCTCAAGTATGCGTACGAGAGGTCGCCCTTCTACAAGAAGAAGTGGGACAAGGCAGGCGTGAAGCCGGAAGACATCCGCTCGCTCGCCGATTTCGAGAACATCCCCTTCGTCACCAAGGAGGAGATCCGCCAGGATCAGGCGGAGAACCCTCCCTTCGGCAGTTACCTCTGTGTTCCCCGGAACGAAGTCGCGCGGGTCCAGGGCACTTCCGGGACGACCGGCAGGCCGACGGCCTTCGCGATCAGCCGCGGCGACATGGAGAGGATTGCAGAGGCCCACGCCCGGGCCATGTGGGGATTCGGCGTGCGGCCGGACGACACGGTATTCATCGGATCGTTCTTCAGCCTCTACTGGGGAAGCTGGGGCGCATTGATCGGAACAGAGCGTCTCGGCGCGACGGCCTTCCCGTTCGGCGCCGGCGTCGCCGGCCAGTCCGACCGGTCCATCGAATGGATGCGGGACGTCAAGCCGACCGTCTTTTACGGTACGCCTTCCTACGGTCTCTATCTGGCCGAGAAGGCAAAGGCCCGCGGGATCGATCCGAAGAAGGATTTCAACTTCCGCATCCTCTTCTTCTCCGGGGAGCCCGGCGCCGGTGTCCCGGCGACGCGGAAGCGGATCGAGGATACCTACGGCGGCATCTGCATCGATTCCGGCTCCACGGCGGAAATGGCCCCCTGGATGGCGAACTGCGAGTGTGAATACCGCCAGGGCATGCATTTCTGGCAGGACAGCGTTTACGCGGAACTGGTGGATCCGAAGACGAAAAAGCGCGTATCCTATGGAGAGGAAGGCGCCACGGTCTACACCCACCTGGAGAGGGATTCCCAGCCCATGATCCGCTTCTGGGCGGGCGACATCACCCGCTGGGTGGTCGATCCCCCCTGTCCCTGCGGCAGAACCTACCCGCGGCTTCCCAAAGGCATCTATGGGCGCGCCGACGATATGATCGTCGTCCGCGGCGAGAACGTTTACCCAAGCGCGATCGAGGACGTGATCCGCGCCATCAAGGGATTCGGCGACGAATTCCGGATCGTCGTGACGCGCGAGAAGGAACTGGACGAGATGACGGTCGTGACGGAGCGGGCTGCCGATGCCGACGCCGCGGTGGTCCCGCAGATCAAGAAGAAGCTCGAAGGCGACCTGAAGGCACGCGGCCTGAGGTCGGTCGTCGAAGTGAAGGAGCCGGGCACCCTGGAGAGAACCGAGTTCAAGGCGAAGCGGGTGATCGACAAGCGCAAGATCCATGGATAATTCCGATTTCAAATCTAAGATGATATCAAGGCGGCGAGGAAGAGGCGACGCAGGCGTACAGTGACGTACGTCGAGGAGCCGACAACGAAGTCAACGATGATAGCGCTTTGATTTGGAATCGGAATAAGGGATCTGCAGAAATCTGGTGACGACGGGAGGGGGCGCTCTGGCCGGAGCGCCCCCTTTCCATTGAAGACCCGAAGGGCTCAGCGGCGCGGGGGGATGGTGATGGTCACCGGCATTTCGCGGGGAGGCCTCTCCGGAGGATCTCACGACTGCGGGTCGGAGGACCTCTTTTCTCTGCGGATCAGTTGCAGGAGGATCAGGCAGGCCCCCACGGAAATCGAGGAATCCGCTACGTTGAAGGCGGGCCAGTGGAAGGACGAGACGTAGACGTCCAGAAAATCGATCACCTCACCGAAGCGGATGCGGTCGATCAGGTTCCCCAGCGCCCCGGCAAATACGAACGCCAGGGCGAGGCTCATGCCGAGCGAATCGGCCCTCTCCTTCTTCAGGTAGTAGAGGATGAGCAGGGCCACCGCCGCCGTGATGACGGCATAGAAGACGGAACGGAAGCCGAGAGAGGCCCCTGCCAGGAAACCAAAGGCAGATCCCGGATTCCGGACGTAGGTGATGTTGAACAGGCCGTCAATGACGGGGACCGACTGGTGCAGTTCGAGCCAGCCGAGCACCCAGGCCTTGCTGGCCTGATCGGCGGCGACGACCGCCGCCGTCGCAAGCAGGAAGATCCAATATTTCCTCGATGAAACCGCCGCTCCCATAGCTACGCCCTTCCTCGGGCTCCCGGCCCGCGCCGCCGTCAGGCGATCTGCTTCAGGCAGCGGGAACAGAGCGTCGGATGGGCGCTGTCGCCGCCGAGCGACTCATGGTAGATCCAGCAGCGGCCGCACTTGTTCCCTCGCGCCTTGCCGACGCCGACCTGCAGGCCCTTGATCTCGAGGCTCTCGTAGGCGCCCGTCAGACTGTCTTTCCCGACGACATCGAATTGCGAGACGATGAGCAAGGATCGCATGTCTTCCCTGTGGCTCGCGAGCAGTTCCCGAAGCGCTTCGGGGGGCGCGACCTCCACGCGGGCGTCGAGCGAATGCCCGATGACCTTGCCCTTGCGGGCAAGCTCCACGGCCTTCGCAATCTCCGCCTTCACGGCGATCATGGACCGCCAGCGCTCCCCCAGTTCGGGATTCCAGCATTCGGGATCGAGCTTCGGGAAGGGCACCAGGTGAACGCTTGCGGCCTTCCCCACCCCACCCGGCATCGCCGACCAGATCTCTTCCGCCGTGAAGGTCAGAATGGGCGCCAGCAGCCGCGTCATGGCGTCGAGGACGGCATGCATGGCCGTCTGCGCCGAGCGCCGCTGCACCGACGCCGGGGCGGAGGTGTACAGGCGGTCCTTGAGGACGTCCAGGTACAGCGAGCTCAGATCGACGGTGCAGAAGTTGTACAGCGTCATATAGACGACATGGAACTGGAACTGTTCGTAGGCCTCCGTGACCTTCTTCACGACCTCTTGGAGCCGGTGCAGGATCCAGCGGTCGAACTCCTCCGTCTGCCCGTACGGGACGGCGGCGGCGGGATCGAAATCGTAAAGGTTTCCCAGGAGGAACCGGGCCGTGTTGCGGATCCGGCGATAGGCCTCCACCAGCCGCTGGAGGATCTCCTCGGAGATGCGGACGTCGTCCGTATAGTCTTCCGCGGCGACCCACAGGCGAAGGATTTCCGCCCCGTACCGTTCGATGATTTCTTCCGGTTCGATGACGTTCCCCACGGACTTGGACATCTTCTTCCCTTCGCCGTCCACGACGAAGCCGTGGGTCAGCACCGCCCTGTAGGGCGCGCGGTTCCGGGTCCCCACCGATTCCAGGAGCGATGAATGAAACCAGCCGCGGTGCTGGTCGCTGCCCTCCAGATAGAGGTCCGAGGGAGATCGGAGCGACGACCTCTGCTCCAGGACGGCGGCATGGCTGACACCGGAGTCGAACCAGACGTCGAGGATGTTCGTTTCCTTCTTGAATTCCTTTCCGCCGCAGTGCGGGCAGGACGTCCCCGGAGGCATCAGGGCCTTCGGCTCCCGTTCGAACCAGACGTCGGCGCCGTAACGGCCGACGAGATCGACGATGAAATCCATCATCTCCTTCGTCATGTGCTCCCGGCCGCACTCGGCACAGTAGAACATCGTGATCGGAACCCCCCAAAGCCTCTGCCGCGAGATGCACCAGTCCGGCCGGTTTTCCACCATGCCGTAGATCCGGTCGCGGCCCCATGAAGGGATCCAGCGGACACCCGCGATCGCCGCAAGGGCTTTCTTCCGGAGGTCGTTCTTTTCCATGGAGATGAACCACTGCTCCGTGGAGCGGAAGATGATGGGGCTCTTGCAGCGCCAGCAGTGCGGATAGGAATGGACGATGTCGACCAGCCCCAGAAGCGCCCCCTTTTCCTTCAGGCTCCTGCTGACCGGGCCATTGGCATCGAAGACGAACTGGCCGGCGAATTCCGGGACGTCCTTCGTGAATTTCCCGTCATCGTCGACGGGGGCGTAATTCTCCAGACCGTACCTCATCCCGATCTCGTAGTCCTCCTGGCCATGGCCCGGTGCGATGTGGACGCACCCCGTCCCGGCCTCCAGGGTAACGAAGGGTGCCAGAATCAGCAAGATTTCCCTGTCGACGAGGGGGTGACGGCACTTGAGCCCTTCCATGACGGAGCCCGGAAACTCGTCCAGGATCTCGTAAGGCTTCCCGCGCCAGCCGAAGGCGTCGAGACAGTAGTCCAGCATCTCCTTTGCGAAGATCAGGACCTCGCCTTCCACCTTGACGGCGGCGTAGATGAAATCTTTGTGAAAGGCGATCGCCAGGTTCGCGGGGATCGTCCAGGGGGTCGTCGTCCAGATCACGACGCTCACCTTCGGCTCGCCTGCCAGCTTCGGACGCACCTTGGCGATGTCGGAGAGCAGCGGGAACTTGACATAGATCGAGGGCGTCGTATGTTCGGCATACTCCACCTCGGCCTCGGCCAGGGCCGTATGGCAGGTGGCGCACCAGTAGACGGGCTTCTTTCCCTTGTAGACACTGCCGTTCAGGAGGAGTTTCCCGAACTCCGCGACCGTCGTCGCCTCGTAGGCATAGGCCATCGTGAGATAGGGGTCTTCCCATTCCCCGAAGACGCCGAGACGCTTGAACTGGCCGCGCTGGATGTCGACGTATTTCTCCGCATACCGGCGGCAGAAGCGGCGTTTCTCCGCCTGGGACATCGACGCCTTCCCCTCGCCCAGCTCCTTGTCGACCTGGTGCTCGATGGGAAGGCCGTGGCAGTCCCAGCCCGGAACGTAAACGCTGTCGAATCCGGCCATGTTCCTGGACTTGATCACCATGTCCTTGATGATCTTGTTGAGGGCGTGCCCCAGGTGGATGTTGCCGTTGGCATAGGGTGGACCGTCGTGCAGGATATAGAGGGGGTTCCCCTTGAGGGTCTGACGGGTAAGTTCATAGATCTTCATCTCGTCCCAGCGCCGGAGGACCTCGGGCTCCCGCTGCGCGAGGTTGGCTTTCATCGGAAAATCCGTTTTCGGCAGATTCAAGGTGTCTTTGTAATCCATGCGATGCCCTTTCAATTATCGGAAATAGCTGCGTTACGTACCACAGAAGACGGCCGCTTTCAAGAGGAACCGGGAAAAACGAAAAACCCCCCGGCCTGTGAAGGCCGGGGGGTCGGTGCATGAGATCCGCGATCGGGATCGAATGGGAACGCGATTACATCCCCATGCCGGGATATCCGCCGCCTCCGGGAGGCATGGCCGGCGCCGTCTCTTCCTTGGGTTTCTCGGCCACCATGCATTGGGTCGTCAGCATCATGGAAGCGACGCTCGCCGCATTCTGCAAGGCGAACCGCGTGACCTTCGTCGGGTCGATGACACCCGCCTCGATGACGTCCTCGAACGTCTCGTTCGCCGCGTTGAATCCGAAGGCGCCTTTCTTCTCTTTCACCTTCTCGACCACGACGCTGCCTTCCCAGCCTGCGTTGGCAGCGATCATGCGGAGAGGCTCTTCCAAGGACTTCTTGATGATATTCACGCCGATGGCCTGGTCGCCTTCGAGCTTCAGTTTGTCCAGGGCGCCGAGCGTCCGGATATAAGCGACGCCGCCGCCGGGGACGATCCCTTCCTCAACGGCCGCGCGGGTTGCGTTGAGGGCGTCCTCGACGCGCGCCTTCTTTTCCTTCATCTCGACTTCCGTCGCCGCACCGACCTTGATCACGGCCACGCCGCCGACCAGTTTCGCCATGCGCTCCTGGAGCTTCTCACGGTCGTAATCGGAGGTCGTTTCCTCGATCTGGGCGCGGATCTGCTTCACCCGCCCCTCGAGGGCCGCGCGCGAACCGGCGCCGTCGATGATCGTCGTATTGTCCTTGTCGATCGAAACGCGCTTGGCGCGTCCCAGATCCTCGATACGCGTGTTCTCGAGCTTGGCGCCCATCTCCTCGGAGATGACCTTGCCGCCCGTCAGGATCGCGATGTCTTCCAGCATGGCCTTGCGGCGGTCGCCGAAACCCGGGGCCTTCACCGCTGCGACATGCAAGGTGCCGCGGATCTTGTTGACGACCAGCGTCGCGAGGGCTTCGCCTTCGATGTCCTCGGCGATGATCAGCATCGGCCGGCCGATCTTGGCGATCTGCTCGAGAACCGGCAGGAGGTCCTTCATGCCGCTGATCTTCTTGTCATGGATGAGGATGTAGCAGTCTTCCAGTTCCGTCACCATCTTCTCGGCGTTGGTGACGAAATAGGGGGAGATGTAACCGCGGTCGAACTGCATGCCTTCCACGATGTCCAATTCCGTCTCCAGACTCTTCGCCTCTTCGACGGTAATGACGCCTTCCTTGCCGACTTTGCCCATCGCCTCGGCGATGATGTTGCCGATCGATTCGTCGTTGTTGGCCGAAATCGTCCCGACCTGGGCCACTTCTTTCTGATCCTTCGTCGGTTTGCTGAGCTTGCTCAGTTCCTTGACGACCGTTTCAACGGCCTTGTCGATGCCGCGCTTGATGTCCATGGGATTGCTGCCCGCTGCAACGGCCTTCACGCCTTCGCGATAGATCGCCTGCGCGAGGATCGTCGCCGTCGTCGTACCGTCGCCGGCCACGTCGCTCGTTTTGCTGGCAACTTCCCGGACCATCTGGGCGCCCATGTTTTCGAACTTGTCCGCCAGTTCAATCTCTTTGGCAACCGTCACACCGTCCTTGGTGACGGTCGGCGAACCGAAGCTCTTGTCGATGATCACGTTGCGGCCTTTTGGGCCCAGGGTGACCTTCACGGCATCCGCAAGGGCGTTCACACCTTTGAGGATCGACTTTCTCGCATCTTCATCGTACTGAAGTATTTTCGCTGACATGGATATTCTCCTCCTTGTTGTCCGATATTCCTTATTTCTCGATCACACCGAGAATGTCGTCTTCCCTCATGATCAGGTGCTCGACGCCGTCGATCTTGACTTCCGTGCCGGCGTATTTCCCGAAGAGGATCCTGTCGCCCACTTTCACGTCCGGCTTCACCAGTTTCCCATCTTCTCCCATCTTGCCCTTCCCCACTGCGACAACCTGGCCCTCGATGGGTTTTTCCTTCGCGGTATCGGGGATGATGATGCCTCCCTTTGTCTTTTGTTCCTCTTCCAGACGCTTCACGATCACTCTGTCCTGCAACGGCCGAATCTTCATACTCACATCTCTCCTTTCTCGATGTTGTCTGCAAAGATACAATGAAAATCATGGCTTTTGAAAAACTTGGTTATATATAAGCACGAATACCTGCCTGTCAAGCGTTTCCGGAAAAAAAGCATTCCGGAAGGAAAACATCGCGAAAAGACGGAAGAAAATTCCCTAGAAAAGCTGCTCCACGAGATCCTTCAGCCGGCCGATCGGGATCTTCTTCATGGTCCCGCCGCCTTCGTCCTTCCGGCGTCCCGTGCGGGGCAGAATGCACCGCCGGAAGCCCATGCGGGCCGCCTCGCGGATGCGCAGGTCGGCGTGCGCGGTGGCGCGGATCTCTCCGGCGAGTCCGACTTCTCCGAAGACAACGGTCCCGGCTTCGATCGGCCGGTCCAGGAAGCTGGAGGCCATGGCGGAAACGATCCCCAAGTCCACGGCGGGTTCGCTCACCCGGATGCCTCCGGCCACATTGAGGAAGATGTCGTGGTTCGAAAGGTGCAACCCGCAGACCTTGTCCATGACGGCGACCAGCAGGGATACGCGGTTCGGATCGACGCCGATCGCCGTCCGCCGGGGCATCCCGAAGTTCGTCGGGTGGACCAGCGCCTGGATTTCGACGAGGATCGGCCTCGTCCCTTCCATGCTGGGCACAACGACGGACCCGCAGACATCCTCCGGCCGCTCGGCCAGGAAGAACGCCGAGGGATTGCCGACCTCGCGGAGGCCGCTGTCCCCCATCTCGAAGACGGCGATTTCGTTGGCGGGACCGAACCGGTTCTTGATGCTCCGCAGGACGCGGTAGGCATGGGAGGAATCCCCCTCGAAGTAGAGCACCGTATCCACCATGTGCTCCAGGACCTTGGGACCGGCGATCGCGCCCTCCTTGGTCACGTGACCGACGAAGAATACCGGGATGCCCGTCTTCTTCGCCAGCATGATCAGGCGGGCAGCGGTCTCACGGACCTGGCCGACGCTTCCCGGTGCGGAGCCCAGAGCGGAAGAATAGGCCGTCTGGATGGAATCGATCACGACGGCGGCGGGACCGATTTCCTGGATGCGGCGGATCATGGTATCGAGATCGATCTCCACCAGGACGTAGAGATCCTTCGCCAGGGCTCCGATCCGGCCGGCCCGGATCTTGATCTGGCGCGCCGATTCCTCGCCGGAGATGTAAAGAGTCTTCCGTCCCGCCGTGGAGAGGGCGTTCATCACCTGCATGAGGAGGGTGGACTTTCCGATGCCCGGATCCCCCCCGACCAGGACGGCCGCGCCCCCGACGATCCCGCCGCCCAAGACGCGGTCGATCTCCACCATCCCCGTTGCGAGACGCTCCTTCTCCTGCGCCGGGATGTCGTTCACCGGCAGCGGCTGCTCGCTGAAGCGCAGTTCCGCTGCCAGGGAGGGGGCGCCCTCGTCACGCACCTCCTCCTCGACGAAGCGGTTCCACTCGCCGCAGGAGGGGCAGCGGCCCAGCCACTTGGGCGATGCGTACCCGCAGTTCTGGCAGAAGAACTCGGTCTTTCCCTTCTTCATCGCGAATCCCCCACCCGGCGACTATTATGCACTTTGCGCCCGGAGTCAATCGAAAGAAAGGCATCCTCTGCCGTCCAAAACCCGGTCTTGTCTTGGAAGGGCAATATTGGTATAGGGAGCCTTCATTATGATCTCATCTTTTGAAAGGACGATTGATATGCATAATCCCAATTTCGGATCGGGCCCCTGCAGCAAGAGGCCGAACTGGAGTCTCGACGCCCTGAAGGATGCCCCCGTCGGCCGGTCCCACCGCTCGGCCCTCGGCAAAGAGCGTCTCAAACGAGCCATCGGTGAAACCCGGAAGATCCTCCAGATACCCGATAACTACCTCGTCGCCATCATGCCGGCCTCCGATACGGGCGCCTTCGAAGCGGCCATGTGGACCCTTCTCGGACCCCGCCCCGTGACGGTCCTGGTCTGGGAGAGCTTCTCCGACGGCTGGGCGACGGACGCCGCCAAGCAGTTGAAGCTCAATCCCACGGTCCTCAAAGCCGACTACGGCAAGATCCCCGACCTCTCCAAGGTCGACTGGTCCAACGATGTGGTCTTCGTCGCCAACGGGACCACGAGCGGCGTGAAGGTTCCCCACTGGAACTGGATCCCCGCCGACCGCCAGGGCCTCTCCCTCTGCGATGCGACCAGCGCGGCCTTCGCGATGGAGATCGAATGGTCCAAGGTCGACGTCGTCACCTTCTCTTGGCAGAAATGCCTCGGCGGCGAAGCGGCGCACGGGATGCTGGTGTTCAGCCCCCGCGCCGTCGCGAGGATCGAATCCTACGATCCCGCCTGGCCGCTCCCCAAGATCTTCCGCTTGAAGAAAAGCGGCAAGGTCAACCTTTCGATCTTCGAGGGAGACACGATCAACACCCCCTCCATGCTGTGCGTCGAGGATTATCTGGACGCCCTGAAGTGGGCGGGCGGGATCGGCCTTTCGGGTCTGATCGCGAGGAGCAAAGCCAATCTCAAGGTCGTCGAAGACTGGGTCGCCCAGCGGGACTGGGTGGATTTTCTCGCCGCATCCCCTGAGATCCGCTCCAACACCTCCGTCTGTCTCATCATTACGAGCGACAAGGTCAAGGCCCTGTCGAAAGATGACCAGGCAAAGTTCACCAAGGGAATCGCTTCGGAGCTGAGCAAGAAGAATGTCGCCCACGACGTCGCCGCCTACCGCGACGCCCCTCCAGGCTTGCGTTTCTGGTGCGGCCCCACGCTCGAGACGTCCGACGTGCGCACCGTCCTTGGCGAATTGGACAAGGTTTACGCCGCAAAATTGCAGACGATCTAGCGGGTCATGCGTGCGGCGCACGCTTCCCGCAAGACAGGCATACTAAGGAGGCTGAGAAATGAAGAAGATACTCGTCAGCGATTCCGTGGCCGCTGAATGCATAGAAATCCTGAAGAAGGCGCCGGACATCGAAGTCGATGTCCAGACCAAGCTCAAACCGGAGGAACTCAAGGCGATCATCAAGAATTACGACGGCCTCGTCGTGCGCAGCGCGACGAAGGTCACCGCGGAGATCATCGCAGCCGCCGACAGGCTTGCCGTCATCGGGCGCGCCGGCGCCGGCGTCGACACGATCGACGCGAACGCCGCCAGCAAGCGCGGCATCGTGGTGATGAACACGCCGGGCGGCAACAGCGTCACGACTGGCGAACACGCCATCGCGATGATGCTGGCCCTCGCCCGCAAGATCCCCCAGGCGACGGCCTCCGTGAAGGCCGGCAAGTGGGAGAAGAGCAAGTTCATGGGCCATGAGGTCTGCAACAAGACCCTCGGCATCGTCGGAATCGGCCGTGTCGGCAGCATTGTGGCGACCCGCGCCCAGGGCCTGCGGATGAACGTCCTCGCCTACGACCCCTTCATCTCGCCCGAGGCGGCAGAGCAGTTGGGCGTGAAAATCGCGTCCCTCGACGAGATCTACCGCAATGCCGATTTCATCACCATTCACACCCCGATGACGAAGGAAACCAAGGGCATCATCAACGCCGAAGCCTTTGCCAAGATGAAGAAAGGCGTCTTCATCGTCAATTGCGCCCGCGGCGGGCTCGTCGTGGAAAAGGATCTTTACGATGCGCTCGTCTCCGGCAAGGTCGCCGGTGCGGCGCTCGACGTCTTCGAAGAGGAGCCTACCAAGAACATGGCGCTCGTCGGGCTGGACAACGTGATCTGCACGCCGCACCTGGGCGCCGCCACCGACGAGGCGCAGACCAACGTCGCGATCGCCATCGCCGAACAGATGGTCGCCTACTTCACCCGCGGCGAGATTCAGAATGCCGTCAATTTCCCGTCTGTGAGCGCGGAAGTCTTGGGCATCCTTCAGCCTTACCTGACCTTGGGGGAGAAGCTGGGAAAGTTCCAGACCCAGCTTGTCAAGGGCGCCATCCAGGAAGTCACCATCGAGTACAGCGGAGAGATCCTGAAATACAACATCGCGCCCGTTACCCTGTCCGTGCTGAAAGGCATGCTGGAACCGATCCTCAAGGACGACGTCAACTACATCAACGCCCCCTTCATTGCCAAGGAGCGCGGCATCCGGGTCGTCGAATCCAGGAGCACCGAGGTGAAGGACTACACCAGCCTCATCAAGTTGTGCGTCAAGACGCCCCAGGAGCAGAGCTGTACGGCCGGAACCATCTACGGACGGCAGGAACCGAGGATCGTGCGGATCAACGAATTCATCCTCGACGTGGTCCCCGAGGGACACATGCTTGTCCTCTACAACGTCGACAAACCGGGCGTCATCGGCAATATCGGAACGACCCTGGGGGCGAACGGCGTGAATATCGCGCGACTGCACCTGAGCCGGGACAAGGTCGATGGCAAGGCCATGGTCGCGATCAGCACCGACGGCGTCGTCTCCGCAGAGGTGCTGAAAAAGCTGCAGGCTTTGCCGAACATGATCTCGGTGACCGATTTGGAGATGTAGCGCCGCGAAGAAGAACGGCCCCTGTCGCGGGGTTTGGCCAATGGCACGGATCCGACCCGCGGAGATTCTGTTCGGTCCCCGGGTCGGATTTGTGTGCGTAGGCGCAGGTTCCTGTGATGCTTTCGCAGGCGGCCGCGCCTGATCCTTGAAGCCGATAGGAGCAGCATTATGTCCAGCGTCGTTATCGTCGGCACCCAATGGGGTGACGAAGGCAAGGGGAAGGTCGTCGACCTGTACGCGGAGGACGCGGACGTCGTCGTCCGCTACCAGGGGGGCAACAACGCCGGCCATACCGTCGTCGTGAAGGGTGAGCAGACCATCCTCCACCTCATTCCCTCGGGCATCCTGCACGATCACAAGATCTGCGTGATCGGCAACGGCGTGGTCGTCGATCCGGGAGTCCTTCTGCAGGAGATCGACGGACTCAAGGAACGGGGCGTTTTTCCCCCTCACACGAAACTCTACGTGAGCGAATGCGCCCACCTCATCATGCCCTATCACCGCCGGATCGATGTGGCGAGGGAAGCCAGGCAGGACGGCAGAAAGATCGGGACGACGGGACGCGGAATCGGACCGGCTTATGAAGACAAAGCGGCCCGGATCGGCATCCGTTTCGGCGATCTCTTCGATCCGGAGACTTTTCGGGAAAAGCTCTCCCGCAACCTCGAGGAAAAGAACTTCTATCTGACCAAGTTCTTCAAGGAGAAGAAGCCGATCCAGGCGGAGGCGGTTTTCGAGGAATACATGGGCTATGCGGCTCGCCTTCGCGAATTTGCGGCCGACACGTCCCTCATCGTCGCCGGTCAATCGCGCAAGGGAAAGAAGATCCTTTTCGAGGGCGCGCAGGGGAGTCATCTCGACATCGACCACGGCACCTATCCCTACGTCACCTCCTCGAACACCGTTGCCGGAAACGCGGCCTGCGGAAGCGGCATCGGCCCCGGAGAACTGAAGACCGTGATCGGCATCTGCAAGGCCTACACGACCCGCGTCGGCGAGGGCTCCTTCCCGACGGAGCTGAAGGATGAGATCGGCGAGCGCATTCAGCAGGTGGGGCGGGAATTCGGAGCCACGACAGGCAGGAAACGCCGCTGCGGCTGGCTGGACATGGTCCTCATCCGCCAGACCACGCGCATCAACGGCCTCTCCGGCCTGGCCCTCACAAAGCTGGACGTCCTGACGGGGTTGAAGACGCTCAAGATCTGCGTCGGCTACCGCACGCCTTCAGGCGAGGAATATCTGGAGTCCGTCCCTTCCAACCCGCGGGTTCTGGCCTCATGCCAACCGATCTATGAAGAAATGGAAGGCTGGACCGAGAACATCTGCCAGGCGCGCCAGATCGGCGACCTGCCCAAGAACGCCAAGCGGTACGTGCAGCGCATCGAGAACCTTTCGGGCACGAAGATGATGCTGGTCTCGGTGGGCGCGGGACGCGAGGAGACGATCAAGGTTAAGAACCTCTTCATCGGGAAGTAGGAAGAGCCGGGACGCGGCGGTGCCTGCGGGTGCTCCGCCGCCGCGGAAGCGGCGGGAAGCCAGTTCTTTCTTGACAATTTGGAGCCGTGCTGTTACAGACGGCACCTTTGAAAAATACGTGGGCCGTTAGCTCAGGCGGTAGAGCAGCGGACTTTTAATCCGTTGGTCGCGGGTTCGATTCCCGCACGGCCCACCAAGTAAAATCAAGGACTTCCGACAGTTATCCCTGCAAACACCGTTTTTCCAAACCTCGGCAAACCTCGGCTTTTTAGGGGGGGTAAGGGACCCACAAGGGGACCCACGACCGACAAAATCCAAACAGGGAAAATTCGATTCCGGCGTCATTTGCTGAACCTCATTTTCTGCATCTCGTTTTTCATCGTTTCACGGCTCGCATGAGCATAGATCATCGTTGTGGTAATCGTGGCATGCCCGAGTATCTTCTTGTGGCGATTAAGGTAAGCGGTGACAAGTGGGACTTACCGGGCTGAAGTGGTATATGCCAGGATAAACCGATCGGCTGCAGGAACGTCGGACGTATGTCGCGTTGACGGTCAAACTCCGCCGGCGGGCGGCAGGGTAAGGGGGGAGCGCCATCCCGCCGCCCGGTCCTGCAGCGGCGGGATGGCGCTTTGGGGAGCTACCTTGGTTCGCTGACTTCCTGTTCTCGGTTGCGGCCCCGGCCGCGCACTTCAATTCGCCTCCGATGCCGGAAAAGAGGGCAGCTTCTCGACCGCCTTCTGCAATTCGACGATGTTGAAGGGCTTCGAAACGTACAGATCCGCTCCGGCATTCCGAAAGGCCTTCTCGCCCCAGGCACCGCTCATGCCAATGACGCGGATGTTCGGGAATTGAGCCTTCATGAACCTGCAGAGTTTGAAGCCGTCCATTCCGGGCATGTCGGCGTCGGTGATGACGGCGTCATACCCGTTGTTCAGCTGCAGATCGATGGCGTCGAGACCGTCGCCGGCCGTGTCGACCGCATGGCCGCAGAGCCTCATGGCAGCAGAGAGAATAGACAAGACAGCCGGGTCATCATCGACCACCAGCAGTTTCATATCGGGCCTCCTCGTTGTGTCCGTGTCGCCGTCATCCGGCCCGCGCGGGGAGCGATGACAAATTCCCCCCACCGCCGCGGGAGAGATCGGACGGTTCTTTTCTAGCCTTGATTCGATGCTTCGGGTTCCATGAAGATCAGTTCCCAGATGTGTCCATCAGAGTCCTCGAACCCGTGCTGGTACATGAATCCGTAGTCCTTGGGCTCGCTGTAGGTCCTTCCGCCGGCTGCCACCGCCTTGCGAACCGTCTCATCGACTTCCTCCCGGCCTTCGCAGGTCAGGCATACGAGCACTTCCGTGCACTTCCCCGCGTTGCAGATTTCCTTCGGGGTGAAGGTCTTGAATTTCTCTTCCGTCAGCAGCATGACGAATATGTCGTCCGAGACGATCATGCAGGCAGCGGTCTTGTCCGTGAACCGGGGATCGAATTCGAAGCCGAGCTCCGCAAAGAACTTCATGGACCGCTCCAGGTGCTTCACGGGAAGATTCACGAAGATCTTGACAGCCATGTTCCCTCCTTCCGCGTCCGCCGTGCAGTTCGGGATCCGCCGCAAAACTGGAACGATCATAGACTCCACGGCGCCGGGAAAACCATCGGGCAGAGGATGAAAGACGGACGGAAGATGGTTGATTCGCGCTTGACCTATGGCGAATTGGATCCCGAGGCCGGGATCGCCTCCGTCGGAGAGATGCGGTCCTTTGGGGCATGCGGGTATCGCCCAGAAAAGCGGGAGGATCTCGCCCCTTCCCGTGAAAACCTCAACGCCCGGTAACATTTATTGTGAGGCAATTCGCCTTGAGAGATCCGTATTGAATGCTGCCGGGCATTTTATTAAAATGGTCCGGCATCCAGCCGCCTGAAGGAGGTCGCCATGAAGACCGCTGCCGCAATTCTTGCATTGCTTCTGTTTTCCGCCGGAGCTCCAGTAGCTTCTGCCGCAGGCTTCGAGGGCGTGGAACTGCCCGCCCCGTTCCTGGAAAGAGACAAACCGCTCATGCAGACGCTGAAGGAGCGCAGGAGCAGCAGGACCTTTTCCGAGAAGCAGCTCAGCCTGCAGGATCTGTCCAACCTTCTGTGGTGCGCCAACGGCGTGAACAGGCCGGACACGGGGAATCGCACGAGCCCTTCGGCCAGGAACAGGCAGGACGTGGACATCTACGCGGTGCTGAAAGAAGGCGTCTACCTGTACGCGCCGAAGACGCACGAGCTTCTTCCCGTGGTCCGGGGCGACTACCGCAGCGAGGCCGGTGCGCAGCCTTTCGTGGGGACTGCGCCCCTGAACCTGATCTATGTCTCCGACACCTCCAGATTGGATTTCGTGAAAGACCCGAAAGACCGGGCCGTCACGGCGGCGCTCGATGCCGGGCACTGCTCCCAGAACGTATATCTGTACGGCGCCGCGGCCGGCCTGTCCGTCGTGGCGCGGACGTCCGTCGACGGGGTCAGGATGGCCGCCATACTCCGGCTTCGGCCCGGGCAATTGGTTCTCATGGGTCAGACCGTCGGTTACCCCGGATAGGGGAAACGGGATCGGCTGGGAAGGAGACACGGCTATGCCGGAATTTTCGCGGGCCACCATCGTCGCTGCGCTGTTAACCGTCCTCGCGCTCGCCGGATGTGCGGACTTCAGGATGCGCGGATCCTTTCAGGCGGACCGGGAGATTTCCCGCTCCTTCGAGCGCTTCGAGTTCCGGCCGGAGTTGAACTACTACTCCAGCGGCTCGGACGCCCATCCCAATGCGATGCTGGGGCTGAACAAGGAATATACCCTGGAGTCCGATCTCTGGAAGCAGATCGAAAAGGCGGAGGCGCTCAAGGAGATGGTTCGGGGAATGCAGAAGAAGGCGGCGGAGTTGCACCTCACGCTGCATGGATTCCGCGTTCTCGACAACGAAGGCAGGGCGATCGGGATCTGGTACGCCATACCCGAGGCCAGAGCCGCTTTGGTCATGAAAGGGGAAAAGCGCGTTCTCGTCTACACGCCGGACACCGGGACCTATATGCGTTACGAGCAGGAACCGTCGTCGGACAGCCAGTAGGGCGGACCTGCATCACCATTTCAATGCACTTCCGCTGTCGCGTCATCCGGACTTGAAGGCTTCGATCAGTGCGTCCATGTGCTCGCCGGGCTTGAGGAGCCGCACCCTTGAAAATCCGGCTTCTTCTAGCCACCCCTTGATCTCGTCGAAGGTGTAGGTGGAGCCTCCCGGCGTATTCACAAGCATGTTGACGGCGAAGATCGCGCCGTCTCTGGGCGTGGTGCGGCCGGGTTCCATGACGTGGTCGCGGATGACGATCCGGCCTCCCGGGACCATGGCGCGCCGCACCTTCCGGAACAGCTCGACGTTCTGGCCGGGGCTGTTCTGGTGGATGATGGCGGAAAGAAGCGCCAGGTCATGACCGCCCGGGAGTTCATCTTCGTCGAAATTACCGGCCTCAAGGCGGACACGGTCGAGCATCCCCGCCTTTGCGAGGCGATCGCGGGCGATTTCGACGACCGCGGGTCTGTCGAAAAGCGTCGCCTTCATCTCGGGAGCGGCCCGGAGGAAGGCGACGGTGTAGGTTCCGGAAGCACCGCCCACGTCGATCAGGTTCCGTGCCGGACCAGGCTGCACCGCCGCCGCGATCTTCTCCGCAAGGGACATCCCGACGACGTGCATGGCTCCGATGAAGGCACGGAGTTCATCTGCGGTGCGGGCGGAAGATGCCGCGGCTTCGGCTGAACCCGTTCCCGCCACGATCCCGGTGAGGCCGGACCAGCGCTCCCACAAGTGGGCCGCATGGAGGATCATGGGAAGGACGGACCGGGAGCTCTTGTCGGTCAGGAACGGGGCCGCATCGGGGGCGCATCGGTACGCGCCGTCCTTCTTGGCCAGCAGGCCCATGGCCGTCAGCGCGTCGAGGAGAACGGCCAGAGCCCGCCGGTCTGCATTGACCCGTGCCGCAAGATCTTCGGCGGTGGAAGGCCGTTCTTCCAGAAGGGAAAAGAGGTTCATCTCAGCCGCGGACAGGAGGATCCGGCTTTCCATGAACTGCCGGGCGAGCTTCAGGATGGATTCGGGGGATTGGACGGGGTCCATGGGCATTCTCCGACGGGTTCAGTCTCCTGCTTTCGGGTACGGCGAGCCGCTTCCGGCGGACCTCGATGAACCGGACAGTCCGACCTCCGACGATCAGTCGGTTTCATAGCAGGCCAGGATCTCGCCAAAATACAGGGTATGGTAATCCTTTTCGGGATACAAGGTCGCATCGTATTCCTTGTCGAGGTTCGCCGGATCCATGGCGGACTTGCAGACAATCCGGCACTCGTAATGGCGCCCCGCAATCTTCAGGACAGGCGAAGCGACGTGCCGGCCTGCAGCCGTTTTCAGGCCGCACATCTTGAACTTGTCCACGGTCCGGCCCGACGGCGCCTTCCCTCCCCCTCTGGTTCATCGCACGATTTTCATTATAAGGGACCCCGTGCCGGGACATCAAGCCATATCCTTCAATTTCCGCCAAAGCGTGGTTCTGCTGATGCCCAGCTCTCTTGCGGCCTTCGTCTTGCAGAATTTCGTTCGCTCCAATATCTTCTGGATAATGAGCGACTCCTGGTCCTGCCTGGCCGTCCTCATCTGCTGCCGCAATGACGCGGCTTCGGGGAAAGCCTGCACAGAATTGACAGCCGCAGGATATTGAATCAATTCCTCGTAAATCTCGTCCAGGATGTCGCTGTGCGGGCTCAGGCTACTGCACAGGATCAGACGTTCCACAAAATTCTGAAGCTGCCGGACATTCCCGGGCCAAGAATACATCGTCAGTTTCTGGATATAGGAAGCGGGCAAAACGATGGGGCTGATTCTGTATTTGTTCGAGAATACATTCGTGTAGTGGTCGAGAAGGACGGGAATGTCGTCTCTTCTTTCCGCCAGCGGCGGCATATCCAGGCGCAGCACGTTCAGCCGGAAGAAGAGGTCCTCCCTGAAACGCCCTTCCTGAACCGATATGCCCAGATCCCGGTTGGCCGCGGCAATGATCCGGATATCGACGGGGATCTTCTGATCCGCCCCCACCCTCATCACCTCTCTTTCCTGAATCACCCGCAGCAGGCGCGTTTGCACATTCGTCGGCGTGCTGTCGATTTCATCCAGGAAGAAAGTTCCCTTGTGGGCAAGTTCGATAAGACCGGGTTTCCCTCCTTTCCGCGAACCGGTGAAAGCGCCTTCTTCATATCCGAACAGCTCGCTTTCCAGCAGCTGTTCCGGAAACGCACCGCAGTTTACGGAGACAAAAGGGGCCTTTGCCCTCCTGCTGAGATTGTGGATGGATTGCGCCAAGACCTCCTTCCCGGTGCCCGTAGCGCCTGTGATCAGTACTGTCGAGTCGATTTGCGAGAATTTCCTCGCCCTGCGCACAATCTCCTGAATGGCGACGCTCTTATGGACGAGATCCTTGATGTGATACTTCGCAACCAGCCCCCTTGCGAGGTTCCGCCGAACCTCATTTTCCACCTTGATGACGTTCGAGATGGTCTTGATCGTCAATACCTTCCCCATGCGCTCGTTGTACATCTGCATCGGCGCAAGATTGAACACGAACAGATCGCCGTGGATCTTTTCGATCAGATTCTGGGTCGGCTCCTTCGCATTCAGAACCGTCTGCAGAAGCGCTTCCCCCAGATAGTTGGAGATCGGAGAACCGACGATTTCCGGTGAATCGATTTTCAGGATATCCTTCGCCGCCTGATTGATGGCATTGATCCTCCCCTGATCGTCCAACGCAATGATCCCTTCCGTTGCCGCATCGATGATGCACTGATACCGGTACCCTTTCTTCTGTTCCTCCCGGTTGGTCCAGGCGACCGATTTCGCATCTTCGAAGACCGCGGCGACGATTTCCTCGTTGGTTTCGAATTCCACGTATTTCAGACCGTGCTTCTGGCAGATCCGCATGGTCAAGCCGCCCCCGACCGCCACATCGTATCCCTGGTTCTTGGCGGCGAGCATGGCGCTTTCCATGGATGCGATGTCCGTGTATATGGCCTGGTGGATCTTGATGCCGAGGAGTTCCTCCACCACGTCGATCCCCCCTATTTCATTCATGAAGGTCGCCAGAATGATCTTCTTTCCTTTCTTGGAAGCCACGACGAAGCTCTTGAAAATATCGATGGACGCCTGGGGTATGGACAACACGGGTATGTGAAGGTTGTCGCGAAGCATCTTCACCGTCCCGAGGCGGCTGATGATGACATCCACCCCCTCCGCCTCCATTTTTTTCCCGGCATCGATGGCCTCTTCCAGTCCCTTGAATGCGCAGTGCAGATTCAATCCCTGTTCCTGCGCAATCTTCTTCATCTGTTCGAGCAGCGACAAGGTTGAAACGATGACGCCGATCTTCAGTTCTGCACCCTGCATGACCGCCTCCTGATCACAGGTACGAAAAGTGAAACGTTCCGTCTCAATATTTGTACGATTTGTCAAGCACTTCGTTCCGCCCGCAGCCCGCCGCGAAAAATCGGATCTTATCGGCATCGGCCCCGCGCCGCGAATCGGAATTTCCGTTCCCTACTTGGCTGGATTTTGAATCGCCGAAAAACAGCGGGACGACGCCTGTCCCGTCAAAGCGGTTGCGGCGCGTCAGGTTGGAAAAGGCAAGAAGAAGGTGGCGCGGTCCAGAGCGAGCGGATTGCAGTTGCCCGGGCATCGCTGCCACCCATTGCCCCGATGCGCAGTCATCGACCCGGACGCACCATGAAGGGTTTTGTTGGCTTTTGTGAAACAGGGAGATCTACCTGACCGGCAAGGGACGCCAGCTCCTACAGGTACCCGGCGGAAAAGTATGCCGGGTCAGCCGATATTTCGGATCATGGTGCGAAGCGGCGGCCGTTGAAACGTGAAATGTCCTCAGCAGTTCTCCAGGCTTTTCAGAAGCTCTTGGAACTCCCGCACGGAATCGGGGTTCCCCTGTATCGCCGCAGGATCCTTTTCCAGGTATTCGATTGCCTTGGTCTCGCAGAACTCGGCACACTTCGGGTCGCCGCCGCAGAGATCGCAGGCAATGATTTTCTGGTCCGTCTCGTCGAGATGGATCCCCCCGAACGGACATGCCGCGACGCATTCTTCGCACAGGACGCATGCCTCACCGTCGATTTCGATGGCCCTCGTCTCCGCGTTTCGATGGATAGCGGAAACCGGGCAGGCGGCGATGCAGGCCGCATCTTCACATTGCCGGCAAACCGTCTGAAGAAAGAAGCCCTGCTCCTCTCTTTTCAGGATTCGGATCCTTGACCTCGCGGGATCGGAGCTTTCCGTATGAGCCATGGAACACATCAATTCGCACAATCCACAACCGGTGCAACAATCCGGATGAGGGACCAGGATCTTACTCATTTCCAGTGCACCTCCGCGACCTAAAAACCAATGCCCGAAAATATCCGTTTCTGCAGGCACCCTGCCGATGGGGCAGGGCGAACGTCTTTCCGGCCTGTCCGATGCAGGCCGATCTATTCCTCGACAACCTGGCCGTGCCGGGCCAACTCATCGGCGACGTCATCCAGATCCAGCGCCTTCAGTTTGCTCCGCTTCGGTCTCCCCGTTTTCCGGTCCCATCCCCGGATGACGTAATACGAATCCAGCATTTCGTTGAACTTGTCGATGTGAATCCGCTCGCCGTCGAGGGGCCCGCCTTTCAGCGTTTCGTTCTGAAGTCTTTCGCAGGGCGTATCGCTTTCGCGCCCGAACCCCCGCCGGAGATTGAAGGCCCTCTCCACGTTCCAGATTCTCTCCCCGATCGTTGCCAGTTCTTCGGGGCTGAAGATTTCGCCCGTGGCAAAACGAAGCATGTCGCTGAATTCCTTATGCTCCACCGGGAAGCGGGACCAATAGGTGCCGAACCGGCAGAGCTCCATGGCATCGATAAGGGCCGCAAAGTCCTGGTACCACTTCACCATGCGGGGCTTGCCGATCGTATCGTAGACCCGGGGGTTTCCTACATCCGGAGAACCGAAGCGCTCCGCCATGATCTTCGGATCCACGCCCCTGAAGCCCCCGATTTCCGCCGGCGGTTGACCCCGGAGATGATCGCCGCCCCTCGTCGACGTATGAAAGGCCAGCGCGATCGCCTTGTGGCCTCTGACCTCTTCCGTGGAAGGATCGAGCCCCTTCATATGGTACACGTGCTTCTCAGCGCCCCGGCCGATCTTCTGCGCCATCAGGAAGGCCCCCTCCGCAAGGAGGTTCCCGAAACCTTCCCGGTGCGCGATCTTGTGAACGAGATCCACCAGGAGGTCCGGGTCGCCCCAGCGCAATTCCATACCGTCCGTATCGGCCTTCGTGAGAATCCCCTTTTCGAACAGATCGATGGCCAGGCTGATGCTCCCTCCGGTCGAGATCGTATCCATCCCGTACTGGTTGGCGAGATTGTTCATGACCAGGATGTTGGCAAGGTCGAGGCTGCCCAGTCTCGGCCCGAAGGCTACGATGGTTTCCCATTCGACCTTCTGTCCCTCCGTTCCCTTGTGCCTGCCCTCGGGAATCCGATAGGTATGGTCGCAGTGCAGGAAGCAGCCATGGCACGCCTTCTTCCCCGTCAGGAACTTGTCGACAAATGTCTGCCCGCCGATTTTCTCGACGGTTCCCTCCATCTGCGTCTGACGGAAGTTGAAGAAAGGCATCAGGCCCAATGGATAGAGACCCTCCGTCAAGATGGATGTTCCATATTGCGGATAGAAACCGAACTTATAGTCGGAGGTGACGGCCTGATAGATCTTTCGGAAGTTGTCCACAATACCTTGCGGGTCTGCAAGCCTGACCTTCTTGGAACCTTTTACGGCGATGGCCTTCAGATTCTTCGAACCCATGACGGCGCCGCCGCCGCATCTTGCCGCGGCCCTCGACATAGAGGACATGATTGCAGCGAAGCGCACGAGCTTTTCGCCCGCCTGCCCGATGGCCAGCACCTGCACCTTCGGATTGTTCATCCGCTTTCGAATCACTGCGGTTGCTTCCCATACATTCAGACCCCAGAGGCCGGCCGCGTCGCGGATATTGACTTCATCGTCTACTATTTCAAGGTAAACCGGCCGCTCCGCCTTGCCGCGCACGATGATGACATCATACCCGGCGTATTTCAGCTCAGCGCCCCAATGGCCGCCCGAGTTTGCATCTCCGAACAGTCCCGTCAACGGAGAAAGAAACGTCGCATTGAATCGCCCGGTGGCTCCGGGAGTTGCCGTCAGGGGGCCGGTCCCGAAAATGAGCAGATTTTCCGCTCCAAGAGGATCCGTGTCGGCGCGGAGGGAATCGAACAATATCTTCCCGTTGATGCCGCGCCCCCCGAGAAATTTTCTCAGAGCCCCCCGATCGAGGGGGGAAG
>ERZ795030.571-NODE-571-length-55536-cov-11.188479_pt1 | contig 55536 bp, 67 predicted proteins | sample MGYA00375122_ERZ795030 | MGnify/ENA primary metagenome ERZ795030 (study PRJEB30165, sample SAMN05720146) | activated sludge metagenome | isolation source: anaerobic digester from wastewater treatment plant | place: Japan | collected 2015-04-20 ... | reverse complement strand
GATTTTTCTGATCATAAAAATAGGCAAATCCAACGTCTACCATTTTATGCTGTCGAGCAAGATGTTGAAAAGGATGTGGTTTTACCGCTTCGCCGTTAGGATGATTGAAAGGTAATAGCCAGGAAGTTGTCGCTGAAAAGTCGGTCATCAGTTCCTTAGCACGGCTTAAATGACCGGACTCGTTATCATACAATTGCCTGTACTGTTGAAAACGAGACGGAACAGAATGCCAATCGTAAAAGAAACGTTCCGCAAACTTTTGTCGAAAGTATTCCGTTAACACAGTTTCAGTGATTTTCCCGTTTTTCGACAGTTTGTTTTTCACACTGTCATTCAGGTATTGAGCCAAATTTTCAGGAGAAATAACCACATCTGACGGAATTCGTTGTTGTGCAAAAAGGAATGATCCGCAAAAAAAGCAAATGGCGGAAGTTAAAATTTTCAACTTATCAAAATTCATTTGTTTGAGTTTTACTTTTTAAATTAACGTTAAATCATTTATGCTTCTTCCCAAAGTTGTTGAATCGTTTTCAAATCTTTTGTCATAGCATCAAATACTACTTGAGGGTAAACCGATATTTTTCTATTTCCTTTTTCTGCTCCTCCCAAATCGTATTCGCAATGCAATGAGATGGGAACGTTGATACGATATTTTTTCAAAAGCTTGAAATAATTTTTAAAATCAACCATTCCTTCACCAATCGGAGTATTGACAACTTTCCACTTGCCATTTACCTGTCCCCATTTATAATCTTTCAGTACAATGGTTTTTATTTGTGATCGAATCAATTCAAAACCATTGATCCACGAATTGGCACCTTCCACCATTGCATGACGAATGTCGTACTGTACGCCGAAATAATCCTTATCCACTTTTTCGAGCATTTTGTAAACTTCCCAAAGAGAAGCGCCTACAAGCGTTCCGGCATGGTTTTGATAACAACCCACGATTCCCAGTTTTCGATTCAATTCACTCATTTCTTTCAAATTGGAAGCATACATTTCCAAAGCTTCGGGTTGCGATTTATCGGCAGGATATTTGAACCAGTTCGTTCGATAGAATGGAATGTTACATTTTGCTGCACTTTCTATCACATTTCTGTCCTGTTCGTTATGAACATTCTCTATTGTTGTTGATAACATTACACAAGTTGAGCCTCCCTTTTTAATCTCGTCCACAGCTTTTGGCAAATCCGTTTCAACAGCAGCCGGTTCGACATGTCCATCCTTACGAACGGTCAAATCGATGCCAGCAAATCCCATTTCGGTTACTTTTTCACCCAACGACCTCCAATCGAGAAATTGAAGATGTTTGGAAAAAATGCAAACCGGAAGTTTTTCCTGACTACTGCTCATTGCCCACAATTTTTCGTTTAAACCTAACAGCGGCAGGGTCCCGACTGTCAACAAACTTCTTTTTAAGAATTCTCTTCTTGTAATACTTTCCATAATAAGCGGTAAGTTGATGAAAATTCAAATGTTGATTTTCTTCCAAAAGTTTTTAAAAAAAAATTGTGTTTTCTACTGACTTTCAGACATCAAAAAAATTATATTATTGCCTCTGAATTTCTAAGGCTGAATAAGCATTTTTTTCGATATCACTCCGTAAGAGGTTTTCATGCTTAAAAGATAAATACCTGGCAACATATTTCCAAAGTCTAAATATGCTTGGTGCTCTCCAACCGGTAAATTTTTATAGGAGGAAAACTCTTTTGCCCGTTGGCCATTAAGTAACATGCAACTAAATGCTACGTCCGAAGGCTGGTTTAAGGTAAAATTGACTTTTAATTTTTTGTTCTTTGAATCGTTAAAAAAAGAAAAATTGGAATTTTCCAAAATGGTTTTATTTAAAGCTGTTGAATTTACTTCTTCAATCGAAAAATCGGCAAAGCGTACGGATTCATCCCTTAAATCCTGGCTGGACAAAAGACTTCGATAAATTCCCCATTTGGGACGAATAAAATTATTATCAGGTCGGATAGTTAGTAAATGTTGATTTTCGTAATCCAATAAAACAATACCATCATTAATCCTTTTGATGGTGATGGCATAATTCCCATTTTCAGGATCGATTTTTATTCGTTCTGTAACTTCCACCCAAGAATTTTCTAACCATGAGAGGTAAATAGTTTTTAATTTGATTGCACTTTGATTGGAACTTTCGTAATAATTTAGTTCCAATCTGTTTGGATTCCCCTTTCGGGCAGTTAAAGCAAAGATTGGCGTATCTTCATCTCCTCCCACAGGCTTTATCTGATGAAGATGAGTGAAATTGGAGGAAGGTTGAAATCCAGTAGGAATTTTAAAAAACCACTTGTAAACCACTGTTTCTCCACTTGTTCCTTTTAAATTTTCCGGTGATGGTTCATACGTTTTAATTTCTACCCTTTGCCGGTCAAAATTTATACAACGGTCATTATCAGGGGTTACATGAATATAAAATTCAAAGACATATTTTTGTAAATCTTCATCCCAAACTTCCGCAATATGACGACCAAATTCCGGATGAGCACAATCGGGCGTTTCTACTACATTACCGCCATTTGGAGCAAAAATGCTGTTAATCAATTCATAGGTATTCCCCGGTCCGTTAGCTTCCAATAAAGTTTGAGACTTTAGAGTGAAGGAAGTAAATATAATTATCGTTGGAATGATGAGATATTTGTTTTTCATTTTGTTCTTTTGATTTTTAAGATTAATTCAAAATTTAACATTAATATTTTGTTAATCAATTTGATAACAAAAAATTTTCGATAACTTCCTAAGTTATTTCTTGTATTCAAGGTATCGCTGCAAAGCTTCTAAAAAATAATAGTCAGCATACGAGAGAGGAACATCAATTTCACTTTTTGCAGGATAGTTTCCTGTAGAATGTTTAAGAATAAAAAAACCATTTTTCCCCTTTTTAGATAGATATTTATCTGATGACAAATTTTTAAGAATGATAGTAGCTGTTTTAAAATATTCGGGTTTGTCTTTTACAAAAGTACTAAGTTCAATCAAAGCAGATGCCATAATGGCAGCAGCGGAAGCATCGCGTGGTTCAAAGGGGATATTGGGTGCATCGAAATCCCAATACGGTATTTTGTCTTTGGGTAATCGAGGATGATTTAATAAAAAAGAAGCAATTTTTTCTGCTTGATGTAAATACTCAACTTTCCCTGTTTCACGAAACATCATGGTAAAACCATATAGCGCCCAAGATTGTCCTCTTGCCCATGATGAACTGTCATTAAATCCTTGATGAGTTTGTTTTTTAATCACTTTCCCTGTTAAGGTGTCATAATCCACTACATGAAAACAGCTAAAATCTGAACGAAAATGATTTTTCATCGTTTTATCCGCATGAGAAATTGCTGCATTTATCATTGGCTGGTTATCTGTCATTTTCCCAACATTCATCAGAAACTCCAAATTCATCATATTATCTATAATTACTGGATATTGCCAGTTGCCAAAATCCCATGATTTGATGCAACCAACTTTAGGATGATAACGTTTCATTAATGAATTTGCTCCGTTGATAAGAACCGTTTTATAATCCGTGTTTTTTGTAATTCTATAGGCATTTCCATAGCTGCAATTTAAAATGAATCCCAAGTCGTGGGTATCAGTACGATACTGTGCTTTGTTAAGTAAAGTGGTAAAATGCTCAGCAGTTTTTTCAAATTTTTTGTTACCAGTAAGTTCGTAAATATACCATAAACTTCCAGGGAAAAAACCACTTGTCCAGTCTTTGTAGGACACTAAAACTATTTTCCCGTTTTCGAATGTTCTGGGTGTTTTATTGGAATCCCTGAATTGTACAATAGCAGCCGACAATTGTTCTTCGGATCTTTGAATTGCGGTTTGCACCCATTTCTCTTTCAGCGGATTTTTCGCTGAAAGAGAAATGGGATACAAAAAAATGAATATTAAGAAAAAAATCGAAACTCGTTTAGCTTTTATCATAATGAATATTTCTCCTGAAATAACAAAAATTTATCTCAAACCAATATTTCCTCCGTCAGTAGCTTTCCCTATTAAAGGAGATTTCTTTGAAAGGAGAAAACTTTTTTTCTCAAATCGGGGATTGTCGAAATAAAGATTTTGTGAGACAGCTCCGTTTTCTACTTTTGGTGCCGGACAATTATAAAAACAGCAGTTCTGAATTATGTTTTTATTACCTGAAAGTTTGACACTTGTCTTTGCCATTGAGTTGGAAAAAATAGAATTGGCAATGGAAACATTCACAATACCGTTTAGCTTTAGCATGGACTGTTTTTCGTCTTGGCCGATATTGTTAAAAACACAATGATTTACAAAAAGAAAACCTCCCAAAGTAGATTCGTCATTCCCTCCCCTGTAATAGTCCAAAGCGTGTTGGGTAAAATTGTCGAAAACCGAATTTTCAAATTTTACTATTTCTGCATTGTATGTCCCTTTATCATCTTTTTCTTCGCTCAGACTAAAACCACGAAAACAGTCTTTCATCACTGTATTGGTTACCACTATTGAGTCAGCATATGAACCTTTGTAAGCGCGATAAATGCTACCAGTTTTTACGTTAAAACCAGAAATTTCGCATTGATTCACTATTAAAGAAAAATGCGCAGCACCTTCACGAGAAGAAATAAAGGCGTATTTGGTTGGGAAATTCGATTCACTGTTACCATCAATCTTCACACCTTCAAGTTGTAGCTTTACATTATTTGAGATTTCGAACATGTAAGCATTTTCCTTGTCGGCTTTCATAATTATGATTGGTTTTACCTTATTGTCAGCTGAGCGAATAACCAAATTTTGGTTAATAGCCATTTTTTTTGTAACTACATGTTCTCCTGGCATCAGTAACAAGGTATCGTTATCGCCGGCATTTTTTACAGCTTTGGAAAGTAAATCAAGTCCTGCTTCTACAACTGTGGCTTTCCCAAAACGTTTTTCTGTTTTTGTAGTTTCGGTTATCTTATTTCTATACCATTCAGGACCACAATTATGTTTTGTTGCCATTGCTATAGTCGGATTTACGATATTGTTCTGAAAAGCGCCGATAACAGGAGTTGTTCTAACTTGTCCCAAAATGTCTTCTTTAATAAAAGCAAGTCTTTTAGCTGTTGTATTGGTATATACAATCTCTAAATCGTTCATTTTTGATTGAAAAATTTCACCTTTTACCGTTCCTTTCATTTCCAGGTTCCCCTTGCTATTCACCAAAATATTGTTGTCCAACATGATACCGTCCATCTGGTCGTAATATTTAATCAGTTCATCGGTATTTGGGCAATAAACCAAATTATTCAATAACAAGGTATTTTCAGGTTTTGCAATGCGGTTTCGAAATCCAAATCCTACTCCAAATGACCAAGGAGATGTACAATCATAATACGTATTATTGGCAACTATTACATTTTTTACAGGAGCATAACCATTGGCTGGTGAATTAGGAATGCCATTCATAATAGCCAAACTCGAACGGAAATCATCTCCAGCCAAACGATAAAAATAATTATTGAAAATTTTATGTCCTTCATTGATAACCCTTATTCCTCCGGTAAAAGCTTTACCATTACCAATAAACCAATTACCTGCTACTGTAGCATTGTTTCCGTGACGAAGCACTAAACTACCTTCGCATTCGTAAAAAGTATTATTAAGGAATGAATTATCTGTAGATTTGTTGGATATAATTTCCGTTTCTCCACTGCAATGTTCAAAATAATTCCCTTTTACTATTGTCTCTGAACTGTTGGTGCAAACTTCACTGGTACCAATACGAATGGTTTCTCCACCATTGGAACCGAGACGAGGTCGAAAACCGAAGTAATTTCTATAAATCAAATGTTGATTGTTGATGGAGTTTTCGTCATCGGGACAAACGATTAAAGTGGTTCCCAGATTTGTTTTGCCGGCAAAATAACAATTTCTTATCGTGTTTTTTTGTCCATAAAGGGCAATCCAATGGTCGGTTGAATCTTTCACTTTTTGGTTGAATTGGTCAACGACACATTCGGCTAAAACTGAATTAAAGGCATATTCTTTGGAGCCAGTTCTAAACTCAATTACCGTCTTTCTTGGAGTGTGTCCATTTCGAAATACAAGACCGGAAACATACAACCAGTTTCCCGACATTCTTAAGCACGATTCTCCTTCCAAACTGACTTTCCCCGAATTTTCAGCCAGAAGATAAATGTATTTGTTTTTCTCCCCATTTCCCTTGAATACCAATTGAGCATCTTTCCAAACTCCATTGCTCAAAATGATGCTGTCGCCGGGTAGTAGCAATTTGGATTTTTCATTAAATTGATCCAAGTTCATTACTTTATAACTTGTTCCCAATATCACCGAAAATGGGAGAAACATGAATAATAAAATGCCGAATGTTTTTTTCATTAAATTTAAATAGTTATGATGGAAAATTAATGAATAATGGCTGCCAAAAAGGCATTTTTAGCTTCTTCCAATTTTTGAACCGCCTCTTGTACTTGTCGCTCAATTGTATAAGACGAATCTCTAACTTTTTTGGCTGCTGTAATGGCATTGGTAAAAGCTGTTCTTGCTTCTGCTGGTGCTTGTCCGGGATCAGTACCTTCAGGTGTAGCAGCTAATAACTCTTGAGCTGCAATTATTGCATCATTCAGAGGACGTCTGTCAGAGATCCATAAACTGCTGTTAAATAATTTACCTGGCGATGCTAAAGTTCCATTTGCCTTAACAATATCAGCTATAGTTAAATCTGATTTTGCTAAAACTGCTTCTGCAGCAATCAAGACATTCAAATAATCTGCACAATATGTTTTGAAATTTGTTGAATCGCTCGAGTATTTAAAATCTCCTTTATTGTAACCCATTTTACAATTTTGAACTTTAGTTTTTTCTGCCGACACAAATTGACTGAAATCCTGTTTGTATTGTTCCAATGTTTTTGGAACTACTGTGTTTTCTTCGTCGGTTGAACACGATGCTCCAATTAATCCGATGAATAAAAAGAATAAGGAAAATTTCTTTATATTTTTCATGACGATAAAATTTTTGTTTGAAAATTTTTAATAGGTTGGATTTTGAGGAATTACCATTTCATTATTGGTGTCGATTTCAGCTTGTGGAATCGGGAGCAACAACCTTTCCTTGATATAAAATCTTTCTTCAGGCGGTTGCATGGGATTGTATTTTGAATAAAGCACTGCCCAATCTGTTTCAAAGGTATGTCTCCTTAAAATCTCCATCGGTTTGTCCGGATTGTCATACGATTTAGCCATGCGAAGCAAATCAAACCAGCGCTGATTCTCAAATGCAAGCTCCAAGCGTCTTTCGGCATATACAGCATCTAAAGCTTCTTCTTTTGAACCAAAAGGACCAATTCCATCTAGTCCGGCTCTTGCTCTGACATCATTAAGCGGATTGTGCGCATTTGCAAAATTCCCGTCCTGAGCCAAAATTTCGGCATAAAGCAATTTTATGTCGGCAAAACGTAAAATAATCCAGTCATTTTCACTTTGAAGCGGTTGGGTCATAGATGCATCCATATATTTGGAAATATAAGGCACTGAAACAGTTGACGATTTATTCCATACTTTGAAACAAGCATCCTTACGAGTATCATTTGGATTTGCATTGAACAAGTTCATCAACTCATAAGTGGGATTATTATAACCAAGCGGTGTTCCGATTTTTAAGAATAAGTTTGCAGAACCCAAAGGTGCAAAAGTGCCCCAGAATGGTGAACCAATGCCGGAACTACCGCCTTTGTATCGTACGGCAAAAATTATTTCCTTGTTCATTTCGTTGCTAATACTGAAAATATTTGCATAAGCACCTGTACCAGTTAACAAACCATGTGGCGATAGTGTTAGAATGTCTTCCAATTCTTTTTTAGCCAATGATAAATTATCCTTTCCGCCCAACATCATGTAAGCCTTGGCCAACATTCCTTTGGCTGCCCACTTGGTGGCTCTTCCCAAGTCTGTTGCTGAGTAGGTGGAAGGTAATTCTTCAACTGCCTTTTTCAAATCGGGAATAATTATTTCATTATAGATTTCAGAAACCGGCGAACGAGGAATTTTTTTTGCTTCATTTGGCCCGATAACTTTGGTTATTTTAAACATATCGCCAAACAAATTGACCAGCGTGTAATAATGATAAGCTCTCAAAAACAAAAGTTCACCTTCATATTGTGCTCTGAGTGATTCATTTGCAACATAACTATTGTCTCTTACAGAAGGTAGCACTGCGTTAATATTGGAAATATTCTGGAAAATTTTATACCAGTAATCGCGCAAAGCAGGTAAACTTGGAGAAAGCCTAAAAGAAGCTATATCGGTTTGATCAATTCTGATTGTTGCACTCGAGCCTGTTTCACTTTGACATGAATTGTCGCTCCTGAGTTCGGTATACATCCATTCATCTTTCTGTATATTTGCGAGGCCAGCATAGCAGCCGATTACTCCCTGATTGATTCGTATAGGGGTTGTATAGAAATCAACCTGTGTAAGTACTGACTCAGGCTTGTCCGTAAGGAAGTCTTCACAACTTGTCAAAAAGAATCCACACAGCGAAATTGCTGTAATAAATATTTTATTTTTCATATTTGTATTTTTATTTAGTATGGTCATAATAAAAAGCTCCTTAATTAAAAATTAATATCCAATCCTGCCGTAAAAGTTCTGTTCAAAGGGAAAGCACCACGTTGATAACCGTCTACCAATGGGCTAGTGTAATTGCTAGCTGTTCTCCTTGCTTCAGGATTAATACCTCTATAACTCGGTGCCATGATATAAACCAAATTCTCGGCAGAAAAATATACTCTTAAATTTCTTAATTTCAATGATTTCAATAAGTTTTGAGGTAAAGTATATCCTAAAGTGAAATCACGAATTGCGCCATAAGAACCATCTTCTATGCAGTAGTCAGTCAACATCAAATCGCTACCAGAAGTAGTATTGGAATAAACGGTTTTTCCATCTCCTGGAAACATGGGACTCACATATCGATTGTTGGTGTAAGCCTTGTTGTAGCGCAGTTGTTCATTATAATTTACATTGCCATTGATAATGTCAATACCTTGAACGCCTTGAATCAAAAAACTTAAATCAAAGTTTTTATAAGTAAACGTATTGGTTATTCCCCATGTAAAATCAGGGAATGGATCTCCTAAAACAGTACGGTCTTCGGTATCAATTTTATTGTCGCCATTGATATTCACTACTTTAATTCCTCCTACAATAGGTGCAAATTTGGTGTAAGTAAACGGATTGCCGTTTTTATCTTTTAAGGCCTTTGCTGCTGCTACTTCTTCAAAAGTTGTATATACGCCATCGGTTTTATAACCGTAATACTGAATGGCCGGCTCTCCCACTATGGCACGATATACTTCACTCCTTTCTCCGAAATTATCTTCATATTCCTTGTCTCCGTAATTTAAGAGCTTATTTTTGTTGGTGGAAAAATTCGCTGAAGTTTTCCATGTAAATTTTTTATTGGCGATATTGGTCGTATTGAGCTCTATTTCTATTCCTTTGTTGTTTACCTTCCCAATATTGTTCCAATAAGATTGATGCCCGGTAATATACATGGCAGGTTGTTGTAGTAATAATTGAATCGTATTGGAATTATAATATTCTATCGAAAAGTTCAGTCTGCTGTTCAAAAAGCCAAAATCTATTCCGTAATTGGCTTCGGATGTTTGTTCCCAAGTAATATCGGGATTCCCTAACGAAGAACTGTTAGAAACCATTCCTTGTACCAACGTTCCATTTCCTGAACCCAGCACATAGTTGCTGGTGTTGATACTGTTCATGTAAGCATATTGAGGAATGTTGTTATTTCCTGTTAACCCATAACTGACGCGTAATTTTAAATTGGATAGCCATTCAAAATTCTTCATGAATTTCTCTTCAGAAGCACGCCACCCTGCTGAAAATGCGGGGAATGTACCCCATTTATTACCTTTGTAAAACTTTGAGCTCCCATCTGCTCTAAAACTGGCTGACATCATGTATTTGCCAAGATAAGCATAATTAAGACGGCCTAAGAGAGAAACCAGCGATTCGGTATAATAAAAAGAAGTTGTTCCATCAATAGAAGGACTGTCCAATAGAATTTGAGAAGCAAGATTGAAAGAAAGAATTTGTTCGTCGGGGAAATTGGTACCTACAATCCTGTTATAATTGTCATTGGTTTGTTGCATGGTGAAACCCAATAAGGCATCAAATTCGTGATTGCTGATTTTCTTATTGTAGTTCAGGGTATTTTCAGAAAGTAATTCCCTATGCGTAGTCAGTTGTCGGGTAAGGGAATTTGGATTTCCTGCCTTGTTGGCAGAGGTTTGTTCTTTTTTGTTGTATTCTCTAAATAAAAGATATGCTCCATTGGAAGTTTTGAATTGTAATCCGGGTAATAGATTTAAAGTCAAATAAATATTACCCTGAAATCTGTAGTCGTCAGTAAAGATACTGGTTCGTTCCCTGATGGAGACAGGATTCTGATTACTTGAATTCCAAACCGTAACTCCCGGCAAGCTCCAAACCTCATTGTTGTAGCCTATACCGCTAATATTAATGCCATTAAAGTCGCTTGGCTGAGCATAATCTCCAGCAACTTTACCGGTTAAGGCAGCGGTGGCTTCGTTATGCCTGATTGGCAGCCAAGACGGGAATCGCATATAATCAGTTAAATCCACAGCAGGTCGTTCTTGTCGGCTATAAGTAGGTGAAAGATTTACTCCTAAAGTGGCTGCTTTAGATAACTTGGCATCCAATTTGGCTCTAAAAGTAAATTTGTCATAAGTACTGTTCAACATGATCCCATCTTCATTTACGTAGTTTCCCGAAACAAAATATTTCAAATTTTTATCACCTCCTGAAGCACTCAGTTGGTAATTCTGCATGGTTCCACGATCTCTCAACCCTTCATTGAGCCAATCGGTAGGTTGATCATCCAAATATTTCATAATCAGGTAGCCTGCCTTTTCAGGTTCTGTTATTTTATTAAATGCCATTGTCTCGGTGGCTATTCCATTAACGGCAGGATCCAGCTTTCTCATGTCAGCTTCACGATACAAAAGAGCCACATATTCTTCAGTACTTAACATGTCTGGAAGTTTCAATGGATTCCGAAAACCTGAATACATTTTGAAATTGTATTTGGGTTTGTTAATTTCTCCACTTTTTGTGGTGATCAGTATGACTCCTCCTGCGGCTCTTGAACCGTACAATGCTGCAGAGGAAGCATCTTTCAACACTTCAACAGACTGAACATCTGCCATGCTAACCATCGATAAGCCATCGGGAACTGGAAATCCATCTATTACTATCAATGGATCACTGCTTGCACTGATGGAACCCAAGCCACGAACACGAATTTTTGGAGCTGCACCGGCTTCTGGATTTACATTATTGATTTGAACGCCGGCAATTTTACCTTGTAACGCCTGATCTACTCTGGAAACCGGAATTTCATCCATTTTCTCGTTTTTTAAAGAAGAGACAGCTCCTGTCAAGTGAGATTTTTTTTGAGTGCCATAAGCTACAACAACAACTTCGTCAATGGTTTGGGTTTCTTCTTCCAAAATAACAGTAAGTTGTCCACTGGCAGGTATTGTTCTTTCTATTGTTTTGTAGCCAATATAAGAAAAAACCAGTACTGATTGTCTATCGGGGACGTCAATGTTGAATTTGCCATTGAAATCTGAAATTGTCCCCGTCCTGGAGCCTTTTACAGTAATATTGACACCAATTAATGGTTCTCTTTTAGTGTCCAACACTGTTCCAGTAACTTTAATTTGAGAAAATGCACTGATTGTACTAATAAATAATGCTATTAATACAAGAACTTCTCTCTTTAAGAATTTTGGTTTTTTTGTTCTTTTCATGTTTTTATGGTTTTATACGAATCTGTTTTACTATAAATCTTTGTATTTTTATTGAAAATGAGTAAATTATTATTGTTTTGATTTCATTCTTTATAAGACAAAAAAATTGGTCAACCAATTATTGGTCGACCAAAAATACGGTGTTTTTATAATAAAAAAAAATTTTTTTCAGGTTATTTTACGAAATATGTTGCAAAACATATTTTCAGACTTGTTGAGAATAAAAAAAGCTGCCTTTTTAACAATTTGAGAGCAGCTTTATTCCATTTAAGTTGAGTCTAAGGAAGTCTTAACGATTCAGTTTAGATATCTCAAGCCATACTCAAACTTTTCACTTTTAAGTTTTCAAGTTTCGTGCGAGCGAGAGTCATAACGCCTTGCACATGTTGGTAAAGCAAGGATGAGGCCAATTCTCCATTTTGCATTTTCACTGCATTGATCATTTCGGCGTGTTCTTTAATTACTACAAAAGGGTCGGTATTACATACCCTTTCTTTATTGTAGATGATGAGAATATCCGGAATAATGGTCATAAGCATGGATTTGATGACCGGATTGTGACTGCCTTCTGCTATGTTGCGGTGAAAAGCAAAGTCGTAACTGACACGTAAAATTTCATCATTATGGAATTTGATAAAATTCTGATGAGATTTTTCCATTGCCTCAATGTCTTCTTCGGTACGTCTTTCGGCACATAGCCGAATGGCATTCATTTCGAGGATGCATCTGGTTTCAACCAACGAATAAAAATCGTAACTCTGAAGATTTAAAACATCAGAAAGCAAGCCGTTTAATGAATTTATATCCAGCCCATTGAGAATAGTTCCACTCTGTGGAAGTGTTTTTACGATGCCATAAAATTCGAGTTTTTGTAATGCTTCGCGAATGTGTGTCCGCCCAAAACCAAAGTCGCTTGCCAATTTCCTTTCGGCAGGCAATCGATCTCCGGGTTTTAATTCACCTGACTCAATTAATTCTTTAATTTTATTGATTACTTCATCTGCAGGCGATTTTTGCTGGGCTTTCATCAATCGGATAAAATTATCTTCCATCATAATATTTGTAGTTTTTTCTATTGACTTATTTGTTCCGAATATTTCTCTGCCGAAAAAAAGGAAAAATTTTAAAATTATTTTTTAACCCGTTTAATTGGTTGACCAAAATTACACAAATTTTTTTACCTTCAAAATTTTTTCCAATAATTTGTTTTCTTCGTTTTAAATTTCTTTTTCTCAATTCCAAAAAACAACATTTTTCAAATTCGGTAATCAAAAATTGGGAAATAAATTCTTTTATTAGACTTTTTCATGATGTGGAATAAACAAAATCCTTTTATTTTCATTAATTTTGTCAGACAATTATGTCATTATTGCAGTAAATTATTGTTAGAAACATGCAACCATCAGAAATACAAGCTGTAAAACAACGTTTTGGAATTATTGGAAATTCTGAATTGTTAAATCGGGCTATCGACGTGGCCGTTCAGGTGGCGCCAACGGATTTATCGGTATTGATTACCGGCGAAAGCGGCGTTGGCAAGGAAAATTTTCCTCAAATTATTCATTATTACAGTCATCGCAAACACGGACCTTATATTGCCGTCAATTGTGGCGCCATACCTGAAGGAACGATTGATTCGGAACTGTTTGGGCACGAAAAAGGTTCATTCACCGGAGCTATGGCCGACCGAAAGGGCTATTTTGAAGTAGCAGACGGAGGTACTATTTTTTTGGATGAAGTGGGTGAGTTACCGCTTTCCACTCAGGTTCGCTTATTGCGTGTGCTCGAAACAGGTGAATTTATCAAGGTTGGTTCTTCAAAAATTCAGAAAACCAATGTTCGTGTTATTGCTGCCACCAATTTGAACATGACGCAGGCAGTTAGGGACGGACGTTTTCGGGAAGATTTGTATTATCGTTTAAATACCGTTCCCATTTATGTCCCGCCTTTGAGGGAAAGAAAAGAAGATATTGTTCTGTTGTTCAGAAAATTTGCAGCCGATTTTGCCGAAAAATACCACATGCCACCCATTAAACTTACGGAAGATGCAAAAAAACTGCTCACCGAATATTATTGGAATGGTAATGTTCGGCAACTTAAAAATATTACCGAACAAATTTCTGTCATTGAGCAGCAACGGGAAATTACAGCAGAAATTTTGAAACAATATCTGCCGAAGGATGAATTGGAGCGTTTTCCTGTTTTGTTGTCCAATCATCGAAGCGATCAGAAAACTTTCACTTCCGAGAGAGAAATCCTTTATCAGGTGCTTTTCGACATGAAACAGGATATGATAGAACTGAAAAAACTGGTTTACAATTTAATGAATGCTCAGGGCAATCAGGAACTGCTACAAAAAGACTTCCCTTTATCGTCTTCTTATGTTGCTCCGCATGAGACTTTTGTTCCGGCTACACCGGTGCCGGTGGACGTGATGAAACCTGTCAATAATTTGGGGCGCGAAGTAAATCAGTTTCCCAATACAAACAAACAAAATTCTTTTGAAGAAGCTGCTGAATTCCAAGAGATTGAAGATATACAAGAACCAATGACGCTCGAAGATATGGAACGCCAAATGATAAAGAAGACGCTCGAAAAGCATAAGGGCAAAAGAAAAGCAGCTGCTGAAGAATTGAAAATTTCAGAACGAACCCTGTACCGCAAAATAAAAGAATATGGAATTGAATAGAAAACCGAGAAACTCATTTTTTGGAAGAAACACGAAATCGGTCAAACTATTATCGGCAATTTTTTGTGGAACTTTTCTTCTTTTGGCTTCCTGTACCGTTTCATACAAATTCAATGGAGCTTCTATCGATTACACTAAAATCAAAACTATTTCCATTGCCGACTTTCCAAATGTTTCGGAGTTGGTTTATCCGCCTTTGTCGCAGCAGTTTTCCGAAGCGCTCCGCGATATTTACACCAAGCAGACCCAACTTCGGCTTGTCCGTCAAAATGGAGATTTGAATTTGGAAGGCGAGATTGTCGGCTATCAGCTTACGCCCATGTCCATTAGTGCCGACACCTATGCTTCCGAAACCAAACTGACGGTAACCGTTAAGGTTCGTTTTACCAATAAGGTGAATCCGGCAGATGATTTTGAAAAAACCTATTCGGCTTTTCAGGTTTTCGACAGCTCAAAAATGTTGAATGATGTGCAGGAAGAGTTGGTGAAGGCGATTATTACCGAGATTACTGAAAATATTTATAACGACACTGTTGCTAAATGGTAAGGAAATGTTTTTTCTGGTTTTTTTGAGCATTTAGGAATAATGACACAGGCAGAATTTTTAACACTTTTGCAGCATCCCGAAAGCATTACATCGGAACATACTCCTGATCTAAAAGATTTGGTAGAGCATTATCCCTATTTTTCGCAGGCAAGGATGCTTTATCTGAAAGCTCTTCAAGTGTCGGGTAGTATTCATTTTGAAAAAACCATTAAAACTGCAGTTGTCTATACTTCTCAACGTCGCTGGCTCTATCATTTTCTTTATCCGGAAGTTTTTGCAAAGGAAGTTTATCGTCGTCCCGAAAAAGGAAAACTTACAGGTTCTTATTTCGACTTATTGGATGTAGTTGAAAAGGAAGGAGGAGATTCAGGTCAGACTTTGAAAAATTTGGCCGATCAGTTGAAAAAAGCGCGAGCTATGGTGATGGAAAATCCACCGGCACCAGATGAAGAAGAACCCATTAAGAAGAAAGGGTCTACAAAATCGTCCGCACTCCAATCGGAATATTTTGCGGAAGAAATCATTCCTGAGCTTGAAATTTCAGAAGAATCGGTTAAAAGGTTAATTAAGAACAGAAAATACACTGAAGCATTGGAAATTTTAAAAAAATTAAATTTGAATAATCCGAAAAAAAGTGTTTACTTTGCAGACCAAATTCGTTTCTTGGAAAAAGTAATAGAAAACTTGAAAATTTAAATAATATACTTTTATGTACCTTTTGTTTACTATTTTAATTATAATTGCCTCCATTCTCCTGATACTTATTGTGTTGGTACAAAATTCAAAAGGAGGTGGACTGGCAGCGGGTTTTTCTTCTTCCAATCAATACATGGGAGTTCGCAAAACAGCCGATTTTCTGGAAAAAGCTACATGGGGATTAATTGCTTTCATTGTGGTGCTTTCCATTGGTGCCACCGGCATTCACGCCAATCAGAAATCCGGAGGAAGCGATTCCGAAATCAAAGAACAGTATCAAAAAGCCCAGGAAGAATTACCGGGCGTTGTAGCTCCCGATTTTGGTGAAACTCAAGGAGCAGGTAACAATCAGCAAGACAATAATGGCGGCCAGCAAAATAACGGAAATCAGCAGAAGGCTCCTCAAAAATTACCTGTTGTACCTGCAAAATAATTAGAAAAAATAGTCAACTTAATTTTGGAAAGCACGTTGAATATTCGATGTGCTTTTTTATCGATCATGAAACAAAAAAGACAGACAGGAAACTTTTCCCATCTGTCTTTCTTTTTTATGAATCGTTTGATTAGAAATTATATCTCACCCCCAGCGCAATACCTTCCCATGCTCCTCCGTAACTGGAAGGCAGTACGTACCAGCCGGGACGATAATCCAATGAAAGTTGCAAGGGAATATTGAAATTGAATTCAATACCGATTTGTCCAACAATTCCCAATGCCAGTCCATCATAGTCTTTATTGTTATGTTTTGACCAACTGCCAATTTGCGGTCCCAGGCCAACATACCAGTTAAAACCGGGAGAAAGTTCCGACAAGTCAAAAACCCATTGATAAACTCCTGCCAAATTGAATCCGTGATCGTAGTAAAATCCCAAATCACCTTCAATTCTGTTCTGACTGTTCAAGGGATGCTGATAGGAAACTTCCCCTCCGTATCCCAGTCTCACACCAAGCGCCTGACCTCTGACCTGAGCATTTAATCCCATAAAAGATGCCGAAGCAAGTAACAAAACAATTAATTTTTCTTTCATATTTTTCATTTTTTGGTTGATAATAAATACAGAAAAAATTGCGAAGCACAGAATTAAGAAATAGGTTCTGTCCAGTCGCCATTTATTTTAATGAGTTCGATCAATTTTTCCACCGCTTCTTCTTCAGGAATATTTTTTTCAACACAAATCTTTTTCTTGTATAAACTAACTTTACCTCGCCCTGCTCCAACGTATCCGTAATCGGCATCGGCCATTTCTCCTATTCCATTGACAATGCAACCCATAATGCCGATTTTTAATCCTTTTAAGTGAGAAGTTTTTGACTTTATTCGGGAAACAACGGTTTGAAGGTCGAACATTGTTCTACCGCAACCGGGACAGGAAATAAATTCGGTTTTTGAGATTCTTGCCCTTGTTGCCTGCAAAATTCCAAACGCTATGGAATTAAGTTTTTCGGACGGGATGGTTCCTTCATTTTTTAAAAAAATTCCATCGCCGAATCCCTCAACAAATAACATACCAAAATCAACCCCGGCTTTGATTTCCAAGTCTTCCTCTATGTTTTCTTTATAGCTTTGCGTAACGATTACGGGAACTGTGCAACCGGCATTCATAAGTGAATGAAAAAAAGCTTTTTGTTCAGCCGGTGCATTTTTATGATGGCTTTCGAGAATAACCACTGTATCGGCCGTGTTTTTAAGAAAATGCACATTTTCTTTTGTCAGTTCGGGGAACGACATTTTTAGGAACTTGATGCGGGAGGAATGTTTTATTATTTTTTCTTTTTCATCGATGTCAAAAATGGGAAAAACTTCATTGTGGATGTTTATTATCTGATTTTCGGCGAAATAATAATCGGGAGTAATCTCAAAATTTTCTTTTGTGTGAGCTATAACCACAGGAACATTATTTCCTCCTATATTTTCTACGGCATGTGTTGTCCGTCGATGATAATTGAAAGGAGAATGTTGGAAGTTTTTCTCGGCAATTATTGGTTCGTGATTTTTTTTTGCGTCAATATAAGAAATCAGTTTTCGAGCTACAGGAATTTCTGCTTCCGGGTCTTCGCTCAGCGAAACCCTTATGGTATCTCCAATTCCTTCGGAAAGAAGGGTGCCAATTCCCACTGCCGATTTGATTCGGCCTTCCTCTTCATTGCCTGCTTCCGTAACGCCCAAATGCAAAGGGAAATGAAAATTTTCAGCTTCCATCCTTTCCACCAGCATTCTAACCGAATGAATCATGGTAAGGGTGTTGGATGCTTTCATGGAAATCACCACGTTGTGAAAATTTTCTTCTCTGCAAATCCGAAGAAATTCCATGCATGATTCTACCATGCCTTCAGCCGTATCTCCATACCGATTCATAATTCTTTCGCTCAAAGAACCATGATTGACACCAATACGAAGCGCCGTTTGATGTTTATTACAAATATTCAGTAACTGTTTAAAGCGTTTTCTTATCCTTTCATATTCAGCTTTATATTCTTCATCACTATAATCGGAAGTAATGTTTCCTCTGTTGCTTCCCAGATAATTACCGGGATTGATACGGACTTTTTCTACATATTGAGCCACCACATCGGCCACATTGGCGTTAAAATGCACATCGGCCGACAACGGAGTTTGATACCCTTTATCACGCAATAAATCGTGAATTTTTTTTAAACTTTCCGCTTCTCTGTTTCCTTGAGTGGTAAAGCGAACCAGTTCACTGCCGGCACGAATCAGTCGGATGCATTGCTCTAACGATGCTTCTATGTTATTTGTGTCGGTATTGGTCATCGATTGAATTCTGATCGGTTGAGTGCCTCCCATCAAAAGTTGGCCGATGCGGACTTCGGTGCTGGGGCGACGCTGATAATTGAAAGGATCTATTTTCCACATGATGTTACGAAATTTTTTGCAAAAATACGGATTATTTATTCTCGAATCCTGTTATTTAAACAATTTAGAGCACAAATACATTTATTAAAAATAATTTAAAAACAATAATTATTATCAATATACGAAAAAAAAGGTAATTTCGTATATGAATTTCGACTGAAAAATGTATTTTTGTATAGATTTTTTTGATAAAATGACGCATTCTTATGATGATTTGGTCGCAACTTTTGAATCCAATCTGCGAAAGCTGATGGAGGATTTCAAGTCATTGCAGGAGGAAAATTCGTTGTTAAGAGCGCAGTTGAGCAATAAAGAACAAGATATTGAACTCTTAAAAGTCAAGTTTTCCGAGCTTCAAAAAAATTATGACCATTTGCGAATTGCTAAAACTTTGTCCCTTTCTGATGAAGATCGGATCAAGTCAAAGCAGCAAATCAACAAACTGGTGCGGGAAATTGATAAGTGTTTGGCTCTTTTGTTAAATGATTAGAGCGGTTATGAACGAAAACGATACTTTTTTAATAAATGTACAGATAGGCGGTTACAGGTTGCCATTGAGAATTGAACGCAAAGAAGAAGAGTTGTATCGATTGGCAGAAAAAGTTTTGGGAAAATATCTGGAAGTTTATCAAAAGAAATACAGTCACCGGTCGGCAGAAGAAGTTTTTATTTTTGTTGCCTACGAGCTTGCAGTAATGCTTGTCAGAAAAATGATGCAGCAGGATACTGCGCCTCTGGCAGAAAAAGTGTCTTCTCTGAATCAGGAACTGGAAAAATTATTGGCTGAAAAGTAATTTTCGAAGAATCGTTCTTCAAACAATTTTTCTCGCATTACGTTGTTTAGTTGGTTAAAAAAATTTTAACCCGAAGTTGTCAACGTTAATGCGTTTTTTTATTATCAAATTGAAATTGTAATTAATTGTTTATCAAATAAATATATATACGAAATGAATCTAATTATTGCCATTATAATATCTTTTGGTGTTGGTGTAGGCGGTAGTTTCATTTACTTCAAACGCAATCATAAAAAAGCTTTGAAAGAACTCGAAGCCGAAGCGGAGTTGATCAAAAAGAACAACCTGATTGAAGTAAAGGAAAAGTTTATTGCGCTGAAAGCCGAACACGAACAACAGGTACAGCAAAGAAATGCCAAAATTCAGGCAGCCGAGACCCGAATTCAACAGCGAGAAATGCAACTCAACCAAAAACAGGGAGAATTGCAGCGAAAAATGAATGAAGTGGATGTGATGAAAGAGAACTTGGAAAGTCAGTTTTTAACTGTCGAAAACAAGAAAAAGGAACTCGAACATTTGATCCGTCAGGCTCAGGAACAATTGGAAACTGTTTCTGGTCTTTCTTCCGAGCAGGCTAAAGAACGGCTTATCGAATCGCTGAAAGAAGAAGCCAAAACGGAAGCTATGGCTTATGTCAACGATATTATGGATGAAGCCAAGATGACTGCCAACAAGGAAGCCAAAAGAATTGTCATTCAGAGCATTCAACGGTTGGCTACTGAAACGGCCATCGAAAATTCCGTTACGGTGTTCCATATAGAGTCCGATGAAATCAAAGGTCGCATTATTGGGCGCGAGGGAAGAAATATTCGTGCACTTGAAGCTGCCACCGGAGTTGAAATCATTGTGGACGATACGCCCGAAGCCATTGTGCTGTCGGCTTTTGATCCCGTTCGACGCGAGATTGCACGGCTTTCTCTTCATCAGTTGGTTACCGATGGACGTATTCATCCGGCACGCATTGAAGAAGTGGTCAACAAGGTGCGTAAGCAGCTGGAAGAAGAAATTATTGAAGTAGGGAAACGTACCACCATCGATTTGGGGATTCATGGACTTCATCCTGAACTGATTCGTTTGGTGGGAAAAATGAAATATCGTTCTTCCTATGGTCAAAATTTGTTGCAACATTCACGAGAAACAGCCAATTTGTGTGCAACAATGGCTGCCGAGTTGGGCTTGAATGTAAAAAAAGCGAAAAGAGCCGGATTGCTGCATGACATAGGTAAAGTTCCGGACGATGAGCCGGAATTGCCACATGCAATACTTGGCATGAAACTTGCTGAAAAATACAAGGAAAAACCCGATATCTGCAACGCCATTGGAGCCCATCACGACGAAATCGAAATGGAATCGCTCATAGCTCCTATCGTTCAGGTATGCGATGCCATATCGGGCGCTCGTCCCGGAGCTCGTCGCGAAATTGTAGAAGCTTACATAAAGCGATTGAAGGATTTGGAAGATTTGGCACTTTCTTATCCGGGCGTTCTGAAAACTTATGCCATTCAGGCAGGAAGAGAATTGCGGGTGATTGTCGGTGCCGATAAAATAGATGATAAGGAAGCAGAATTGCTTTCATTCGATATAGCAAAACGCATACAGGATGAAATGACATATCCCGGTCAGGTTAAAATTACTGTTATCAGAGAAACAAGAGCAGTAAGCTATGCCAAGTAAGGATCTTTGAAATTATGGGGCTGCATGGATTTGACAACATGTAGAAAAGGTATGTAAGCATGTCGAGCGCTGAGTTTACGGCTCGTTAATCCCGAATCTCAAAAAATTAACTGGCGAAACTAATTACGCTCTCGCTGCTTGATCGAAGTATAGTAGATTAAGCTTTATCCCTGCACAAGGTGCGGGGACGAGACATCTTCCAAGCGCCCTCTCCTCGAGGCAGCTTGATACGGAGGTGCAGCAAAATCGAGGATAGTTGCATTTAGCCTCGTAAATGCAATGAAAACCATAGAGGATAAGGTACAGGTTGGTAGCTTCGGCCTTGCCTGTACACGAAAAACCAAGCGAAGCTAAGCATGTAGAAAGCATATTGTTTCCATGTTTGGACGAGGGTTCAACTCCCTCCAGCTCCACAAAATTCATTAATTTTCAATTACTTTATTAGGAATCGCACAAATTTATGCAAATTGTTGCATTTGTTTGTGCGTTTTTTATTTGAGTAAGCTTTTTGAATATCTTTAAATGGAAGTTTGCTTGTTTTTCATTTTTTCTCATGTTGAAATAGTTTTTTTCATCATTTTGGTAAAAGCTTTTTATCTTGCTTCATTAGTCTAACGCCATCTTAACATGCATTTTTTTTTGTAACTTTGTGCCCCAAATTTCAAAACAATTGGAAATGAATTTAGAACACACCATTCAACAGCTGGTTGAACAAGCTTTACAACAATTATATGGGTTGGAAATCGGTCAAAATCCTCTTCAAGTTCAGAAAACGCGAAAGGAATTTGAAGGCGATATGACGGTTGTGCTTTTTCCGTTCATCAAGTTATTACGCAAGTCTCCTGAACAGATAGGGAAAGAAATTGGCGATAATTTGTTGAAGAGTTCATCCGTGATTGAAGATTATAATGTGGTGAAAGGTTATCTGAATCTGAAAATTAGTGTTTCATATTGGCTCGAAAGGTTGAATGAGATATTTCTACAGAAGGATTTTTGGAAAGTTAAGCTGAAAGAAAATGCCGACTTGATGATGATTGAATATTCTTCACCCAACACCAACAAGCCCTTGCATCTGGGACATGTACGCAACAATTTGCTGGGATGGAGTATTGCTCAAATTCAGGAAGCCAATGGATGGAAAGTTGTTAAAACAAACTTGGTAAACGATCGAGGCATTCACATTTGTAAGTCCATGCTTGCTTGGAAATTGTTTGGTAATGGCGAAACGCCTCAAAGTTCAGGTTTAAAGGGTGATCATCTGGTGGGGAAATATTATGTGTTGTTCGATCAGGCGTATAAGCAACAAGTCAGGGAACTCGTCGAAGAAGGATGGAGCGAAGAGGAAGCCAAAAAATCGGCTCCGTTGATGCAGGAAGCTCAGAAAATGCTTTTGGCATGGGAAAACAACGATCCTGAAGTTCGTAAACTTTGGGAAACAATGAATGGTTGGGTCTATGAAGGTTTTAATGAAACCTATCGTAAATTGGGAATTGATTTTGATAAAATTTATTACGAATCCGAAACCTATCTTGTTGGGAAAAAAATAGTTGAAGAGGGCTTGGGCAAAGGCATTTTTTATCGTCGTCCCGATGGTTCGGTTTGGGCTGATTTAAGGGATGACGGTCTGGACGAAAAATTACTGCTGAGAGCTGATGGCACTTCAGTGTATATGACTCAGGACATTGGCACGGCAAAAGTTCGTTATGATGATTTTCCTATCAAGAAAATGGTTTATGTGGTAGGGAATGAACAAAATTATCATTTTCAGGTTCTTTCCATTTTGCTCGACAAGTTGGGATTTGAATGGGGAAAAAGTCTGGTACATTTTTCCTACGGTATGGTTGAATTGCCGAACGGAAAAATGAAAAGTCGTGAAGGTACGGTGGTAGATGCAGATGATTTAATTGATGAAATGCTTCGAACAGCGCGTGAAACTTCTGAAGAACTGGGAAAACTTGATGGTTGTTCTCCCGAAGAAGTTGAAAATATCGTTCGTATGGTAGCATTGGGTGCCTTAAAATATTTTATATTGAAAGTGGATCCACGAAAGAACATGACTTTTAATCCAAAAGAATCGATAGATTTCAATGGAAATACAGGGCCTTTCATTCAATATACCCATGCACGGATTCGTTCGGTTTTGCGAAAAGCTCAAGAACAGTCAATTTCTTTTGGTAAATTGAATAACTTGAACCTTTCCATCTCTCAAAAGGAACGCTATCTTGTTCAACTTCTTACCGAATTTCCTCTAATGGTGAAGGAAGCAGGTGATGAATTTAATCCTGCCCTGATAGCCAATTTCCTTTATGAGTTAGTAAAAGAATACAATCAGTTTTATCACGATTATTCCATTTTGAAAGAAGAAAATACCGATTTGCGCAATTTCAGATTGGTTCTTTCTTCGGCTATTGCTGACGTGATTAAGGATGGTATGGCATTGCTGGGTATAGAAGTTCCGGAAAGAATGTAACAGAAAAAATTTTTTCACGTGCTGAAATAATTTCTCATTTCTAAAATCATCGTTTTTGTTATAAACAATTGAAAAACCGATTCTCTTTTTTGCCGCAAGAAGGTTTTTTTGCGGAAATTCCGGACTCACTAAGCCAAATTCTTTTCGGGTCGAATGCTTTTAAGAGGCAGAAAAGCAAATAGATAATGAATTTTTAAAAAAATATTGAGGATTGCATTGTAAATAAAAAAATAATTCCTAACTTTGCAACCCGTTTGAATAAGAAATCAAGAACTCAAAAATATTTATACAACTAATAATAAAATGCCTACAATTCAACAATTAGTTAGAAAAGGAAGGACAGAACTCGTTGATAAAAGTAAATCACCTGCTTTGGATTCATGTCCACAACGCAGAGGAGTATGTATCCGTGTTTACACTACTACGCCCAAGAAACCAAATTCTGCTTTGCGCAAGGTTGCTCGTGTGCGTCTGACAAATCAGAAGGAAGTAAATGCCTATATACCGGGCGAGGGACACAATTTGCAGGAACACTCTATTGTACTGGTTCGCGGAGGTCGTGTAAAAGATTTGCCGGGTGTTCGTTATCACATTGTTAGAGGTACGCTCGACACGGCGGGAGTGAATGGTCGTCTGCAGCGTCGTTCAAAATACGGAGCCAAACGTCCTAAAAAAGGACAACCCGCAGCTGCATCAACAGGCAAGAAAAAATAAAATTAAACTTCAGAAGTGAAGTTTTTTAAATAATAAGGTTATATTTTTTTGAATATATAAAATCAATTCAAGTTTAAACACTTGTTTGAGTTTTTCAGGAAGCAGATGATAGTTGAGTAAATGACTTAAAGAAGTCGTTGAAGCATACTAAGAAAGCAACTAAAAACAAAAACGGAAATTTTTAATAAAAAATGAGAAAATCGAAACCTAAAAGAAGGGTCGTATTACCTGATCCGATTTTCAATGATCCGATGGTAACAAAATTTGTCAACCATCTTATGTTCGATGGCAAAAAATCCATTGCTTTCGATATTTTTTATTCTGCACTCGAGAATGTAAAAAACAAACTCCCCAACGAAGAGAAATCCTCTCTTGAAATCTGGAAAAAAGCACTTGAAAATGTAACACCTTTGGTCGAAGTTAGGTCTCGCCGTGTTGGTGGAGCTACTTTCCAGGTTCCCACAGAAATCCGTCCTGAACGGAAAGAATCCATTTCGATGAAAAATTTAATTCTATATGCTCGTAAACGAGGAGGGCATTCCATGTCCGACAAGCTGGCTGCCGAAATCGTGGATGCTTTCAACAGTCAGGGTGGAGCTTATAAACGCAAAGAAGATATTCATCGTATGGCGGAAGCTAATCGTGCGTTTGCACACTTTAAATTTTAATTGAAGGAATTTTTTTAAAATGGCGAAAGTAGATTTAAGTTATACAAGAAATATTGGCATCATGGCTCACATCGATGCCGGGAAAACCACTACCTCCGAACGAATCTTGTTTTACACCGGTTTAACACATAAAATCGGAGAAGTTCATGATGGCGCTGCCACTATGGACTGGATGGAACAGGAACAGGAACGAGGCATTACCATTACATCCGCTGCAACTACTACTTATTGGAATTACAATCAGCATCAATATAAAATAAATTTGATTGACACCCCGGGGCACGTTGACTTCACTGTTGAAGTAGAACGTTCGCTTCGAATTCTCGACGGAGCCGTTGCAACTTTTTGTGCCGTTGGTGGTGTTGAACCACAATCGGAAACAGTTTGGCGGCAAGCCGACAAATATAATGTTCCTCGTTTATGTTTTGTCAATAAAATGGATCGCTCGGGAGCCGATTTCTTTGAAGTGGTTCGCCAAATCAGAGAAGTCTTGGGTGCTAAACCCTGCCCAATTCAAATCCCCATAGGCGCTGAAGAGAAATTCAAAGGTGTGGTGGACTTGATAAAAATGAAAGCCATTTTCTGGCACGACGAAACAATGGGAGCTGAATATTCGGAAGAAGAAATTCCAGCCGATTTGGTGAATGATGCCCGCGAATGGCGAGAAAAAATGCTGGAAATTGTAGCTGAATATGATGATGCAGTGATGGAGAAATTCTTTGATGATCCTTCTAAAATAACTGAAGATGAAATTAAGGCAGCTATTCGTAAAGGAACATTAGCAAAGGAAATTAATCCGGTTATTTGCGGTTCTGCATTTAAAAATAAGGGAATACAAACCATGCTTGATGCAGTTTGTGCTTACCTTCCGAGTCCACTCGACAATCCCGAAATCGTTGGAAAAGATCCGCGTTACGAAGATAAAACAGTGGTTCGTCATCCCGACCCCAATGAACCTCTGTGTGCATTGGCTTTCAAAATTGCCACCGACCCTTATGTGGGACGTTTGTGCTATTTCCGTGTTTATTCTGGAAAACTTGAGTCGGGTTCTTACGTATACAATCCGCGAACAGATAAAAAGGAAAGAATTTCCCGTATTTTCCAAATGCATTCCAACAAACAGAATCCTGTAGATATGATTTCCGCAGGAGATATTGGAGCCGGTGTCGGATTTAAGGATATTAAAACAGGAGATACCCTTTGCGATGAAAACCATCCCATTGTGCTGGAATCGATGGATTTCCCCGAACCAGTTATCGGAATCAGCATTGAACCGAAAACACAAAAAGATCTCGATAAGCTTGGCGTAGGATTGTCAAAATTGGCAGAAGAAGATCCAACGTTCACTGTACATACCGATGAGCAATCAGGTCAGACCATTATTAGTGGAATGGGTGAACTTCATTTGGAAATTATTATCGACCGATTGCGACGTGAGTTTAAGGTTGAATGCAATCAGGGAAGGCCACAGGTTGCCTACAAGGAAGCCATTACACAGCCTGTAGAAATACGCGAAGTGTATAAAAAGCAGACCGGTGGACGCGGTAAATTTGCCGATATTATTGTTCGCGTGGAGCCTGCCGATAACGATTTTGAAGGAAGTTTGCAATTTATAGATATGGTAAAGGGCGGAAATATTCCCAAAGAATATATTCCTTCCATCCAGAAAGGTTTCCAGTCGGCTATGAAAAATGGAGTTTTAGCAGGATTCCCTGTCGACCGCTTAAAGGTTACGGTATTGGATGGCTCGTTCCATCCTGTCGATTCTGATCAACTTTCGTTTGAAATTTGTGCTCAGATTGCATTTAAGAATGCCTGCACGAAAGCCAAACCGGTTTTATTGGAACCTATCATGAAAATTGAAGTGGTTACTCCAGAAGAAAGCATGGGCGACGTAATTGCCGACTTGAATAAGCGGAGAGGACAGGTTGAAGGCATGGAATCGAGCCGAACCGGAGCACGTATTATAAAGGCAAAAGTTCCTTTGGCAGAAATGTTCGGTTATGTTACCGCACTTCGAACCATAACATCCGGTCGTGCAACTTCTTCAATGGAATTTTCACATTATGCGGAAGTCTCCAATTCGTTAGCAAGGGAAGTAGTGGCTGAAGCAAAAGGAAAAGTTGAATTATTACATTATTAATGAATACATTTTTAATTAGTAAATGACTCTTAATTAAAAATTAAACACACTAAAACAAAATCATCAGCGATGAGTCAAAAAATTAGAATTAAATTGAAATCATACGATTACAATCTGGTTGACAAGTCAGCCGAAAAAATCGTAAAAACGGTGAAGGCAACAGGTGCAGTAGTAAGTGGTCCAATTCCGCTTCCCACCCATAAAAGAATTTTTACGGTAAATCGTTCCACCTTTGTCAACAAAAAGTCGCGCGAACAGTTTGAATTGTCATCCTACAAAAGGTTGATCGATATTTACAGTTCCACCAGCAAAACGGTAGATGCACTGATGAAGTTGGAATTACCCAGCGGAGTTGAAGTTGAAATTAAAGTCTGACAAAATTTGAGGGTTATAAACCTCAAAGATCAGGAAATTTGAAAAATATTTAATTATAAAATAAGCTATCAACTTTCTGTCTCTCGTTTACGAAAGACAGAAAAAAACAAACAATTGAAATGCCAGGATTAATAGGGAAAAAAATCGGAATGACATCCGTTTTCAGTGCTGATGGAAAAAATGTTCCATGCACTGTTATCGAAGCTGGTCCTTGTGTTGTTACTCAAATTAAAAGCATTGAAACCGACGGTTATGAAGCTGTTCAGGTAGGTTTTGAAGAAAAGAAACCAAAACATACCAACAAGCCGGAAGCAGGACATTTTAAAGTTGCAGGAGTAGCGCCACAAAGACACTTGGTTGAGTTCAAGGGATTTGAAGGAGATTTTAAATTGGGTGATGTTATCACAGTTGAAATCTTTGACGGAAGTACTTTTGTCGATGTAGTAGGTACTTCAAAAGGAAAAGGGTATCAAGGCGTTGTAAAAAGACATAAATTTTCGGGAGTTGGAGAGACAACTCACGGTCAGCACAACCGACAGAGAGCGCCCGGTTCTTTAGGAGCTTCTTCTTTTCCGTCGCGTGTATTTAAAGGTATGAGAATGGGTGGACGCATGGGAGGCGATAAAGTAACCGTTCAAAATTTGCAGGTATTAAAAATTATTCCGGAACATAATTTATTGCTGGTCAAAGGTTCTGTTCCCGGAGCTAAAGGTTCAATCGTAATCATCAATAAATAATCATGGAATTAAGTGTATTAAATATCAAAGGAGAAGACACCGGCAGAAAAGTGTCGTTGAATGATGCTATTTTCGGCATTGAACCGAACGACCATGCTATTTATTTGGATGTAAAACAATTTTTGGCCAACCGACGTCAGGGAACGCATAAAGCTAAAGCCCGCAGCGAAATTTCGGGCAGCACCCGTAAATTGGGAAGACAAAAAGGCGGAGGCGGTGCTCGTCCGGGCGATATTAAATCTCCTCTCAGAGTTGGTGGCGGACGTGTTTTTGGTCCGGTTCCACGCGATTACAGCTTCAAGTTGAATAAAAAAGTTAAACAGTTGGCTCGCAAATCTGCTCTTTCTTATAAAGCCAAAAATGGAGCAATTACCGTAGTTGAAAATTTTGAATTTGAAGCTCCGAAAACAAAAAAAATGCTCGAATTGGCTAAAAATTTACAAGTTGCTGATAAAAAGCCTTTAATTGTTTTATCAAGTGCAAATAAAAACGTATATTTGTCGGCTCGTAATTTACCTTCAATAAATGTAATAACGACTTCTGAACTAAACACTTACAATGTACTCAATGCAAAAACTCTTGTATTGACGGAAGGATCGGTTACTATTTTGGAGCAAATTTTTAAAGTAGAATAAGGAGGAATATAGAAATGGGAGTCATATTAAAACCATTGGTAACAGAAAAATTGACAAAGCTTGGCGACAAGTTCAATCGCTATGGCTTTAAGGTACAGAAGGATGCCAATAAACTGCAAATTAAGCAGGCTGTTGAAACCATGTACAACGTAACGGTAGTTGATGTCAACACAATGATTGTTCCTTCCAAAAAACGGAGCCGCTATACAAAGAGTGGAGTAATATCAGGGAAAAGACCGGCTTATAAAAAAGCTATTGTTACTGTAAAAAAAGGAGAAGAAATCGATTTTTTTAGCAATATTTAAAAAACTAAAATGGCTGTACGTAAATTATTGCCCACAACACCGGGGCAGAGAAATAAAATTATTAGCAAGTTTGACACTATTACGAAAAGAGAACCGGAAAAATCCCTGGTTTACGGAAAACGTAAGACCGGTGGAAGAAATAATAATGGTAAGATGACCATGCGTTATATTGGTGGTGGTCATAAAAAGAAATTCAGAGTTATCGATTTTACCAGAAAAAAAGATGGAATCCCGGCTACAGTGAAGGCTATTGAATATGATCCCAACCGTTCGGCACGCATCGCACTGCTTTATTATGCAGATGGAGAAAAATCATACATTTTAGCTCCCAACGGTTTGCAGGTAGGTCAGAAAATTATTTCGGGCAGCAATGTAGCACCTGAAGTGGGTAATGCACTTCCTTTGGAAAACATTCCGCTCGGAACGATAGTTCACAATATAGAACTTCGTCCCGGTCAGGGAGCCGCAATAGCCCGTTCAGCAGGTACATTTGCTCAGTTGGTTTCCCGTGAAGATAAATATGTCATTATAAAATTGCCTTCGGGAGAAGTCAGAAAAATTCTTGGTGCATGCAAAGCCACTGTAGGAAGTGTAGGAAATTCAGACCATGCGCTGGAAAAATCGGGTAAGGCAGGTCGCTCCCGTTGGTTGGGTAGACGTCCTCGCGTGAGAGGTGTTGTAATGAATCCTGTAGATCACCCAATGGGTGGTGGAGAAGGCCGTGCTTCCGGTGGTCATCCTCGTTCGCGCAAAGGACTTTTGGCTAAAGGGTACAAAACACGTCATCCCAAAAAGCAGTCCAGCAAGTACATAATTGAAAGAAGGAAAAAATAATTCAATAATGAAGTAAATCAATATGAGCCGTTCATTAAAAAAAGGACCTTATATCAGTCTGAAACTTGAAAAGAAAATACTTGACATGAATGAAAGCGGAAAGAAAACCGTTGTCAAGACATGGGCACGTGCTTCCATGATTTCGCCTGATTTTGTGGGTCATACTATTGCTGTTCACAATGGAAACAAATTTATTCCGGTGTATATCACCGAAAACATGGTTGGACACAAACTGGGTGAATTTGCACTGACGCGTACTTTCCGTGGACATGCAGGAAAGAAAAAATAAACCATTGAAGCAGTAAGTTAGAAAATTAAAAAAATTGGTAAAAATGGGTGCTAGAAAAAAAATATCTGCTGATAGAAGAAAAGAAGCTCGTCAAACGCTCTATTTCGCTAAGTTGAATGACGTTCCTACTTCTCCGCGCAAAATGAGGCTTGTTGCCGACATGATCAGAGGAATGGAAGTAAATAAGGCTTTAAGTGTGTTGAAATTTTCATCAAAGGAAGCTTCTCGCAGAATGGAGAAATTACTTAAATCGGCCATCAGCAATTGGGAAATCAAGACCGAACAAAAAGCCGATAATGCTAATTTGTTTGTAAGCAAAGTATATGTGAATGAAGGAACTACGTTAAAAAGATTACGTACGGCTCCGCAAGGACGCGGTTATCGTATTCGCAAACGTTCCAATCACGTTACTTTATATGTGGATTCAAGAAATAATAACGATACAAATCAAATTTAAATAGCTCAATGGGACAAAAAACTAATCCAATAAGCAATCGCTTGGGAATTATACGTGGTTGGGATTCAAATTGGTACGGTGGGAAAAAATATGGCGACACCTTGCTCGAAGACAGTAAGATAAGAAAATATTTAAATGTCCGCCTATCCAAAGCAAGTGTATCCCGAATCATTATCGAACGAACCCTTAAGCTTGTAACCATAACAGTTTGCACGGCTCGTCCCGGTATCATTATAGGTAAAGGAGGACAGGAAGTAGATAAGTTAAAGGAAGAATTGAAGAAAATTACCGATAAGGAAATTCAAATCAATATTTTCGAAATCAAGCGCCCAGAACTTGATGCAGTGATAGTTGCCAGTAACATTGCTCATCAGCTGGAAGGAAAAATTGCATACCGAAGAGCCGTAAAAATGGCTATTGCTTCTACCATGCGAATGGGAGCAGAAGGAATCAAAGTTCAGGTTTCCGGTCGTTTGAACGGTGCTGAAATGGCACGTTCGGAAATGTACAAGGAAGGCAGAACACCGTTGCATACTTTCAGAGCCGATATTGATTATGCTTGCGCCGAAGCTTTGACAAAAGTAGGTTTGATAGGCATAAAAGTGTGGATTTGCAGAGGCGAAGTTTACGGTAAGCGCGATTTGGCTCCTTCCTATGTTACAGGACAAAAAGAAGGCTCACGTACCGAACGTCGTTCGGGAGACCACCACTCGGGAGGCGATCATGGAAATAAAAATTCTTCCAGAAGAAAGAAAAAATAAAAATATAATTTGATATAAGGCATCATGTTACAACCTAAAAAAACAAAATACAGAAGACAGCAGAAAGGGCGCATGAAAGGAAATGCGCAGCGCGGGAATCAACTGGCTTTCGGATCATTTGGTATCAAATCTATGGATACAGTTTGGTTGACCGGACAACAAATAGAAGCTGCACGTATTGCTGTAACTCGTTATATGCAACGTCAGGGTCAGGTTTGGATTCGTGTTTTTCCCGATAAACCTATAACCAAAAAACCTGCAGAAGTACGTATGGGAAAAGGTAAAGGTTCTCCCGAAGGTTTTGTTGCTCCAATAACGCCTGGCAGGATAATTATAGAAGTGGATGGAGTACCCTATGCCGTTGCAAAAGAAGCATTACGTTTAGGTGCTCAAAAATTGCCCATTATAACAAAATTTGTAGTAAGAAGAGATTATGATCTCACAGATCAAAATTTGTAAAAAATGAAAACGCGAGAAATCAGAGAACTTAGCACCAAAGAACTATTGGAACGATTAGAAACTGAAAAAGAAAATTTAGTTCGTTTAAAACTAAATCATTCGATCAGTCCATTGGACAATCCAATGCAAATAAAAGTTGTTCGTAGAAATATTGCACGTATTGCTACAGAATTGCGTCTGCGAGAAATTAATCAATAAATTAAGTACACCCGATGGAAACAAGAAATTTAAGAAAAGAAAGAATTGGTGTAGTTACCAGCAACAAAATGGATAAAACCATAACTGTAGCTGTAAGGTGGAAAGAAAAACACCCTATTTACGGTAAATTTGTAAATAAAACCAAAAAGTATTATGCTCACGACGAAAAAAACGAATGCAATATAGGTGATACCGTCAGCATTATGGAAACTCGTCCGCTGAGTAAGTTAAAAAGATGGAGATTGACTGAAATAATAGAAAGAGCCAAATAATTATGATACAGCAAGAAACAAGACTTCTCGTTGCCGACAATAGCGGAGCCAAAGAGGCTTTGTGCATCCGAGTTTTAGGCGGAACCGGCAAGCGATATGCAACAGTAGGGGATACCATTGTCGTTTCAATAAAAAGTGTAATACCTTCATCAGACATTAAAAAAGGAATGGTATCAAAAGCAGTAGTAGTTCGAACAAAAAAAGAAGTTCGACGTGTTGATGGTTCATATATACGCTTTGATGACAATGCGTGTGTATTGTTAAACAATGCTGGTGAACTTCGTGGGAGTCGTATTTTTGGACCGGTAGCTCGTGAGTTGCGTGCCACCAATATGAAAATCATTTCTTTGGCACCGGAAGTGCTTTAACATAAGAAAAATTTATATAGAGATGACGAAGTTACATATTAAAAAAGGCGATATAGTTTACGTAAATACGGGAGTAGACAAAGGTAAAACCGGACGCGTATTGGAAGTGCTTGTTAAGGAACAACGTGCTATTGTCGAAGGCATTAATTTGGTGTCAAAAAACATGAAACCCAATGCCAAATATCCACAAGGTGGTATTGTTAAACAAGAAGCGCCCATTCATATTTCCAATTTAAATCCGGTAGAAAATGGTCGACCGGTGCGTGTTGGTCGAAAACTGAATAATGAAGGTAAATTAGTTCGAATTTCAAAAAAGACAGGAGAGGAAATTTAAGAATGAATACAGCAAGTTTAAAACAGGAATACAAAGAACGAATTGTTCCGGCTTTAATGAAGGAATTTGCTTACAAATCGGTGATGCAGGTTCCCAGGTTGGAAAAAATTGTTCTTAATCAAGGGTTGGGTATTGCCGTTGCCGACAGGAAGATTATTGATACCGCAATCAATGAGATGACGACCATTACTGGACAAAAAGCCGTAGCAACCGTTTCCAAAAAAGATATTTCAAATTTCAAGGTTCGAAAAAAAATGCCCATTGGCGTTCGAGTAACCTTGCGTGGGGACAGAATGTATGAGTTTTTGGAACGTCTGATTCGAGTTGCCCTTCCCCGTATTCGTGACTTTAAGGGAATAGAAAACAAACTCGATGGTCGTGGAAATTACACATTGGGAATTACGGAGCAAATTATCTTCCCTGAAATCAATATCGATTCCATTAGTCGATTACTGGGAATGAACATAACTTTTGTTACTACCGCAAAAACTGATGAAGAAGGATTTGCTCTTTTAAAAGAGTTTGGTTTACCATTCAAAAAAAATTAAAAAAGGAATAAAAATGGCAAAAGAATCAATGAAAGCCCGCGAGGTAAAGAGAAACAAAATGGTGGCAAAATACGAGGCCAAGCGAAGTCTGTTGCTGGCCGAAGGAAATTATGAAGCGCTTCAATCCATACCCAAGAATGCTTCTCCCGTACGTTTGCACAACAGATGTCAGCTTACCGGACGTCCAAAAGGATATATCCGTCAGTTTGGTGTATCTCGTATTGTATTTCGTGAAATGGCTTCAAAAGGACTTATTCCCGGCGTAAAGAAGGCGAGCTGGTAAGTTTCCCTTCAAAAATATCCTGGATTAGTGATTTTTCGGTTTATAAAAATTACATTTAGAATTTTACCATATATTAAATATTCTCTCGGCAGTCGAGATTAATTTAAAGTTTAAACATTTATGACAGATCCAATAGCAGATTATTTAACTCGGTTGCGAAATGCAATTAAAGCAAACCATCGGGTTGTAGAAATTCCTGCTTCAAATTTAAAGCGTGAAATTACGCGTATTTTATTTGAACAAGGCTATATCCTGAATTACAAGGTTGTTGAAGATGGTCCACAGGGAACAATCAAAATTGCGTTGAAATATGACCCTGTTAACAAAGTAAATTCAATAAAGAAATTAATCAGAGTATCTAAACCCGGTCTTCGGAAATATGTTGGATACCAGGATATACCTCGCGTGTTAAATGGATTGGGTATAGCTATCCTTTCAACATCCAGTGGCGTTATGACCAATAAGGAAGCAGCCAAATTGAAAATTGGCGGCGAAGTTTTATGTTATGTTTATTAAGAGGCGGAGGAAAATGATATGTCAAGAATAGGAAAATTACCCATAAAAATTCCGGCTGGAGTCAACGTTACGATAAAAAACAATTTGGTTTCAGTAAGCGGGCCTAAGGGAACTTTAAGTCAGCAAATTCATCCAAATATTTCAGTTGAAGTAAAAGATGGTTTTTGTACTTTAACCCGCATCGATGATGAGAAAGAAAATCGTGCCATGCACGGGCTGTATCGTTCTTTGATCAACAATATGGTTGAAGGAGTGTCTAATGGCTTTAAAAAGACTATGGAGTTGGTAGGTGTAGGCTATCGTGTTTCTGCTCAGGGTCAGGTTTTGGAATTTGCTTTAGGATATTCGCACAGTATTTTTTTAAAAGTACCGCCCGAAGTTAAGGTAGAAACAAAGTCGGAACGTAATCAGAATCCGCTGATTATTTTGGAAAGTTGCGATAAGCAGCTTTTGGGACAGGTTTGTGCAAAAATACGTTCTTTCCGTAAACCTGAACCGTATAAAGGAAAAGGAATTAAATTCCAGGGTGAAGTACTGCGAAGAAAAGCAGGAAAATCAGCCGGTAAATAATATACGTAAATTTGTGAAGTTATGACAAAATTAGACAGAAGACAAAAAATAAAGGCTCATATACGGAAAAAAATTTTTGGAACTGCTCAGCGACCCCGAATGACCGTATTTAGAAGCAACGCTCAAATTTATGTTCAGCTAATTGATGATGAAAAGGGAATAACATTGGCTTCAGCTTCGTCATTAGCTATTAAGGAAAAAATAACCAAGCAAGAGCAAGCCGGTAAGGTGGGTGCTCTAATTGCTCAGGCTGCTAAGGAAGCCGGTATCACTGAAGTAGTGTTCGACCGCAATGGTTATTTATATCACGGTAGAGTTAAACAATTGGCCGATGCTGCTCGTGAAGGCGGTCTTAAATTTTAAGAATGTATGGCAAAAATGATGAATAGAGTAAAAACAACAACGGATTTAGAATTAAAAGACAGATTAGTAGCTGTCAATCGGGTAACCAAAGTTACCAAAGGAGGACGAACTTTTAGCTTCTCAGCTATTGTGGTGGTAGGAAATGAAGATGGGATCGTAGGCTGGGGACTTGGAAAAGCAAGCGAAGTTACCGCAGCAATTGCTAAAGGAACAGAAGTAGCCAAGAAAAATCTAATCAAAGTGCCGGTGCTGAATGGGACTATTCCTCACGAACAGGAAGCAAAATTTGGTGGTGCGCGCGTTTTTATCAAACCAGCTTCTTCAGGTACCGGAGTAACTGCAGGCGGTGCAATGCGTGCAGTGCTCGAAAGTGTAGGTATTACGGATGTGTTAGCAAAATCAAAGGGTTCATCCAATCCTCACAACCTGGTGAAAGCCACGATTGCTGCCCTCTCCGAACTCCGCGATGCATACACTGTCGCTCAGAACAGAAAGGTTTCTTTGGATAAGGTTTTTAATGGATAATTTCAGATAATCATGGCAACTATTAAAATTAAACAAGTTAAAAGTAAAATAAAATCTCCTAAAGTTCAAAAATTGACTTTAGAAGCACTTGGATTACATAAAATCAATGATGTTGTTGAACATGAAGCGACTCCACAAATTTTGGGAATGGTTGAGAAAGTTAAACATTTGGTAAAGATAGTCGATTAAAAAATTTTAATCTTTAATAAAAAGGAGATATGGATTTACATAATTTAACCCCAGCTGCAGGCTCGGTAAAATCAAATAAAAGAAAAGGTAGAGGTTCTGGATCTGGAATGGGGGGCACATCTACACGTGGACATAAAGGGGCAAAATCTCGCTCGGGGTATGCGCACAAAATCGGTTTTGAAGGTGGGCAGATGCCAATTCAAAGACGTTTACCCAAGTTTGGTTTTAAGAATATAAATAAAATTGAATATAAAGCAATCAATATCGATACTTTAGAAATTTTAGCTCAAGAAAATCAATTATCTAAAATTGGGATCGATGATCTTCGTCAAGCCGGATTTATATCTAAAAATCAGTTGGTAAAAATCTTAGGACGCGGAAAATTGACCGTAAAATTAGATGTTGAAGCTCATGCTTTTTCAAAATCTGCCGAAAATGCAATTGTTGGAGCCGGTGGAACGGCAGTAAAAATTTCATAAGATGAATAAACTCATTGAGACACTTAAAAATATTTGGAAGATAGAGGACTTGCGCAACAGGTTATTGACAACATTATTGTTTGTCATGATTTATCGCTTTGGTTCTTATGTTGTGCTTCCGGGTATTGATGCAGGAGCATTAACAGCTCTTAAAGCTCAAACAAGCGGAGGACTACTTGCTTTATTGGATATGTTTTCAGGTGGAGCGTTTGCCAATGCGTCCATTTTTGCGTTGGGAATTATGCCGTATATTTCGGCTTCTATCGTTATTCAGTTGCTGACTATAGCAGTACCATATTTTCAAAAAATGCAACGTGAAGGTGAAAGTGGCAGAAGAAAAATGAATCAGATAACGCGTTATCTTACAGTAGGAATTCTTCTCTTGCAAGGACCTTCTTATTTAATTAATTTAAGTGTTCAGTTAAGGCAGGCTGGTTCCGCACTTCCATCAGGTTTTTTCTTTCAGGCAACTTCTACCATTATTCTCTGTGCAGGTAGTATGTTTGTTATGTGGCTTGGTGAACGAATTACAGACAGAGGAATTGGAAACGGAATATCGTTTATTATTTTAGTCGGTATTATTGCCCGTCTGCCGCAAGCTATTGTAAGGGAATTTGCCTCTCGATTGACCGATGTGGGCGGAGGTCTGATCATGTTTATTATAGAAATTCTTTTCCTTTTACTGGTTATCGGAGCTTCTATAATGCTGGTTCAGGGAACACGTAAAGTTCCTGTTCAATATGCAAAACGTGTGGTAGGAAATAAACAGTATGGTGGCGTAAGGCAGTATATCCCGCTGAAAATTAATGCAGCCGGAGTTATGCCGATAATTTTTGCTCAAGCTATCATGTTTATTCCCATTACAATTGTTGGATTTTCAAAATCCGAGTCAATGCAGGGATTTGTTGGTGCTTTTATGGATAATACAGGTTTCTGGTACAACTTTGTTTTTGCCATCCTGATTATTTTGTTTACGTATTTCTATACGGCTATCACTATTAATCCAACGCAGATGGCAGAAGAGATGAAACGTAATAATGGATTTATTCCAGGTGTAAAACCTGGGAAAAAGACGGCTGAATATCTTGATATGATTATGTCCAGAATTACATTGCCCGGTTCAATATTTCTGGCTATCATTGCCATTATGCCTGCGTTTGCCAGTATTTTCGGTGTAAACCATGCCTTTGCACAATTTTTTGGAGGCACCTCCCTGTTAATTTTAGTTGGTGTTACGTTGGATACTTTGCAACAAATTGAAAGTCATTTGTTGATGCGACATTACGACGGATTATTGAAGTCAGGACGTATCAAAGGACGAACAAGTGGAGTTTCTGCTTATTAAATAAGATAACATTAAAAATGATTTATCTCAAATCGGAAGAAGAGATAGAATTACTTAGAATCAGTAATCAATTGGTAGCTAAAACGTTAGCTGAACTCGCAAAACATATTACACCCGGAATCAGTACGTTGGAACTTGATCGAATAGCCGATGAATTTATTCGTGATCATGGTGCAGTGCCGAGTTTTCTTGATTATAACGGATATCCTAATTCCATCTGTACTTCGGTAAACGAACAGATAGTACATGGAATTCCTTCTGATAAAGTTTTTTTAAAGGAAGGCGATATAATTTCGATTGACTGTGGTGCTTATATCAACGGTTTTCATGGCGATTCTGCTTATACCTTCTGTGTTGGAGAAGTAGATCAACAGATTGTCAATCTGCTGAAAACAACCAAAGAATCACTTTATAAAGGTATTGAGCAGGCTCAGGAAGGACATCGTACTGGTGATATTGGTTATGCTGTACAGAGTTATTGTGAACAACGCGGCTATTCCGTAGTGCGTGAAATGGTTGGTCATGGTCTGGGTAGAGAGATACACGAAGCACCTGAGGTACCGAATTATGGAAGAAAAGGCAACGGCGTAATGCTGAAATACGGAATGGTGATTTGCATAGAGCCCATGATTAATATGGGAACACGACATATTGTTTTTGAAAAAGATGGATGGACTACCCGAACGCTGGACAGAAAGCCTTCGGCACATTTTGAACACGCCGTAGCCATTCGTCAGGGAAAAGCAGATATACTATCAAGTTTTGAATACATTGAACAAGTTTTAGGAGAAAGAGCAATTTAATTTTTATGGCCAAACAAACAGCAATAGAACAGGATGGTACGATAATAGAAGCATTATCGAATGCCATGTTTCGTGTTGAACTTGAAAACGGTCACATTATTACAGCCCATATTTCCGGCAAAATGAGGATGAATTACATAAAAATTTTACCGGGAGATAAGGTGAAAGTTGAAATATCGCCTTATGATTTGACCAAAGGAAGAATTACATTTAGATACAAATAAAAAAATACTATCAGAGATGAAAGTGAGAGCATCCATAAAAAAACGTTCTGAAGATTGTAAAATCGTTCGCCGAAAAGGTCGTCTTTACGTGATTAATAAAAAGAATCCCCGATTCAAACAACGTCAGGGTTAATTAATTTACATGAAAAAAATTTTAATATGGCAATAAGAATTGTTGGAGTAGACTTACCTCAAAACAAGCGAGGTGAAATTGCGTTGACTTATATTTTCGGAATTGGTCGCAGCAGCGCAAATAAAATTTTAAGTAAGGCCGGTGTTGACAGAGACATAAAAGTGAAAGACTGGACAGATGAACAAGCCGCAAAAATCAGGGAGATAATTTCTTCCGAATACAAGGTAGAAGGAGATTTGCGCTCAGAAGTTCAGTTAAACATTAAACGATTGATGGATATAGGTTGCTACCGCGGCATCCGTCATCGTCTCGGTTTACCTGTTAGAGGTCAAAGCACCAAAAACAATGCCCGCACTCGAAAAGGGAAGAAGAAAACTGTTGCAAACAAGAAAAAAGCAACCAAATAACAGATAACTGGAAATTATAATCATCAGAAAAAGAAGATATAAATAATTATGGCAAAGAAAACAGTTGCAGCCAAAAAAAGAGTAGTGAAAGTGGATGCCGCAGGTCAATTGCACGTTCATTCATCTTTCAACAACATTATTATTTCTCTTACCAACGAAAATGGTGAAGTTATTTCTTGGTCCTCTGCCGGAAAAATGGGATTCAGAGGTTCAAAGAAAAACACTCCCTATGCTGCGCAAATGGCAGCTCAGGATTGTGCAAAAATAGCTTTCGACTTGGGTTTACGTAAGGTAAAAGCCTATGTCAAAGGGCCGGGAAATGGACGCGAATCAGCTATCCGAACCGTTAACGGAATAGGTATCGAAATAACTGAGATTGTTGATGTTACACCTCTTCCACATAATGGTTGTCGTCCACCCAAAAGGAGAAGAGTATAATATCAATTTTCCACTTTTTGTATGAATCAAAAAGGGTAATGCCGACAGGTAAAAATTTAAAAAATTCATTGCAAGTTTTTTCCTCTCTGCAATGGCGGCTGAAGCAGTTTTTACAATGTGGATACCCGAATAAATTAATTATAACAATCAATTTTAGAAAAAATGGCAAGATATATTGGACCTAAAACAAAAATAGCACGTAAGTTTGGCGAAGCTATTTTTGGACCCGATAAAGTATTGAGCAAAAAGAACTATCCTCCCGGACAGCACGGGAACAACCGAAGAAAGAAAACTTCTGAATACGGTATTCAGCTGCGCGAAAAACAAAAGGCTAAATATACCTACGGAGTTCTTGAAAAGCAGTTTCATATCATTTATGAACGTGCACGTCGTGCTTCCGGCGTAACAGGCGTAATTTTGTTGCAAATGCTGGAATCGCGTCTTGATAATTTGGTTTTCAGAATGGGAATTGCACCTACACGTGCTGCTGCCCGTCAGTTGGTAAACCACAAACACATCACAGTGGATGGTAAGGTAGTTAACATTCCTTCCTATCAGGTTAAACCTGGTCAGGTGGTGGGTGTACGCGAAAAAGACAAATCAATGGAAGTGATTCAGAATTCGTTGAGCGGTTTCAACCACAGCAAATATCCGTGGATTGAATGGAATGCTTCAACGCTTTCAGGAACTTATCTGCATATCCCCGAAAGAGAGGATATCCCTGAAAATATCAAAGAACATTTAATCGTTGAGTTATACTCTAAATAATTTGTAAATTCATGTCTATATTAGCATTTCAAAAACCCGAAAAGGTTATTATGCTGGAGGCAGACGATTTTCATGGAAAATTTGAATTTCGCCCTCTGGAACCCGGCTATGGCATTACTATCGGCAATGCATTGCGCCGTATTCTCTTGTCTTCTTTGGAAGGTTTTGCCATCACTTCTATCAAAATCGAAGGAATAGATCATGAATATTCTACCATTCCGGGAGTGATTGATGATGTAACCAATATCATTCTCAACCTGAAAAAAGTGCGTTTCAAACAAGTGGTAGAAGGTGTTGATAACGAAAAAGTTTCGATTACCGTTTCGGATACAGCAGTTTTTAAAGCCGGAGATATTGGTAAACATCTTACCGGTTTTGAAGTTCTCAATCCGGAGCTTATTATTTGCGAACTTGATCCGAAAGGAAGTTTTCAGATTGACATTGCCATCAACAAGGGACGTGGATATGTACCGGCTGAAGAAAACAGAACTTCCAATCTCGAAATTGGCGTTATTCCCATCGATTCAATTTTTACACCTATCCGTAACGTGAAATATGCCATCGAAAATTATCGTGTGGAACAGGTTACAGATTACGAAAAATTAGTAATTGAAATTTTAACCGATGGTTCTATTCCTCCTAAGGAAGCATTGAAAGAGGCAGCAAAAATTCTGATTCAGCATTTCATGTTGTTCTCTGATGAGAAAATAGAAGTTGAAACAGTAGAAGGTGAAACAACAAGCGAATTTGACGAAGAGGTTCTTCACATGCGTCAGTTGTTAAAAACCAAACTTACCGATTTGGAACTTTCAGTCAGAGCATTGAATTGTTTGAAAGCTGCCGATATTGAAACATTGGGACAACTTTGCAGTTTTCAACGCAACGACCTGTTGAAGTTCCGTAATTTCGGCAAAAAATCGCTCGCCGAACTGGAAGAAAAATTGATTAGTTTAAATCTTTCCTTCGGGATGGATGTTTCAAAGTATAAATTAGATAAAGATTAAATGAAATGAGACATAATAAGAAATTCAACCATTTAAGTCGTACGTCTTCTCACAGGAAAGCTTTATTGTCCAATATGGCTTCATCGTTGATTTTGCACAAAAGAATCTCCACTACACTTCCTAAAGCTAAAGCTTTAAGAGTTTACGTTGAACCTCTTTTGACCAGAGCCAAGGAAGATACGACTCAATCAAGACGTTTGGTTTTCAGTTATTTGCAGAACAAGGAAGCTGTAACCGAATTGTTTCAAAATATTTCGGTGAAAATTGCAAATCGTCCGGGTGGTTATACGCGTATTCTCCGGACGGGTTTCCGCTTGGGAGATAATGCAGAAATGTGCATTATTGAGCTTGTTGATTACAACGAAAACATGCTCAAGGATAAAACTACCAAGAAAACAACTCGTACACGTCGTTCTTCTTCTAGAAAGAAAGCAGAAACTGAAGTTCAGGCAGCACCTGCCACTTCGGAAGTTTCGGCTCCTAAACCTGTTGAACAGGCACCTGCCGAAAATCAGGCACCAACGACAGAAGAATAAAATTGAAGATTTTTTGTTAATCATATTAAAAAGGGGACCACGCAAGCTGTTCCCTTTTTTGTTGGGAGTAATTGAATAAAAAACTCCCTCAAAAATTAATTTTGAGAGAGTTCAAAAAAACTATTCTTTTTTTTCTGTTAAAGCTCTTTATTTAACGCTGTCCATGTGGCAGATTAAGTCGAGAACCTTATTTGAATAACCCCATTCGTTGTCGTACCAGCTTATCAGTTTAACGAAATTGCTGTTCAATGCAATACCGGCATTGGCATCGAAAATTGACGTTCTGGGATCGTGAATGAAATCGGTTGAAACCACAGCATCTTCGGTGTAACCCAAAATACCTTTCATTTCGTTTTCAGAAGCAGCTTTTACGGCAGCTTTAATTTCTTCGTAGGTAGCAGCTTTTTCCAAACGAACGGTAAGGTCAACTACCGAAACATCAGCAGTCGGAACGCGCATTGACATACCTGTCAGTTTCCCGTTCAGTGAAGGAATAACTTTTCCAACAGCTTTTGCAGCTCCCGTAGAAGAAGGAATAATGTTGTTCAAAATAGAACGGCCACCTCTCCAGTCTTTATTTGAAGGAGCATCAACAGTTTTTTGAGTGTTGGTAGCGGCATGAATGGTTGTCATTAACCCTTCAACAATTCCGAAATTGTCGTGAATAACTTTGGCAAGTGGAGCCAAGCAGTTGGTAGTACATGAAGCATTGGAAACGATATCCATCTCTTTGGTGTATGCGTCAAGGTTTACACCGCACACAAACATGGGAGCATCATTCGATGGAGCAGAAATAACAACTTTCTTTGCACCGGCTTTCAGGTGAGCAGAAGCTTTTTCAACAGTGGTGAATACACCGGTTGATTCTACTACATATTCAGCACCGGCAGCTCCCCAGCCAATGTTTGCAGGATCTTTTTCTGCAAAGAAAAGAACTTCTTTTCCGTTGATAATTAATTTTCCATCCTTATTTTCGGCTGTTCCCTGAAATTTGCCATGTACGCTGTCAAATTTCAACATGTAGATCAGATAATCCTTATCCAAAAAAGGATCGTTCACAGCAACGACTTCAATATCGTTTCTTTCCTGGGCTGCACGGAAAACCAAACGTCCAATGCGGCCAAAACCATTAATACCTACTTTAATCATTTTATTTAAGTTTAGAGATTAGTTACTTAAAAAACCGCACAAATTTACGAATTTTTGTCCGATTTTCAAAGGAACAGGTTGTTTAATTAAAGAAATTTTTAAGTAATTGGAAGATTTTTTTCTCCCTTTCCCTTTTACAAGCATTTGTATCCTTTGTCGAATGAAATGCATGGAGATAACTCAATTTCGTGTACCGAAAATTCCGATTCCTGACGTCATCGATGTCCTCAGTTCTTGGGTTGTCGTTTTTTAGTGGGTTGTTCAGCGTTTTCACTCTGCTCTTTTTTCTTTGCTGTATTTATTCCAAAAAGTGTGTAAAGCGGGCAGAACCCAATCAGCGAGGTTAGAGTAAGTACAAAAGCGACAATAAGAGCAACAATTCCCAGAATGACGGAGAAAATACCCTTGTAAAACAGAACAATCAGCACGATAGCCAATGCTAAGCGTACTACTTTGTCGGTCGAGCCTACATTTGTTTTCATAAGTTTGAGATTTGATTTTACTTTTAAAACAAATATTCGAGCCCTTATGTTTAAATTTTCATTACCAAATCTTGTGAAAATATTTTTTTGGAATGTTTTTGATAGATATTTTAAAATGTTTAGAACAATTAAATAAAAATCAGCAAGTTAGAATAATTGTTTAAATTGAAACAATTTAAAGTTTTCTTGCTGCTAAAAAGAATTGCAGTTGAACCAATACTTTTTGTTTCGCTGCAGAAAATAAGTCCAAAATTTTGTGTAAGTTTGCATTTGGTTCACGAAGTTCTCGGATATTTATCATTTTAATGAGCTTATGGAAATCAAAAATTTAAAAATTGCCATTATTGGAGCCGGAAATATGGGTGGAGCATTGGCACGCGGCTGGTCAAAATCAGACATTTTAAGTGCTGAAAATATCGCCATTAGCGATATTTCTCAAGAAAAGTTGGATCAATTGACTGCTTTTAATCCACATTTTACCGTAAGTACTTCTAATAGGGAAATCATCAGGCAGGCCGATATTGTTTTGCTTGCTATCAAGCCTTGGCTGGTCGAAGCGGTTGCCAAAGAAATAAGCAAGTACATCGATTATAAAAAGCAAGTAATCATTTCCATTGCGGCAGGCGTTAGTTTTGAAACCCTGACGCATTTTTTTGATTCTAATGGAGTGTTTTTCCGTGTTATTCCCAATGTAGCGGTCGAAATAGGACAGGGTGTTTCTGTTGTTTCATCGTTCAATGCCTGCAAAGAACACCAACAGTTGTTACTGGAAATTTTTAATGTTTTAGGGAAAACATTTTTCGTGTCCGAAAATCAAATGGATGCTTTTATGGCATTAACTTCATGTGGCATTGCTTATGCTTTTCGGTATGTGCGGGCTTCGGTAGCCGGAGCTGTTGAAATGGGCATTTCGCCTCAGATGGCTCAGGAAGCGGTTATTCAAACCGTAAGAGGTGCTGTGGATTTGCTTGAACTCCATCAGTCTCATCCAGAAACGGAAATAGATAAGGTTACTACGCCCGGAGGCTTTACCATCAAAGGTTTGAACGAAATGGAAGCCAATGGATTTTCAAATGCTGTTATCAAAGGGTTGAAAGCATCTTATTCCAAATGAAAAAATAGATTCTGCAAAAAACAATTTTTTTTAAGTTTTACATCCATGAATATTCAAATCAAACAAATTGCCGAAAGATTACGTGCATTGCGCGAATCACTTGAGCTGACTCCCGAACAGGCTGCAGAAAAATGTGGTGCTACAACAGAAGAATATCAACAATACGAATCGGGCGATTACGATATACCGATGAGTTTTATCTGTCAGGCTGCCGATTCTTTCGGCGTTGCAACTACTGCTCTTCTTGTTGGCGATGATCCTCACGCACAGGTTTTTTTCGTTACCCGTAAGGGAACGGGAGCAAGCGTAGAAAGAACAAAAGCTTACAAATATCAGGCACTTGCTTACGGTTTTCGTCATCCCAAGGCAGAACCTTTTGAGGTTACCGTAGAACCCAACGACAATCCGCTTACATTGAATACCCATTTCAATCAGGAGTTTAATTATGTGCTGGAAGGCACTTTGCTATTGCGCATCGCCGGCAACGACCTTATTCTGAACGAAGGCGACAGCATTTACTTTGATGCAACACGCCCACACGGAATGAAAGCTTTGAACGGGAAAAGAGTCAAATTTCTGGCTGTTATCATTTAATTAATAGTCTCGAAAGAAAGCTTTTTTCGGATAAAAAATAATTTTAAAAGACGTAGCAAATTTTATTAATTGAACTTATCGTTAGTAATTTATTCTATTCAAAATATGTTGGAAAAATATTTAAAACAAACTGAATTTAAGGATTTTGATGATTTTAAGGCTAATTATCAATTGATCGTTCCCGAGCATTTTAATTTTGCTTACGACGTGATAGACGAGTGGGCTGCCAAAGAGCCGGACAAACTCGCCATGATTTGGACCAATGATCAGGGAGAATGCAGAAAATTTTCTTTTGCTGAAATGAAAAAATACAGTGACCAGACTGCTTCTTATTTCCAAAGTTTGGGTATAGGAAAAGGCGATGTGGTGATGGCCATACTCAAACGTCGATATGAGTTCTGGTTTACTATTCTGGCTTTACATAAATTGGGCGCTATTACTATTCCAGACACGCATTTGCTTACGCCGAAAGACTTGATCTACCGAAACAATGCTGCTGATATTAAGGCAATAGTTGCAGTTGGAGAAGAACCGATTGTAAGCCACATTAACGATTCAATGGCTGAATCCCCTACTGTTGAAATGCTGATTTCCATTGGGCCTATCGTGCCGGAAAATTGGCTCGATTTTCACAAGGGAATTGATGAGGCGACTCCCTTTACACCCATTCATCATGTGAATGAAAATACCGATCCGTTGATTATCAGTTTTACGTCCGGAACTACAGGTAATCCAAAAATGGTGTTGCTTGATTGTCTTTATCCGTTGGGACATATTATTACAGCCAAATACTGGCACAATCTGCATGAAAACAGTATTCATCTGACGATAGCCGATACCGGATGGTTGAAAGCACTTTGGGGGAAAATTTATGGACAGTGGATTGTGGGTGCTTGTGTATTTGTATATGACCACGAAAAATTTACTCCCGCAAATATGCTCGAAATGATCGAGAAATATCATGTAACTTCTCTTTGTGCGCCTCCAACCATTTTCCGTTTTCTGATCAGGGAAGACATTAGCAAGTATGATTTGTCTTCTCTGGAATATGCTACAACGGCAGGAGAAGCCCTGAATGCTTCCGTTTACGAAAAACTTTACGAGTTGACAGGCATTAAACTGCACGAGGGTTACGGGCAAAGTGAAACGACAGTTTGTGTATATACCACTCCTTGGATTGAACCAAAACCCGGTTCGATGGGATTGCCGGGACCTCATTACGATGTGGATATTCAAATGCCGGATGGACGATCGGCTGAAGTGGGTGAACAAGGGGAAATTGTAATCAAGCTGCACAAAAATTATCCTGTGGGTTTGTTCAAAGGTTATTATCGGAACGAAGAACTGACACGTGAAGCTTTCAGGGGAAATGTTTATCATACCGGCGATATGGCTTGGAAAGATGAAGAGGGTTATTTCTGGTTTGTTGGTAGAACGGATGATGTGATCAAAAGTTCCGGTTACCGTATCGGGCCTTTCGAAGTGGAAAGTGCACTGATGACTCACCCTGCAGTTGTTGAATGTGCCATTACCGGAGTACCCGACGAATTGCGCGGTCAAGTAGTGAAAGCAACGGTAATACTTGCCAAAGAATACAAGGATAAAGCAGGAGAGGAGCTTGTAAAAGAACTTCAAAATCATGTGAAAAAAGTTACCGCTCCCTATAAATATCCCCGTATTATCGAATTTGTGGACGAACTGCCCAAAACCATCAGCGGAAAAATTCGCCGTGTGGAAATAAGAGAAAAGGATAAACAGTAAAAAAACTGTTGTTTTGATGGAGAGAGAGAAGAGAAAATAATTATTTGATGTTTGTCGATATATGAAAATTATAAATCTGTCCGATAACAATTCAATTTTAAATCAGTTTATAAAAGAAATCCGGTCGGTAGAAATTCAGAAAGATTCCATGCGTTTCAGGCGGAATATGGAGAGAATTGGGGAAATCATGGCTTATGAAATCAGCAAAGCTATGGATTATGTGGAGGAAAAAGTTCAGACTCCTTTAGGGATTGCTCCCGTGAAAGTTATCGACGAAAAAGTGGTAATTTCTACTATTCTTCGTGCCGGCCTTCCTTTCCATCAAGGTTTTTTAAATTATTTCGATGGCTCGGAAAATGCTTTTGTCTCAGCTTACAGAAAATACAGGAATGCGGAAAATTTTGAAATTTTTGTAGAATACATTGCTTCTCCCGGTTTGGAAGGAAAAACGTTGATTCTCACTGATCCCATGCTGGCTACCGGAAGCTCGATGGAGCAGACTTTTTCAGCGCTAACCACCAAAGGATTTCCCTCTAAAATTCATATCGCTACGGTTATTGCCAGCCGCCATGCGATAAATTATCTCACTACCCATTTCCCTGAAAATATAACCACTATCTGGGCTGCTGCCATCGATCCCGAAATAAACAGTCATTCTTACATCATTCCTGGTTTGGGGGATGCCGGAGATTTGGCTTTTGGCGAGAAACTGTAAATAAAAAAGCTCTTCACCTGTCGATGAAGAGCTTTAAAAATTCATTTTTTATCGGTTCACGCCAGCTTGTTCACATGAATAGCCAATTTCGATTTTAAGTTGTTGGCTTTGTTCTTGTGAATCATATTGCGTTTAGCCAGCTTGTCGAGCATGGAAGAAACTTGTGGCAACAATTCTGCGGCTTTTTCTTTATCGGTAGTTGTACGCAATCTTTTAATTGCCGTACGTGTTGATTTGATGTAATAGCGGTTGTGAAGCCTTTTTTTGTTTGCCTGACGAATTCTTTTAATAGCTGAATTATTGTTAGCCATTGTTTTTTGAGATATTAAAGTGTTGTAATATGGTAGCCCATAGCAGAATCGAACTGCTCTTTCAAGAATGAAAATCTTGCGTCCTAACCGATAGACGAATGGGCCAAAAATGTTATGAAAACTTCAACTGTTTTGCACAATTGCGGGTGCAAATATACGGCAGATTTTTGAAATATCAAAGACTTTGTTTTAAATTTTTTAATTTTTCAGCGATATGGGTTGTTGCTTGATTTTAAATGTCGTTTTGAAACGAATTTTTTTTGTTTTTGGGGAAGGACGGATGCTAAGTTCAACTTAAAAGTGAGAATTTAGCATTAAGTTTTGCATTGGTTTCTTCATCGAATCAGGTAAAAAACGAGATTTTTCCCGTAATTTTGTTTTCAAAAAAAGGAGCGAGCTGTGCAAGTCAAAACCGAAGGTATAGTTTTTCATTCACTAAAGTACTCGGACAATTCTGCGATAGTAACCATTTTTACCCGTCGTTTTGGACGAGTTGCTTACATGATTTATGGCAGAGGGAAAAGAAAGTCTTCGTGGAAACCTGCTTTTTTTCAACCTTTGTCGATAGTAGAGCTGGAAGTTTCGCACGATATGCGAAAGAATATTCAGCAAATGAAGGATGTAAGGGTGCTTGTGCCTTACCAGAGCCTGACCATCGATCCTCTCAAGCGTTCTATTGCCATGTTTATCGCCGAAGTGCTTTTGAAAGTGCTTTCTCAAAGCGAAGCCGATGAATCACTCTACCTTTTTCTGCGGCAATCATTGGAGTTTTTGGATAACAGTAAGCAAAAAACGGCGAATTTTCATCTGGTATTTTTACTTAAACTTTCGCGATACTTGGGCTTTGAACCCAATATCGATGGACAGACGACACTTTTTTTCGATTTGGTAAACGGTGTTTTTTTGTCCTCTCCGCCTGCTCATCGGCATTATCTCTTTGCCGAAGAAGCCGGGAAAATGGCTCAGTTGTTGCAAACCGACTATGAGCACATGACCGAAATCAAACTTTCACGTCAGCAGCGAGAAAAATTATTGGAGGATATAGTGAGTTATTATCGTTTTCATCTTCCCGATTTTCCCGAGATTCATTCGCTGGAGGTGCTGAAAACTCTTTTTGATTAATGGCGTTTGTCAATATGGGAATTATTGACTTTTTAATTTTTTTTTTGCGGATACAAAAAAGCTATTTCCGACAACCTTCTTCAAAAGTTGTTTATCCGATTTATTTTGAATTTTTCCGAATAAATATTCCTGTAAGATATAGCAGATTCATAAATTTTTTCGTTAATTTGTGCAGAAATCAATTTAAAAATACTATTATTATGGAAAAATCAAATGAAATAACCATGGAAAAACTTTTGGCTGAACTGGAAAACTTGAAAGCCAAAACAACGCAATTGGAAAATTCAGCCAAAAAAGACCAATTGTCGATAGCAATTATCTCAGGCGACATGGACAAAATTATGGCAGGAATGATTATATCGCTGGCGGCGGCAGCTATGGATACAAAGGTAAAACTGTTCTTCTCATTCTGGGGATTGGCAGCATTACGTGATCCCAAGAAAACTGTGAAAGGGAAAAACTTTGTTTCCAAAATGTTCGGATGCATGTTGCCCAAAGGATATGGGAAACTGAAATTGTCCAAACACAATATGTGTGGTATGGGACCCATGATGATGAAAAATTTGATGAAAAAACAGCATGTACTTTCATTGGACGAAATGTTTAAGGAAGCCGCCGAATTGGGAATAGAAATTACGGCTTGCGAAATGACCATGAATTTGATGGGCTTCAAAAAAGAAGAATTTATCGATTATCCACATTTCCGAATTGCAGGAGCAGCAACTTTTGTGGCAGATGCCGGCGAAAGCGCCATGCAATGGATGATATAAGTAATAACCCATAAACAAACATTAAAAATTATAGAATTATGACCACCGAAGAATTGAAAAATCTTACCGTAGCCAAATCGGTAGATGCACGCGGAACTGCCTGCCCTGGCCCACTTTTGGAAGCTAAAAAAGCAATTGGAACCATACAATCGGGAGAAATTTTGGAAGTTTTGTCGGCCGATGAAGGCACAAAGAATGATTTGCCAAAATGGTGCAACAAGCAAGGAAACGAGTTTCTTGGCATGGTAGAGGAAAACGGATATTATAAATTGTATCTGAAAAAGAAATAATTTTTTCCTCCATGACGAGCTTCGTAAAGAAAAATGCAAAAATTCTGGTATTTTCTACCGAGAAAATTTCAGATCCGGCTATTGATATGGCCGGGCTGCTTAAACTGCATTATCCGCCAACCGTTTATACCATAACTGTTCCATGTTCAAGCGGAATAAAGCCCAATTGGATCCTGCATGCTTTCGAAAAAGGCTTCGATGGCGTTTTCATTGCTGCAGATGGTACCGATTGCGTTTTTGGCGAAAGCTGCACCGAAAAAACCGGTAAAGTAGTAGCAATGACCCACGAAAAAATGAAACAGAACAATTTGGATCCCGCCCGCTTGAGAATGGCTGCTCTTTGCTCCGTTTGTAGCGATGCTTTTGTCAGGCAAGTGCGCAGTCTGAATGAATATTTGATTAAAACCCGTTATTCGGAGAAATAAACAATGGAGGAGAGAAGAAAAAAAATAGAATTCGATGCGCTGGTTATTGGTGCGGGTATTGCCGGCGGCGAAACTGCCCTGAATATTGCAAACAACGGTTATAAGGTGCTATTGGTAGAAAAAGATCATTCTATTGGTGGTAAAATGATTTTGTTGAGCAAAGTTTTTCCAACATTGGATTGTGCTGCCTGTATTACCACACCCAAAGTTTCTGAAATTGCCCGTCATCCCAATATTACAGTTTTTACTGAAAGTGAAGTTACAAGTATTGTAAAAAAAACCGAATCGTTATTTATAGCAAAGATTACAAAGAATCCGCGTTACGTTCATGTGGAAGACTGTACGGCTTGCCAATTGTGTGAAAAAGCTTGTCCCGTTAGTGTTCGGGATGAATATCAGTTTGGTCTGGTCGGTCGAAAAGCTGCCTACATTCCTTTCAGCATAGCCAATCCCAAAGCTGCTGTTATCGACCTTGAACAATGTACTTTGTGCGGCGCATGCGAAAGGGTTTGCCCTACTCACTGCATCGACTTTACTATGGAAACGGAATGTTTTGAATTACAGGTAAAGACAGTCGTACTGGCTACAGGTTTTCAACTGTTTGATCCGCTTAAAATTCCACGATTCGGCTATGGAAAATACAAAAATGTGGTTACTTCCATGCAAATGGAAAGAGAAATAGCTCCTACCAGACCTTATCACACTATTCTGAGACCGGGCGACGGAAAAATACCCGATCAGATTGCTTATGTTCTTTGTACCGGCTCGCGCGACGACAGCGTTGGTAATCCTGTTTGCTCACAAGTATGTTGCATGTATTCCATGAAGCAGGCACAATTGTTAATGGGTGCGCTTCCAATGGCAGACATTACCATTTATTACATTGATATTCGTTCTTTCGGCAAAGGCTTTGAAGAATTCTACCAGCAAGCCAAAGATATGGGTGTCAATTTTGTAAAAGGAAAAATTGGAAAAATTTCCGAAAAAGAAAATGGGAATTTAATACTGCGTTATGAAGATATTCAGGAAGGAATAGTGAAAGAAGCCGAACACGATATGGTGGTATTGTCGGTAGGAATGTTGTCCAATCAGTCAGTTCATCAAATTTTTGATGGCGAAATGTTGCAATTTGATTCTTTGAATTTCATTTGGCAGAGCGACTTACTGGGAAGTCCGGCTAAAACAAATATAGATGGAGTTTTCGTTGCCGGTACGGCATCCGGTCCAATGGATATTCCCGATTCCATTCTATCTGCCGGTTCGGCTTCGTCCGAAGCAATCAGTTACTTAATTCAACATTAATAAGATTGATGAAAAAGAATTTAGGCGTTTATATCTGTCATTGTGGTGGAAATATTTCCGATTATGTCGACGTAGAAAAAGTACGTCAGGCAATTGAACATGAAGAGGGTGTCGTTTTAGCTAAAACCACCATGTTTGCATGTTCGGATAGCAATCAGAAGGAAATGGTGGAAGATATTCATCAATATCAGTTGGATGGAGTCATAGTGGCATCCTGCTCTCCAAAACTGCATTTGGTTACTTTTAGAAATGTAACTGAAACAGCCGGTTTGAACAAATATACCTACGTTCATGCCAATATTCGTGAGCAGGCTTCTTGGGCACACTCGGACGATAAAGAAGGAGCTACCGAAAAAGCGATTCGACTGGTAAGGGCAGCCATTTCAAAATCGCGTTACGCAGAAGCTTTGTACCCCAATAAGTTTGAAGCAGAGAAAGCAATTGCAGTCATCGGAGCAGGAATGGCGGGAATGAAAGCAGCTCTTTCCATTGCCGAAAAAAATATGTCTGTAGTGCTGATTGAAAAAGAAAATACTGTTGGAGGGCATGTGGCTGAATGGGGATCGCTTTTCATGACAAATGAAAAGGGTTCGGAGCTTGTTCAACGTATTCATAACGATTTGCTGCAACACGAAAATATTTCTATTCTCACAGGTACCGAAGTCGTTTCTTCAAAAGGCAGCATTGGAAATTTCACGCTGACTCTTCAAAAAAAACATCAGCCTGTTGACAATCTTAGAGAAACTATGGAAATTAACGTAGGTTCTGTAGTGATTGCTACAGGTTTTGATCATTATATTCCGCAACGAGGCGAATTTTCCTATCTCAATAACGAGAATGTAATTTCTTTGCCCGATTTTAAAAAACTGACAGATCAATCGACAGGTAAAACACTTTTATACAACGGAAAAGAAATTCACGACATTGCTTATATCTATTGCGTGGGAAGTCGTCAATCCGAAGGTGAGAATAAATACTGTTCGCGTTTCTGCTGTATTTCGACAATTCATACTGCTATCGAAACAAAAAAGAAATTCAAGGGGATACGCAATTTTCATCTTCATCGGGGTATTCGCACTTACGGCAAACAGGAATTACTTTATGACGAAGCTTTACAGAATGGGGATATTTTTATCCAGTTTCATGATGATTTTCCTCCTGAAGTCAGTTTCAAGAATAAAAAAACTTCCCTGAAAGTTAAAGATTTACTGTTTTCCGATAAAGAACTTCTTCTGGATGCCGATTTAGTGGTGTTGGTAACCGGAATGTTACCCAGAATTGATCAGTCGATCGGTCAACTTTTTAAACTGCCAAAAGGCAGAGATAATTTCTACAACGAGATTCACATGAAATTGCGTCCGGTGGAAACGGTGATTGATGGAATAACACTGGCCGGAACTTGCCAAGGGCCAAAAAATATCAGCGAATCGGTCAATTCGGCCTTGTCTGCTGCCACAAAGGCCTTTTCATCCATCAGTAACGGATTGGTAGAAACGGAGCCGATAGTTGCTGAAATTAACGGTAATTCATGTGTTTGGTGCGGTGAATGTTTAAAAGCTTGTCCTTTTGAAGCAATTGAACAAAAAGAAATTGATGGGAAAATAATTGCTGTAGTCAACAAATCGGTATGCAAGGGTTGCGGTATGTGCGCTCCTGTATGCGTACCCAATGCTATTGATTTGATTGGCTATTCCGATAAGGAGATTTTTAGTATGATAGATGCACTGGTTCAATAAAAAAATGATGGAAGCAGAAATAGGAAAAACGGCCAAATATTTAAGGGACAAACAAGGTATTCCCGAAAAGGCAAAAGAAAATCTTAAAGAATTTGTCAGGATTAAAAAAGCACTCATTGATGCCCTGAAAAATGGAGAAATGACCATTCCCCAACTATCGGAAAAACTATCCATGTCAAAAGAGGATGTTACATTTTATTTGATGACGCTGGTTAAATATGGCGACGTTGCAGTGGGAGAAATTGATGACAATGACGAATATTTTACCTATAAATTGAACAAATGATGGCATCAAAAATTAATCCTGCATTTCAGGATAAATTGAAGAAATACGGAGCAGTAAATTTCAACGCCTGTTACAATTGCGGTACCTGTACTGCCGTATGTTCACTGTCCACACCGGAAGAATCTTTTCCTCGCGAAATGGTAAGACTTAGCAGTCTTGGACTTGAAAATGATATTAAATCTTCTTTAAAACCATGGGAATGCTATTATTGTGGTGAATGTACCGAAAATTGTCCTCAAACAGCCAATCCGGGAGAACTCATGATGTCCTTGCGACGATGGTTAACTTCAGTTTATGACTGGACGGGACTTTCGGGTTTGCTTTATCGTTCCGTTACATTCACTATTTCTGCTCTGATAATGGTATTTATTGCCGTACTTGTTTTGGGTAATGCCATGTCATTTCAATTGGCAGAAATGATGCATTATGGACATCTTTTTGAAATGTATGTGGTTTTTGCAGTGCTCGCAATAATTTTTATCCCCAATATAGCCAGGATGTGGAATTTTACCATTTTAAGACCAAAAGTAAAAGCAAATCTAAAAATTTACATAAAATCATTACCGGATCTGTTTGTTCACATGTTCACTCAAAAACGCGCCCGAGATTGTGATAAAGAAGATAATTTTCGGTGGCTGGAGCATTTTATTCTGGTTTTGGCTTATCTTTCGCTGCTTTTCACAACCGTATTTTTAGACTGGTTTGGCACAAAAAGTTTCTTTGTAGTAGTGTTGGGTTATGTGGAAAGTTTTTTTGTATTTGTCATTACTGCCGATTTTGTTTCAAGTCGAATTAGGAAAGCAAAGGCACTGAACAAATTTTCGCAGCCTTCCGACTGGCTGTTTGTTATATGGCTTATGCTTATGGGGCTTACAGCTTTCCTTGTACGTTTATTTATCGATACCCATATGATAGACAATAATGTATGGATGTATATCGTTCATTTAACCGTTTTGGCTCAATGGGCTATAATTATTGTTCCATTTGGAAAATGGTCTCATTTCCTGTATCGGTCTTTTGGCATGTATTTTTCAAGCATAAAAGCAGCTTCAGAAAAACGAAAAGGTTAAAAAATCGTTTCTGTAGAAAAATACAAATAGATTTTTTTAGAAAAGAAAGACAGCTTTCAACATTTCTGTCGTGAAGTTCAAATCATTATCCATCAATGTTATTCAATCTTTTACCGAATTTATTGACATTTGGAAAATA
>ERZ795030.564-NODE-564-length-56059-cov-5.770320_pt1 | contig 56059 bp, 44 predicted proteins | sample MGYA00375122_ERZ795030 | MGnify/ENA primary metagenome ERZ795030 (study PRJEB30165, sample SAMN05720146) | activated sludge metagenome | isolation source: anaerobic digester from wastewater treatment plant | place: Japan | collected 2015-04-20 ... | reverse complement strand
AGGACGCGCAGCAGTTTGGCCTGCAGGGCCAGCGGCATGTCGCCGATCTCGTCGAGCAGGATCGTTCCGCCCGCCGCCGCCTCGAACCGGCCGGCGCGCGCGGCGGTGGCGCCGGTGAAGGCCCCCTTCTCGTGGCCGAACAGTTCGCTTTCGAGCAGCGGCTCGGGAATCGCCGCGCAGTTGACCGTGACGAACGGCCCGTTGCGCCGGGCGCTGTAGCGATGGATCGCCCGCGCCACCAGTTCCTTGCCCGTGCCGCTCTCGCCGGTAATCAGCACGGTCACGTCATGCTCGGCCAGGCGCTTCAGGTTGGCCCCGAGCTGCTGCATCACCTCGGATTCGCCAATCAGGTTTTCGATGAACGGGGCGGTGGGCAGGTGGTCCTCGAGCTCGCGGATGCGCCGCAGCAGCCGCTGCTTCTCCAGGGCCCGCAGCAGCAGGATGCGCAGCTCCTCGATGTTGAACGGCTTGGTGAAATAGTCGTAGGCCCCCGCCTTCAGGCAATCCAGCGCGAGCTGGTTGGAGCCGAACGCGGTAATCATCACGGCCAGGGCGTCGGGATAGATCCGGCGGATCTGGCGCAGCGCGGCCAGGCCGTCCATCTCGGGCATTTTCATGTCGAGCAGATAGAGGTCATAGCCGTTGCGCCGGGCCATGTTGAGCGCCTCGACGCCGTTTTCGGCTTCGTCGACGATGCAGCCCTCGCGCTCGAGCAGTTCGCGCAGAATGAAACGGATCGTGTCCTCGTCGTCGACGATCAGGACGCGGTAGCCGTCGGCGCGGCCCAGTTCGAGCGGATCGCCGGCGAGCGGATTCGGGCCGGGTGTTGCGGGGGCGCCCATGGCTGGGCGATTGGGGTCGTGGAATGTCGCACTCATGGCTGTTCGCCTTCCCGCGGATTGGACGCGGTTTCGGTTTCGGACGAGATGGCGCGCCGCTCTTCACCAAACTGGAGGATGAATCTGACGCCGTCCTCTTCGACTTCGAGCGTCAGCTCGCCGCCGTTCTGGCTGACGATCTGATGCGCGTAGGTCAAGCCAAGGCCGGTGGCCTGATCACGCGTGGTGAAGAACGGCTCGAAGACGCGGCGGCGGTCGGCCGGTGCGATCGTCGAGCCGGTATTGTGGACGGCGATGCGGAAGCGCAGCCGGCCGCCGTCGTCGAAGCCGGCCGAGGTCGTCGCCCGAATGCGCCCCCCCGGCGGCGTGCATTGATAGGCATTGAGAAGAATCTGGAACAGCGCCTGCTCCAATCGGTCGCGCTCGACCATCAGCGGCGGCAGCGGCTGGAGCTCGAGATCGCGCGCAACATGCGCCGCGGCCTCGCGGGCTTCGGCGCGCGCGCGCCGGTCGGCCTCGGTCAACAACCGCCCCAGGTCGCACGCCGTCGGCCCCTGCGCCGACCGCTCGCCCAGTTCGAGCAGCCGCTTGACGAACAGATCCACCCGGTCCACCTCACGGGTCATCCGCTCCAGGTACTTGCGGGTTGAGTCGGGCAGATCGCGTTCGCTTTGCAGGAGCTGGCTCAGGCCCTTGACGGCGGCCAGCGGGTTGCGCAGTTCGTGGGCCAGACCCAGCGCCAGCGTGCCGAGTGCGGCCAGATGATCGGTATGGCTCAGGTGAGCGGAGAGCGTTTCGACGGCGCCGGCGTCGCGGAAGCTGAACAGCAAGCCCCACGGGCTGCCGTCGGCGTCGCGCAGCGAGGAACTGGCGACGGTCATGCGGCGGACGCCGGCCGGGCCATCGGCGGGCAGCTCAATCGAGCCCTGAAAAGTCGGCTCAGGCCCCTCCAGGATGGTCTGGAACCGCTCGATCAGCTCGCGGGCATCGGGCGGGACCGCCTGCGCCAGGTCGGCCAGCCGCCGCCCGCGCACCTGCTCCGGCGCGAGCGCCAGCAGCCGGGCGCCGGCCGGGTTGATCGTCGTGACGACCCCTTCCAGGTTGGTGGTGAGGACGCCGATCGGGATCGTGTCGACCAGGCAGCGGTTGCGCCGCGCGATCGATTCGTTGACGTCCTGCAGCATGCGGTTGAAGCTCTGGCTCAGCTCGGCGAACTCCGACGCGCCGGGCAGGCTGGGGGCGGTCGCGTCGAGCTGGCCCTCCCCCACCCGCCGCGCCGTTTCCATCAGGCTGCGCAGCGGGCGCAGGATCATATCGGTCAGCGCGATGCCGATCAGGCCCGCCAGCAGCGAGAGGACCAGCATCGCGGTCAGATGCACGCGCAGCAGCGTGGCGGCCACCTCGCCCGCGCCGAGTGATTCGAGCACTTCCCAGTGACTTGAGAACGTTTGGTAAGAGACCAGGCCGTAGCCCAGCGTGAAGAGGATCAGCACCGAGGGGACGGTGACGATCAGCCGCAGCCGGTGGGGATGGGCCGGCCGGGCGGCGCGATCGGTCGCCGCGCGCGCCGACGACAGGGGAAGCAGGAAGGAGGAAGCCATGACAACCGTTCCGAACGTGGCGCGGGCGGCGCCGGGCGCCCCGCCGGACGCACTTCGGCCAAGCCATTTGCTTCTCTTATCGACGATACCCCGGCGGGGGTTGAATGCCGGTGATCGGACCGGACAGGGGTTCGGAATCAACGAAACGCGGCAGGTGAGGGGGAGAGTGAAGTAGGGATGGAAGGGCAGAAAGGGCACAAGCGACACAAGGGATATAAGGGACAAAGAACACGGACGTTCGCGCGTGGCGGGAACTTGACAGTCTCCAGCCATTGGCTCTCAATAAGCGGAGCTTGACTTGAGGTTGCCAGGCATGGGTTGCCGCCAGCCCGATTATGCGGAGAGACGCCGCTGATGTGCCCGCATTGCGGCGCGCCGATGCTCGTCCTCGAACTGCACGGCGTCGAGATCGATCACTGCCCCCAATGCGGCGGAACGTGGCTCGATGGCGGCGAGCTGGAGCAGATTTGCGATCTGGCCGGGGCGCCACCCGGCCCGCTGACGGCGGCGTTGAACGCCGGCCGGCGCGGTCGGCGTGGCGCGCGCCGCTGTCCCCGCTGCGGGTGGCGCTGCCGGGGGCTGACGCTGGCGGCGGAGCCCCCCCTTGAGCTGGACCACTGCCCGCGCGGCCACGGCTTGTGGTTCGACGCCGGCGAGATCCGCCGGCTGATCGAGCACGCCGGCGGCGACGAGGCCGGCGCGCTGGCGGACTTTCTGGGCGACGTGCTGGCGACGGAATTTCGCTCCGAGCGCGGTCCGCGGAATTTCCTCCCCTCCGCGGCCGAACCTCCCCGACAGGAAGGCTAATCCTCATGGGCGGCGCACTCATCGCATTGCTTGTCATCGGCGGCCTGGTGCTGCTCGTCATCCTGTGGTTCATCGCGACCTACAACGGTCTGGTGCGCCTGCGCAATCAGGTCAAGGAAGCCTGGGCGCAGATCGACGTGCAGCTCAAGCGGCGCCACGACCTGATTCCAAACCTGGTCGAGACGGTCAAGGGCTACGCGGGACACGAGCGCCAGACGCTGGAGGAAGTGATGCGGGCGCGCGCCGCCGCCGTCTCGGCCCACGGCGTCGGCGAGCAGGCACAGGCCGAATCGCAACTGAGCGGCGCGCTGGGCCGCCTGCTGATGGTCGTGGAGCAATACCCCGACCTGAAGGCGAATCAGAATTTTCTGGCGTTGCAGGAGGAACTGACGTCGACCGAAAACAAGATTGGCTTCTCGCGCCAGTTCTACAACGAACAGGTCATGCAGTACAACACCCGGATCCAGCAGATCCCCGCCAATCTCGTGGCCGGCATGTTCCAGTTCCGCGAAGAGGCCTTCTTTGAGCTGGAAGACAAGAGCGAACGGGCCGTGCCGCAGGTGAAATTCTAGGCCGCCATGTGGGAAGCGATTGCCGCAAATCGGCGCCGCTCGCGCCTGCTGCTGGCCTTGATGGCCCTGCTGCTGGCGGCGCTGGGCGGAGCGATCGGCATGAGCATCGATCCGGATCCGGCGACGGGCGGCGTCTTCGGCGTGCTGGCCGCGCTGGCGGTCTTCGGCGTGATGACGCTCGTGTCGCTCACGGCGGGCGAGGCGATCCTGCTCAAGAGCATGGGGGCGCGCAAACTTGAGACTCCGGCCGAGGCGCGCCGCCTGTTCAACGTCGTCGAGGAGATGACGCTGGCGGCGGGTCTTCCCCGGCGACCCGACGTCTACGTGCTCGACACCGACAGTCTGAACGCGTTTGCCGTGGGCCGCAATCCGGAGCGGGCGGCGGTGGCCGTCACGATCGGTCTGCTGCGCAAGCTCAACCGCGACGAGTTGCAGGGCGTGGTGGCGCATGAGATCGGGCATGTGCGCAATCTCGACATCCGGTTCCTGACGCTGGCCGCGGTGATGATGGGCAGCATCGCGCTGATTTCGGATGTTTTTCTTCGCGCCTTCCTCCATGGCGGGCGCCATTCGAGCCGGCGGGGACGCGACAGCCGCGACGGGGGCAACCAGGCGCAGGCGATCATGCTGCTTGTCGCGCTGGCGCTGGCGATCCTGGCCCCGCTCTGCGCGCAGTTGCTTTACTTTGCCTGCTCGCGCCGGCGCGAGTATCTGGCCGATGCCTCGGCCGCCCGGTTTACGCGGTTTCCCGAGGGGCTCGCCTCGGCGCTGGAGAAGATCAGCGGCCGCGCGGGGGGGCGGCTGCTCGGCAAACAGAACCGGGCGGTGGCGCCGATGTTCATCGTCAACCCGCTGCGGGCAATGGGCGGCGGCGGCCTGTTTGCGACCCATCCGTCGACCGACCGCCGGATCGCGATTCTGCGCGCGATGGCCGGCGGCGCGGGCTTCGCCGAGTATGAGCGGGCCTGGCGCGAGCGCGCGGGCGAGCGCGGGGCCTTGTTCGGCGAGCGCACGCGCGCCGAGGAAGGGGAGCGGGTCCCCCGCCGCGCGGCTGCGCCCGCCGAGGAACAACGCGACGCCGTGGCGCGCGCGCGCGAGGCGCTGCGCCTGATGGACGTGATGGCGGGGCTGCTGATCCTGCCGTGCGCATGCGGGTTGACGATCAAGCTGCCGCCGAACTACAGCGAGCCGAAAATCCAGTGCCCGCGCTGCGGGCGGACGCATTTCAGCAACGCGGCCCGCCCGGCGCTCAAGGCCGAAGCGGAAGTCGCCGTGCCGGCGGGCGCCGCCGCCGAGACGGAGCAGATCCACCGCCGCGGCGGATCGGGATGGGAGACGATCGCCTGCCGCTGCGGCGGCCACGTCTCGCTCAGCCCGACGTTCAGCGCCGAGCGCGTCGAATGCCCGCGCTGCCACCGGACGATTCGGGTGACGGACTGACCGGCGGCGGACGGGATCGGAACCCACGCACGCGGCGACTGGAGCCGCGCGGCCGGTTGTGCTACCTTGATCCGGTCAGAGCGTACGACGGCTGCTCACGCTGACCGATTCCCGCCGCCCCCGCCGACGAAGATGCCCCTGCCCGATCATTACGCCACGCTCGGACTGAAACCGACGGCGACGTTTCACGAAATCAAGCAGACCTACCGCCTGCTGGTGCGCCGGCACCATCCCGACCGCCACGGCGGCGACGCGCGCGCGGAGCAGCGCATGGCCGCCATCAACGCGGCCTACGAGGTGCTGCATCGGCCCGAGCGGCGGATGGAATACGACCGGCACTTCTACGAAGCCTTCCCGCATCGGATCGAGAGCGCGGAAAGCACGCGGCAGGCCTACCGCGACGCCAACCCCTACATCGACGCGCTGTGGCGTGAGCGCGAACGGCGGATGCAGCGCGAGCGCGGCAACCTGGGCGGCCGGATCACGCTGTACGTGCTGCTGCTTGCCGTCGCGCTCTACGCGGTGGCGTTCGGGCTGTGGAGCGCGCTGCAGCCGCCCGCCGAAGCCGGCCGCTCCGAGGCCACGGTCCAGCCGGTGCGTTGAGGTCCGCGGGGGTCACTCCAGCGTCAGGTCGACGATCCGGGTTTTGTCGAGTTGCTGAAGCGTGACGCGCAGCGTGGCGCGGCCGCTGGCTTCGCGCTCGGCGCGGGCGTCCTGGGCGATCCGCTTGAACGTCTCCAGATCGGGCACCGGCTGATCGTTGATCGCAATGATCAGGTCGTAAAGTTCGACGCGCGCGACGGCGGCCGGGCTCCCCTCCTCCACGCTGGAGACGACCAGGTGACGGGCATCGGGAGGCAGCATCAAGGCTTCGCGCACCTCATAGGTCAGCTCCTTGACGGTCAGGCCGATCTCCTCGTCCTTGTACTTGGGCGCGCTGGCGAAATCATGCGGCGCCTTTTCGACGGCGAACGTCACGCTGTGCTCCGCCCGCTGCGGGTCGAGGTACCATAGGTGGACGGTCCGGCCCTCGCCGATGACCTCGAGCAGGCGCGTCAGCATGTTGCGCCGATTCTTCCACGGTTTGGCCCTGGGCAGGCTGATCCCCAGGTTTTCCATGCCCTCGGGCAGTTCCACGTAGGAAAAGTCGAAGTCGTACATCGACGTGTCGGCGGCCTTGAGCTCAACCGGCTGGGCTTCGCCCTCCTCGCGCAGCTCGAGCAGAATCGAACCGCGTTCCAGGCCGAGGCGCGCCGCCGGTGAGCCGGGATAGACACGCGTGACCCACAGGCCGATCGTGCCGTCCTTCGTCTGGGGCTGCACGTCGAGCGTCTTGGCCAGCTCCTGCGTCATCGGATCGAACTCGACGCCGAGCCACATCTTGCGCTCCTCTTCCTCCTCGGAGAGCGAGACGATCGTCGGATCGAGATGATCGTTGGGCGCATTGAAGTACGGGGCGAGCTCGGGAATTGAGTAGAAGCGGTAGAAGGTTTCGCCGCCGCCGAAGTAGGGGAAACCGCCGGCGCGCCGGAATCGCTCCTTGTCCTCGTCCTCCTTGCGCTGCTCGAGGGTGACCCCCTGCAGGTTGCCGTCGAGGTCGGTGTAGAGGGCGCCGACGCGCGCCTCGTAGGCCGGCACAAACTCCAGCACGTCGCGATAGCCGTTGAGCCGGCTGAGCAGACGGGCATAGCCGACATCGAGATACTCGCGACCATAGCGCCGCTCGGGATAGATGGAGAGCATCGGCCGGATCATGCGCACCGGCTGGCTGGAGAAGATTTCGGCCGGGGCGACCGAGAGGGGTTCATCGAGCCGGATCAGGAAGGCGGCGATGTCCTCATAGGCGCCGTAAAAGCGCCCCGGAATCGTGCGGTCGCCGTCGCGGACCTCGATCCGGTCGATCACCTTGGCGAATTCGCGCTGGATGCGGGTGGGGACGAAGAGCAGATCGGGCGCAATGGGGAAACCGTAAACATACCACTCATCGGGAACGTTGACCTGGCCCCCCATGATCGAGTCCACATTGGGCAGCGGCAGGCCGAGGAAGGTGCCGCCGCCTTCCTCGGCTTTCTGGCGGAACGTGATGTGGGTCTCCATCACCCAGCGGCCGGCCGCGGTCGTCAGTTGATCCTGCGCGGCGGCGTATTGGGCCCAGGCGACGCGTTCGCGCTGGTCGGGGCGCAGACCCTCCTCTGCACTCTCACCGTAGGGCAGATAGGCGCGGAAGGCGAGGCCGACGGGCCGCCGCCGCTGATCCAGCAGCAGCACCGGGACCTTGTTGATTTCAAAGTCCGACGACCAGCCGCTCCAGTCGTCCATCATCCCGCGGCTGCTGGCGTCGGGGTCATAGACCGCGGTGGAGAGCACCCGCTGGAGCTGATACTCCGGCGTCAATTGGACCAGCGGCTGGGCGGGGGAAAGCTGAAGCATGTAGTTGCTGCCGTGGCGCGTGACGACCAGTTGCTGCAGGCCATCGGGCGCGGCGGGGCCGGGGTCGGTGAACTGGGGCGGGCGCAGCGTCAGGCCGGTCGGGTCGGCGACGCGAAAGACGAGCGCGGGGGCATCGAGCAGCAACGCCGCGCGCTCGGCCGGCGCGCTCCGACCCCGCATGTCGGTCACCTGGATCCGGTCGATCCATTTTTCGTCCAGGTCGGTGTCGATCGTCACGACGTGCTCGGCGTCGAGCGCGATGCCGATCAGCCGCATCGGGAGCTTGCGGCTGATGTAGGATTCATACTCCGGGTGAACGGCATCCTTGTCTTCTTCGCTGCGCTTGAAAAAGACTTCAATGACGGCGAAGTGCTCAAGGAATGACTCCGCCTGCTGGAGCGTGAGCGGCCCGGTCGTGGGGGCGGCGTCGGCGCTCGCGGCCGCCGCCGGCTGGGCCAGGCACGGGCGCGCCAGGCAGGCAAGGCCGAGCAGCGCGAGCAACCGCACGGCGCGGGACGCGCGGGCGAGGAATGAGCCGTTCATGAGTCAGTCCGCCTTTTCATAGTCTTTGGTGTAGTCGAGGACGATCAGCTTGGGCAATCCCCCGCGCAGCACTTCGAGCAGGACTTTTTTCTCGCGCGTCTCGTCCCCCAGAATCGACTCGTAGAGCTGGCGCGCGGTCGCCAGCGAGTCGACCGGCTGACGCTCGATCGAGAGCAGGATGTCGTTGCGCTGAATGCCGGCCGCCGAGGCATTGCCCGGATTGCGCACGCCCTGCACGTAGATCCCTTCCTTACGATAGAAGTAGAGCTGGGGTTCCTTGTATTTGTTGATTTCCTTCAGCGTCATGTTCCAGCGGCGCAGGTCGAGATTCTCGCCCTCGACCTTGCCCTTGAGCACCGGCTGGACCGCCGCCGCGATGGTCCGGCCGTTGCGAACCAGCGTGAAGGTGGTCGGCGCATCGGTCGGCAGGTCGGCCAGCCGCCAGTGGATGGCGGGGAGGTTTTCGACATAGGCGCCGTCGATCGGGTGGTCGCCGACGGCGACGAGCAGGTCGCCCGATTGCAGCCCGGCCGCCTCGGCGGGCGACCCGCTCTCGACATTGGCGATCAGGACGCCGCGTTCGGCCTGGGTGAAGGTGTTGGTGTTGAAGTCCTTGAGCGGCTGGAGGCGCAGACCGGTCCAGGCGCGCGAGACGGCGCCGTCGCGCTCGAGGCGGGCGGCGATTTCGCGGACGACATTGGCCGGGATCGAAAAGCCGACATTCTCGGCCACGAGCCGCAGGCCGAGCGTGTTGATGCCGACGATCCGTCCCTCGATATCGACGAGCGGGCCGCCGCTGTTGCCCGGATTGATCGCGGCATCGGTCTGCAGCCACAGGTTGTAGCGATACTCATTCTCGAAGCCGAGATAGCGCTGCGTGTTGGAGATGATTCCCAGCGAGATGGAGCGGGTGAAGCCGAACGGGCTGCCCAGCGCCATGACGAAGTCGCCCTCGTCGACCGCGTCCGAATCGGCGAACTCGGCGGCCGGCAGCGGACGCTTCTCCGCCGGCGCATCCAGTTGCAGCAGCGCCAGATCGGTGTCGGGATCGCGCCCGAGGATCTCGGCCGGCAGCTGATCCTTGTCGAACAGGACGCAGTTGACCTTGATCGCGTTCTCGACGACATGGTTATTGGTGATGACCAGGCCGTCGGGCGAGATGATGACGCCGCTGCCGAAGACCTCCTGCTTTTTCTTCTCGCCGCTGCCGTAATCCTCGACGATCGGCTTGACGAAGACGAGCGCGGGGAAGACCCGGCGCTTGGCGCGTTCGATGATCTGCTGAAAATCGGCGGGGCCTTCCGGCAGGGCTTCCACCTGTTTCTCGGATAGCTGGTCCAGCGAGGGGGAACTGGGGGAATCGGAGGGCTGGGCGGCGAGGGTCGCGGCGGCCGCGGCCAGCGCGAGCACCAGCCCCAGCCGGAACGGCGCCGCCGGTTTCCAACAGAATCGGCGCATGGTGGCGTGTAACTCCTTGAGATGGCCGCGGCGGTCGGCGGCTCGAATCGATCGAGAGATGGTTCCTGAATGCTCCCTTATGGAACGTTCGGGGTTGCGCGGTCAAGCCCGAAGGCCGACGGTTGCGGCCCTCAGCGCCGCCACGACTTGATGGCCCAGGCGGCGGTTGCGGGCGGACTGAGCTGGCCGTGGAAGGCCTCATAGACCTCCACCTGGTAGCCCAGACGCGACCAGTCCTCGGCGAGCCAGTGGGAACGGTGGCGCTGGAGGGCGTTGGCGTCCAGCTCATCCTGCTCGACGATGCCGACAGGGGCGAAGATGACGACGCCGCGATTGACGAAACGCTCCAGGCGCAGGAGCAGGTCGACGGCATCGCGGCGGGAGAAATGCTCCAGGACGTCGATCAGCAGGGCGAGGTCGAACTCCCCCGCGCGAAACCGGCCGAAGACGTGTTCAATCCGGCAATCCAGCACTTCATGGCGCCGCGCCGCGGCCTGCCGCTGACGCAGTTTGTTCAGATACGGGTGAAACGCCTCAACCGACGCGAGGCGGGCCCAGGGGATGTCCAGAATCTGGCGGGCGATCACCGTCTCGCCGGGCCCGGCGCCCAGGTCGAGGCAGCTCAGGCCGGCCAGGTCGCCGAAGGCGGCCGTGAGCCGCTGGGTCAGTTCCGCGCCGTCCTCGAAGGTGAAACCGCCGACCGGGTGCACGCGGATCGGGCCCGGGGCGGGGCGCCCCAGCCGCCAGCGCGCCCAGGTGATGCGGGGGGACTTCAGAAAGCGGGGGTTGCCGATGATCTGCATGAAGGGGGCTTGCCGGGCAAAAGACCAACTATGGGGGTTGCCCCATCCGCCCTCGGATCATGCCCCGGCGGCGGGGCAAGGACAACTATTCATTGAGGACGGTGTCGATGGCGAGCGCGATCTCCTCATGAAACCGCTCCTCGCTGAACGCCAGCGCGTGGGCGCGCAGATGGAGCGGATCGTAGGCCGCGGGGCGGAACTGCTCCCATGCCTCGCAGAGCGACTTGACGGTGGGCCGGTCGAAGAAGGCGCCGGTGCGGCCCTCGCGCATCGTTTCGAGCAATCCACCGGCGCGCAAGCCGAGGACGGGCATGCCGCAGGCGAGCGCTTCGAGCGGCGCCAGGCCGAAATCCTCCTCGCTGGGGAAGATCAGGGCCGCGCGCGTCTGGTACAGTTCCAGCAGCCGCGCCTGGCTGACCCGGCCCTCGACGGCGACCAGCGGGCCGGCCAGCCGGCGCATCTGACGCAGCAGCGGGCCGTCGCCGACGACGCGCAACGGAAGGCGCAGCCGGTTGGCGGCGCGGATGGCCAGGTCGACGCGCTTGTAGGGCACCATTGCCGAGACGAGGAGGTATTCGGGGATGCGCTCGGCGGCCCGGTCGGGCGGCGGCGGGACGAAGAACCCGGTGCGGACCGGCGGATAGATCACGCGGGCGGTCAGACCGTAGGCGTCCTCGATGCGCCGGGCGACGAATTGCGAGATCGCCCAGCGGTGGTCGGCGCGGGCGGCCGCCTGGAAATCCCAGCGCGCCAGCCGCGGCGCCAGCCAGCCGAGCGCCCGGCCGCCCAGCCCGCCATGGCGATGGTAGGCCTCGCGCTGATCGTACAGGTAGCGCATCGGGCTGAAATAATAATTGACCTGGGGGACGCCGCGCGGCGCCCGGATGCCATGGGCTACGCAGTGGCTGAGCGTCAGGACCAGCTCGGTGCGTTCGGGGACGCGCAGCCGCTCGACGGTCGGCGGCAGCAGCGGCAGCAGCCAGCGGTAATAGCGGCGCACGCCCGGCAGTCGGCTCAGCGGGCTGGGATGGATCGGCCGGCAGTTGATTGCGGTGTCGATGAACCGGGGCCGATAGAACAGAGTGCGGATCCCGGCCAGCGGCAGAATCTTCAGGAGCGAATCGAGGACCCACTCGCCGCCGCGCATGCCCAGCAGCCAGTCGTGCATCAGCGTGACGCGGCGGGTGGCGATGCGGGCGCGGGCATCGGGCGGTCGCGGCGCGGGCTGGGGCGGCAACGTGGCCTGAGGGGCGGTCAACGTGAGGATCGCTCCGCGGGGAGATGGGTGCACGGCGGGCGGCGCCGGTCAATACGCACCTGGACGGTCGGCCCGCGGCGGGAAAAGCGAGCCGGCGCGGGGCGGCCGCGACGCGCGGGTTCCATCATGCTAGATTTTATCGTGTGATTCATCCCCACAATTTCTATACTCTCTCTTAGAGGATGTGAATTTGATTTGACAGGCTTTGGATGGGATCTGACGGCGGCCAGCGATGTGGATGGGGGGCGCCGGGATGCCCGGCAGCAGAGTTCCGCTCCACACAATGTCATGCACTTGACCATGGATGCTCCAACCCACGTTCGGACGACGCGACGGTTCTTGTGTCTGTTGTCTTTTTTAACGATTGGGGTTGACCTCGCGGCGCAAGAGGCCCGGCCGCTGAAGCTGCTCTGGGAAGGCGACTCCGAATTCGCCCATGCCCCCTCCGATCCGCTGGCCTTCGACGTCGATCTGGACGGCCGGATGGACCTGATCCAGGTCGGCCTGCGCGATGTCGTCGAAGTGCTCGATCCGACCCATGGCGCGCCGATCTGGCGTCAGCAGCTCGGCGAGGATGAGACGCTGCTGTCGCCGGTCGCGGGCAATTTCCTGGGCAACGACCGGATCACGATCGTCGTCCCCAGCACCAGCGGCAAACTGTTCATATTGGACGGACCGACCGGCCGGCAGGAGATGCCGGCGCAGCAAACCGGGTTCGGCCTGACGCTGCCGCCGGCGACGTTTCCCCTGACCGGCGAGGACGAGATCGCGCCCTACCGCGAGGGGATCCTGCTTTACAACCCATCCGAACGGACGCTCGTCGGCTGCCAGTTGCGGGGGCCCGGCCATGCGCAGTCGTTGTTCGAGCTGTTCCGCCATCCGACCCAGGGGATTCTCGAGCGCGGCCCGTCGGTGGGTCAGACGCGGTTCGCCGGAGGGCGCGGGCCGCACTTCGTCTATGTCACGCGCGAGGGCAAGGTCACCGTGTTCAATCGGGCGATGCCGCCCGCCGCGATCACGTTGAACCTGGTCTCGACCAACCGCACCTACGGGCTGGGCCAGGCGCTGGGCGATCTGGACGGCGACGGTTACGACGACATCGTGATCGCCGACAGCCTGGGCTACCTCTACGGCCTGACGGTGCGCGACGATGCGATCGTGCCGGTGTGGGCGCCGCCGGCGGGGGGGACCGAAGCCGACGCGCACCGCTCGATCGGGAGCGAGCCGCGCTTCACGCCGGTGACCGTCGATGCCAACGCGGACGGGAAGGACGACGTGCTGGTGGTTCGCGACCGGGCGCTCTACATGGTGGACGGCGCCAGCGGCGAGCCGTTCTGGGAGAGCGCGGCGCTGGTGGGACGGCTTCACGAGCGCGCGATCGAGAGTCCGCCGGCGATCTTCTTCGATGACTCGCGCACGGCGTACGCCGTCTTCTGCGACGTCATCTGCATGGTGGTGATCAACCTGCGCAGCACCGAGACGTGGGGGCAGTACGATCTGGGCAGCCAGGTGGTCAACACGCCGCTGGTCGGCCCGCTGACCGGGGGGGGCGCGGCGCAGGCCTTCGCCCGGGCCGACATGTCGGGGCGGGTCCACTGCGTCGATCTGGGGCTCAACTTCCTGCAGGGCAGCCCCGCCTGGATGGGGCGGCTGGGAGGTCCCTCGCGCTCCGGGAGCGCCAACCGCGCGTTTTATCATGACTTTCGCAACCGCCAGCAGCAACGGCTCAGCACATTCCTGACGCAGATTCTGAATCATGCGCGAACGCTGGCCGAGGCCGGGCAGTACGATGCCGCGCTGGCCGAGGTGCGCAAGGTGCGGGAGATCAGCCCGCCGCATCGCGAAGCGCGCCAACTGGAACGGCAGTACCTGATCCGCGCCAACCTGATCTGGATGCTGACGGCCGGCGTGCTGCTGCTGGGTCTGGTGGGCTTTGTCGGGTTTCATCTGTTCCGCCATACGCGCGCCGCAATCCAGCAGATGCTGGCGCGGATGGCGATCGAGCGCCGGCAGTACCCGCGGGCGATCCGCCTGCTGCGGCGGCTGACGGCGACGTTTCCGCGCCGGCGGCGCTACGTGCGCGACCTGGCCGACCTGTATGTCCAGCTCAAGCAGTTCGACGCCGAATCCGCGCTGATTTTCGAGCGGGCGCGCGAGATGTTTCCGCGCGAGGATCGCTATCTGAAGGGGCTCGCCACGGCTTACTCCTCGATTCCGCGCAACGACGAAGCCGCCGCCCGGGTCTACGCCGAGATGTCGCGCGTGATGAAGAAGCCGGGGCCGTGGTTCTTCCTGCTGGGCCAGACGCTGATGCAGATCGACCGGCCGCGCGAGGCACTCGAGGCGTTCCGCCAGACGATCGTGCATCAGCACGATGACCCCAAGCTGCCGCACTACATGACGGACCTGTACATCAAGCTGGAGATCGCGGCGCCGGAGATCATTCCGACGCTGGACCGGGTCTTCGAGCAACGGGTCGAGGACCGGGCGTTCCTGCGGCTGTACTGCATGGCCTGCCAGGCGGCGCGGCGCTACGACGAGCGTGCCCAGCAGGTGGCCGAGATGCTGCTGGAGCTGGATCCGGCGGCCCCCCCCGCGCACGTCATCCTCTCCACGCGGCTGCTGCAAGGAGGCCACAACAAGGACGCGATGCTGCACGCGCAACAGATCCTGCAGGTCAATCCGAGCGACTCGATGGGGCTGCGGCTGCTGGGGGCGTGCTATGCGGCGGAGAACCGGCTCGACCAGACGGCGATGAAAATCTTTATCCGGGCGCTGCAGGCCAATCCCGACGCGCCGGAGATCCTGACCGCCGTCAGTCACGGCTATGCGCAGGAGGGGCGCCAGGACCGCGATGCGCGTGAAATCTACAAGAAGTCGCTGATGCACAACCCGCAGGATGAGACGGTGCTGGTGCAACTGGCGCAGATCGCCGAGACCGAGGGGGATGACGACCTGACAATCCGCGCGATTGAGCCGCTGCTGGGGCTGGGCCGCCGCACGCGCGAGATGGTGCTGCAACTGGCCAACGCCTACTGCCGGCAGGGGATCGTCGAGGCCAAGGCCGAGCCGATCTATCGCGAAGCGCTGGTCTACCAGCCCGATCATGCGACGATTCAGGACAACCTGGCGGCGATCTACCTGCACAAGAAGAAGGTGGACAACGAGGCAGCGCAGGTCTACGCGGCGGTGTTTGAGCGCCATCCGGAGCGGTTCGACATCGGGCTGCAACTGATGCGCTGCCACGTGGCGGCCGAGCACCCCGAACGCGCGCTGGAACTGGGCCGGCGGCTCCAGGAGCGCGACTCCGACAACGGCGAGTTGCAGAAGCTGATGGCGGCCAGTTCGGACCGCGCCAACCAGATGGACTCGGCGATCCAGGCCTACGAGCAGGTGCTCGCCAACAGCCCGGAGGACCCCGAGCCGGTCTGCGCGCTGAGCTCGCTCTACTTCCGCAAGCGGCGCCACGACAACGAGGCGATCGCGATCTACAACCGCGCCATCCAGCTCCAGCCGCAGAATCACGAGCACTACATGGCGGCCGCGCAGGCCTACGCCGCGCGCGAGACGTGGGACCATGCCATCGCGATCATCAAGCAACTGCTGACGCACGTGCCGACGCAGATCGGCGCCGCGATCGGGCTGATGGAGGCGTTGATCGAAAGCTCGCCCAAGGTGCTCAAACTGCGCTGGTACCTGGTCGACACGCTGATCTTCGACGGCCGGCTGCGCGAGGCGCGCCAGCACCTGACGGAAATCCAGCGGATCGATCCGGGGGACCCGGAACGCGCGCTGCAGGCTTTCGACAAGATCCTGGAGAAGAACCCGCGCGACGCGATGGCCCACCTGGAACGGGGCCGGCTGCTGCTGCTGGCCGGCAAGGAACGCGAGGCGCGCAAGGCGCTGGAGGACGCACACCGGTTCCACCCCGAGAACGAGGAAGTCATCCGGAACCTGATGAAGCTGTATCAGAAGATTCTGGAATCGCGCGATTCGGCGGAGGTCCGGTTTCAACTGGGCCGGCTCGCCATGCGGATGGACAAGTACGACCTGGCGATCTCCTGCTTTCAGCAGACGAGTCGCGACTATCGCTGGGAAGGGGAATCGGTGCGCAACCTGGCGCGCTGCTTCATGGCCAAGGGAATGCTCGACCTGGCGCTGCAGGAACTGAAGCGCCTGCCGGTGGAGAAGGATGTCAAGGAGCTGCTCTACGAGCTGGGGCAGCGCTATGAATCGGTGAACGACGTGGCCGGGGCGCGCGAGGTCTACAAGCTGATTTTCGCGGCCGACATCACCTACCGCGACGTCAAGGGCAAGCTGGAGACGCTCAACGAGGCCAATGCCGATCAGATGGGCGCGGAGCGGACGGCGATCATCAACTCGCTGTCGGAGAAGGCCAAGCAGCGCTACGAGCTGGTGGAGGAACTCGGCCGGGGGGCGATGGGCATCGTCTACCGCGCGCACGACAACGAGCTGGAGGAGGAGGTGGCGCTGAAGATCCTGCCCGACAGCCTGCTGCGCAACCAGGAGGCGGTCCGCCGGTTCCGCCAGGAAGCGCGCAACGCGCGGCGGCTGGCCCACCCCAACATCGTCCGGATCCACGACATCGGCGAGGAACTGGGCCGCAAGTACATCTCGATGGAGTTCGTCAAGGGAACCGACCTGAAGCAGAAGCTGCGCCGGGTCAATCGCAAGTTGCCGCTGGAATCGACGCTGCGCTACATGCGCCAGATTTGCGAGGCGATGGCCTACGCGCACTCGATCGGGATCGTCCACCGCGACATCAAGCCGGCCAACCTGATGCTGGATGAGAACGAGAACGTGAAGGTGACCGATTTCGGGATCGCCAAGATGGTCGAGCAGAGCGAGGTCGGTTCGACGATGGCGGGGGCGATCATCGGCACGCCGCTCTACATGTCGCCCGAACAGGTCAAGGGCCAGACGGTCGACCACCGCGCCGATATCTACTCGATGGGGATCGTCTTTTATGAGCTGGTCAACGGGCATCCGCCGTTCATGGAGGGGGACCTGGCCTACCAGCATCTGTTCGTCGAGCCCAAGCCGCTGACCAATGTCTCGCCGGAACTGGCCGAGATCATCATGAAGTGCCTGGCCAAGGAAAAGGAAAAGCGCTGGCAGTCGGCCGAGGAGATGCTGCGGGCGCTGGACAACCTGAACGGCGTGTAGGGGATCGGTGAACAATCGTCGGTCCCGACCGTTCCGACCGTCCCGGCGCATTTTCTCACTTCAACCGCCCTGTTTACCAAAACCGGTCACCCTCCAGTTCGGCCGGGGGGCGGCCGATAAGCTCTGAGGGACGACGGCCGTCCGTCCGGGTCTGCATGGCCAGGCCGAGCCATTTGTTCACCGGGTGGTCCACTGATGGCGATACTCGAAATCCCGCTCAACCAGCGCGTGCGCATCCCGGCGATCCGTCTGAGCAACGGCCAGCCGTTCGACGGCAAGGTTGTGGCAAGTGACGGGGAACTGCTGGTGCTGGAACTGGCGGCCGACTGCCGGGGGGTGATGACCGGGCCGGCCGAGACCGCCGCCGTGATGACCTGGTCGAGCGACGGGATTCAGCGCGCCTGCCCGATCATGGTCGAGTCGAACAACGACCGCCGGCTGACCTGCCGGGCGGTGATTCAGGAGAAACGCGAATCGCCCCGGCTGCGCGTCGAAGTGCAGGTAGCCTACGAGCGGGTCGCCGCGGAACTGGTGCGCGAGACGGCCGACGAGGTGATGGCCAAGATCAGCACGCCGGCCGCGGCCGAAGCCGAACTGGGCGAACTGCTGCGCGGCGGCCAGGACGATCCGCTGCGCAAACTGCGCGATGAGGTCGGCGGCCTGCACGACATGCTGAGCGAGGTGCTGCTCAAACTCGACAATCTGATGACGCTGATCGCGTCGGGCGAGCGGGCGTTCGTGCCCGGCCTGCGCAGCCCGCTGTGCGTCCTCAACTGCTCCAGCACCGGCATCGGCTTCCTGACCGACGAAGAGCTGCACGAGGGGGAGTATCTGCGCATCCGCATGACGCTGCGGACGATGCCCCAGACACAGATCGAATGCATGGGAACCGTCATCCGCTGCCGGCCGCTCAATCATGGCGCGATCGGCGAGGTGCCGCGCTACGACGTCGGCGTCCATTACACGCACATCCACGAGTCGGACCGCGAGAAGCTGATTCACTACCTCTTCCGCGCGCAGCGCCAGATGCTGCGCGACCGCAAGGAAGCGCGCGAGGCGCTGCGCTCCGGCGCCGAGAAGTAACAACCTTTTCCCAGCCGGCTCATTTCATTGACTCAATCGGTGATCGCCTCCTAGAGTGAGTGGCGCGGGCGTCCGGCCGGCCGCCCGTGGAGCCGCTCATGTCCGCTGCCGACAAACCTTCCTATCAACCGGGCGACTGGGTCGAAATCCTCGGCATGCACTATGGCCGCGGGCGAGTGCTGGCGGTCGATCCGCGCGGCCGGCGCGTCCGCGTCCGGATCGGCGACCAGGATTGGACGCTGAAACCGGACCAGCTCAAGCCGACGGCGCCGCCCGATCCGGCTGAACGGCCACGACCCGTCCATGGCCTGCACAGCACGGGCGCCGTCCAGCATCAGGTCGACCTGCACGGGATGACGGTCGAGGAGGCGCTGCTGGCGGCCGAAAAGGCGCTCGATCAGGCGCTGGTTTCCGGTTTGTTTCAGTTCAAGATCATCCACGGCCACGGCTCGGGCCGGCTGCGCCAGGCCGTCCGCGCGATGCTCGCCGGCCACCCCTTCGTGAAGGATTTCCGGTTCGGCGAGCCCCACGAGGGGGGCCTGGCCTGCACGGTCGCCTTCCTGCGGCATGAACGGGAGCCCTGAGGGGCGCCGGCGAAAAAATAATGAAAATCAGCCTTGAAATTCGCCGGCCCATTCATTAGGATATGGGCCCATTCGCGGGATGGCCGCGAAGATCCCGGAGAACCGACGGGACGGGAAGAACGCCGGATGCCGAATGCCCTGAACAACACGCCCGTGATGATGGCGGGTCGCCCGCGGCGGCCGGTCTGTTGCCTGACGGCTTGTCTGCGGGGCGATCATGCCGGCCCGGAGGGTCGCGCTGGATAAATTCGATACACCGAGGATCGAAGTATCGCGCGGCCCGTCTCGGGAAAATCGAGACGGGCCGTTTGCTTTAGGGGCGGTCACAAACGCCCCAAACCGCCGTGAATAACCGGAGTCAAATCCGCTGAAAGGAGCCGGCACCATGTTGATCTATGTGAGCCTTGAGGGTTGCTCGTACGATCTGCGCGCGCGTGACCTGCGCCTTGACCGCTCCGACAGCGACCAGCGGATCAAGGATGCCATCGAGCGTCACCTGCGCCTGGCGGCCGATCGACTGGATCCATATGTGATCGACCGTCCGCCGGGCGGCAACCTGATCGTGCGGCCGGCCGCGGAGCGTTGAACCCGCGGTCACATGAATCGTCGGTCGCGATAAAGGGAGAAGCTCGCGGGTTTTCGAGAGCCGAGAGGAGAATGCTGAGAACCTCCTCGCCTCACTCCTGGCGGATGAAGGTTCCGCTGTTGGGGATGTTGCCGCCCCAGCGCCAGTCGGGCAGCCAGGGGACGATCGTCTGCGCCTTGGGGTCCTGGTCGTAATCGAGCACCTCGACGTGGATCCGCACGTCGCGCCACGGCCCCCCCTGGCGCTCGTCGAGCCACGCGACCGGGATGGCGATCTCGGTCGCGCGGCCGGCGTCGGTCAGTTGCGTCACGGCGCGGGCGCCCGCCGGCAGGTGGTCCGGCCGGTAAGCCTCCCGTTCGCTGTCGCCCGGATTCTGCACGATCACCAGGTAATCTTCGTATTCGCGGCCGCCGCGGAAACGCCGCTCGCGCGGCCGCGCGTCGATCCGCACCACCGTGCTGTCCATCCACCACTTGTGCTCGGCCTCGTGCGTCGAGGCGTAATCGTCGGTCACATCCACGGCGATATAGAGATAATGGTCATCGTGTTCGACGCCGAAGCGGTAGCTCAGATCCGCCGGGGGGACCGGCACGGGGGCAAGCGCTTCGCGCACCGGCGAGGGATCGGGTTTGGCCAGCGGCAGGCTGGTCCAGTCGCTCAGGTCGCCGTCGATGGTTTTGCTCACCTCCGTGCGCGGGATCGGATACGACAGCAGCACGCCGGTTGTCCCCGACGCCTCGATCCGCCGCTCCCCCTCCTGACCCGGCACGCTGAAGCGAACCGTGTAGTCGTAGGGAATCAGGCCGACCTCGTCGACCTGGACGGGCTGGTCGCTCTGGAACGTGACGGGCCATTCCCGCTGCTCGCCGGGATGCAGGTGCGCCGTGAACGCGGTGCGGCTCAGCCGCAGTTCGGTCGGGTTGCGGAAGACCATGTCGACGTCGACGGCGACGGGCGACTCATTCGTCATCCGGACAGTGGAGTCAATTTGAGTGAAGGCCTGGGTTTCGGCGACGACGGGATCGCAGATCACGCGCACCCGATCGCGCACCCCATCGACGACCGCCTTGAAGTCGGCGTGGATGATGTCGTTGTCGAGGATGCCGTCGAGTTCGATCGGCGCGACGCGCGGGCCGGCGTCGGTCATCGTCACCCAGGTGATGTGATCGAATTCGCCGACGTCGTGGCCGCGCAGCCGCGAGCCGCCGCCCGTCGTGGCCAGGTTGTAATATTCGCGCCCGTTGCGTTCATATTTGGCGTAGTCATGCGAATGGCCGCAGAAAACCGTGTACGGACGGTCGGCCAGCATCGCCTCGACGTCGTTCCAGTTGGTGTCGCTCTCTACGGTCCAAACCGGCTTGTGCAGGAAGAGGAAGGTCCAGCGAACGTCGCGATTCGCCGCGAGCGTCTCGCGGATCCAGGCAAGCTGCGCTTGATCCAGATGCGGATGTTCCCCTTCGAACGCGCGCGGCGGGTCCTCGGAGTCCAACACCAGGAACAGGACGTTGCCGTAGACGAAATGGTAGTACGGCCGTCCCAGCCGCTCGATCCACTTGCGCTCCATGGCGGGATTGGAAACGTCGTGGTTGCCGGGGACGTAGAAGAAGGGCGCTTCGAGCTGGGAAACCTCGGCGTCGAATTCATCCCACATCGCGTCCATCACGGCTTCGTCCTCGGTGTAGCCCTCGATCAGGTCGCCGACGCAGATGACGAACTCCGGACGCATCTGGTTGGCGCTTTTGACGGCCTTGGGAAAGATGCCGGCGCGGTGGCCGCCGGTGCGGTCGCCCATGACGAGGAACTGGAAGTCGGCCGGGTCGTGGGTGAAGTCCAGATGCGTCCAGGGGGTGGGCCCGTCGTGGGCGGGGATGTGGCTGGTGACGGGGCGCGGCCCGGCGGCGCACGCCGCCAGCAGCAGAGCTCCCAGGCCAAACGCAAACGAGAATAAAAGTTTCATGATAATTGCGTGAACCTCAGCGAACTGTCGCCCTATCTTCCCGCTCCGGCTGAAACGGGTCAAGTCCGTCGGTCGCCCACGCGCCATCCTGCCGCTCAGAACAGAACTCGATTGGTTATTAAAGACTCCGGCGTATTATTTTTGGTTGCGTCATCCCGCCCCGCTGTGCTTTCCTGAACCCAAGCGGGACGACATGCCGGACGCCGGCCGAAACTCAGCGGCCCATCTCCACCCCGGGCTTGCTCTGAAAGGGAGACGTTTCTCATGAAAGACATGGATAAGCGCGTTGCCAGACTCAAACCGATCGAGCAGATGAAGCTCGCCGACGAGACGCTCAAGCAGATCGCCGCCTGCGCGCAGGAGGTGAAATTCAAGGAGGGCGCCTACGTCTTCCGCGAAAGCGAAAAGGCCGAGCAGTTCTACATTCTCGAGGAGGGCCGCGTCGCGCTCGAACTGCAGGGCAATGCCCCCGCCCCGATGCTGATCCAGACGCTTGGGCCGGGCGACGTCCTCGGCTGGTCCTGGCTGGTCGAGCCCCAGCGCTGGAGCTTCGACGCCCGCTGCCTGGAGCCGGTCAAGGCCGTCGTCTTCGACGGCGAGAAGATCAAGCGGCTGTGCGCGAAGGACGAGCACCTGGGCTATCAGCTCTTCCGCACGTTCACGGCGATCATCGCCGGGCGGCTGGAAGCGACGCGCCGCGAACTGGTCGACCTCTATGGCGTCCAGATCTGACGGCGCCGGCGCGCGGCTCAGCAGATCCGCGGCAACTGCTCGCCGCTGAACAGGTCCAGCACGCGGCGGGTTCCGCGCCGGCTGCGCAGGATGGTTTCGCCTCGGCCGGCGCCCGTCACGCGGCCGATGCGGCACGCCCCGCGCGCGACGTCGCACCGCCCGAGCGTCGCCAGCGCCGCGTCGGCATTTCGCTCGGGCAGGATCACCAGGAACCGGCCCTCGTTGGCGATGTTGAGCGGGTCCAACCCAAGCAGCTCGCTGGCGCCGCGCACGGCGTCCACGATCGGAATCGCCTCCTCGTCAATCTCGAAGTCCACGCCGGTCGTCTGGGCCATTTCAATCAGTCCGGCCGCCAGGCCGCCGCGCGTCAGATCGCGCAGGCAGTGGATCGGCAGCCCGTCGGCGATCAGCTCCAGCACCGGCTCGTGCAGTGGGGCGCAGTCGCTTTCCAGGGGCGATTCGAACGCCAGCCCGTCGCGCGCGGCCATGATCGTGATCCCGTGGCGGCCGATATCGCCGCTGAGCAGGACCGCGTCGCCGGGCCGGACCGACGCCGGGCCGATCGGCTCGCGCGCGATGATGCGGCCGAGGCCGGCCGTGTTGATGTAAATCCCGTCGCCCTTGCCCCGATCCACCACCTTGGTGTCGGCCGTCACGAGCTGAACGCGCGCGTCGCTCGCCGCCCGCCGCATCGATTCCACCACGCGGCGCAGGTCATCGACGGCCAGGCCTTCCTCCAGAATAAACCCCGCGCTGAGCCAGAGCGGCCGCGCCCCGCACATCGCCAGGTCGTTCACCGTGCCGCAGACGGCCAGCCGGCCGATGTCGCCCCCCGGGAAGAACAGCGGGCGGACAACGTAGGAATCGGTCGTGAAGGCCAGGCGGTCGGCGCCCAGCGCGAGCGCCGCGCCGTCGTGACGCGTCGCCAGCAGTTCGTTGTCGAATGCCGGCCGGAACAGCCGGTCCAGCAGCCGCTGCGTCAGCCGGCCGCCGCCGCCGTGCGCCAACAGGATGCGGTCGTAATCCTGATTCGGAACCGGGCAGGTCATCGCGCGGCGCCTCGCTTCAATATTGTCCCTCGATCTTGTCGGGAATGGCTCGGGCGATAGCGGAAATAGGCCGCGCAGGCCCCCTCGGCGGAGACCATCGGCGCGCCGAGCGGGCACTCCGGCGTGCAGCGTGTCGCGAACGCCGGGCAGTCGGTCGGCCGGCGCAGGCCCTGCAGCACCAGCCCGCTGAGGCACTCGGCCGGTTCCCCGGCGCCCGGTGCTTCAACGCCGAACCGCCGCTCGGCATCGAACGCGGCGTAGGCGGACCGCAACCGGAGGCCGCTGCGCGGAATCCGCCCCAGGCCCCGCCATGAGCGGTCGCAGACCTCGAACACCTCCTCCATCCGGCGCCGGGCGTGCGGATTGCCCTCGTCGGCCACGGCGCGGGCGTAGGCATTCTCGACCTCGGCGCGGCCCGCCTCCAGTTGCCGGATGCAGCGCAGCACGCCGTCGAGCAGGTCGACCGGCTCGAAACCGGTCACGACGACCGGCACGCGATGGCGCGCGGCGATCGGCCGGCAGGCCGCGGCGCCCATCACGGCGCAGACGTGGCCGGCGGCCAGCAGCCCCTGCACCCGGCAATCGGGCGAGCCGAGGATGGCCGAGATCGCCGGCGGGACGAGGACATGCGAAACCAGCAGCGAGAAATTCACCAGCCCTTCGCGCGCCGCCAGCGCGGCCGCCAGCGCATTGGCCGGCGCCGTCGTTTCGAAACCGATCGCAAAAAAGACGACTTCGCGCGACGGATTGGCGCGCGCCAGCGCCACCGCGTCCAGCGGGCTGTAGACGACGCGCACGTCGCCGCCGGCCGCCCGCACCGCCATCAGGTCGGCGGCGCGGCCGTCCGCGCCGCGCGAACCCGGCACCCGCAGCATGTCGCCGAACGAACAGAAGATGACGCCGGGGCGCGCGGCGATCGCCAGCGCCTTGTCGATCAGCTCGACCGGCGTCACGCAGACCGGGCAGCCGGGGCCGTGGATCAGCGTGATTTCCGGCGGCAGCAGTTCATCCAGGCCGAAGCGCAGAATCGCATGGGTCTGACCGCCGCAGATCTCCATGATCGTCCACGGGCGCGTCGCGGCGCGGCCGATGGCCGCGGCCAGGCGGCGGACGGCATCCGCGTCGCGGTACTCGTCAAGGTACTTCAAGATTCCGTCCCTCGTCCTCGGCTCTCGAAACCCGCCGCACGTTCCCCTTTATTCCCGCTGCTCCATCTCCTCCAGCAACGCGAACACCGCTTGGGCCTCGGCCTCATCGATGCGACTGATGGCGATCCCGGCGTGGACGATCACGTAGTCGCCGACGCGGGCTTCGGGGACGCAGGCCAGGCTGGCTTCCTTGACGATGCCGCCGAAGCGCACCCGGCCGCGCCGGCGCAGTTCGTCCTGGGCCTCTTCAATGCTCAGGATTTCACCCGGGATGCCGAGGCACATCCGTCCCCCTCCTCCCCATTCGCCTGGCGGGCGACAGCGACCGCCTGACCGAGCGCCAAGCCCCCATCGCCCGGCGGCACGCGCTGATGCCAGTAAGGCCGGAACCCGGCCCGGCGCAAGCCGGCGATCGCCAACTCCAGCAGCAGCCGGTTCTGGAAGCACCCGCCGGTCAGCAGGACCCGCTCCCGGCCTTCCCGCTGGGCCATCGCGACGATCATCGCCGCCAGGGTCGCATGGAACCGCGCCGCGGGGATCGCCGGGGATTGCGCCGCGGCGTGCTCCGCCAGCAGCGCTTCGAACGTCGGCCGCCAGTCCAGCTCCGCCGCCGCGCCGCCGGACCGGACGCAGCGGAACGGGTAGGCGGGCGGCGGCGGCCCCGCGCGCCGCGCGGCAAACTCCAGTTCCATCGCCGCCTGACCCTCGAACCGGCTGACCGAACAGACCTCGAGCAGGGCGGCCGCGGCGTCGAACAGCCGGCCGGCGCTCGATGTACGCGGCGAGTTGAGCCCCCGCCGCAGCATCGCCGCGAAGTTGATCCGTTCGCTCGCCGTCAGGTTCCGCACCGGCGCCAGCGCCGATTGGTCGAACAGGCGCGGGCCCAGCATCTCCCACAGCAGGCCCAGAGCGGCGCGGCGGCCCTCGCGCATCGCGGCCTCGCCCCCCGGCAGCGGGAAGGTCCGCAGCGTTCCCACGCGGCGGCAGTCTTCCGCATCCACGGCGAGGAATTCACCCCCCCAGACCGTCCCGTCGGGCCCCCAGCCGGCGCCATCCCAGCAGACGGCCAGCGCGGGCGGCTCCAGGTCGTTTTCGGCGAGGCAGGCCCAGGCATGCGCCGCATGGTGCTGGACCTCCGCGACGGGCAGCCCGCGGCCGTGGGCGAAGCGGGTCGAGGCATAGTCGGGATGCAGGTCGCAGGCGACGCGGCGCGGTTCGACGGCCAGCAGGCGCGCCAGGTCGTCGGCCGCCGCTTCCTGCGCGCGGCGCGCCTCGGGCGTCTCCAGGTCGCCGATGTGCTGGCTGAGAAAGACCTCGCCGCCGCGCGCGAGCGCCACGGTGTTCTTCAGGTGGCCGCCGACCGCCAGCAGCGGCGGCGCGGCGCGGCGGATCGCAATCGGCAGCGGCGCATAACCCCGCGCGCGGCGCAGCACCTGTTCGCGCCCCGCCACGATGCGGACGATTGAATCGTCCGCGTGGCGCCGGATCGGCCGGTCGTGCACCAGCAGCGCGTCGCATAGCGGCCCCAGCCGCTCCAGCGCCTCCTGGTTGTCGATGCAGATCGGTTCTTCGCCGCGGTTGCCGCTGGTGGCCACCACGGGAAACCCCAGTTCGTCCAGCAGCAGGTGATGCAGCGGCGTGTAGGGCAGCATCAGGCCGAGGGTGGGATTGCGCGGCGCGACGGCCGGGGCGATGTCGCCGGCCGCCGCCTCGCGACGGTCGAGCAGCACGATCGGCGCCTCGCTTGAACGGAGCAGCCGCTCCTCGAGCGGGCCGATGTCGCACAGCCGCCGCGCCGCCGCCAGATCGGGCGCCATGATTGCGAATGGTTTGGCCTCGCGCCGCTTCAGCCGCCGCAGCCGGGCGACCCCCGCCTCATCGCGCGCATCGACGAGGAGTTGAAAACCGCCAAGCCCCTTGAGCGCCAGGATGCCGCCCCGCCGCAGCAGGTCGGCGGCCCGCGCCAGAGCCTCACCGCGCTGGGCCAGCACCCGCCCCGCGGTGCTCCAGAGCGCCAGTTGCGGCCCGCACGCCGGGCAGGCGATCGGCTGCGCATGGAATCGCCGATCCGACGGATCGCCGTATTCGGCGCGGCAGCGCTCGCACATCGTGAAGCCGCGCATGGTCGTATGGGGCCGGTCGTAGGGGAGCGACTCGATGATCGTGAACCGCGGACCGCAGAGCGCGCAGTTGATGAACGGGTAGCGATGGCGCCGGTCGGCCGGGTCGCGCAGCTCGCGCAGGCACTGCGGGCAGGTGGCGATGTCGGGCTGGATCAGCGTGCGCGGCGCCGTCGCCAGGCTGGGCCGGATCACCAGGTCGCCGTAGCCGGCGGCGTCGAGCCACGTCGGCTCCAGACTCTGGATATGGGCGCGCGGGGGGGCTTCGGCCGGAACGCGCGCGAGCGCCTGGGCCAGTGCGTCGGCCGGGCCTTCCAGCTCGGCCACGACGCCGTCGCCGGTGTTGGCGATCCAGCCGGTCAGGTCGAGTTCACGGGCCAGGCGATGGAGGAACGGACGGAAGCCGATGCCCTGAACCGCGCCGCGGATCGCCAGCCGCAGCCGGACCGGCGCGGGGCCGGGCGGGTGAGGCGAAAGGGCCGATTCGGTCGCCGCTGGGAGCACCATCAGCCGCCGATCCTTTGGAATCCGACCGGCGCCGCGACGAGGAGGACGTCGCGGTCCGGGCGGCGGGGCCGCTGATGGAAAGATGACATGGATGGGGCGCAAATTCAAGATAAGAGAAGTTTTTTATCTTCTATAGGCGCTGAAATCGACATCCGTCGGATCCGTGGGATCGGACAGATCGGACGGATTCCAATTGCCCAGCGGCGCGGGCGGCTTTCTCAGTTGCAGGCGCCGATTCGATCCCGCAAACTGCTAAGCCGTAGCCGCGCCGCGGCAATTCCAAACCTCTGCGATCGCAACGTTCCGCGCCGTCGGCCGGGCCCGCCGGGCCGAGGCGCGAGCCGCACGCGACGGCGTTGAGGATGACCGATGGCCGATCTCAACCCTTCCGCCCAGACGTTGGAACGTCGGCGTGAAAACTGGGGAACCAAACTCGGCGTGATCCTCGCCGTCTCGGGCTCGGCCGTCGGCCTGGGCAACTTTCTGCGCTTTCCCGGCCTGGCGGCGACCCACGGCGGCGGGATGTTCATGATCCCGTATTTCATCTCGCTGCTGCTGCTGGGCATCCCGCTGGTCTGGGCCGAGTGGGCGATGGGGCGCTACGGCGGCGCGCGGGGCTACAACTCGGCGCCCGGCATCTACAGCGTCATCTGGCCCCGGCCGTGGAGCCGCTACTTCGGCGCCCTGGCGCTGATGGTGCCGATCGTCATCTACATGTATTACGTCTACATCGAATCGTGGTGCCTGTACTACGCCTGGTCGTATCTGCGGGCGTTCGTGACGGGCAATCGCGGCGTCAGTCCCGGCGAGAGCGTCGAGCAGGGGGCGGCCTTCTTCTCCAACTATGTCCAGGACACGCAGAATGGCCTGCCCGGCCCGGCGATCGCGATGCTGATTCTCGTCTTCCTGCTCAATTACGTATTCATCTACCGCGGCGTGACGCGCGGCATCGAAACGTTCTCGCGCTATGCCATGCCGCTGCTCGTCCTGTGCGCGCTCGTCGTGCTGGTCCGCGTACTCACGCTGCCCAACATTCTGGACGGGCTGGGCTTCATGTGGAACCCTTCGCTGCCCGAGGGGCAAAGCACGTGGGACTATCTGAAGAACGCCGAGGTCTGGCTGCTGGCGGCCGGGCAGATCTTCTTCAGCATTTCGGTCGGGTTCGGGATCATCATCAATTACGCCAGCTACCTGCGGCGCAACGACGATGTCGTGCTATCGGGCATGACCGCCTGCGCGACCAACGAATTCTGCGAAGTCTGCCTGGGCGGGCTGATCACGATCCCGGTGGCGTTCATTTTTCTGGGCGGGCTGCCCGAGGGGCTGCTCAGGTCGATCAGCGAGGGGTCGAGTCTGGCCGTGGGATTCTTCGCGCTCCCTCCGGTGTTCGGGCTGATGCCGCTGGGCCTGCTGTTCGGCGCCCTCTGGTTCTTCATGCTGTCTCTGGCCGCGATCACCAGTTCGCTCAGCATGCTCCAGCCGACGATCGCGTTTCTGGAGGAAGGGATGGGCCTGGGCCGGCGGGCGGCGGTGGCGTTGCTCGGCCTGTTGACGGCCATCGGCTGCTTGATCGCGGTGTATTTCTCCAAAAATCTGGCGGCGCTCGATACGATGGATTTCTGGGTCGGCAGCGTCTGCATCTACGTCCTGGCGACGATTCAGGTGTTGATGTTCGGCTGGGCGTTCGGCATCGAGCGGGCCCGGGCGGAAATCGCGCAGGGCGCCGAAATGAAAGTCCCCGCGATCTTCTGGCCGGTGATCCGCTACGTGACGCCGGTCTATCTGCTGGTGATTTTCCTTTTCTGGGCGAAACAGAAGTTCCCCGAACGCATTCGGGGCATTGTGGAACTGGATGCCGCGGACCGGGCCGGCGTCCTTTTCCCGCTGATCTACATCGGCCTGCTGATCCTCTTTTTCGTCATCATGATCGCGCTGACGCGCCAGCGGATGGACCGTCTGCGCGTTGAGGAGCACGCGCGCGAGGAGGTGGTCCCATGACCCTCGGCGGCTGGATTTTCATGTTGCTCAGCGTGGGCGGAATTTTCGTCTGGACCGTTTACTGCTTTGTCCGCGTCTTCCGTGCCCGCGACGCGCGCGAGCACATGCACGGCCCGCTCGATATCGACACGCACGACCGCGGCACCTGAAATCGCTATCGGTAGCGCAGTCCCAATCGGTGTGGCAATCGGTCTCGCAATCGCTATCCCGCCCGCGCTCCGGCTTCGGCCTCGGACCCGCCCACCCCGTCGTCGGCATCGAGCCGGGGGAGGCGCGCGGCGGCGGCGGCCCAGCGCAGCGGATCGACATGGCGGCGCAGTTCGCGCCGCAGCCGCCCCAGCCCGTGGCGCGTCTCGGTGATGCGGATCGCCGCTCCCCGCCGGCGGCGGATCGTGAACCAGTGGAACGACTCGCGGTGGCGAATCTGGACGATGTCCTCCCAGCGGACGAGCGCGCCCGGGCGCCACGGGTATTGAAAGCGCAGGCCCGCCGGCTCGATCGTCACCCGCGCCCACCAGGCATCCACGATGCCGAACAGCGTCATCGCCAGCGGCACGACGAACAGACTGAACCAGGCGGCGGCTTCCTCGCGCCGGCGCGTCGCGTCCTCGGGGCGCAGCCAGGCATCCAGCGTCACGCCCGCCGCCAGCACAACCCACAGGCCCATGAACAGCAGGCTGGAGAACCGGTAGCGTCCGACGGTGTCCAGCTCCCAGCGGCCGGCGCCGCCATCGCGCGCCTCCGCCCGCCGTCCGGCCAGCAGCCAGTTCATCCAGAACTGGTTGAGCCAGCCGAACATCGGAGCTCCTCCCGATCATGGAGCAGGTTGGGAAAAGCGCCGGGACGCGCCGTCAGGAATCGAGCTGATCGAGCGGGATTCCTTCGTCGATCAGCATGATTGGGATCGAATCGACGATGGGGTAAGCGATCCGGCGGTCCTCGCGGATCAGGGCATGCTGAATCGGATCGGCGACCGGCTTGCCCGCCCGGTTCTTGAGCGTGCCTTCGGCGCGCCTCCGTTCCAGCCGGGCGACCGTGGCCGCATCGGCCGGCGTCAGGGTCTGGTGCGATTCGGGGCAGACGAGGATCTCGAGCAGATCCTTGGAAATGACGTCGAATTCGCCGCCCATGGTTGAAAACTCCGTTGGGGAAATGCCCCCGGCCGCGCCGGTCGGCGTCGGTTTCATCTTCGGAGCCGGCGGCGGGCTTTGCAATTAAATCTTCAAACGGGCCGGCGCTTTGGCGAAGATGAGGGGCCCGCATGGAACCGCCGGCGGCGAGCCGGTCTCAGCCCAGGAAAGCCGACAGCCCCTCGTGACGACGCTGCCCGATCCCGCCGCCTCGATTGACCCATTCTCCGCCGGCCGCGACCGCCTGCTGCTGATTGCCGGCCCCTGCGTGATCGAGTCGGAGGAACATACGCTGCGCATGGCCGAAGCGATCAAGGCGATCGCCGGGCGCGCGGGGTTCCCCTGCATCTTCAAGGCGTCGTACGACAAGGCCAACCGCACGTCGCTGGCGTCCTATCGCGGTCCGGGGCTGGATGCCGGCCTGCGCGTCCTGAAGCGCGTGCGGCTCGATGTCGGCCTGCCGGTGCTGACCGATTTTCATGAGCCGGGCCAAGCGGCGGCGGTCGCCGAGGCGGCCGACGTCCTGCAGGTGCCGGCGTTCCTCAGCCGCCAGACCGACCTGATCGTCGCCGCGGCCCGCACCGGCCGGATCGTCAATATCAAGAAGGCCCAGTTCATGGCGCCGTGGGACATCGAGTTTTCGATCAATAAGGCGCGCGAGGCGGGGGCCGAACGGATCTGGGTCACCGAGCGCGGCGTCTGTTTCGGTTATAACAATCTGGTCAGCGACATGCGTTCGCTGGTCGTGATGGCGCGCTACGGCTGCCCGGTGATTTACGACGCGACGCACAGCATCCAGATCCCCAGCGGCGCGGGGGGCAAAAGCGGCGGCGAACGGCAGTATCTGGAACCGTTGCTGCGCGCCGCCGTCGCCGTCGGCGTCGACGGCGTCTTCATGGAAGTGCACGACGATCCCGACCGCGCGCTCTGTGACGGGCCGAATCAGCTTCCGCTGGACCGGCTGCCCGATGTGCTGGAGACGATCCGGCGGATCGACGCGGCGCGACGGGGGGAAACGTAGAGGGAAATACGGCGAGGCTGGATCCCGAAAGACACGCAGGGCACGAAACGGGTGAAGCCCGGATGCCGCTGAAGTCCGTTCGAGAGCCGAGAGCCGAATTTTGCGGAGACCTTCGGGGGCCGAGGGCGAGAGACGAGAGACGAAGAACTTTGATGAATCGGGCGATGCAGGCACGGGCGAGATGACCACCGAGTATACCGTTAAACTGCCGATCTTCGAGGGGCCGCTCGATCTGCTGCTGCACCTGATCAAGATGAACGAGATGGAGATCACCGAGATCACCATCTCGGCGATCATCGGCCAGTATCTCGAATACCTGCGGATGATGGAGTCGCTCGATCTGGAGATCGCCGGCGATTTTCTGGTGATGGCCGCCACGCTGCTCAACATCAAGCTGCGCACGCTGCTCCCCCCGCCGCGCGAGGGCGAAGAGGAACAGGGCGAGGAGGAACTGAACGATTTCCTCAACGCGCGTCAGCTCATGCAGCGGTTGATCGAATACCGCAAATTCAAGGAAGCCGCGCTGGAGCTGGGGCGTCGCCACGAGAAACGGGCACAGATCTTCCTGCGCGAGGTGGCGCTGCCCAGACTGACCGAGGCCGAGGAAAATGCCGAGATCCGCGGCGATCTGCACAAGCTGCTCGAGGCCTTCTCGCGCGTCATCCGCTTCGTCGACCGGCGCGACTATCACCAGGTGACCGAGGAGGAATACTCGGTCGACGACAAGATGACGCTGTTGCGGCGGCGGCTTGTCGTCGAGCCGCGGATGGAGCTGAACCGGCTGTTCGAGAGCTGCGACGAAAAGATCGAAATGGTCGTCACGCTGATCGCCGTGCTGGAACTGACGCGGCTGAAGGAGCTGCGAATCGTCCAGGGGGAGAACTTCGGCGAAGTCTATATTTTCCGCCGCGAGGGGGACGAGGGGAACGCCGACCAGGAGGGCGAGGCGGCCGAGCTGCAACGCGTCGAGGCCGAGATCCTCGCCAACCGCACCGGGCTGGTGGATGACGGCGTGCTGGACGAGGAGGACGAGGACGCCGAGTTGGACCGCGTGGTCGGCACTGCGGCGGACGCGGACGAGCGCCCCCGGCCCGGCGAGGCCGAGCCCCAGACCGAGGCCGCGCCGGAATCGGATGAACCGGGCGGCGCAAGGATTATCGACCTTGGCTTTGAGCCGCGCGCCGGCGACGATGGCGCGGACCCGGAGGGTCGGGATCCCGCACCATGACCGGACGCAAGCGCGAACGAAGCGAAGCGGAAGCCGCCGCGGCATCGAACGCCGACGAGGTGCGCCGGCTGCTCGAACGCGAGGGGGCCGTCGCCGTCGATACGGCCGAGGCGTGGACCGAACCGCCGGACGAACTCGAGGAGGAAGTCCGCGAATGGGGGTGCGGCTGGCTGCTGCTGCTGATCCTGCTGGGGCTGACCTCGCTCTTCGCGGTCGGCTGGTGGGGCGTCAACGAAATCACGCGGCGCAACATGGTGGAGAAGCTCGACAAGTCGTTCTTTCATCTGTCGCTCCTCCCCCAGCCCAAGGTGGAGACCGCCGAACCGGACCTGACCGTGCAGATTTTCTATCTGGTCCGCGGCCGGGGGCTCGCCGCGCAGAAGCGCGAACTGCGCTACCACGCCGACAGCCGCGAACGGCTGTATCAGATCGCGCACGAGATGCAGCGGCCGCCGACGACCGGGCTGCTCGAATCGCCTTTCCCGAAGGGAACCGAGATTCGCGCGATCTATCTGCACGACGGCATTATCTGGATCGACCTGAACGAGGCGTTTCTCCAGCCGGAGCATCCCTCGCCGCTGCTGGAGCGGCTGGTGATCTTCGCCATCGTCAACAATTTCATGCTGAACGAGCCGACGTATCGCGGGGTGCGGTTCATGATCGAGGGGCAGCCGGTCAACTCGGCGTGGGGCTGGCTCGACCTGAGCAGTCCGCTGGGTCCCGACCTGTCGCTGATCGAATAGGCGCGCCCCGCCGCGCGACTCGTTCCGACTTCATGGGCTGAGGTGAACCTCATGAAAACCTTGCGCGAAGAGCTCTGGTTCAACGTGCCGACGCGCCGCGCGTTCATCAACATCACGCAGCAGGTGCAGGAGCTGGTCGAACGCAGCGGCGTACGCGACGGGCTCGTGCTGGTCAACGCGATGCACATCACCGCCAGCGTCTTCATCAACGACGATGAATCGGGGCTGCATCAGGACTACGAGGAATGGCTCGAAAGGCTGGCCCCGTTCGACCCGTCGACGCGCTATCAGCACAACCGGACGGGGGAGGATAACGCCGACGCCCACATGAAGCGCCAGATCATGGGGCGCGAGGTGGTCGTCGCGATCACCGACGGGCGGCTCGACTTCGGCCCGTGGGAACAGATTTTCTACGGTGAATTCGATGGCCGGCGGCGCAAGCGCGTGCTGGTCAAGATCATCGGCGAGTAGCGCGGCGGCCGGCGCTCAACCGCGCTGGTGCCGGCCGAAGCTCTCGTGGGCGTGATACGAACTGCGCACCAGCGGGCCGGATTCGACGGTGGTGAAGCCGAGGTCTTCACCGTAGCGCTTCCAGGCGGCGAATTCGGTCGGGCTGACGTAGCGGACGACCGGATGATGCTTCTCGGAGGGGCGCAGGTACTGGCCGATTGTGACGATGTCGCAGCCGTGGGCGCGCAGGTCGTGCAGGACCCGGCGCACCTCGTCGTCCTCCTCGCCCAGACCCAGCATGATGCCGCTCTTGGTGACGAGGCCGGCCGCCTTGGCGCGCCGCAGCACGTCGAGCGTGCGCTCGTAGCGCGCCTGCGGGCGCACGCGCCGGTAAAGCCGGGGGACCGTTTCGGTATTGTGATTGAGCACGTCGGGCCGTTCGCGGAAGACGGTCTCCAGCGCGTCGGCGTCGCCCTTGAAATCGGGGATCAGCACTTCGACGCGAATGCCGGGGCGCTGCTCACGCAGGGCGCGGATGGTGGCGGCGAACTGGGCGGCGCCGCCGTCGGCGCGCTCGTCGCGATTGACCGCCGTGACGACCACGTATGACAGGCGCATCGCCTCGGCCGCCGCGGCCACGCGCCGCGGTTCGTCGGGGTCGAGCGGCAGCGGCCGACCCGTGAAGACCGCGCAGAAGCTGCAGGAGCGCGTGCAGACGTTGCCGTTGATCATGAACGTGGCGGTGCCGTGGCTCCAGCACTCGCCCATATTGGGGCAATGCGCGCTTTCGCAGACCGTGTGCAGCCGTTGCGTGCGCATTACCTGGTGGACCTGCTCGGTGCCGGGGGCGGTGGGCAGGCGGGCACGCAGCCAGGGGGGCTTGCTCGTCTTCAGCTCGGCGCGCTGGGGGACGATCGTCCGCGCGCGGAAGAGGGCCTCGTAGTGCCGCACGACCGCCTCGCGTACGTCGTCCTGGCGCTCGACATCCAGCCCCAGATCGGTCAGGCTCGCGGTCGGGGGCGAGTCGAATCCGGCGCGGCGCAGCCCCGCGGCGAGGACCGGGTCGGCGTTGGTATTGATGGTGAACCGGACGAGGGCGATCCAGCGGCGCACGCGGGTGCGGATGGTCGCGACCGTGCGGCCGCCGACGCGGATGGACCGGCCGTCGGTCTGGCGCTCGCCTTCGACGCCAAAGTCGCGCAGGACGGCCAGGAGCAGGTCCTCGACGCGCGTCACGAAGGCGTCGGCGTCGCGCGGCACGGGCTGCTCCTCGGGGCCGTGATCCAGATGATAGACCAGGTAGGTCGTCAGCACGCCCGGCCCGGTCCACTCGGCCGCGCGGGCCTGCTCGTCGCGCAGGACGGCGATCTCGGCGGGGGCGGCGTCGCAGAGCCGCCGGGCTGCGTCCTCCGTGGGCGCCAGCCACGTGGGTGGATGCTCGGTCAGGACCAACAGGTGGCCCGGCGCCGATCCTGCGGCGATCTTTTCGAAGCCGTCGGCCTGCAGGCGCAGCCCGTCCTCGCAGGGGATCTGCGTGAAGAACAGGACCTCGGTCGGCCACGGACCGTCGGCGGGAGCCGGCGGCGGGGTGGTGTCGATCTGGGCCAGCAGGCGTGCGTTCATGGACTCGCTCCCGGAGATCTCGCCCCATACTTTAGCACACGGCGACGCGGTCGGCCATCCGAAGCGGTTTCGCCGGTTTCGCCCGCGGCGGGTTTCCGATACGATGGACGACATGCCGCACTGCGCCTATTGCCACCAGCCAATCCCGGCCAATGTTCATCCCTACACGTTGCGGCTGGAGCTCTTTCCGGCCGTTGAACCGTCGCTCCAGATCCGCGAGGAGGACCTCAAGCTCGATTTCGAGGCGGAGATGCGCCGTCTGATCCGCATCATGGAACAGATGGACGAGGCGCAGGTCGTGGAGCAGGAGCAGCGCATGTTCCTCTCGCGCAGCTTCACGCTCTGCCCGGCCTGCCGCGACCGGCTGGCGCGGCAACTGGAATCCCTCAAGCCGGGCGAGCCGGCATGAGCCCGGCCCCCGCGGCCGGATTGGATCCGGAACAGCGCACGCGCCGCCTGCGCGGGGGGCTGCTGCTCGCGCTGCTGCTGACGCCGCTGCTGATTTATCCCGAGCCGGTGCTGCGCAACGAGATCCCGCTGGGGCGCGACGGCCTGGCGCCGACCCTCCCGCTGCATGTTCATGCGCACCGGTTGATGGCGCAGGGCCACGAGCCGTTCTGGAACCGCTGCGAGATGGCGGGCGTTCCGCTCTATGCCCATCCGCGGGCGCGGCTGCTCGATCCGCTGCACTGGCCGTTCCTGATCCGACCCTCCGGCGTGACGCTCTCGCTGGCGCTGCTGCTGCGGATCGGTCTGCTCGGCAGCCTGACCGCGTGGCTGGTCTGGCGGCTCACGGGCGCGACGTGGATCGGCGGCTGGGCCGGGGCGGTCGCGCTCTGCGCCGGGTGGGGCTGGCACGAGCTGGCGCGAGGGGACCTGTCCATCACGCTCCCCGCCGCGGTGGCCTGGCTGGGGGCGGGCCACGCCTGGCGCGGCTCGGGCCGGCGCCGCTGGTTGGCCGCGGGGGTGCTGGCCGTCGCCGCGATGACGACGGGCGAAGCGCAGCTCCTGGTGGCCGCGGCGCTCGCGGCGATGCTCCACCTCGGTCTGCTGCTGTTGCTCGATTCGCAGGGCCGCGTTCGGATCGCCATGTATCTGGTGGCGACCGGTGCGATCGGCGTCGCCCTGAGCGCCCCCATCTGGCTGCCGCGGCTCAGTTACCTTCGGTTCCTGGCGGGGGACGCGCTCTTCCCGTTGCCGGACGGCAGCGGTCTGGCGGGCTGGCACGACCTGAGCCGGGCGCTTGCCGGCGACTGGTCGGCGGCCGGCCGGGCGCAGGCGCCGTTTGCTGGTCCTTCGCCGCTCTTCACCAGCGGCCTCGGGCTCGCCATTGCGGCGATCGCCTGCGTGCCGCCGGGCTCGCGCCGCGCGTGGCGGAGGTGGCTGGCGGCGCTGGCGCCGGCGGCGGTCTGCCTGCTGATGGCGTTCGCCCCGGTGCAAGCCGCCCTGACCGAATCGGCGCCGCGCTGGCTGCCGGTGGCGGACGCGGCGACCTGGCTTGCCGTCGGGATGTGGTATGGGTTGCTGGCCGCCGCAGTCGGTCTGGCCGGCGTCGTGGAGGGGCGCCAGCCCGCGCGGCCGCGGGACGCCCGGCCGGGGTCGCTGGATCCGTTGGCGGAGGAACCGTGGGCCGGCGAGCAGGAGGAATTTTCGCCGGGACGGGCGTTCACGATCCCGCGCTGGGCACGTTTTCTCCCGGCGTTCGGCGTGCTGATGCTCCTGACGCTGCCGCAGGCGCGGGGGATCGGCTTCGGGCGGGCCGCCGCCCAGGCCCTCCTCCAGTTCGATCTGGCGCTCTTCGTACTGATTGCCGCGCTGCTCGCGCGGAGGCAATCGGCCGTGCGCACGCTGGCCGCGCTGCTCGTTGTCGCCGTGCTGAGCCTGGGCTGGCGGACCTGGCGCTCGACGGACCCAGTGCTGTTGCCCGCCGAGGCGATCCTGACGCCGCCGCCGCGGGCGACCGAAGCGGCGCGGCTGCTGCATCCGGGCGAGCGCCTGCTCTCGTTCGCGCCGGGCAACGCCGCCACGCCGGCCAGCCGGTTCGCCTGGCTGGAACCATCGCTGGCGCCGCTGTGGGGGATTGAGCAGATCGGGGGCGATCGCGGCGGGGCCTCGGCAAGCTGGCGCGAGTGGCTCGGAACGGTTCTGGATGAGAATCCGGTCCGCGGCGAAGCGCTGGACTTCGCGCTGCCGGTGCGGGCGCCGGCCTATGCCGCGGCGAACGTGCGCGCGGCGCTGATTGCGCGGTGGGGATTTCCGCTCAATTTCACGCAGCTGCCCGGTTCCGATTTCTGGCTCGCCCCGTTCCCCGAGCGCGCCGAGGGGGCGTTGCGCGTCAGCTTCATTTATCGTCAGTCCGGGGAGCCGACGAGCGATCCGCGGCTGGTGCTGGCGCACGCCGAGGGCGTCCAGTGGCTCCCGCTGGAACCTTCGCGTCGGTTGGAGCAGCGCGACGACGTGCCCACCACGGCGGGCCGGGTGGACGCACCGATCGCGCCGGACTGGCGCATTGCCACGGGGGAGGTCGATGTTGACGAGGTGCGCGCCGACGCTTGGATGATCCAACTGCCGCCCGAGGCCGAACTGGTCGATGGCTTTGCCTGGAGCGAGCAGTTGGCGGCGCTGTGGCGCCCCTTGCCGGAAGGGTCGGCGGCGGGCGCGGCGATCCTGGCTGACTTTACCGGCGGCGCGCAATGGGCGGAATGGTCCGCCGGCGGCGGCACGCTGCTGGCGCGCACGATCACCCCCAACCGGATCGACCTGGAGGTGCGCGTCAGCGCGGTCGACCCGGCGACGGGGACGGCCCGGCTCGTCCTGCACGAGGCGGCATGGCCGGGCTGGCGGGCCCGGATCGACGGCCAGCCGGCGCTGCTCGACCGGCAAGGGCCGTGGCGCGCGCTGGAGCTGCCGTCGGGCGCGCGGGAGATCCGCCTGCGCTACGAGCCGGCGGGTCTGCGCCAGGGGCTGCTTTACAGCGCCTGGGCGCTGGTTGCGCTGGCCGTGATCTTCGCGCGGGCCAGGCGCCGTTCGGGTCGAATTGAATGGGAAACCTGAACCGTGTTGATTTTCAGGAGGCCAGCCCACTGAATGTCGATCTCGATGGCAGCAGCGGGGGGATTTGACCGGGGGGTTGGGTTGGGGTTTACTGATGCCGGGTTGGGGGGAACCGCGGTTCGAAATGAAGCGAAGCACCGGTTTTCGAGAGTCGAGGACGAGGGACGAAAGCCGAGAGCCGAATTCTTGTGAAGGCCTTTGCGGGCGATCGCGAAGACGAGAGATGGATTTTTTCGTGAGGGACGAGAGACGGATTCTTGCGTGAGGGACGAGATTCCAAGACGAGGGCACGTCGTGGATGCCCAGTTTGCCAATGCCGCCGCGTCCGCGTCCGCCGCAGCGGCGATCCGGTGGCAGCGGCTGGGCAACGTGCCGCTGAGCACCGTTACCCTGAACGAAGCGGTGGAGTGGATCGCGCGCTGGGCGGGACAGGCGCCCTTCCGGCTGGTCGTGACGCCCAATGTGGATCACCTCGTCACGCTGCAGCGCGATGCGGCGTTCGGCGCGGCGTATGCACGGGCCGACCTGTCGCTGGCCGACGGCCAGCCGGTCGTGTGGGCCGCGCGCTATCTGGGTTTGCGGGGGGTGGAGAAGGTTTCGGGCTCGGATCTGCTGCCGGCGCTGTGCGCACGGGGGGCGCGCGAGGGCTGGCGTGCATATTTTGTGGGCGGCCGCGACGACGAAGAACTGGGGCTCTGCCTGCGCCGGATCGGCGAGCGTTACCCCGGACTGCGGGTCGGCGGGACGTCGCCGCCCTTCGGATTCGAGGCTGACGCACGGCAGACCGATGCCCTGCTGGGCCGGATTCTGGAATTCGGCCCGGACCTGCTGCTGCTGGGAGTCGGGTCGCCGAAATCGGAAATCTGGCTGGCGCGCCACGCCGAGCGGCTCGGGCAGGGCGTCGGCCTGAGCATCGGCGCCGGGATGCGGTTCGTCGCCGGGCTGGAGCCGCGGGCGCCGCGCTGGATGCAGCGGGCGGGGCTGGAGTGGTCGTTCCGCCTGATGCGCGAGCCCGGGCGGCTGTGGCGACGTTATCTGGTGGAGGACGTGCGCTTCCTGCCGCTGGTGCTCCGCTGGAAACGGGAAGCACGCAGGCGGAAATTGAATTAGAATTCTGGATTTAGAATTTTTGATCACGAAAGACACGAATGGGCACGAAAGAGAAGCCGAGGACCAAGGTGACCGCGAAACCAGCGGTTCACTACGAGGCATCCGAAGAGCGGGTTTTCGAGAGCCGGGGACGAGGGACGAGAGCCGAGAGCCGAATTTTTCTGCGAGGGACGGATTCAGATTAAGGGACAATTGATGCGGAATGCCCTCTGTTGATCTATCCAGTTCCGGGCCGGCGTCGGCCGGGGAAGCGCCGGGGCGCCGATCCGCGATGTTCTCGCGCCAACTGCTGGGGTTGGCGCTGGTCGCCGCGGGAGGGCTGACCGTCTTTCTGTTTTTGTGGCTGCCGTTTCTGGGGGCGCCGCTGGCGGCGGCGTGGGCCGGCCTGGCGCTGCTGCTGCTGGCGAACCGTTACCCCCAGGCGCTGCTGATCGGGCTGGTCGCGGTCGCGCCGTTCAACTATGGCAAGCCGTTCGCCGGCGCCTCGATCAAGCTGAGCGAGCTGATCGCGCTCGCGATGCTGGCGCTGATCCTGCTGCGGCTGGCCGCGGGCGAGGTTGAGCGCTGGGCGCGGCTGCGGCGGGCCTGGGCGCCGGTTGCGGCGATGGGGGTGCTGGCGCTGCTGGCGTTCGCCACGGCCGCGCCCCACCCCAATGTGTTCAACGCGCGCTATGAACTGTGGAACTACATCGCCTGTGCCTATGCGATCCTGTTTTTCCGCCCCCGACACTGGCCGCAGCTCGTCGGGGCGTTCGTGGCGCTGGCCGGCGTGGAGGCGGCCGCCGCGCTGGTTCTCTACTTCGGCTTCGGGGTCACGGGCACCAGTTTCTTCTCCGACGAGGCCGCGGTGCGGTTGATCCGCTATACCGCCGAGGACATCGAAAGTTTCGCCGGCGGCATGTTCCGCCTGTCGGGAACGATGGGGCATAAGAACCTGCTCGCGGCGTTTTACGTGCTGATCCTGCCGGTGGTGGTCATCCAGATGTTCCGGCGCTATCGGCCATACTGGCTGCTGGCGATCATTCCGGGGCTGGTGGTGGTGGGGCTGAGCGATTCGATGACGGGCTGGGGGGCAATCCTGCTGATCGTCGTGCTGGGGCTGCTGCATCTGCGCCGGTTCGATTACCTGGCGCTGGCGACGCTGCTGATCCTGCCGCTGGCGGGGGCGGCGGTCTATCGGTTCGGCGATACGATTTTCTACCGCATCGAGCAGTTGCTTTCGGGCGAGGAAGGCTGGGGAACGGTCAGCTCGCGATTCGAGATCCTGGAGGTGACGCTGCGGCTGCTGGGCGACTACACGTGGTCGGGCATCGGACGCAACAACTTCACCGCCTATGGCGAAACCTACTATGGCCACGGCCACAATCTGTACCTGATGAAGATGGTCGAGATGGGCGTGCCGGCGGGCCTGGCGTTCATCCTGTTCATTCTGGCGGCAATCGGGCGCGCCTGGCGGCCGATCCTGTTCGAGGCGCGCCGGCTGGGCCGGCAACAGCAGTACTACCGCGCCCTGGGGCTCTGGCTGGGCTGCGTCGGCTTCCTGGCGATGAACCTGTTCGATTATAATTACGCGCATTTCAGTCTGGGGCCGCTGTTCATGATGAACATCGGCGTGCTGCTGGCGGTGGCCTACGATTTTGACGGCGAGCGGCACGTCGGCGGGCGCGATTGCGCTTTATCGCATGCGGCCGGTTGACTAGGCTGGTGACAGCGGACTCCTCCATTGGAAGGTGCTGAGATGACAACTCCTCCCGACCCCAAGGCGCTCAAGGCACTGGAGAACGAGGCGCGGCGGTGTGAAGCGACCGACGATTACCTGGGCGCGCTGGATGCCTACGAGGAGATCCAGCAGAAGGGTTGGGCGACCGCGATCCACATCGTCGCCATGGGGGAGTGCTACCTGAAGAACCGCCAGCGCCAGAATGCGATGGATCTGTGGCTGAAGGCGCTGGAGGAAATGACGGATGAGGCGCCGGTGCGCCAGGCGCTGGACCGTTACTTTCCGGACTGGGAAAGGAAAGCGGCGCTGCTGCGGAAGAAGCCGGCGCGGCCGGCGCCGCCGCGGCCGGCCGAGCGCGACCTGCCCCCGCCTCCCCCGCCGCCTCCGGCGTTCGGCGGCGACGCCGACACGCCACTGTCGGTCGAGACGACGCGGGTGCGCCAACCCGAGCGGGCGCCGTTGCGCGCGACGCCGCCGCCCGAGGCCGAGCTCCCGGCCGAGCAGACTCACTCGCTGCGTCCGGGCCGCGGCGGGACGCTGAGCCCGACGCCCGCGCCCGCGCCGGCCGCGCAGGCCGGCCCGGTACAGCATGCGACCGCCGCCGTCAATCCGGAATACAACGTGAACTGGGATTTCGTCCTGCAGGACGCGGCCGAGGAAATGGGCGTGAAAATCTGAGCGATCGCCCGGGGCCACGCCACTCCGGAGATCCCGGTTCCCGTTTTTTTGAAACTGGCCTTACCGCGCCTTGAGGCAGCGGAGGAAGCCGTCGGCGGTGGTGACGAGGATTTCCCCTTGGCCGTCGCCGTCGGCATCGGCAACGATCGGCGGGCCGACCGGGGCGCCCAGATCGACCTTCCACAGGACCGGCTGCGCTTCGCCGTCGCCGCCGCGCACGGCATACAACGCGCCATCCTCGGCGCCGAAGAGAAACTCAAAGCGGCCATCCCCGTCGACGTCGGCTGAACAGATTTCCGTGGTCGGCGAATTGACCGGGACGCTCCACTGCAGATGGCCGTCCTCCGCTGCGTAGCAGCGGAATTCGCCCATGCGCAGGCCGAAGCCGATTTCCATCCTGCCGTCGCCGTCGACGTCGGCCACGCCCTGGAATTCCACGTCGGCTACCTTGCCATAGAGCCCCTGGTCCCCCAGGTCATTGACCCACATCGGCTCATTGGGCAGCCGCATGACGCAGATGCCGCCCACGGCGCGCTGGCCGTAGACTTCAACGAACCCGTCGCCGTCGAGGTCCTCGACGAACGGCACGTTATAGAGCGAGCCGGCCTGCCGCCAGAAGCTCTTGGTGTAGCGTGGGTCGTAGATGAGTTTCCCGCTGTCGCCCGAGCAGACGGCCAGGATGTCGGGCGCCATGCTGACGATATCATCGATCCCGTCGCCGTTGACGTCGTAGACGATGGGATGGTTGGCGTAGTCGAAGGGGCGCTCGTTGATGACGTTGCAGGCATGCCAGAGGAGACCGCCGGTCCGGCCATCCCAGACGCAGCGGCGGACGATCTCGCCGTTGAGGGTGAAGACACGCTGATCGACTTCCGGGTTGATCAGGCTGGCGGCAAAGTTGAGGAAGACGTCCAGGTAGCCGTCGCCGTTGAACTCGCCGAAGGTGACCTGCTGGAAGATCTCGATGTCGCTCGGAATGACGTTGCTCCAGACGGTCTCGCCATCGGCGCGGGTCAGCACCAGGCGCGCGCCCTCGGGATGCGGCTCCAGATCGAGGCGATCGTTCCTGCCGTCCTGATCGTAGTCAAAGATCAGCAGGTTGCGTCCGCGTTCGGTGCGCAGCAGCGCGGCGGTCGTCGCCGATTGAGCCGGCGCGTGGAGGATCAGCCGCTCCGTGTCGTAGATCCGTTCGTTGGCGGTCAGGATCAACGGCCGGCGCGTGCTGGGGGCGGCGTGGTCGGGCAGCCGCGGCACGATGATCTCGGGCGTGCCGTCGCCCTCCAGGTCGGCGACCTGAAGATACCAGTTCGACGCGGAGACCGATTCGGGAATCTGAAGCGCGGTGAGGCGTTGCCTCGCCGCGTCGAGGATTTCCACTGCGCCCGCGCCGGGGTCCACCACGCGCACACTGCCGGCGGGCGGCGGCGTGGCCTGGACCGGTTCGGGGCGCGCCGGTTGCTCGGGCAGTTGCGCGAACGCCTTCAGCCCGGCTTCCTCGAACGAATCGCTTTGCAGCGAAATATCCTGCTTGATTTCGCCGGTGACGATGTCGCGGACATAACCGTGCCAGCGTTTATCGCCCGATTCATTGTACTTGAGGTAAACGACGTCGACCCGGCCATCGCCGTCGACATCGCCGATGCGCTCCAGTTCGGACTTCAGCTTGATCCCCTCGGCCGGATCGGTGAGGCGGAAGCCGACCTTGCCGGTGACCTTCCACATCAGCGAACCGGAGGTAGCGTTGATGTCGACCATCTCGACATTCATCATCGAATTGTCGCTCAGGATGAGCAGTTTGAAGACCGGATCGTTCTCGAATTTGATCGGCAGCATTTTGCCGTAGCTGCGGTAGTCGCCCCATGTGAAATCGCGGAGGATCCGGCCCGTGGCCAGATCAAAGATCCGCAGCCGGCTGTGCTCGAGGAGAATGAAGTCGAAATCGCCGTCCGAATCGAAATCATAGATGTCGTGCGTGGGGTAGATCACGTGCTCGACGGTGCTGCGCCAGACCGGTTCGGCGGCCGCGGTCAACCCATTGGAAAAGTCGAAGAAGGTCAGATCGGCGCCAAAGCCGAAAGGACCCAGCGAGAACGCCTGCAGGCCCTTGCTGCCGGGAAGGAATTTGCCGATCGTCAGCACCATCTCTTGCGACGCGACGTAGGGCTTGGTTTCGAACTTCCACAGCTCGCGCCCGGTGGCGGGGTCGAGCGCCGCATACGTGGGCCGGGAATGGACATGGCGGTAGTAGACCAGCATTTCATCGCGGCCGTCGCCATCGAGATCGTAAAAGCCGCGCAGTTCGGGCGCGCCCAGGTAGTCGCTGTGCCAGAGCGGCTGGCCTTCGCCCGACCAGGCGGAGAGCCGGCCGCGGGCGGCGACAAGCAGATCGGGTCCGTCGCGGCCATCAAGGTCGGCCAGCGAGAGGCCGGTCGGGCTCCCCCCGAGCGGATAATTCCAAGCCTCGGCGGGCGCCTCGGTCATGCCGAGCTTCAGCGGCGAGCGGGCGGTCCAGCGCGGATCGCGGTGGCGCATCGGCCATTCGCCCGGTTTGACGCGATCGATCTTGAGCGCCTCGGCGCTCGAACGCGGCTCGTCGATGTGGCGCAGCGGGAAGCTGCCGATTGAATCGCCCAGGCTGACGACGTCGGCGTTGAAGACGCGGCGCGTATCGTACTGGTATGCGAGGACGTCGTAATAGGTGTCGTAGTTGCCGTCGGTCCAGTCCATGAACCGCAGGCGGCTGGTGCCGTCCTGGATGTCGGTGAACTGCCAGATCTGCTCGAACTGATCGGCCTGATTGAAGCCCAGGCCGATCCAGCCGCCGCCGCCGGGCAGGGCCACGAGCAGGTCGCGCGCCGCGCCGTCGTCGTTCAGGTCGAGGATATAGAAGCGTTCATTGGATTCGCCCGGCTGATAGGCGTCCTGCGTCGGCTTGCGCATCAGTTGGCAGCCGGGATGCGACCAGAGCGAGGTCAGCCGGCCGTCGGCCAGGCTGCTGACTTCAACGGGCGGGAACTCCGGGTCGTCGCTCTGGCGCGGCGCGGTGTAGATTTCCGCGGCGCCGTCCTCGTTCAGATCGGTCAGGCCCAGCAGTGCGGTTTCGGGCAACCGCGCCAGCGTGCGCATCGTCGCAGCGTCGATCAGCCACAGGTCGGCGTCGGATTCCGCCACAATTTCCGCCGCGCCCGCCGCATCCAGATTGCAGACGGTCAGGATGCGGGTCAGGCGGACCGCGTCCAGTTCGGCGTTGCGTTCGCGCCAGAGAGGGTAGCCCCCTTCCTCGCGCAGATAGAGTTTGCCCTGGTCGAGCGTGAGGAGATCGCGGAAGCCATCGCCATCGATGTCGACCATGAGGGTGTCGATGGCGGGATTGTCCAGGCGGTAGCGCCAGAGCTCCGGGCGGGAGGGGGCCGGCGTGCCGGGCGGATTAGCCTCGACGGCCCCGAGGGGCGAGCTCATGAGGATGCCGAATGCCGCCAGCCAAAGGCGGGATGCCCGGAAAATCCGCGTAATGTCCACGATGGCGCCTCCGTGGGGGTTCGAATCGCGCCGTCCCCGCTGGGCGGGGAACGTGTCGTCTGAGAATTGATGGGCCAGCCTGTCACCGGGGGCGTGGAATGTCAAGCTGAGTTACCCGCAAGGAAATTGCCGGTTATATGGATTGGAATTGTCGGTTACATGGGAGAGGGCGTTCGAGAGACGAGGCCGAGGGACGAGGGACGAAGACGAGGGACGAGCGACGTGATTTTTGGAGGATCGGGCTGCGACGGGTGGGGGAGCGTGGACAAATCCCCCCTTGCGCATTGGGGGCGTTCATATTGTGATAACGGAAGGAGTCCCGGGCCGGCGCCGGCGGGAGCGGGCCGGGCGCGCCCGCCGGGACCGATCCAACCTCACCCCCATCCCCCTCCAAATGGGAAAGGCAATCGATGGCCGACGGTCGGGAACAAAGCCTCCCCGCGGCATGTCCAAGCAAGCAGCCGGAAGAAGCGGGGGCCGGCGGCGCGGCGGCCGGGACCGACGAGGATCAGATCCGGCGTTGGGTCCAGGCGGCGCAGGCCGGCGACCGGCCGTCGATGGAGCGGTTGATTGAGCATTTTCAGGACCGGGTGTGGCGCCGGGCGCGCTATCGGATCGGCGACTATGACGAAGCGTGGGAGGTGACACAGGACGTATTTGTCCTCTGTTTCCGGAAGATTGATCAGTATCGGGGCGAGGCGCAGTTCTGGACGTGGCTGGCGCGGATCGTCGACAACCAGGTCAAGAATCGCCAGGGCTGGTGGCGGCGGCGGCGGCGCGACCAGACCTACTCGCTGCACGACCTGAGCGGCGGCCACGCCGAGGAGGAACAGGCGTTTGATCCGCCCGACACGGCCCCCTCGCCGCGCCAGATCGCGGCCGGCCGCGAGGAAGTCAGCGCCCTGGAGACGGCGATGGGCCGGCTCTCGCCCGAGCACAACGAGGTGCTGATGCTGCGCTTCGCCGACGGCCAGAGTTACGAAGAGATCGCCGAGACGTTGCAGATTTCGCTCGGCACGGTCAAATCGCGGATCAACCGCGCGCGGCGCGAGCTGCGCGCCCGGCTTGATGAACTGATGTGATGAACGCCCGAGAGGAACGATACCGACCGTGAACGAAGACTTCGACAGATACCTGGAGGCGGAGTGGGCCGGCGAGCTGGATGCGGCGGGCCGGGCGCGGCTCGACGCGCTCTGCGCGGCCGATCCGGCGCTGGCCGAACGCCGCCGGCGCGAGTCGGAGCTGACCGCCCTGCTGGCCCGGCAGGGGCCGAATCATGCCCCCGGCGGGCTGGCCCGCGCCGTGTTCGCCCGCATCGATGCCGAGGCGGCGGCCGGCTCGCGCGCGGCGGCCGGCGGCTGGCGCGGCTGGCTGCGCGGTCTGGCGAGCCCGTGGTGGCGCGCGCCGCAACTGCGCTGGGGCATGGCGTTTGCCCTTGTCATGGTGGCCGTGGTGGAGGTTGCCGTGATTCTGCGCGGCGGCCGCGGCGAGGCGCCGATGGTCGCAATGCGTTCGCCCGAGACGGATGCGGGCGCCGACACGGCGGCCGCGCCCGGGATCAGCGCGTCCCGCCAGCAGGAACTGATGGAACTGGCGAGCCAGGTGCGGGTCAACACGCTCCATGAGACGCCGGCGGGTCCGCCGGCCGCAATCCAGGCGGAGCAGACCAGACCGGCGCCGGCGGAGCCGGTGGATGCGACGGCGATCGCGGCGGCCCCGGCGAAGCCGGCGGACGAACCGACCATCACGGCGGAGGAACCCGCGGCAACGCTCGCGGCGGCTGAGACGCGGCAAGCCGAGGCGCCGGAAGCGGATCGGGTGACCGTTGCGGCGAGCGAGTCAGCTTCCCCGGCCGAACCGGAGCCGGAATCGATTGAATCCGTCCCCGCGGTCCCGGCGCCGGGGGAAGAGCCGGCCCCGGCGACCGAGCGCGCGGTCGCGCGGGCGGACGCCGCCCCCGGCGAGCCCGAGGCGGCGGAGTCGGCGACTCCTGAGTCCGCCCTGGCCTTCGCGGCCGAGCGCAGTGAGGAACCGGCGCGAGCCCCCGTGGCGCGAGCGGACCGCGCGGCCGACGCCCGCGATGCGGACGCGCCGGTCGCCGCCGAGGAGCCGCGGATGACGATCCGCATCCGGCTGGCCGACGCGGCCCCCACGGAAACGGAACGCGCCGAACCGCGCGACGAACGCTGGACGAATTTTCTGACGCAACTGCCGCGGGACGGGGCCGAGGCGCTCCGCACCGAGCGGCGGCAGGGCTTCGCCCCGCGGCCGACGGCGCCCGCGTCGCGGCGCCCCACCGCGCGCCAGCAGGTCCGGCTGGACGACCTGGCGCTGGGCGTGGCCGAGGCGGGGGGTGAGATCGTCGCGCCGCCGCAGGCCGTGCGCGGCCGCGACGGCGTCTGGCGCGTGATGGCGCGGATGACGCCGCAGGAGATGGAGGATTTTCAGCAGTGGCTGCGCCGGCGCGGGATCGAGCGGAGCAGCGATGCGCTGGAGAAAACGGCGCGCGGCGGCCGTTCGGTCTACGAGATCGTGGAAGACGGCGCGCCCGTCCGCGCGGTGGCGGCCGACGAGCTGGACGACCGGCCGTCGACTCCGGCCGGGACCGAAGGGGAGCGGCGCGCCCGCTCGAACCGCCGGATGGTGCTCGTGCTCGTTGAGTCGTTGAAGGCCAATGGCGAATAAAGGACATAAGCGACACAAGGGACAGCAGGGTGACCGGTCACGAGTTTGAGAGGAGCCTCCGGGTGGATCACGAGGCGCTGAATTCATGATGCCATTATCCATTGAGTCGGACCCCGATATCCGCTAAAGTAAACCCGACTTTGCGGAGGGGTTTGACATCGTGCCTTCCTTCATCAGCGGGCTGAATCTGTTCGACGGCGGCAAGCAGGTCCGGCGCTATCGCCTGATCTCGTGCGAGGTCGCCTATCGCGAGTGCTGCCTGGCGGTGGCCGTCTCGCCCAACGTCATCGACTTGCATTTCCTGACCCAGGGGCTGCACGATCTGCAGAGCAAATCGATGTGCGAACGCGTGCAGCAGGCGGTGGACGAAACGCCCGCCGGCCGCTACGAGGCGATCCTGCTGGGTTACGGGTTGTGCAACAACGGGCTGGTCGGCGTAACGGCCCGCCACACGCCGCTGGTCCTGCCGCGCGCCCACGACTGCATCACGCTGTTCCTGGGCTCCAAGGAGAAATACGCCGAACAATTCGCCCAGAACAGCGGCACGTATTACCTGACGACCGGCTGGGTGGAGCGCGATCACGAGAACCTGGAGAACACCCACGAACGCGAAGACAACATCATGCACAAGATGGGGCTGGACAAGTCGTACGAGGAGTATGCCGCGCTGTACGGCGAGCAAGCCGCCAAGATGATCTTTGCGACGATCGGCGGGATGCAGCACTACCGCGAAATCGGCTACATCGACATGGGGGTTGCGCCGCTGGCCGAGGAGCACGTGCAGACCAAGGCCAGCGCCGAGGCGCAGCGTCGCGGGTGGACGTTCAACCCCCGGCGCGGCCGGATGGATCTGTTCCTCGAGCTGACGCGCGGCGACTGGGACGAGTCGAAATTCCTGATCGTGCCGCCGGGCCACCGCATCGAGCAATCGTATGACGAGTCCATCGTGAAGGCCGCCCCCGCGGCGTAGAGGGGGGAGCCGGTCGCGATGGCGTTTGACCCCGCGGTGCTGCCGCCGATCAATGCGGCCCTGAACGCCACGGCGGGGCTGCTGCTGCTGGCGGGCTGGGCGGCCTGGCGGCGGCGGCGGCTCCACCTGCATGCCCGGCTGATGGTGTCGGCGTTCGCCGTTTCGACGCTGTTTCTGATCAGCTACCTGACCTATCACGCTTCGGCCGGCCACACGACGTTCCCCGATCTGGGTTGGATCCGCGGGGTCTACCTGCTGATCCTCGCGACGCACGTGATCCTGGCGGCGGTCGTCGCGCCGCTGGCGGTCGCGGCGCTCGTCCTGGCGCTGCGCGGCCGGTTCGCCCGCCACCGCCGGTTGACCCGCTGGCTGCTGCCGCTGTGGCTCTATGTCTCGGTCACGGGCGTCATCATCTATTTCATGCTCTATCACTGGTTCGCCGCCGCCGGGCGGCCGATCCCGTGATTCGTTTCCCTGTCGGGGGAACCCCGAAAATCGCCGGTGTTTTCACCGGTCAACATTTGGTTGACCGCCGCGGGCGGGGATCGGTAGGATGTTGGTTTCGCGCACCCGCGCCGGGGTGCGCGGATTCGGTATCGGCCAGCCGGCGGGCGCCGGCGGAACAAGTCATCCGAACATCAGCCACGAGGAACGGGCATCATGGCCAACTGTGTCGTCTGCGGAAAAGGCCCCCAGGTGGGTCACAGCGTCTCGCACGCCAACAACAAGACCAAGCGGCGCTGGCTGCCGAACATTCAGAAGATCCGGATCAACTGGGAAGGCCGGGTGCGGATGGCGCCGGTTTGCGCGAGCTGCCTGCGCTCGGGGAAGGTGACCAAGGCGGCGCGCGGAGTCAACGCGGCGCGGACGCAGCCCAGCGCCTCGTAGGCGGCCCCGCCTCCCATTGTAACAGCATGCCCCGTCCGGGTTCGCCAGGAACCGGACGGGGCGTTTCGTTTGGGGGGCGGGGTTCGCCACCCTCATGCCAGGAAGGGGCAAGATGCCGTCGATTCAGGCTGCCGGCGGGGGAGGTCAGCCGGTGATCAGGCGGTGGAGTTTGTCCAGGAAGGGTTTGCCGAAATTGCGTTCGATCAGCTCGGCGATGCCGGGGTCGAGCGTGCGGGCGCGGCCGCGGCGGCGCGTGTTGCACGGGAAGTCGAAGCAATCGTTCTGAATGGACAGGACCGGCGGGCGGTCCTCGCTGAGCGCGAGCGGCCACAGCGCGCACGCCCGGGGCTTGACGTGGTACGGCTCCAGGCCGAGATCGAGCGCGGCCGAGTGGATCGAGCAGCGGGTCTCGCCGTCGGCGTTGGTGTAGGCGAACAGGCAGCGGCCGTCCTCGTCGGTTTCGAGGAGCCAGTTGCGCGGGCCGTCGTCGTCGAACGGGTTGGCGAGCCGGCCCCCCCGGCGCAGATGCGGGGCGTAGCGGCAGGCGTGGGGCATCATGCCGGTGATGCGCTCCAGTTCGGCCCGGCCGATCGAGACTTCATACGACGAACAGCAGCAGCCGCCGACCTTGCAGCGGTCGGGGTCGTAGCGGTGCGCGATGCCGAGCAGGGCGGCCAGGTCGATCTGGTAGCCGCCGATGCGGGGAAGAATCACGGTGGGCATCACAAACCGCCTTGCAGTTAATCGGCTCTCGGCTCTCGGCTCTCGTCCTCGGCTCTCGAAAAGTATTCGATTCGACCGTTTCTTGAGGTTCAGGAAGAAGCTGTTCAGCGGCCCAACCGCCCTTCCTCGGAGCGGAATGCCCGTTGGAGAGGGAATCGTAATCAAGCGCGAGCCGAGAGCCGAATTGATAAAGAAGACGCGTTATTTCCCCGCGGTTGCGTCGGCCAGGGCGGTTCCGGGGCTCTGGGCCGCCTCCACCGCCCGCACGATCCGTTCCGAGACCGGCGCCAGCGGCTCGGTGAAGGTCCGGGGGTAGAGCCCGATCCAGAGGGCGAAGACGGCCAGCACGACGAGCGTGAAGCTCTCGCGCGGATTCAGATCGCGCAGGACCTTGTTCTCATCCTTATCCAGCGGGCCATAAAACGTCTCCTGCATCAGGCGCAGCAGGTAGCAGGCGGCGAGGATGACACCGGTGGCGGCGATAATCGTGAGGACGGCGTTGGCCGGATACGCGCCGACGAGAATCATGAACTCGCCGACGAAGCCGTTGAGCCCCGGCAGACCGACCGACGAAAGAATCATGATCATCGTCAGCACGGCGTAGAGCTTCATGTTGTGGGCAAGGCCGCCGAACGCCGCCAGTTCGCGCGTGTGGCGGCGCTCGTAAAGGTAGCCGACGCAGAGGAACAGGCCGCTGGTCGAAATGCCGTGGTTGATCATCTGGAGCGACGCGCCGGTGATGGCCGCCTCGCGGAAGGCGAAGACCCCCAGGACGATGAAGCCCATGTGGCTGACCGAGGAATAGGCGACCAGGCGCTTCATGTCGCGCTGGGCGAAGGCGGTCAGCGCGCCGTAGATGATGGCGATGACGGCCAGCAGCATCATCAGCGGGGCAATGCGGGCGGCCTCGGCCGGGAAGAGCGGGATGGCGAAGCGCAGCAGGCCGTAGACGCCCGTCTTGAGCAGCACGCCGGCCAGGACCACCGAGCCGGCGGTCGGCGCCTCGGTGTGGGCGTCGGGCAGCCAGGTGTGGAGCGGGAAGAGCGGCACCTTGATCGCGAAGGCGATCACGAACGAGAGGAAGATCAGCAGGCGCGCGGTCGGGTCGAGCGTGGCGGCGGCGCCCAGGGCGTCGGCTAGCGCGAACGAACCGGTGTGGAAATAGAGCGCGATGATGCCGAGGAGCATCAGCAGCGAGCCGGCCATCGTGTAGAGGAAGAACTTCGTCGTGGCGTAGATGCGGTTCTTCGAGCCGAAAATCCCGATCAGAAAATAGAGCGGGATCAGCATGATCTCCCAGAAGATGTAAAACAGCAGCAGGTCGAGGGCGAGGAAGGCGCCGAGGATGCCGGTCTGCAGCAGGAGGAGGTAGAAGTAAAACTCCTTCTGGCGCGCCGCGATGGCGGTCCACGAACCGAGCACCGCGAGGATGATCAGGACGTTGGTCAGCAGGACAAGCGAACCGGAAAGGCCGTCCAGCCCCATCAGCAGGGCGACGTTGTAGCGCTCGATCCAGGGGATGTTGACCGCGGCGGTAAAGTCGGCCGGCATGCCGAAGATCCCGCCGACAAACGTGAGCGAAACGAGGAACGTCAGGACCGCGCCGGCCAGGGCGACGGTCCGGGCCAGGGCGGCGGGCACGGCCGCGGCGATGACGATCCCCGTCACGGCGGGCAGAAACGTCATCAGCAGCAGCAGTGCGGCGTGATGATTGGTCAGTTCAGGCATGTCGGGTCAGCGCTCTCCGCGTCATGTTGAATTCGTCTCTCGTCCTCGGCTCTCGAAAACCTTTCCTTATGGCCCTTGTGTCCTTAAATTCACTGGTACCACAGGACCAGCCAGACCACGAGATTGACGCCGACGAGGATGGCGAGGGCATAGGCCTGGACCTGGCCGTTCTGGAAGAACCGGATGAGCCGGCTGCCGGAGCGGGCGGCGCCGGCGACCGTATGCAGCACGCCGTCGATCACGAAGCGGTCGAACAGCGTCGAGATGAGCGCGAGCAGTTTGAGCCCGCCGGCGACGAAAACGTTGTAAAACTCGTCCCACCACCAGCGGTGGTAACTGATGCGGTAGAGCGGCCCGAGGCGGCGGGCCATGCGGCTCGCGCCGGCGGGCCACAGCTTGTAGGCGAACAGCCAGGCCAGGCCGACGCCGCAGACGAGCGCGACGACCGTCGAGACGATCATCAGCAGGATCTCCAGCGCGAAGCTGTGGATCGGTTCGTGGGAGGCGTGGGCCGCGAGGATCGCCTCGGCGGGCGCCACCACCGGCGCCAGGAAGTGGTTGATCGCGCTGTAGTGGCCGTGGCCGAAGGCGGGCAGGATGTTGAACACGCCCGCGCCGAGCGCGCCGACGCCGAGGATCCACAGCGGCAGCGTCATCGTCCAGGGCGACTCGTGCACATGATGCTCGACGTCGTGCGGCAGCCGGCTTTGCCCCTCGAACGTGAGGAAGTAGGCGCGGAAGGCGTAGTAGGCGGTGAAGGCGGCGGTCACCAGCGCGATCGCATAGAGGATGAACTTGCCGTCGCTGAAGACGCGCCAGAGGATCTCGTCCTTCGACATGAACCCGGCGAACGGCACAATGCCCGCCAGACCGAGCGAGCCGAACAGGAACGTGCGGGCGGTGGCGGGCATCTTGCGCCGCAGGCCGCCCATCTGGTCCATATCCTGGATGTGATGGCAGGCATGGATGACGCTGCCCGCGCCGAGGAACAGGCAGCCCTTGAAGAAGGCGTGCGTGAAGACGTGAAAGATGCCTGCGGTGAATGCGCCGACGCCGCAGGCGAGGAACATGTAGCCGAGCTGGCTGACCGTCGAATAGGCCAGGACCTTCTTGATGTCCTTCTGCGTGAGGGCGATCGAGCCGGCGACGAACGCCGTCGCCGCCGCCACGATTGCGATTGTGAGCATCGTCGCCGGGGCGAGGGCGAACAGCGCCGACAGCCGCACCACGAGGTAGACGCCCGCGGTGACCATCGTGGCGGCGTGGATCAGCGCGCTGACCGGCGTGGGGCCGGCCATCGCATCGGGCAGCCAGACGAACAGCGGGATCTGCGCGCTCTTGCCCGTGCAGCCCAGGAACAGCATCAGGGTCAGGAAGGTGACGAACGCGGCGCCGTATTGGAACTCCGGGACGACGCCGGATGCAACCGCCGCGAGAATCTCCTGAATGTTGAGCGTGCCGACGGAGGCGAACAGCATGAACATCGCGACCAGGAAGCCGAAGTCGCCGATGCGGTTGACGATGAACGCCTTCTTGCCGGCGTCGGGCGCACCCGGCATCGCGAGGTAATAGCCGATCAGCAGATACGAGCAGAGGCCGACCCCCTCCCAGCCGACGAACAGCACCGGCAGGCTGTCGCCGAGCACGAGCACCAGCATGCTGAAATCGAACAGGCCGAGGTAGGCGAAGAAGCGGTTGAAGCCGGGGTCGCCCGCCATGTAGCCCATCGAGTAGAGAAAGACGAGCGTCGAGACGAACGTGACGAAGAACAGCATCAGCGCGGTGAGCTGATCGACGTAGAAACCGATCCGGATCGTGACGTCGCCCAGCGGCATCCACTGCCACAGCTCGACCTGGATCGGGAACGTGATGCCGCCGAAGAGGCCGCCGAAGAAGATGACGGCGCCGATGAGGGCCGAACCGCCCATGCAGCCGACGGCCAGCCAGCCGCCGGTCCGTTGCAGCGCGCGGCCGAAGAGCCCGTTGGCGACAAACGCCAGCAGGGGCAGCAGGGGAATCAGGATGATCCAGATCGAGGACATAAGGTCAGTTGGCTCCGCTCATGAGTGCGAACTTGCCGGCATCAGACTCCGAACAGGTAGAGACTCTGGAACACGACGAAGAGGAAGACGCAGACCGAGCAGGCGGTCAGCGCGAAGGCATTAACTCCGTCCAGCCGGCGTGATTCGAGTTCCTCGCCGGCCGTCGCCGGCTCCTCCATATACATCGTGACGATCACCCGCAGGTAGTAATAGACCGAGGCGACCGAGGCCAGCACGCCGAGGACGGCGAGCCAGATGTGATCGCCCTGGACGGCGACGGCGAAGAGCTGGAACTTGCCGAAGAAGCCGATCGTGGGGGGGATCCCCATCAGCGAGACCATCGCCAGCGCCATCACGCAGGCGAGCATCGGCGAGCGGCGATGGAGCCCGGCGTATTGCGCGATGCGCGACTCGCCGGCCGGGCCCAGGACCGCCGGCACGCCGAAGGCCAGCAACGTCATCACCGTGTAGGCCAGCATGTAATAGGCGACGGCGTCGCGCGCGTCGGCAATCAGGTCGGGGCGTTGCAGCATGACGACCATCGGCACGATCGTGTAGCCGCTGTGGGCGATTGAGGAATAGGCGAGCATCCGCTTGATGTTGGGCTGCACGACGGCGCCGACATTGCCGACGATCATGCTGGCCAGCGCCACCGCGTAGAGCGCCAGCCACAGCCCGCCGGCGGCGTCGCTCCACGCCGCGGCCAGCTCGATCAGATGGAACAGCGCCGCGAATCCGGCCACCTTCGTCCCCGTGGCGATGAGCGACGCGGTCGTCGTCGGCGCCCCCTCATAGACGTCGGGGGCGTACATGTGGAACGGCGCCAGCGACAGCTTGAAGCCGAATCCGACCAGCATCAGGCAGAAGCCGATGGCCAGCAGGCGGGGCTGGGCCGTCCCGTCGACCAAAACCTGACGGATCGCGTCGTAGCGCGTCTCACCGGTGGCGCCGAAGACGAAGGCGATGCCCAGCAGCAGAAACGCGGCCGCGAACGAGCCGAGCAGGAAGTATTTGAAGGCGGCCTCGCCCGAGCGCAGGTTGCGGTTCTCGATGCCCGTCAGCACATACAGCGTGATCGAGAGCAGTTCGAGGTTGAGGAAGACGGTCAGCAGTTCGGTCGAGGCGGCGAGCGCGAGCATCGCCATCACCGCCAGCAGCAGCAGGCCGTAATACTCGCCCAGCGGGATGCGGCGCTCGCCGACGTAGCGCGGCGAGATCAGGATGACGAATGCCCCGGCGGCCAGGATCAGGTTCTGCGCCAGGAAGACGAGGTAGTTCGAACGCAGCACGCCGAAGTAACTATGCAGGGGCAAAGCCTCGCGCCCGGCGGGGCCGACGACGAAGTCCAGCGCGATGAAGGCGAGGGCGACGCCCAGCAGGCTCAGCCACGACAGGAGCCAGCGGCTGGCGCGGGGCAGCAGCACGTCGGCGACCAGCACGCCGATGCCCGCGACGATCAGCACGAGGATCGGCAGCGTCTGGAACAGCGACGCGGAGATCTGGGGGTAGAGGTCGTTCACCAGCAGTTTGTTATCCGTCGGTCGTTACAGCGCCGGCGGCATGCGCGGCGCGGGATCGCAAAAGCTTCAGCGCTGGAGCAGATCCAGCGTGTCGGCCTCGATCGTCTCCTTGTCGTTGAAGATCTTGATGAACAGCGCGAGCCCGACGGCCGCCTCGGCCGCCGCCACCGTGATGACGAACAGAAACACGGCGACCCCTTCGGGCCTACCCAGGCTCTGGGCAAACGTGATGAACGCCAGGTTGGCGGCGTTGAACATCAGCTCGACGCACATGAAGATCGAAATGGCGTTGCGCTTGAGCAGGATGCCGAACACGCCGATCGTGAAGATCGACGCGGCCAGAATCAGATTGCCGGGGACCATGAATTCCATTGGGTTAAACCAGTCGGTCGTGATCAAACTTAGACATCATTGGCTTTAGTGAACGCTCCTTCGTTGAGAGGACGACGCAATACGAGAGACGATCAACTACTCTAGAACCCCCTTCGCTCCCCTTCCTCCAGCGCTCCCTGCACGAGTCGCCGC
>ERZ795030.562-NODE-562-length-56121-cov-35.879000_pt1 | contig 56121 bp, 54 predicted proteins | sample MGYA00375122_ERZ795030 | MGnify/ENA primary metagenome ERZ795030 (study PRJEB30165, sample SAMN05720146) | activated sludge metagenome | isolation source: anaerobic digester from wastewater treatment plant | place: Japan | collected 2015-04-20 ... | reverse complement strand
GTCGTCAGCGACCTGAGCCCCATCTTCGGTAACATTTATTTATGAGGCAACGGGCTATGGACCGTCCAACGACGGTTGCTTGACGGAGCAGCATAAAAACGCTATATATGGCCCAAATGCACTCGTGGCGGAGGGGTCCGGAATTCGTCCCGGAAGAGCCGGGTTGGTCGGGCCGCCATCTCAGGACGGGGTGGTGGCTTTTTTGTCCTCGAACGGAGCACATACCATGAGCGTAAGGCAGATCTGGATAACGACGTTCGACCTGGAGAGATTGAGCAGCCTCATCGACGGGGTCCGGGCAACGGGCTCGCAGAAGAAGGCGTACCTCGACCAGCTGGAGAAGGAACTCGAACGGGCCAAGGTGGTGGCCCCGGAGAAAATCCCGGAAGACGTGATCACGATGAATTCGGCCGTCAGCGTCCGCGATCTCGAGTCGGGCGAAGAAACGACCTATACGCTGGTGTTCCCCGGCGAGACGCGCATCGAGGAAAACCGGATCTCCGTCCTCTCGGCGATCGGGACGGCGCTGATCGGCTACCGGGTCGGGGATGTCATCGAGTGGAAGGTCCCCTCGGGGATGAAACGGCTGAAAGTAGAGGGGATCCTCTACCAGCCGGAAGCCTCGGGCCGATACGACCTGTAAACGAGGGCGTCTTCGTTCCCTCCGCCAAGGGTCCGGCGAAGCCGGTGGACAGGGGCTGCCATGAAGGAGATGACCAAAAAGGAGCTCGTCCAGGAGGGGAAGGCGCTTCGCAAGGCCCTCGACGAGGCGGAAGCGACGATCGGGCACCTGCGTCAGGAAGCGGCCATGGCCTGCAAGGCCGCACAGAAGTACCGGATCATCGCCGACAACACCTACGACTGGGAATTTTGGCTCGGTCCGGACGCCCAGTTCATCTACTCGTCGCCTTCCAGCGAACGGGTCTGCGGCTATCTCGCGGAGGAGTTCGAAGCGGACCCGACCCTGTTTTACCGGATGATCCATCACGAGGACCTGGCCCGAGTCTCCGAGCATATGAATCGCAAGAAGTTCGAGGCCGGACTCGCCGAGATCGAATTCCGGATCGTCCGCCGCGACGGGGTCGAGCGTTGGGTGGCCATGGCCTTTCAGCCGGTCTATGACGGGGACTCGCGGTTCCTGGGCACCCGCTGCAGCAACCGAGACATCACCCAGCGAAAGCTGGCGGAGGGCGAGCGCGAAAAACTGATCGGCGAGCTCCGCAGCGCGCTCGCCCGCGTCAGGATGCTCAGCGGCCTCCTTCCCATCTGCGCGTCCTGCAAGAAGATCCGCGACGACAAGGGATACTGGAACCAGATCGAGACCTTCATCCGGGACCATTCCGAGGCCCATTTCAGCCACGGGATCTGCCCCGAGTGCGCGCGGAAGGAATACCCGGATCTCTTTGACGATACGGCAAGGAGGAAAGAGGGGAAATAGGGCGCGAAGCGGGACTTGACGGCGGGGGCATCCTCGCATAGGATCCCCCTGCCATGAAAAAAATCGTTGCGGCCAACGTGATTGCCCTCTGCCTTGCAGCGACCTCCATCGCGGCGCCGCCTTCGCGGATCGTCTCCCTTGCCCCGAACATCACGGAGATCCTCTACGACCTTGGCCTGGGGGGCCGGATCGTCGCGGTGACCGACTACTGCGACTACCCGCCGGCCGTCAAAGAGAAGCCCCGCGTGGGCGGCTTCACGAACCCCTCGCTCGAGGCCGTCGTCGGTGCGAGGCCCGACCTCGTGATCCTGACCGACGACGGCAACCCCAAGGTCATCTACAACCGCCTGAGGGATCTCGGCATTCCCTGCTATGTATTCACGCCCCGGCGACTTGGGGAACTGCCCCGGGGGATCCGGGACCTGGGAGCGGCACTCGGCGCCGGGAAGGAGGCCGCGGCCCTTGCCGGCCGCATCGAGAAGGAAATGTCGGCGCTGGAGAACAGGGCGAGGCAGATGCGTGTCAACTCTCCGAAGTCGGCCCTCTTCATCATCCAGCCAGAGCCCATTGTCGTGGCGGGTCCCGGCACGCTCATCCACGAGGCCTTCGGCATCCTCGGCATCCGCAACGTCGCCGCCGACGGCAAGGACAAATACCCCAAGTTCTCCCTCGAAGAGATCATCCGCCGCTCGCCGGACTACCTTCTCGCTGGGCAGGGCTTCATGTCGGGAGGGGGCGTCGAGCGGCTCAAGGAGAGGCTTCACATGCTGCCCGCCGTCCGGGAGGGGAGGGTCTGCGTCGTCACCGAGCGGCTCTACCGCCTGAGCCCCCGGGCCGTCGGCGGGGTCGAGGAAATGGCGCAGTGCGTTGCGGGGCTTTAGTCTTTCCTGTTCTAAATCCCTTTCATTTTCTGCTCTTCTTAACTTCCGCTCTTCCCAACTTCCGTCCTTTCTAGGGTCTTGACAAAGCCCCGGCGCTTTGTTAGGGGGTAGGCATCGAAGGGGTGGGCAGATGGAAGAGGGGTGAAAATCCCCCGCTGCCCCGCAGCCGTGATGGGAACGAAATCCCGATGAGCCACTGTCATGGTCACCATGATGGGAAGGCGGGAGAGTAGGGCGCCCTGAGCCGGAAGACTGGCCCATCCCGTTAGCCTCGAGGGAGGTTGCGGTGACCCGGTTCTTCCTTTTCACATCCCTTTTAGCCGTTCCGGCCGTTGCCCTTTCCGTCGCATCGAAAATCGAGGCGGGCAAGGCGGTAACCCCGCTGCGGGTGAGCCGCGTCTGCGCCCTGCTGGCCGCCCTGTTTGTGGCCGTGGCGGCCATCGCCGCCGTCACGGGACCCCACCGGATCAACCTGATTGCGCTCCTGGGGCAGGGCATCGCCTCCGACACCTCACCCGAGCACACGATCGTCTTCTCCGTACGCATCCCCCGCATCCTGCTGGCCGCCGTCGTGGGCGCCACCCTGTCCACGGCGGGCGCCGTGTTCCAGGGGTTGCTGCGAAATCCCCTGGCCGACCCGTACATCCTCGGGGTCTCCGGCGGCGCCGCCGTGGGCGCCGTCGTCGGGATCATCGCCGGGCTGGACGTTCTGCCCTTCGGCATTCCGGCGCTGGCCGCCCTGGGCTCCTTTGCGTCCATCGTCCTCGTCTTCGGCGTGGCCGGCCGCAGGGGCGAGACCCCGTCGGGGACGCTGCTGCTTTCGGGGGTCATCGTGAACGCCTTCTGCACGGCGGCCATCATGTTCCTCATCTCCACGGCCTCGGGCACGCGCCTGCACGGGATCATGTTCTGGCTCATGGGGGACCTGGGGCTCGCCGAAAGCGGGCAGACCCTCCTGGGGGCCGCGGCCCTGCTGGCGGGCTCCGCCGTCATCTACCTGCACGCCCGGTCCCTGAACCTGCTCGTCATCGGCGAGGAGCAGGCCCTGCAGCTCGGGGTGGACGTCGAGAAGACGAGGCGCATCCTCTTCTTTGCCGCCTCCTTCATCACGGCGGCCGCCGTGTCGCTCTCGGGCCTCATCGGCTTCGTGGGGCTCCTCGTGCCGCACCTCATCCGGATGATCTTCGGCTCTGACTACCGGCTCCTGCTGCCGGCGAGCTTTCTCTTCGGGGCGACCTTTCTCGTGGCGGCCGACACGCTGGCCCGGACGGCGATCGCCCCGAGCGAGCTTCCCGTGGGGGTGATCACGGCCCTCTTCGGGGCACCCTTTTTCATCTACCTGCTGAAGAAAACGGAGGCCGGCCGATGCCGCTTCTGAGCGTGGACAGGGTCAGTTTCAAATACGGCGAGCAGTGGGTCCTGCGGGGCGTCGCCTTCGAGGTCGAGAAGGGGGATTTCCTGGGGGTCATCGGCCCCAACGGCTCGGGCAAGACGACGCTGCTGCGCGTCATCGACGGGATCCTCAGGCCACAGGAGGGCGAGGTCCGTCTCGAGGGCACCGATATCGGAAACCTCCGGCGCGAGGCGCTGGCCCGATCCGTGGCCGTCGTGCCCCAGTACTCGGCCCTGGCCTTCCCGTTCTCCGTCGAGGAGGTCGTGCTCATGGGCCGCTCGCCGCACCTGGGCCGCTGGCGCTTCGAGGGCGAGCAGGACCTGCGCATCGCCCGCGAGGCCATGGAGATGACGGACACGCTTGCGCTGGCGTCCCGCGACATGGAGTCTCTTTCGGGCGGCGAGCGCCAGCGGGTGCTCATCGCGAGGGCCCTGGCGCAGGAGCCCCGGCTCATGCTGCTCGACGAGCCCACGGCCTTCCTGGACATCAGGCACCAAGTCGATTTCTTCGACCGCATCCGGTTGCTCAACCGCAAGCGGGAGCTCACCGTCATCGCCGTGACCCACGACATCAACCTGGCCGCCCACTACTGCGACCGGATCATCCTGCTCAAGAACGGGCGCATCGAGGCGGCGGGGCCCGTCGAGGCGGTGATCACGGAAGAGCACATCCGGGAGGCCTACGAGACGAGGATCCTGGTGGACCGGCATCCCGGGACGGGATCGCCGAGGATCACGCTGACGTGAAGAAGTGAGGGAAAAGAGGGAAGTCGGATAAAAGCAAGGCGTCAATCGCCGTCGGAGCGAGGAAGCCGGTCGAAGTCCGGCGCTGCCCCGCAACTGTAGGCGGAACGAAATCCGCAGCATGCCACGGGTTTCCGGCACAGGGGGCCCGGAAGGCGCGGAGAGTAGGGGGCCGCAAGCCAGTAGACTCGATCGACGGCGCGACACAAACCAATTCCCGAGGGGGAAGGAGGAGTTGACATGATTTGCATGCGTAAGGGTTTCGTCAATCTGTGCCTGCTCGCGACGGCCGTATCGGCCCTGCCCGGGCTTGTCTTTGCCCAGGCGGCACCGCAGACTGCCCGGCCCGAGTACCGGATGGGCGAGGTGGTCGTCACGGCCACCCGCGACGCGCAGGAAGTCCGCAAGGTGCCGGCCAACGTGACGGTGATCACCTCCGAGGATATCCAGAATTCGGGCGCCGCGAGCGTCCCCGAGGTGCTGACGGGCCTGGCGGGCGTCCATGTCACGAGCTACAGCGGCAACGCCTCGCAGTCCGTCGTGGACATGCGGGCCTTCGGCACCGAGGCGGGTTACCTGCGCCACGTGGTTCTGCTCGACGGCCGGCGCCTGAACCGGCCCGACATCGCCGGGATCAACTGGCTCGAGATCCCGCTCTCCGAGATCGAGCGCATCGAGGTCGTCCGGGGCGCCAACAGCGTCCTCTATGGCGATTCGGCGATCGCCGGTTCCATCAACATCATCACCAAGCGAGGCGAGGGGAAGCCCAGGGGGGATGCAACCTTCATCGGCGGGAGCTACAATACCTACAACGGCCGCGCCGGCATTCGGGGGTCGGCCGACAAGGTCTACTACGCGCTCAGCGGCGAGGGGCTCACGACGAGCGGCTACCGGGACCGCTCGAAATTCACCACGGAGGGCGCCGGCGGCTCCATCGGCTACAACCCCACCGATGCCCTCGACGTCTCCCTGGGGATCACGTACAACAAAACGGACAACCAGTTTCCGGGCGCCCTGACGGCGGCCCAACTGGCGTCGAACCGCAGGCAAGCCCAGAATCCCGACGACGATGCGAGTTCGAGCTTCTTCGACGCCAACGTGCTCGTCAGGACCGTCCTGGGGTCTTACGGCCGCCTCGACGGCAACCTGATCTACGGCAGGCGGGAGGTGACCTCCAATTTCGCCTCCTTCGCCTCCTTCACGAAGATCGACATCGACACGGTGGGCGCCACCCCGCGCTACATCCTCGAGAAGAAGCTTTTCGGCTTTGACAACAAGCTCACTGTCGGCTTCGACTTTTACCGGGACAAGCTCGAAAAGGACACCTTCGCGGACCGATCGCAGGCTGCGAGGACCTACGAGGCGGATCTGACGCGGCAGACGATGGGACTTTACGCCCGGGACGAGTTCAGCATCCTGAAAGATTTGATCCTGGCCCTCGGCGCGCGGACGGAGCGGGCCAGCATCGACGGCAGCGAGACGAATCTCGGAACGGGGGCATCGGTGTTCGATGCCGAGAAGATCCACAAGGGGACGGCCTGGGAGGGGTCGCTTACGTACCTCTTCGGCGAGAAGGCGAAGGCCTGGGCAAAGTATGCCACGATCTACCGCTTCCCCTCGCTGGACCAGCAGGCCTCGTACTACGCGTTCCCTTTCGACAGCTTCCTGACGGACCTGGAGAAGGAGACGGGCAAGAGCTACGAGGTGGGCACGCAGGTCAGCCCCCTGAAGGATCTGAAACTCGGTCTCACGTTCTACCTCATCGACATGGAGGACGAGATCAGCTATAACCCCGTTACGTTCCGCAACGGGAACCTCGACAAGACACGGCATCAGGGCGTCGAATTCACCCTGGACTGGCAGTTCCGGAAGCTGGCCAGGTTCCTTGCAAACTACACGTTCCAGGAGGCGTACTTCCGCGATGGGGCCAACAGAGACAAAGACGTCCCGCTTGTGCCACACCACATGGCCAATGCGGCCATCGAGGTTTACCTACCCTGGAGCCTCACGCTGCGCCCCGAAGTCCGTTACGTGGGTGAGCAGTACTTCGGCTCCGACAACGACAACAGCTCGACAAAGCTCGACAGCTACGCCATCGTCAATCTCTACCTGAGGTGGCAGCCCGACTGGAAGGCCTTCGGGGTCGCGAAGCCCACGGCCTTCGTGGGGGTCGAGAATCTCACCAACAAGAGCTATGTCCCCGTGGGGTACGAGACCTTCTCGGGGCTCAGTTACTACCCCGCTCCGGAGATCAACTTCCGGGGAGGTATTTCGCTGTATTTCTGATGCGGTGCGGGCGTAAACCGTACCGTGCAGGTGCATTATGAACGTCACGGCATGGAGAAGAGAAGGCCCCGTTGATCTGGGCCTGACTGCAGCCGGGCCGGCGGAGGGCTCCGCCCGGCAGGCGGAGCGCCGCCGAGGCAGGGGCATGATGCCCGGGATCGCCCTGTCTGCGGTTCTCCATGCTGGCATCCTCGCGTTTGTTCTCTATGCCGTGGCGAATCCCTTCGTCGGCTTCCCGACGGCCGGGGACGAGGGGATCGTGCGGGTCTCGCTCGTGACGGTCATGCCCGGTCCGGACAACGGCAACGGGGCGGCGCCAGCCGAGGAGTCAAAAAAGGCACAGGCTCAGGCAACGAAGGCACCGCCTGTCGTTGTCCAGAAGGCCATGGAGAAGACCGTCATCGCCGAGGCGGCCGACCACCGCGCGACCGAACGGCAGACGGCACAGACGAGCATTGCCGTCGTGCCCGCCCCGATACAGGTCGCCTCGGCGTCCGCGGGTCGCGGGTCTGCCGCGGGCGAAGCGGCCCGGGGACAGCGGCAGGCCGGCGCCGCCTCGCAGGACGGCTACTCGGAGGCCATGCCCCGCTACCGGGACAACCGGCCCCCCGCCTACCCGAGCGCGGCGAGGCAGCGGGGCTGGGAGGGCGACGTGCTGATCGCGGCCGAAGTCCGAAGCGATGGTCGTATCGGGACCGCCCGGATCAAGCGGTCCTCGGGATATGCGTCCCTGGACGATTCGGCCCTCGAGGCCGTGCGGGCCTGGCGGTTCGAGCCGGCCAGGCGGATGGGCAGCCCCGTGGATGCCTGGGTCGAGATCCCCATCCGCTTCAAGCTCTCGCCCCGGGATTCTTTTATGTAAGAAGGAGAGTGCCTGCAAGTGTCCTCCCCGCAAGGCTTCCAGGGACACCCGGGCGACAGGGACAAAAATATTGTTGACAGGCGCTCTCGATCGTGTTCTCATGGGGCACTTTTTGGGGGATTCTCCGTAATGGGCAGTTTGAACTTCCGTAATATCGGCTTCGGGTTTCGCTACTATTATTTTTACGGACAGGTCTGCCCGTCGCTGAGGAGGACTTAGGAACCGGAGCATAAGCCAAACCGAAGCCATGGGTAGATCGAAAGACGCCGCCCATGGCTTTTTTTATTTCCCGGGCCATGACGGCGACAGCCATCATGGCCTTATTATTGGGAGGTGGCGGATCATGATCATCGTGATGAAGAAGAGCGCAACGGACGGGCAGATCGACCGGGTCGTCGAGTGGATCGAGTCGGTCGGGTACCGGGCCCACCTGTCCCGCGGGACGGAAAAGACGATCATCGGCGCCGTGGGGGATGCCCGCGGCCGCGAGCAGATCAAATCCGTCGGGCACATGCCGGGCGTGGAGACCGTCGTGCCCATCCTCAAGCCCTACAAGCTCGCAAGCCGCGAGTTCCAGGGTGTCGATACCGTTGTCCGCGTGGGCGGCGTCGGCGTGGGCGACGGCTCCTTCACCGTCATGGCGGGCCCCTGCGCCGTCGAGACGGAGGAGCAGCTCATGGAATGCGCCTACGTGGCGAAGAAGGCCGGCGCCCACATCCTTCGCGGCGGCGCCTTTAAGCCCCGCACCTCCCCCTACAGCTTCCAGGGTCTCGAGGAGGAGGGCCTCAAGCTCCTCAGGAAGGTCCGCGAGCGGACGGGCCTTCCGGTCGTGACCGAGGTCGTGAGCCCCTCCGACGTGGATCTCGTCGAGACCCACGCCGACATCCTCCAGATCGGCGCCCGCAACGTGCAGAACTTCGCCCTGCTGAAGAAGGCGGGCCAGGCCCGAAAACCCGTGCTGCTCAAGCGGGGCATGATGACGACGATCGAGGAGCTCCTCATGTCGGCCGAGTACATCCTTTCCGAGGGCAACCCCGACGTGATCCTCTGCGAGCGGGGGATCCGCACCTTCGAGACGGCCACTCGCAACACGCTCGATCTTTCCGCCGTGGTCGTCCTCAAGCAGCTCTCGCACCTGCCGGTGATCGTGGACCCCAGTCACGCGGCGGGCCACTGGAAGTACGTGCCGCCCCTGGCCCGGGCGGCTGTCGCCGTGGGGGCCGACGGGATCATCGTCGAGGTGCACCCCGAGCCCGAGAAGGCCGTCTGCGACGGGATGCAGTCCCTGAAGCCGGAAAAATTCTACCAGCTCATGGAAGACCTCTCGGTGCTGTCAGCCGCCATGCAGCGGATGGAAAGGGCGCCGTCATGAACCGGATCCGCGTGAACCTTGACAGGCGCCTGAGCGCGAGCTACGACATTCACATCGGGAACGGCATCCTGGACCGCATGGCGCTGATCCTCGCCAAGGGCAACTGGGCGGCGCGCTGGTTCGTCGTCAGCGACGATGCCGTCGCGGGGCTGCACGGCGGGCGCGTGCTCGCCGCGCTGGCCGGGGCGGGGCTCAGGGCCGGGATGCTGACGGTCCCGCCCGGCGAGGGGGCCAAGACCGTTTCGACCTGCCTGGGGCTTGCCGAAGATCTCCTGGAAAGGGATGCCGACAGGGCCTCGGGCCTGATCGCCCTGGGCGGCGGCGTGATCGGGGACGTGACGGGCTTTCTCGCCTCGATTTACATGAGGGGGCTTCCCCTCGTGCAGATCCCCACGACGCTGCTCGCGCAGGTGGACAGCTCCATCGGGGGCAAGACCGGCGTGGACACCGGGGCGGGGAAGAACCTGCTGGGGACGTTTCACCAGCCGAAGGCCGTCTTCATCGACCTGGCGTTTCTCGAGACTCTCCCGCAAAGGGAATTCACAAGCGGTCTGGCCGAGATCGTGAAATACGGCATCATCGAGGACCCGGATCTGCTGGCGGCGCTCGAGGACAACGCCGGGGCCCTGCAGGGACGAAACCCCGCCGTCCTGGAACGGGTCGTCTCCTCGTCGTGCCGGATCAAGAAGGGGATCGTCGAGATCGACGAGACGGAGAAGGGCCTGCGCCGCATTCTCAACTTCGGCCACACCGTCGGCCATGCCGTCGAGACGGAGTCCGGCTACGCCGTCTCCCACGGCGAGGCCGTGGCGATGGGGATGGCAGCCGCCGTCGTGATCTCCGAGCGACTGCGTTACCTCTCCGCCGAGGACCGGGACCGCATCGAGAGCGCCATCGAGCGAATGGGCCTGCCGCGGCGCGTTCCCCGGGACCTTGATGCAGGCGGGATCCTCGCGCGGATGGGGAAGGACAAGAAGAAGGAAGACGGGCGAATCCATTTCGTTCTCCTCAAGAAGCCCGGCATGCCGTTTGTCAACGGCGGCGTGCCGCTCGAACTGGTGAGGGAGACGATCGAGGCGATGCAGACATGAAGCGGAACGACGTTGACGCCATCCGGCGCGCCATCCGGGGCAAGGACCGGGAGCTCGTGAGGCTTCTCAATGAGCGCGCCCGCCTCTCCGTCGAGATGGGCCGGGTCAAGGCAAGCGCCGGGATCGGCGTATTCGACCCGGTGCAGGAGCGCAGGGTCCTGGACGACATCGCGGCCCTCAACGAGGGTCCGCTTTCTGCGGAAGCCCTGGAGAAGCTCTGGTGCGAGATCTTCTCTTCGTCGCGGGCGCTCCAGGCGCCTCTAAGGGTGGCCTGCCTGGGCCCGGAGGGCTCCTTTGCACACCTGGCGGCCCGGGAGCGCTTCGGGAAGAGCGCGGGCCTGTTGCCGCAGGTGACGATCGGCGCCGTCTTCGATGCCGTGGAGAAGAGCAGGTCGGACCTCGGCGTCGTCCCCCTGGAGAACTCGGTCGAGGGGCCCGTGCGGACCACCCTCGAGCGGCTCATCGCGACGCCCCTGGCGATCCGCGCCGAGATCTTTCTCCGCGTTTCCCACTGCCTGCTGTCCAAAGCGGCGGGGAGGCGCATCCGCAGGGTCTATTCCCACCCTCAGGCGCTGGCCCAGTGCAGGCAGTGGCTGGCGCGGCATCTTCCCCTGGCCGCTGCCGTCGAGACGGAAAGCACCTCGGCGGCCGCGCTGCAGGCGCGCGGCGACCGCCATGGGGCGGCCATCGCGAGCAGGCTTGCCGCGGAAATGTACGGGCTGCCCGTCGTCGAGGCGGGGATCGAGGATCACCCGGGAAACACGACGCGCTTCATCGTCATCGGGGCAGGGGCGAACGCCCCGACGGGCCGGGACAAGACCTCCGTTCTCTTCTCCACGCAGCATCGGCCGGGAGCCCTTCACGCGGCGCTTGCGCCCTTTGCGGCGGCGGGGATCAACCTGCTGCGCATCGAGTCGCACCCGGCGCGGGATCGGATGTGGCAGTACCAGTTCTTTGTCGATTTCGAGGGCCACGCGGAGGACCGCGCCGTGAAGGACTGCCTGCGAAAGCTCAAACGCAAGACGGCCTTCCTGAAGGTGCTGGGGGCCTATCCCCGGGAGGCAGGGCCGTCATGATCTGCATCTCCATCGTGCCCGCAACCAACGAGGAGGCCCTGTCCCTGCTGGGCCGGGCCCTGTCCCGATCGGACCTCGTCGAGCTGCGGATCGACCGGATGGACAGGCCGGAGCTCCCGGTGCTCCTGCGTGCCGGCCGGGGGAAGATTATAGTCACCAACCGCCGCCGCGACGAGGGGGGCTTCTTCGCAGGCTGCGAGTCCCGCCGTCTGGAACTGCTGCACAGGGCTGTCGAGCTGGGCGCCCGCCTCGTGGACGTCGAGGCGCGCACGGGCGGCAAGGCCGTGGGAAGGCTTGCCGGTGCGATCCGGTCCCACGGCGGAAAGACGGGGCTCATCGTCTCGCACCACGATCTGGGGGGAACGCCCGCGGCAAAGGTGCTGGCGGGGCGGATGGAGGCCTGCCGGGCCCTCGGGGCCGACGTGGTGAAGATCGTCACCCTGGCGAACCGCGTGTCCGACAACCTGCGGATCCTGGAGATCCTGTCGCAGGCCCGGGATGAAGGCCAGGCCATCATTTCCTTCTGCATGGGTGAACAGGGGCGGCTCAGCCGGGTGGCGGCCCCGCTTCTCGGTTCCTGCATCAGCTACGCGAGTCTCGAGGATGGCGCCGCAACGGCGCCGGGGCAATTGACGGCCGCCGAGATGAGAACCGTTCTGCAGATCCTGAAAGGGGAGGGTGCGCGGTGAAGGAGCGGGTACGGCATTTCGCCCTCTTCGGGAACCCCGTGGGGCACAGCCTCTCGCCGCTGATGATCAACGCGGCCTTCGGCGCCATGGGGATCCGGGCCGGCTACGAGGCTCGCCGCGTGGAAGACCTGGAACCGGCGGTGCGGATGATCCGGGAGAAACCGCTCGACGGCGTGAGCGTGACGTTGCCGCACAAGGGGGCCGTCATGGCCTTCCTCGACGAGGCGGAGGACGACGCCCGCGCCATAGGGGCCGTCAACACCGTGACCAACGAGCGCGGGTGGCTCCGGGGCTCGAACACGGACTGGAAGGGCCTGACCGCGGCCATGGAGGAGCGGTTCCCCCTCGGGGGAAGGACGATCGCCGTGCTGGGCGCCGGCGGCGTCGCCCGGGCGGCCGTCCATGCAATCCTGCGGGCAGGCGGGATGCCGATCGTGTTCAACCGGAGTCGCGACCGGGCCGATTCCCTGGCGAGATGGTTTTCCTGCGAGACGCAGCCCCTGGCCAGGCTGGGCGCGGTCGGCGCCGATGTTCTGATCAATGCGACCCCCGTGGGGATGCACCCCCGTACGGGGGAGTCGCCCGTCGACGCGCGCCTGCTGCCCCGATTCGAGTGGGTCGTGGACACGATCTACAACCCTCTCCAGACGCGCCTCCTCCGCGAGGCCCGGGCCGCAGGCTGCGGGGTGGTGACCGGGCTGTCCATGTTTGTCCGCCAGGGGGCGGAACAGATCCGCACCTGGACGGGGCTCGACCCGCCGGTAGAGCTGATGGAGCGGGTGGTGCGGACCGCCCTGGAGGCGAAGGATCGGCTCCAGGGGCCGGAATAAAGGGAAGAGCGGAAGAGGGAAGATCGGGACGACGAAATGGCCGAGACAAGGGAAATCACGCCCCTGGGGCGCCTCCATGCGGAGGTGCGGGTGCCCGGCTCGAAGAGCTACACCCAGCGCGCCCTCGTCGCGGCGTCGCTTGCCGAGGGGAAATCGCTGCTGCGCAATGCGCTGATCGCCGAGGACACGGATCATCTCGTCGGGGCGCTGCGGCTCCTCGGCGCCCGGATCGTAAGCTCGGGCCAGGACATCATCGTCACGGGAACGGGAGGGCGCATCGAGTCCCCCGGCCGGGAGCTGTACCTGGGCGGCAACGGCACGGCCATGCGGTTTCTTGTCAGCGTCGCCGCCCTCGGGTCCGGCGACGTCACCCTGACCGGGGATGCCCGCCTCTGCGAGCGGCCCCTTCAGCCGCTGCTCGACGCGATCGGAGATCTGGGTGTCTCCAGCACCTGCCTGCGCACCCCCGGGTATGCGCCCGTGACCGTCCACGGGGGGGCGTTGAGGGGCGGGCGTGCGATCTTCCGGGACATCGAGAGCAGCCAGTACGTCTCGTCGATCCTGCTCGCGGCTCCCTGTGCGGCGGGGGATGTGGACGTAGAAATCCGGGGGTCCGCCGTTTCGCGCCCCTACGTGGAGATGACGCTCGCGACGATGAAGGCGTTCGGCGTGCCCGTGGAAAAAATCTCCGAGAACCTCTTTTCCGTCCGCCACGGCCACCGGTACCGGGCGTGCCGGTACGTCGTGGAAGGGGACCTGTCGAGCGCGTCCTACTTCTTTCTCGCCGCAGCCCTGTGCGGCGGAACGGTCCGCGTGGCAAACACGAACTTCTGGACGCACCAGGGGGATGTGCGCTTCCTGCGGTACCTGAAAGAGCTTGGCTGCTCCGTTGCGGCCACGGACCAGTGGATCGAGGTGTCGGGCGGCCGGCTCGCCTCCGGTGACTTCACGGCCTCCATGGAGGACAGCCCCGACATGGTTCCGACGATGGCCGTGCTGGCCGCGCTCCGGCCGGGAAGGACCTTCATCCGCAACGTGGCGCACCTGCGGCTCAAGGAGAGCAACCGGCTGGCCGCCCTGGCGAGCGAACTTGGAAAGACCGGGATCCGGGCCGAGGAGCTCGAGGACGGGCTCGTCATCACGGGCGGTGCGCCGCGCGGCGCCGAGATCGAGACGTACAACGACCACCGGATCGCCATGAGCTTCGCCGTGCTGGGGCTTGTCGCCCCGGGCATGCGGATCCGCAACCCCGGCTGCGTCGGGAAATCCTTCCCCGGCTTCTGGGAAGAGCTCGACAGGCTGCAGGGGAAGACCTGACGCCCTCTTTGCAAAGAGACTGTGTCATCATCGGCTCTCGTCATTGCGAGCGACCGAAGGGAGCGCGGCAATCGTTTCGATACCATCCGAGATTGCTTCAGTCGCTTCGCTCCTTCGCAAAGACATGGTGACACAGTCCCAAAGGGGGGATGGAGGGGGTTTTCGTGTTTCTTTCCGGTTTTTCCCGGAGCCCCTTGCCCTGTCTCCTGGACCCTGTTTGATGAACATCATCCTCATCGGCTACCGCGGAAGCGGCAAGACATCCGTCGGCAGGGAGCTGGCAAAGCTGCTGAACCGGCCCTTGTTCGACTCGGACCGGATGGTCTTTGCGAAGACGGGGAGGACCGTCCGCGAGATCGTCGAGGCGGGAGGCTGGCCCGCCTTCCGCGAGGCGGAGAAGTCGGTCATCGGCGAACTTGCCGCCCTCGATCAGGCCGTCATCTCCCTGGGCGGCGGGGCGGTCCTGGATGCAGACAACGTGGCCGCCCTGGAGAAGCGGGGCATGTTCGTCTGGCTGACGGCCGACGCGCGCACCCTCGCCACTCGGCTGGAAAACGAACAGGACGAAAGCGGGCAGCGGCCGTCGCTGACGGGCGCCGGCGCCCTGAACGAGATCGAGCGGGTCCTGGCGGAGCGCCTGCCCGTATACGAGGCCGTGGCCGATCTGGCTGTCGACACGGCCGGAAAATCTCCCGCCGGCATTGCCGCCGAGATCGCCGCGGCCCTGCCGGAAGGGCGGGAGCATCGAGCGAGGGAAAAGGGGAGGAAGCCGCATGTCCGGTAACACCTTCGGCACGCTGTTCAGGGTCACCACGTTCGGAGAATCCCACGGCCCCGCGCTTGGCGTCGTCATCGACGGGTGCCCGCCGGGTCTCGACCTCTCGGAAGCGGACATCCAGGAAGAGGCCGACCGCCGCAGATCGGGGGGCCATTCCGCATCCACTCCCAGGCGGGAGGAGGACCGTGTCGAGATCCTCTCCGGGGTCTTCGGGGGGAAAACGACGGGAACGCCGATTGCCTTTCTTATCCGGAACCGTGAAGCCGACAGCGGCGCCTATGAGAATCTGCGGGATGTTTTCCGCCCCGGGCACGGGGATTTCACCTATGCGAAGAAATACGGCATCCGGGATCACCGCGGGGGCGGTCGCGCCTCGGGGCGCGAGACGGCGGCGCGGGTTGCGGCCGGGGCCGTTGCCCGGAAACTGCTCTTCCGCGAGGGGATCGAGGTGTTCGCGTTCACGGCCGAACTGGGCGGCATCGCCGCCGCGGTCTTTTCCCGCGAGGCCATTGCGTCCAATCGCCTGCGTTGCCCCGACCCGCAGGCGGCGGCAAGGATGGAGACACGGCTGGACGAGGCAAGACGCGAAGGCGACACCCTCGGCGGCATCGTGGAGGTCCGCGTGACGGGGTGCCCTGCCGGCCTGGGAGAGCCCGTCTTCGACAGGATCGACGCCGACCTCGCCAAGGCCCTCATGAGCATCGGGACGGTGAAGGGCGTCGAGATCGGCGCGGGGTTCGAGGCGGCGCGGCTGAAGGGGTCGCAGTGCAACGACCCCATCGGTCCCGGAGGGTTCAAGACCAATCGCGCAGGCGGGGTCCTCGCGGGGATCACGACGGGACAGGAGATCGTCATCCGGACGGCCTGCAAGCCGATCCCCTCGATCGCCCTGCCGCAGGAGACAGTCGACCTCCAGGGGAGCCCGAGAACGATCTCGGTGCAGGGGAGGCACGATGCCTGCGTCATCCCGCGCGTCATCCCCGTCTGCGAGGCCATGGTCTGCCTGGTCCTTGCGGATCACCTGCTGAGGCAGAAGGCCTGCAAATAAATTCTATTCCATAAAACCCTCTCCCCTGCGGAGACGGTATCATCATCGGCTCTCGCCATTGCGAGCGACCGACGGGAGCGCGGCAATCTCAATCTTTTCGATACCATCCGAGATTGCTTCAGTCGCTTCGCTCCTTCGCAATGACATGGTGACACAGTCTCTACGCGGCAGAGGGCCCGGATGAGGAGGACGACCTTGAGAGGCACGGACAATTTCCCCATCGGCATCATCGGGGGCACGGGCGGCATGGGCCGCTGGTTTGCCGACTTCTTCGAGAAGGAAGGGCACCCCGTCCTCGTCTCGGGGAGGGACCGGGGAGCGCGCCCGGCGGAAATGGCCGGGGCCTGTCCCGTCGTCATCGTGAGCGTACCCATCGGGGCGACGCAGGATGTCATCCGGCAGGTGGGTCCCTGCATGAAGAGGGAATCGCTCCTCATGGACCTCACCTCCCTGAAGGCAGGGCCCGTGCGGGCCATGCTCGAATCGTCGGCATCGGAGGTCATCGGCCTTCACCCGCTGTTCGGGCCGTCGGTTCTCCGCCTGGAAGGGCAGAACATCGTGATCTGTCCGGCACGGGGCGGGAAGTGGCTTCCCTGGGTGCGGGACGTCTTCGGGCGGAAAGGCGCGAAACTGGTGGAGGCCACCCCGGAGCGGCACGACGAGATCATGGCCGTCGTGCAGGCCCTCAACCACCTCGACACGATCGTGATGGGACTGGCCATCCGGCAAAGCGGGCTCGAACGGGAAATCCGGGAATCCTTCTCCACGCCCATCCTGCGGGGCAAGCTGGCCATGATCGACAGGGTCTTCTCGAACCCTCGGCTCCACACGGAACTGATCACGGCCAACCCGCACACCGCGAGGGTGCTTCGCCTGTACCGGGAGGTCCTCGACCGGGTCGGCGAGGTTGCCGTGAAAGGAAGCGCTGCCGACCTGGCAGCGGCCCTTCGACGGTCGGCACCCGGCTGATCGAAGGCCTTGTCGGCGGCACGCGATCTCTGCTATAGGAGAATCACGGCGGCTGAAACGGCCGCGGTGATCGGAGGCGATCGAAACGGGTGAAACGAATTCTGATTGTCGACAACGACGAGACGGCGCGGGCCGCTCTGGCCGCCCTGCTGAGCGGGGAAGGGTACGAGGTTGACGAAGCGGCCACCGAGATCGAGGCCATGCGGCTTGTCGAGCGAAGCATCCCGGACCTGGTCGTTTCCGACCTGTGCGCGCCCGACTGCTTTTGCGTCGGCCTTCTGCACTGGATCAAGGAGCACTATCCCCACCTGGACGTGATCATCGTCACGGCCTTCGGCTCCATCGACTGTGTCGTCAAGACGATCAAGATGGGCGCTCTCAACTACGTCATGAAGCCCGTGAACAACGGGAAATTCCTTGAGATCGTCCGCGATGCCCTGCACCGGCGCGAGCACGAGATCAAGTCGCTGCGGCGGGTCAACGAGCCTTACTGCTACCTTGTCGACGAGGTCATCGGGGTCTCTCGCGCCATGGAGCAGGTTCTCAAAACGGCCCTCCGCGTGGCCGATGTCGACAGCGGCATTCTCATCCACGGCGAGAGCGGCACGGGCAAGGAACTCATCGCCCGCATCCTCCACAACCGCAGCACACACCGGCGCGAGCGCGAGTTTGTCGCCATCAACTGTACGGCCATCCCCGACGAGATCCTCGAGAGCGAGTTGTTCGGGTCCGTCCGGGGGGCCTACACGGGGGCCATCCAGACCCGCAAGGGACTCGTCGAGGCGGCCGACGGGGGGACGCTCTTCATGGACGAGATCGGCGACACCTCTCCGCAGTTCCAGTCGAAGCTGCTGCGGGTCATCCAGGAAAAGGAGATCCGGCGGGTGGGAGAGACGGCGTCGCGCCCCGTCGATGTGCGCATCGTGGCCGCCACGAACCGGGACCTCAAGAAGATGATCGGCGAAGGCGCCTTCCGGGAAGACCTGTACTACCGGCTCAGCGTCATCGACATCGTCATCCCGCCGCTGCGGGAGCGCAAGGAAGACATCCTGCCCCTCGCCGAGTACTTTCTCCAGGATATCAACGGAAGACTCGGGACCGAAGTCGAGGGGATCTCCGCGCGGACCATGGCTGTCCTCATGGCCTACCCCTGGCCCGGGAACGTGCGGGAGCTGCGGAACAGCCTGGAGCGGGCCGCGCTGCTGTCGGGACATAAAATGCTGGAGCCGGAAGACTTTCCCTTAGCACTCGAGCACTACCTCGGGCTTGCAGAGGAGAAGCACCGGGGAGACGAGATCATCCCGCTGAAGGAGATGGAGCGCCGCCATCTGCTCAAGGCCATGCAGAGGTACAACTACAACCAGAAGGTCGTGGCCAAGAAGCTCGGGATCGGTTACACGACACTCTGGCGCAAGCTCAAGGAGTCCGAGAAAGACTTCGGCTCGACCCCCTGACGGCGTGCGCGGAGCGAACATCCGCTTCCATTTTGAAACAATCCCTCCCTCTTGAGATACCCCGCAGGGACCGCGCATCCGCGGTGACCGGCAGTCAATTCCCGCGGGAAAAACAAATCTTCCCCTTTGACATCGAAGGTTTGAGTTGTCCGAGGCCGGTCCGGTCGCGCTGATTTCTGCAGGGCGGATTTTTCCTGGCACAGTCGTTGCCATTCATCGCTCATCCTCGGAAAGGGGCGATGTGCAACGGAATGACGCCTTCCCTCTCCATCTTTGTTTTCCTCCTGCTGGCGGCAGGCTCGGCAGCCCTGATCCTGCTCGTTTCGCATGGCGTCGGGCGGCGTCCGCTGACGCCCGGAAAGGACGTGCCCTACGAGTGCGGCATGCCGCCGGCCGACAGGCCGAGCACGCAGTTCCCCATTCGCTTCTACAAGATGGCCCTGCTTTTCGTTGTCTTCGACGTGGAAATCGTCTTCCTGTACCTCTGGGCTGTCGTGGTCCGCGACCTCGGCGTTTTCGGGCTCGTCGAAATGTTCGTCTTCATCGCCGTCCTGATGGCGGCCCTCGTCTACGTCTGGCGCAAAGGAGACCTGCAGTGGGAATAGAGCGATTCGGCGCAACCACCGTTCTCACAACCAACCTCGACCGCGTTGTCGGCTGGGCCCGGAGGAATTCCCTGTGGCCGCTCACATTCGGGCTGGCCTGCTGCGCCATCGAGATGATCTCCACGGCGGCCGCCCGGTACGACATCGCCCGCTTCGGCATGGAGGTCTTCCGCCCCTCGCCCCGGCAGGCCGACGTGATGATCGTCGCCGGCACGGTGACCCGCAAGATGGCTCCCGCGGTCAAACGCCTCTACGACCAGATGGCGGAGCCGAAGTGGGTCGTGGCCATGGGAGCCTGCGCCTGCTCGGGAGGGCTTTTCCCGACCTACGCCGTCGTGCAGGGCGTCGACACGTTTTTGCCCGTGGACATCTACATCCCGGGCTGTCCCGTGAAGCCGGAGGCGCTGCTCGACGGCCTCATCCGGCTCCAGGAGAAAATCGCCGCCGGGGCGGCGGGGAGTGCGCGATGAACCTCGATACCCTTCGCGCGCGCTTCGGCCCCGCCGTCGGCGCCTCCGTCGTCTTTCGCGGCGAGACGAGCCTCACGGTGGACCGCGAGGCCGTCGTCGCTCTCTGCGAATGCCTGCGCGACGAGGAGGCCCTCGCCTTCGATTTTCTCGCCGATCTGTGCGGCGTCGACCGCCATCCGGCCGATCCCCGCTTCGAGGTCGTCTACCACCTGTACTCGGTGCGACACGGGCATCGCCTGCGTCTCAGGGTCCCCGTCGGCGAGGCGGATCCGGTGGTCGATTCCGTCACGGGCGTCTGGGAGACGGCAGACTGGCACGAGCGGGAATGCTTCGATCTCTTCGGGATCCGTTTCCGCAACCACCCCGATCTGAGGCGCATCCTGCTTCCCGACGATTTCGAGGGGCATCCGCTGAGGAAGGACTTCCCCCTGGAGGGTGACGGCCGGCCGTGAACACCGATACCCTGAGCCTCAACCTGGGCCCTCAGCACCCGAGCACGCACGGCGTTCTGCGCGTCGTCCTCGAGCTCGACGGAGAGACCGTCATCGACGCGCGCCCCGACATCGGCTTCCTGCACCGCGGCATCGAGAAGCTTGCCGAGCACCGCACGTACCACCAGATCATCGTGCTCACGGACCGCCTCGATTACCTGGCGGCCCTGAGCAACAACCTGGCCTACGTCCTGACGGTCGAAAAACTCATGGACCTGGAGGTCCCCCGCCGCGCCCGATACGTGCGGGCGGCCCTGGCGGAGCTGCAGCGCATCGCGAGCCACCTGTTCTGGCTGGGCACGCACGCCCACGACCTCGGGGCCATGACGCCCCTGTTCTACGCCCTGCGCGAGCGGGAAGCCCTCATGGACATCTTCGAAAATCTATCGGGTTCCCGCCTGACGCCGAGCTTTCTGCGGGTCGGGGGCCTTGCCGCCGACATCGACGAGCGGTTCGTCGAGTCCGTGCGGAACTTCACGGACACCTTCCAGGGGCGGGTGGACGAGTACGAGACACTGCTGACGCAAAACCCGATCTGGAGGTCCCGGACGAAAGGGGTCGGCGTCCTCGACGCGGGCCAGTGCATCCGTCTCGGCATCTCGGGGCCCATGCTTCGCAGCGCAGGCGTGCCCCTGGATCTCCGGAAGACGCAACCTTACTCGTGTTATGACGAATTTCATTTTGAAATCCCTACCGGAAAGGCAGGCGACGTCTACGACCGGTACCTCGTCCGCATCCGGGAGATGCGCGAGAGCGCCCGCATCGCCCGGCAGGCCGTCGACGGCCTGCCCGAGGGGCCCTGGACGGCGGCGGGCTCGCCGCCCGTCTTCCCCGCAAAGGAAGACCTGAAGCATAACATCACGGCGGTGATCCGTCACTTCGGGCTGGTCATGGAGGGCATGAAGCCGCCGCCCGGAGAGGTCTACCATGCCGTCGAGTCGCCGCGGGGCGAGCTGGGCTTCTACCTTGTCAGCGACGGTGGGCCGTACCCCGTGCGGCTCAAGGTCCGCCCCCCGTCCTTCGTGAACCTCCAGGGCCTGGTGAAAATGGTCCGCGGCCGTCTCCTGGCCGACGTGGTGGCCGTCATCGGGGCCGTGGACATCGTGCTGGCCGAGGTGGACAGGTAGATAAAGAGGAGGCAAAGGGCGAAAGGCAAAGGGCAAAGGGCGAAAGGCGAAGGGCGGAGAGCGAAAGGACCGGGGTATCGATGAGAAAGGATCTCGTGGGACAGTTTTCGGAAGAGCAGATGGCGGGGGTGGACCGTCTGATCGAGGCCTACCGCAACGTGCCCGGTTCCCTGCTCGTGGTACTCGAGAAGGCGCAGGACATCACCCTGTACCTGCCCGTCAACCTCCAGCGCTACATCGCCGCCGGGATGGGGATCCCCCCGAGCAAGGTCTCCGGCGTGGTGACCTTCTACTCCTATTTCAGCACCGTCCCGCGGGGGCGAAAGGTCATCAAGGTCTGCAGCGGGACGGCCTGCTACGTGAAGCGATCCGGGGAGGTCATGGAGCGGCTCAAGCGGAAGATCGGGATCGAGGCGGGGGAGGTCTCCGCCGACGGGGAATACTCTATCGAAGAGGTACGCTGCCTGGGGGCCTGCGGCCTGGCACCCGTCGTCATCGTCGGCGAGGAGACCTTCGGGCTCATCGACCCGGAGCACGCGGAAGAGATCATCGAAAAAAACGGACAACGGGGTGAACGGTCATGACCATCGACGAATTGAACGAGATCAAGGGCTCTTACATCGACCAGCGCAAACGGGAACTCGAGGAGGGCGTGGTGACCGTCGACGTCCACATGGGCACCTGCGGCATCGCCGCCGGTGCACGCGGCGTCTTCTCGGCCCTTCAAGGGGAGATCGAGCGCCTGGAGATGAAAACCGTGAAGCTGCGCGTCACGGGCTGCGCGGGGCTCTGCAGCATGGAGCCCATGATCACCGTGCACCTGCCCGGACAGGCGCCCGTGAAGTACGGGAAGCTCGACGCCGCGAAGGCCCGGGAGATCTTCTACAGCCATGTCCTCGGAGGCCGCCCGAAGACGGAGTACGCCATCGGGCAGGGGCTGGAGAAACCGCAGAAACGCGTGGAGCTCGGATGATCTCGCCCGTCAGCAAGATCGCCTACTGCGCAAGCCGGACCTGCAGGTTCCGCAAGCCCATCGACGTGCGCGCCCTGCTGGAGAAGGGCCTCGACGAACTCGGGTATCGCGACCGGATCGGCCTCGTGGAGACGGAATGCCTGATCTCCTGCTTCCAGGGGCCCTCCATCATGCTCCTGCCGGGCGGCAAGGTTTTCCAGGTCCTCTCGGAGGAGCGGTTCACGGAGACGCTCAGGGGCCTCATCTCCGAGCCGCAGCTTCCCACCCTGCCGCCCCCCGGCGAGCCCCGCATCGAGCCGGACATCCCGGGGATCGAGCACATCGACTTCTTTGCGAAGCAGAGGCTCATCGTGCTGCGCAACCGGGGGCACATCGACGCCGAGTCGATCGAGGAGTACATCGCCCACGACGGCTACCTCGCCCTGTACAAGGCCCTGACGGCCATGACGCCCGAGGGGGTCATCGAGGAGGTGAAGCTCTCGGGCCTGCGCGGCCGGGGCGGCGCGGGGTTTCCCTCGGGCACGAAATGGGAGGAGGCGAGGAAGTACGCGACCTTTCCGAAATACGTGATCTGCAACGGCGACGAGGGCGACCCCGGCGCCTTCATGGACCGCAGCCTCATGGAGTCGGATCCCCACGCTGTCCTCGAGGGGATGATGGTCTGCGGCTACGCCATCGGTGCCCGCCAGGGTTACATCTACGTGCGGGCCGAGTATCCCCTGGCAATCCAGATGCTGCGAACGGCCATCGACCGGGCGCGCCGGAAGGGTTTCCTGGGCCGCAACATCCTGGGCACGGGGTTCGACTTCGACATCGACATCTATCCCGGCGCGGGGGCCTTCGTCTGCGGCGAGTCGACGGCCCTGATGTTCTCCATCGAGGGAAAGCGCGGCATGCCGCGCATCAAGCCGCCCCGTTCCACCGAATCGGGCCTCTGGGGCCGGCCCACGTGCCTCAACAACGTGGAGACCTTCGCCAACATCCCCCAGATCCTCCTCCACGGGGGCGCCTGGTTCCGGTCCATCGGCATGGAGGATAGCACGGGCACGAAGGTCTTTTCCCTCACGGGGGCCGTAAAAAACGTGGGTCTCGTGGAAGTGCCCATGGGGACGGACCTGCGGACGATCATCTTCGAGATCGGCGGGGGCATACGCGGCAACGCGCACTTCAAGGCCGTCCAGCTGGGCGGCCCCTCGGGCGGGTGCCTCACGGAGCAGCATCTCCACCTGCCCGCGACCTTCGACACCCTCCAGGCCGCGGGGGCCATGATGGGCTCGGGAGGCGTCGTCGTCATGGACGACACGAGCTGCATGGTGGACGTGGCCCGGTTCTTCACGCAGTTCAGCGTCGACGAGTCCTGCGGCAAGTGCGTGCCCTGCCGCGTGGGGCTCAAGGTCCTGCTGGGCATGCTGGAGAAGATCATCGTCGGCCGGGGCGAGCCCTCGGACCTGGACCGGCTGGAGAGGCAGGCCGTCCACATCGCCGCCACGTCTCACTGCGGCCTCGGGCAGGCGGCGCCCAATCCGGTCCTGAGCACCCTGCGCTACTTCCGCCACGAGTACGAGGCCCATGTCCGCGAGAAGCGCTGCCCGGCGCTGGTCTGCACGGACCTCATCCGCTTCGAGGTCGATGCGGAGGCCTGCAAGCGCTGCGGCGTCTGCGCGAAAGTCTGTCCCGTGGAGGCCATCTCCTGGCGGAAAAAAGAGCCGGCCGTTCTGAACCGCGACAAGTGCATCCGCTGCAAGGCCTGCATCCGGGCCTGCAAATTCAAGGCGATCCACTAGAGGCCGTCCATGATCACGCTGAAAGTCAACGGCATCGAAGTCAGCGTTCCCCGGGGAAGCACCATCCTGCAGGCCGCCGAGAAGGCCGGTGTCTTCGTCCCGACGCTCTGTCACGACAGGCGAATCACTCCCTACGGGGCATGCCGGCTCTGCGTCGTCGAGGAACGAAGGAAGCCCGGAAGTCTCATCCCGTCGTGCTTTACCCCCGCCCGGGACAGGATGGAGATCCTCACGGAGACCCCCGCCGTGCTCGAGGCCGTGCGGACCCAGCTCCAGCTCATCCTCGTGAACCACCCGCTGGAATGCCCCATCTGCGACAAGGCTGGCGAGTGCACCCTCCAGGACCTGGTCATCCGCTACAACGTCACCGAGGCTCCCTTCGGCACGGAGGCCTTCGCGCGCTACCTGGACCGCCGCTCGCCGCTCATCGAACGGGACATGACCCGCTGCGTCCTGTGCGGCCGCTGTGTCCGGATCTGCGGCGAGCTGCAGGGCCGCGAGGAGCTGGAGTTTCAGCACCGGGGCCACAAGATGGTCGTGGGGACCGACGGGGGGCGGGCCCTCGATTGCGACTTCTGCGGTCTCTGCGTCTCCACGTGCCCCGTGGGCGCGCTCAACGACAAGCTCTTCAAGGACGGGACCCGCGTCTGGAAGCTGCGCAGGGAGCCTTCCGTCTGCACCCACTGCGGGCTGGCCTGCGAGGCGGACTTCCACCTCGAGGAGGGGCAGCTGCGGCGAGTGACGCCGGCCGCCCCGACGGGCAACGGGAAGGGGCTCCTCTGCGCGAGGGGGCAGTTCGGCTGGCGGGCCTTCCGGAGTCCCTCCCGCATCGGGGCGCCCCGGATCCGGCGGGACGGGGTCCTGCACGAGGCCGGCTGGAACGAGGCCATCGCTCATGCCGCGAAGGCGCTCGATGCCGTCCGGCGCTCGCACGGCGCGGCGTCGGTCGCCCTGCTCACGGCGGACCACCTCACCACGGAGGAGGCCGCGGCCTGGGGCGCCTTCTGGCGCGACACCTTCGGCGGCGGCCCGGTCGGCTCCATCCAGGCGGACGGGTACCGCCAAATCCTCGAAACCCTGGCCGGCGTCCGGGGCGCGCGGGTTGCGGGGGGGACGCCCCGGGATCTGGACGAGGCGGACGCACTTGTCGTGCTGGGCGGCGGCTCCGCCGAACTGCACCCCGTGCTCAAACCCCTCGTCAACGGCTGGTTGAGAAGAGGGGGACGGGAACTCGCCGTTGTCTCGTCCTGGCCTGACGCCCTGACGCGGCGGGCAACACTGCCCCTGACCGTCACCCCCGGCCTGGTGGAGGATTTCTGCGGCGAGCTCCTGGCCGCGCTCGGGTCGGAGAGGGCCGGTGCTCCGGCCGACCTGGCGAGGTACGGCATCGACTCCTGTGCCCTGGCCCGCCTCGTCGGTCTTCTCGTGGAAAGCCGCGGGGTCGTGGTGCTCGTCGCGCCCGAGCCCTGGGGGGACAACCGGCAGAAGGCCCGCCTGGCGGCGTATCTGCAGGATCGGGTCAGGGCCGTCGTGCCCCTGGGCGGGCAGGTCAACAGCGCCGGCGCCGTTCTCGGTTCCGGCCTCGTCTCCGACGGCGGGGCCGGAAACGGGATTGCGCTCACCGAGGCGATCGAGGCCGGCCGGATCCGGGCCCTGTACCTCCTGGGCGAGGACCCCCTCGAGGGCCTGCCCGATCCGCAGCGCGTGCGTCGGGCCCTGGAGCGGCTCGACTGCATCGTCTGCCAGAGCCCCTTCTGGACGGCGGTCACGGACCTCGCGCACGCGGTCCTTCCCTCCGCCCTCCTCCATGAAAAGCGGGGCTCGATCCTGTCGCTCCTGGGGGAGAGCCGAAGCCTGCGCCCCGTGCTGCCGCCCTTCGGGCAGTCCCGGTCGGACGGGGAGATCCTCCCGGGCCTGGCCGCGGCCCTGGCTACCGGGCCGCGCGTGCCCTCGGCCCCTTCGATGCCGGAGCCGGCGGCTCCCCGGCCTGCCGCCACGCCGGCGGCCGACGAGGCGGCGATGCCCTTCCGACTCGAAGCGGTGCCGTCGCTGTTCGGTGACGGGATCCTGTCGAGGCAGAGCCCCGACCTGGAGGAACTGCGCCGCGGGCTCCGGGTCGTGATGAGCGGCGAGGACTTCGAGCGCCTGGGGCTTGCGGAGCGCGAAACCGTGGAGGTCCGGACCCCGGCCGGCTCCGCCCGCGCCGAGGCGGAGCGGGACGCGGGGATGCTGAAGGGCCTGCTCCTTCTGCGCCACGCGGCGGGAAGACCTGCCGGGCTTTCTCTCATCCGGCAGGGGGCCGGCTGCATCCCGGCGGACATTGTGAGGATCGGGACATGACGACAACGGATATTCTGTGGGGCGTGCTGCGGATCGTCCTCATCTTTTCGGCCGTCATGGGTCTCGTGGCCTACATGACCCTCATGGAGAGGCGTTTCCTGGGCTTTTTCCAGCTCCGGCTGGGCCCCAACCGCGTGGGACCCGGGGGGCTGCTGCAGCCGATCGCCGACGGCATCAAGCTCCTCTTCAAGGAGGACATGACCGTTTCCCACGCGAACCGTTTCTGGTTCCGGCTGGCTCCGGCCATTGCGCTCGTCTCGGTGCTTGCCTGTTTTGCCGTCGTGCCCGCCTCGCCGTCGATCGTCGTGGCGGACATCCCCGTGGCCGTCCTGTACCTCCTGGCCCTGTCCTCCCTGGGCGTCTACGGCATTCTGCTGGCGGGCTGGTCGTCGAACAACAAGTACTCGCTGCTGGGCGGTCTGCGGGCCGCCGCCCAGCTGATCAGCTACGAGATCCCGCTGGCCCTGTCCATCGTGGGCGTGCTGATCCTCGCCGGCTCCATGAGCCTCGTCGGGATCGTGAAGGCCCAGGAGGGGCTCTGGTTCGTGGTCAAGCAGCCCCTGGGGTTTCTCCTGTTCCTCGTCTGTGTCTCGGCGGAGACCAACCGCACGCCCTTCGACCTGCTGGAGTGCGAAAACGAACTGGTCGCCGGCTACCAGACCGAGTACTCCTCCATGAAGTTCGGTCTGTTCTACATGGCCGAGTACGCTCACATCCTGCTCGCCTCGTGTCTCGTGAGCCTCTTTTTCCTGGGCGGGTGGAACGGGCCGCTGCTGCCGGCGCCCCTGTGGCTGCTCGGCAAGGTGTTCTTCGTCTTTGCGCTGTTCATCTGGGTGCGGGCCACCTTCCCCCGCGTCCGCTACGATCAGCTGATGGGCTTTTCCTGGAAGGTGCTGCTGCCGCTTGCCTTCGTGAACCTGATGGTGACGGCGGCGCTGACCGTAGCCCTCTCGTAAGGAGCGGACATGAGCAAGGCCCTGCTGAAGGGATTGGCGCTGACCCTCAAAACGTTTTTCCGCCCGCCCGTCACGCTGGAATACCCCGACGAGAAGCGGCCCGTGCCGGATCGCTTCCGGGGGCGGCCCGCGCTCGTCGCCCGCGCGGACGGGGCGCCCCGCTGCGTGGCCTGCGGGCTCTGCGAAAAGATCTGCCCGAGCCTCTGCATCACCGTCGTCGCCGAAACGGGGCCCGAGGGCACCCGATCCCTGGCCCGCTACCGGCTCGACCTCAACCGCTGCTCCTTCTGCGGGCTCTGCGTCGAGGCCTGTCCCGTGGAGGCCATCGTGATGAGCGGCGAATATGAACTGGCCTCCGGAAGCCGCGAGCCTCTCGTCCTCGATGAGGGGCGTCTGCTGGCCGCGCCGGATCGGCCGGGGGAGGAAAGACCATGATCGAAGCGGTTCTCTTCTGGGGGCTCGCCGCGGCCGCCGTCGCCTCCGCCCTGGGCGTCGTCGCCCTGCAAAACCCCGTGGGCAGCGTCATGGCGCTGCTTGCGGCCATGCTCGCCACGGCCGGCCTCTACGCCCTCATGGGAGCGGTCGTGGTGGCCCTCTTTCAGCTCATCGTCTATATCGGGGCCGTTCTCGTGCTCTTCCTGTTCGTCGTGATGCTCCTCGACCTCAAGGCGTCCGCCGCCCCGGCGCGTGCCGCGGCGTCCGGCGCGGCCGGGGTCGGGATCACGGCGGCTGCGGGCTGGGCCGCCTGGGTGGCGGCGTCGCACGCGCCCCCGGCCGGGAGCCCGCGGCCGGCGCCCGGCGTTTTCGAGCTTGCCTTCGATCTCTTCGGACGACACCTGCTCGTCTTCGAGCTGACCTCGGTGCTGCTCCTGGCGGCCGCTGTCGGCGCCATCTTCATCAGCCGGACGGGAAAAAGGAGATCCTCATGAGCCTGGAACACGTCGTCGGACTGGGAATCGTCCTCTTCGCCGTCGGGGCGGCGGGATTTTTCATCCGTTCCAACGCTCTCGTGCTTCTGCTGTGCGTCGAGCTAATGCTCAACGCCGTGAACCTGATTCTCGTCGGGTTTTCGCGCTACCTCCACGGAACGGAGGGCCAGGTCTTCGTCTTCATGATCATGACGGTGGCCGCCGCGGAGGCCGCCGTGGGGCTTGCCATCCTCGTGGCCCTCTACCGGCTTCTGAGAACCCTGGACATGAGCCGGATCAACCTCCTGAAAGGATGACGCCATGCCGCCCGAATCCATCTGGATCCTTCCCGCCCTTCCCGCTCTGGGGGCTCTTGCCAACGGGCTGCTGGGAGCGGCCTGGCGCGATCGGACCGTTGCCGCCGTTGCCGTCGGCGCGGTGGGACTCGCGCTGGCGGCGGCCCTCGCCCTGATGGCGGAGATGCTGACCGGGGCCGACGACCGGATCTTCTCCGTTACGCTCTGGCGATGGCTCACCGACGGAACGCTCCGCATCGAGGCGGGCCTCGTGCTGGACCGTCTCGCCATGGTCATGGTGATGGTCGTTCTCTTCGTGGGGTTCCTCATCCATCTCTACTCGGTCGACTACATGAGGGGCGATGCCGGGTACCGCCGTTTCTTCGTCTGCCTGAACCTCTTCGTCTTCTTCATGCTCGTCCTCGTGCTGGGCGACAACCTGGTCGTCACCTTCGTCGGCTGGGAGGGGGTGGGCCTGTGCTCGTACCTGCTCATCGGCTTCTGGTACGAAAAAACCCCGGCCAGCGATGCGGGCCGGAAGGCCTTCATCGTCAACCGCATCGGCGACTTCGGGTTTCTTCTGGGGATCCTGCTGGCCGCCGTCACCTTCGGGACGGTTCATTACGGGGAGCTCGCCCGCCTTCTGGCGGCGGGCCCGACCGTCCCCGGGGACGTCGTGGCGGCCGTCGCCCTGCTGCTCTTCATGGGAGCCATGGGCAAGTCGGCCCAGTTTCCGCTGCACGTCTGGCTGCCCGACGCCATGGAAGGCCCCATGCCTGTTTCGGCCCTGATCCACGCGGCCACCATGGTCAACGCCGGCGTCTACCTCATGTGCCGCATGGCGCCCCTCCTCGAACGGGCCCCCGCAGTGCTGCCCGTCATTGCCGCCGTGGGGCTCCTTACGGCCCTCTATGCGGCGCTTTCCGCCCTGGGCCAGCGCGACATCAAGCGGGTGCTCGCCTACTCGACGGTGAGCCAGATCGGCTACATGTTCGTGGCCCTGGGCTGCGGCCTCTGGGCCGCCGGCATGTTCCACCTCCTGACCCACGGCATCTTCAAGGGGCTGCTCTTTCTGGCGGCCGGGGCCGTGATCCACGCCCTCGACGGCGAGCAGGACCTGTCGCGGATGGGCGGTCTCGTGAAGGATCTGCCGGCCGTCTCCGTCACCTTCATCGCGGGTCTTCTGGCGCTGGCGGGGATCTTTCCCCTGTCCGGGTTCGTGAGCAAGGACGCCATCCTCTGGGGGGGCTTCGAGCACTACGGGGTCTTCTTCTGGCTCGCCGCCTTCGGCGGCGCCCTCGCGACGGCGCTTTACTCGGCAAAACTCCTCTCCGCCTTCCTCGGCCCGCGACGAGCCGACGGGCGCCCCCACCGCCCGGGGCCCGTCATCGTCGCTCCCCTGACCGTCCTGGCCGTCTTCGCCCTGCTCGCGGGGATCCCGGGCCTGCCGCTCTTCACGCGGGACACCTTCTTCGCGCGGTTCCTGGGCATGCCCGCTGCGGCGCCCGCAACGGCTGCATCGCACAGCCTCGAGGTGGCCCTCACGGTCCTGCAGTCCATGGCCGTCCTGGCCGTCCTGGCCGGGGCGATCCGGATCTTCGCGAGGGCGCGGCGCCCCGCCGACCCGGCCGTCCTGGCGAGCGGTTTCGGCATCGACCGTCTCAACGATTGGCTGTTCGTCCGGCCCCTGAAGGCCGTCGCCCGGTTTTTCGCGGCCGTCGTGGACGCGCGCGTCATCGACGGCGCCGTCAACGGCCTGGGAGGCCTCTCCATGGCCCTTGGCCGGCTTACGGCGGGGCTGCAGACCGGCCAGCTTCGCCACTACGCGGTCTCTCTCATCGCCGGGGCCTTCGCCCTGATCGCCCTCACCGTCTTTTTCGCCGGAGGTCTCTGAGATGACGACAAACGACGTCCCCCTGCTGTCCGTCCTGATCGCCCTGCCCCTGGCGGGAAGCGTCCTGGTGCTCGCGATGGACGAGCGGCGGGCCCGTGCCGTCGCACTGGCCACGGCGCTTGCGACGTTTCTGGCGACGCTGGCGCCCCTGTTCCTCTTCCGGGAGGGGGAGCCGGGGTTCCAGTTCGTCGAATACCGACCCTGGGTCGGCTCGCTGGGGATCGCCTGGCACCTCGGGATCGACGGGCTTTCGCTCTTCCTGCTGCCGCTGACGGGATTCCTGTCGCTGGCGGCGGTGCTCGTGTCGTGGGAGAGCGTCGGGCGGAAGGTGAAGGCCTACTTCGTCTCCTTCCTCGTCCTGGAGGCGGGCATGCTGGGGGTCTTTCTCGCCCTCGACGCCATTCTTTTCTACGTCTTCTGGGAGGCCATGCTCATCCCCATGTTCCTCATCATCGGCATCTGGGGGAGTGACAACCGGCGCTATGCGGCCGTCAAGTTCATCCTCTACACCGTGGCGGGGAGCCTCTTCCTGCTGGTCGGGTTCATCGTCATGGCCTTCCTCGCCCAGGCGCAGGGGGGCGCCCCGAGCTTCGACCTCACCCGCTGGACGGCCCTGCGAGTGCCCGCGTCACACCAGCGCTGGCTCTTTGCCTGCTTCTTCGTCGCCTTCGCCGTCAAGGTGCCCCTCTTTCCCCTGCACACGTGGCTGCCCGACGCCCACGTGGAGGCCCCCACGGCGGGGAGCGTGCTGCTCGCGGGGGTGCTTCTCAAGATGGGCGTCTACGGCATCCTGCGCTTCTGCTTCCCCCTCTTTCCCGAGGCGACAGCATTCTTCACGCCCGCCGTCATGGCCCTGGGGATCGTGGGGGTCGTCTACGGGGCGCTCGTCGCCTTCGCCCAGAAGGATCTGAAGAGGCTGGTGGCCTACTCCAGCGTGAGCCACATGGGGCTTATCGTCGTGGGCGTCTTCTGCATGAACCTGGCGGGGCTGAAGGGAGGCATCGTCCAGATGCTCAACCACGGACTCAGCACGGGGGCGCTCTTCATCCTGGTGGGGGCCCTCTACGAGCGCAAGAAGACGCGGGACCTCGACCGCCTCGGCGGGCTGGCGGGACGAACGCCCGTGCTGGCGACCTTCTTCGTCATCACCATGCTGTCCTCCGTGGGCCTGCCGGGGCTCAACGGCTTCGTGGGCGAGTTCCTGCTGCTGCTGGGAAGCTTTCGGTACGCCTGGTGGCTCGGGGCCCTGGCGGCCACCTCGGTCGTCCTCGGTGCCCTGTACCTGCTCTGGATGACCCAGCGCGTGCTCTTCGAGACGGACCGCTCGCCGGAGAGATCCGGTTTCGGGGATTTCTCGCTGAGGGAAAAAATCGTCATGACGCCCATCGTGCTGGCCATGTTCTTCATCGGCCTCTTCCCGGCGGGCCTGACGGACCGGCTCGAGCCCGCGGCGCGGCAGATCATCGCCGTCTCGGCGCCGGGTCCCGCCCGGGAGGGCCCGCCGGCGGCGGACGTCCACATCCTTGCGGAGGGAGAGCCCCATGGCCTTCAGCATCCCCGACGTTAACCTCGCGAGCCTGCTGCCGGAAATCGTCCTCCTCGCGGCGGCGGCGGGAGTTCTCCTGTTTGACGGCCGGGCCGGACGCCGAAGGGCCGCCGCCGTCGCAGCCGCCGCCGTGGCCTCGTCGCTCGCGACGATTCCGTTTCTCTTCCGGGGCGCCGGCATGACCGGCTTCAGCGGCCTCATCGTGAAGGACGACGTGACCCTGGTCTTTCTCGCCCTGATGGACCTGGCGGCGCTCGGCGCCATCGTGCTTGCCAGCGGCGGAGCGGCGGATGCGGAGGAGGGCGGGGAGCTCTACGGGCTCACCCTCTTTGCCCTGATCGGCATGCACCTGATGGCCGCCAGCCGGGACCTCCTCGTTCTCTTCCTGGGGATGGAGACGCTGGCGCTGCCCCTCTACATCTTGGTGGGCTCCCGCCGGGCCTCAAGGGACGGGATGGAGGCGGCGGTGAAGTATTTCCTTCTCGGCAGCTTCGCCTCCGCCCTCTTCCTGCTCGGACTGGCCCTCTATTACGGTGCAACGGGAACGGCGGGCCTTGGGGCGCTCTCGCAGACCCCCGCCCGTCCGTCGCTGGCCTTTGCGGGCCTGGCCCTCGTGACCGCCGGGGTCGGGTTCAAGATCGCCGCCGTGCCCTTCCACATGTGGGCCCCCGACGCCTACGAGGGGGCCCCGGTGCCGGTGGCCGCCTACATCTCCGTGGCGCCCAAGGTGGCCGCCTTCGCCGTACTGCTGCGCCTGGGGCTGTCCCTGCCGGGACCCGACCCGGGATTCTGGACACAGGCCGTCCTTGCGATGTCCGCGGCGAGCATGATCGTGGGCAACCTCGCCGCCCTGAGGCAAAGCGGGTTCGTGCGCATGCTCGCCTACTCCGGCGTCGCCCAGGCGGGCTATATGCTCATCGGCCTGGCGGCCCTGCCGGCCCGGGGAGGGGAGGCCCTGGTCTTCTACCTTCTCGTCTACCTCTTCATGAACCTGGGGGCTTTTGCCGCGGCCGCCGCCCTCGAGCGCCGCGAAGGGGGGCGGCTGCAGATCGAGGACCTCTCCGGCCTTGCCTCGCGCCGGCCTCTCTTCGCCTTCGCCCTGGCGGTCTTCATGGTCTCGCTGGCCGGGCTGCCGCCCACGGGCGGCTTCTTCGCCAAGTTCACGCTCTTCAAGGCCGGCATCGATGCGGGGCAGCTCCCCGTGGTCCTCGTCGCCGTCGTGATGACCGTCGTCTCCCTCTTCTATTACCTGAGGGTCGTGGCGGTTCTGTACATGCGCGACGGCGCCGAGCGCCCGGAGATCCGCCCCGCAGCCCCGCTGCTGGCCTGCTTCATCGGCGCGGCGGCCGTCCTGACGCTCCTGGCGGGGGTTCTCCCGGGTGAGTTTATCCGGGAGATCCTCGCGGCCTTCGCGCCTGCCGCCCTGTGACCGGGGGCGTCGATGCCCGCGCCCGGCCGGCCGGGTCCCGAAAGTTTCTGTTGACGGCGGATCGGGGCGGGCGTATAAACAGCCGAAACCGCAAGGAAAGGGAGTGAAGGAAAAAAGGCGGACGGCGCCGGGACAGCGAACCGGGGCATCGGCCGCGGGGACCAGGAGCGCCTTGCGCCGCGATTCACGCCGCAGGCGCGTTTTTTATACTCCCTTATGCAGAACAAGCATCGCCTGAAACTGAATGCTCTCCTGGCAAGGGCCCTCTCCCCGGAGAGGATCTTCATCCTCAGCTTTGCCGGCGTCATCCTTGCCGGCACGTTTCTGCTCTCTCTGCCGTTTTCCTCCGCGAAAGGGATCTCCCTTGTCGATGCCCTCTTCACGGCCACGTCCGCCGTGTGCGTGACAGGGCTTGCCTCGATTGACATCGGCAAGGACCTGTCCTTCGCCGGACAGGTGATCACGATCGTTCTGTTCCAGGTCGGCGGACTCGGGATCATCACCTTCTCCGCCTTTCTCTTCGGCATTATGGGGAAGGGGATCTCGTTCAAGGGACGCGACATCGTCCAGAGCACGTTCCTGCACACGCCCCGGCGCGATTTCCTGGTCATTCTCAAATCGGTGATCCTCTCGACCTTCATCATCGAGTCCGTCGGGATCGTGCTGTTGTTCTCCCGCTTTGTCCAGGATTTCCCGGCGGGCACCGCCCTCTTTCACGCCGTCTACAACGCCATCTCGGCCTTCAACAACTGCGGCTACTCCACGTTTTCCGACAACCTCGTCCGCTATCAGAGCGACATCGTCGTCAACCTCACCGTCATGGGGCTCATCGTCACGGGAGGGATCGGCTTTGTCGTCATCCACGAGGTCTTCCACCGCTTCCGGGGCAGCGGGAACCGCCTCTCGCTCCACACGAAGATCGTGCTCATTGCGACGGCCATCCTCATCTTCGGTGGGGCCACGCTGTTCTTTTTCTTCGAGCGCAACCACGCGATCAGGGACATGCCGCCGCTGACCCAGGCGCTGGTGTCCTTCTTCCAGTCCGTTTCGCCGCGCACCGCGGGATTCAACACCGTAGACATCGGGCAGCTCACCAACGCCACGATCCTCCTGATGATCGTCCTCATGTTCATCGGCGCATCGCCGGGCTCCACGGGCGGCGGGATCAAGACGACAAGCGCCACGCTGCTGACGCTCCTGATCTGGAGCCGGTGGAAGGGCAGTGAGGAGACCACCATCTGGAACCGGACGATCCCGAAAGACCTGATCACCCGCACCATCGCGATCATCTTCGCGTCGGCCTTTTCCATCTTTCTCGTCACGTCGGTTCTTCTCCTGGCGGAAGCGCAGAACCTGCACCCGCTGCAGAGCCGGCACTTCTTCGTGGAGTACCTGTTCGAGACCACCTCGGCCTTCGGCACGGTGGGCCTGTCGATGGGCGTGACGCCGAGGCTCAACGACCTGCAGAAACTGGCGATCACGCTCATCATGTTCGCGGGCAGGGTGGGACCCCTGACGCTCGCCTTCTCGCTTGCCCTGCGCAGCACGAAAAAAGGGATCATCTATGCAGAAGAATCCGTCATGGTCGGGTAAGGAGGAAAACCCATGAAGCAGCGAGTCGTCGTCATCGGGCTCGGCATCTTCGGCATGAACCTCGTCAAGGAGCTCTGCAAGAGCGGTGTCGAGGTCGTGGCCATCGACAAGTCGAAGGAGACCGTACAGAAGGCGAGGGACTGCGCCACCAAGGCCATCGTCGCCGACGGCACCGACCAGGACGTGATGAACGCCATCGGCGTCCGGGAGGACGACATCGTCATCGTCTCCTTCGGGGAGGACCTGGCCGCGAGCACCCTGATCACCCTGCACCTCAAGCAGATGAAGGTGAAGACCATCATCGTCAAGGCGCCCAACGAGGAGCACAAGCTGATCCTGGAAAAAGTCGGCGCCACGGAGGTCATCATCCCCGAAAAGGAGATGGCCGACAAGATCGCCAAGAGCCTCGTGTCGCCCAACGTGATCGACTACATCCCGCTTGCCGACGACTATATGATCGGCGAAATCGCGCCTCCCGCGGGCTTCATCGGCAAGACCATCGGGGAGCTCCAGCTCCGCGGGAAGTATCACATCGACGTCATTGCCGTGAGGGACATGCTGACGGAAAAGATCACCATGGTCCCCGCGGCCAACTTCGTCGTCAAGGACAGCGAGGTCCTCATCGTCGTCGGTCGGGAAGAGGATGTCGATAAAATCAAGTGACGGCTCAAGGCAATAGCGCAGGGTAAAGGAAAATATTTTTCCGGGAAGGGCTGCACGGTGGCACGATCTTCGCTCTTGTTTTTTCAGCCCTGAGTCATTAGCCTTATGCCCTGCGCCATGGACTTTTTACTGAACTACATCGACTTCGTCCTGCACATCGACCGGCACCTCGACGGCCTGATCCAGACCTACGGGACCTGGGTCTATCTCATCCTGTTCGCGATCATCTTCTGCGAGACGGGCCTCGTGGTGACCCCCTTTCTGCCCGGCGACTCGCTGCTCTTCGTGACGGGCACCATCGCCGCCCGGGGCTCCCTGGACCTGCAGACGACCCTGCTTCTGCTCACCGCCGCCGCGATTGTCGGGGACAACGTCAACTACTGGATCGGCCGGTTCGTGGGGGCGAAGATCGTCGAGCGCGGGTGGGTGCGGCGGGAGTACCTGGACCGGACGCACCACTTCTACGAGAAATACGGCGGCAAGACGGTCTTCCTGGGCAAGTTCCTGCCCATCATCCGGACCTTTGCGCCCTTCGTGGCGGGAATCGCGAGGATGACCTATCCGAAGTTTCTCGCTTTCAACATTTCGGGGGCCATCACCTGGATGTGCGTCTTCATCCTCGGCGGCTACTATTTCGGCAACCTCCCCTTCGTGAAGAACAACTTCACCCTCGTGATCCTCGCCATCATCGTGCTCTCCGTCCTGCCCAGCGTGATCGAGTTCCTGCGCGCCCGGAGGCATATCCGGCAGGCCGGGCAGGCAGCCGATTAAAAGAAGGATCATTTTGCCTTCGCCACGACACGAAAGCCGCAGCGCGGGGCTCCGAAGCCCATCCGGGCGATCGTCTCCTGGCGGACCTCGTGGCCGGGCAGCAGCGACGAGAACCAGATCTGCCAGAGCTGTTCGCAGGTGAGGCAGGCCTGAACGTTCTTTTCCAGCCGGGCCCGCTTCGCCCCCTCCCAGGCCGCGCACTTGTGCACTGTGACGGTGAGGGTGTCGCCCTCGATGGCGTAGTCCCCGGCGAAGACGCCCCGGTCGGCCCCGAACATCCGGAAGTAGGCCTGCCAGACATCGAGGGCGTCCTGGAGATCGTCCGCTTTTGTCTTGCCCAGGGCCTGCAGGGTGCTCCGCATCTCGAGCCGCCCGAAGGCATGGCGTGTCCGGACGTTGACCTCGGCGGCCGTGTCCCACCCGAACCTGTCGTTGACCTTCAGAAACCACTGGCCGTCCCAGGCCAGCGCCAGCCCCGCCATGACCTGCGCCCGCACCTCGTGCGGGATCTCGTAAGCCTTCTTTGCGGACATCTCGCCTCTCCCCTGTTGTAATTTTCGACCATCCAGGCAGAAGGTAAGAGGGTAAGAAGGTGAGAAGGTTGGAGAAGCCATGAGCGGGAATGCGGCTGACGACTCATCCAACGTTCTTGCCCTCTCCCCTTCTTACCTTCTCTGTCCGGAACGATATTCCCCCGGTCGCCGGTCTAAATCCCTTTCCGGTAGGCGAGCTTCTGCTCCAGGTGCCGCGAGTAGCTCGTGAGCATGAAGCAGAGGATGAAGTAGATGATGGCGATGAAGAGGAAGATCTGGGCCGGGTAAACCATCGTGCGGTTGTTGATCTGCGTGGCCACGTGGGTGAGCTCCGCCACGCCGACGATGAAGGCAAGCGACGTGTCCTTGATGAGGGAGACGAGCTGGTTCACGAAGGAGGGGATCATGTTCCGCACGGCCTGGGGAAGGACGATGAAGACCATCACCCTGCCGCGGGTCAGTCCCGTCGAGAGTCCCGCCTCGGTCTGCCCTCGGGGGATGGCCTCGATGCCGGCCTGGACGATCTGGGACATGTAGGCGGAGGTGAAGATCGTCAGCGCCGTGATCACGGTCCAGCTTTCGGGGACAACCGCTCCCATGAAGGCCGGCAGCAGGAAGTACATCCAGAAGATCACCATCAGAAGGGGGATACCCCGGATGGCGTTCACGACGACCAGTACGGGGTACTTGACGAAGCGGTTCTGCGAGACGCACAGCAGCCCCGCGAAGATTCCGATGACGATCGAAAGGGTGCAGGACACGACCGCAAGCCAGATCGTGAGCGCAAGCCCGCCGATGGGGCCGCTCGGGTAGCGTCCCATCAGGAAGTGCTCGATGTTGTCCCAGATGACCTGGAATCCGGCCCAGCCGTCCATGGATTATTTCATCCCCGTCGGAGACAGAACTTTTTTGTCGTACAGCGTCACGAGGGCCGTGATGATCACCGACAGCGCCAGGTACACGAGGGTCGCCGCCGTGAAGGCCTCGAAGCCCTTGAAGGTATAGCTCTCCACCTGCCTGGCCTGGTACGTCAGCTCGGCCACGCCGATCGTCATGGCCAGCGACGAGTTCTTCGTGAGGTTGAGGAACTGGCTGATGAGCGGCGGGATGGTGAGCCGCACGGCCTGGGGCAGGATGATGTACTGCATGGAGCGCACGTAGGAGAAGCCGGAGCTGCGGGCCGCCTCCATCTGCTCCTTCGGGATCGAGCGGATCCCCGAGCGGATGTCCTCGGCGATGAAGGCCGAGGTGTAGATCGTCAGCGCGATGACCGCCGCGGAGAACTCGAAGTCGCGGGCGTTGAGCCAGTCGTTCACCGACTGCGGCAGGATCTGGTAGGAGCCGAAGTACCAGAAGAAGAACTGCACCAGCAAGGGCGTGTTGCGAATGAACTCGAGGTAGCCCTGCGCAAACCAGCGGATGGGGCCGACCTGGCTCAGGCGCATGACGGCGATGAGCAGCCCCATCAGAAAGGACAGGACGATCGACACCGCCGAGAGCTGGATGGTGACCCTGATGCCGTCGACGATCCACTGGGAGTACTGCCCCGTGAGGACGACGGACCAGTCGAACTGGTACTGGAACATCCCGTTGCCGCCGCTGCTTTCTTCCCTGCTTCCCGCCTTGAAGGCGGCAGGGTCGCGAAAAACGAGCCGTCCGCACCCTCCCGCCGGGCGGGTGCGGACGGCTGCCTACGTGTCGACTGAGAATGCCGGAGTGCAATCCGACCGGGTGCCGGTCCCGCAAGGTCGGGAGTTCCTGTCGGACGGCTGCCGGCTCCGGTCCGGCATGACACGCCCGGCGAGGTGCCTGCCTCGAACGCGGGCGCCCGCGACGCGGTTACTTCCGGTCCGCCGTGATCTTGAACTTGCCGCGCTCCATGGGCTGGTCGCTCTTGGGGTTGAACCACTTGTCCCAGATCTTCTTCGCCTCACCGTTCTTCTCCATCTCGAGGAGCGTGTCGTTGACGAACTTCAGCATCTTGGGGCTGTCCTTGCGCAGCCCGATACCGTAAGGCTCGTCGGAGATCCGCAGGTCGGCGATCTCGAACTGGTCCTTGTTGGGGGCCTTGCCGAGGATGCCGGCGAGGATGGTCTCGTCCGTCGTCACGGCCACGACCTTGCCCTGCTGCAGGGCCAGGAAGGCCTGGGGGTAGTCGTCGAAGGAAAGGATCGTCGCCCTGGGCAGGGCCTTCGCGGCGTTCTGCTCCGAGGTGGAGCCCTTGGCCGTGCCGATCTTCTTGCCGTCGAGGTCGGCGAGGCTCTTCACGGTTCCCTTCTTCACCAGGAACTTCTGTCCCGTCAGAAGATAGGTGTAGCTGAAATCGACCTGCTTGGCCCGCTCGGCCGTCCAGGTCAGCGTCGCGATGACCAGGTCGACATTGCCCGCCTGGAGCTGCGGGATGCGCGCCGCCGAGGTGACGCCCTTGAGCTCGAGCTTCACGCCCATCTTCTTGGCGATGTAGGCCCCGAAGTCGCAGTCGTATCCGACGATCTCGCGCGTCTTGGGGTCAATGTAGCCGAACCCCGGGGTCGCGTCCTTCACGCCAACCACGAGGACGCCCTTTTTCTTGACGATGTCGTAGGTGTCTTCGGCCAGCGCGATTCCCGCCAGGCCGGCCACGAAGGCAACGGTCAATGCAAGCGCCAGAATCTTTTTCATGTCCTTCCTCCTTTTTTATGGTTTTCTTCCGGAACCGGATCGTTCGCCTAGTGCATGGGTGAAAGAATCTCTTTCAGGAACTGCTGCGCCCGTTCGTGTCTCGGGTTCTTGAAGAACTCCTCGGGGTGGGCCTCTTCGAGGATCTGTCCGTAATCCATGAAGACCACCCGGTTGGAGACCTCCCGGGCAAACCCCATCTCGTGGGTCACGACGACGAGCGTCATCCCCGTGTTGGCCAGGCCCAGCATGACCTGCAGCACCTCGCCGATCATTTCGGGGTCGAGGGCCGACGTGGGCTCGTCGAAGAGCATGATCTTGGGCTTCATCGCGAGCGCCCGGGCGATGGCCACGCGCTGCTGCTGGCCGCCGGAGAGCTGCGCGGGGAAGGCATCGCGCTTTTCCGTCAGCCCCACCCGCTCGAGGAGCGACATGGCCAGCTCTTCGGCCTCCTCCCGCTTCATCCCCCGGACCTTGATGGGGGCGAGCGTGATGTTCTTGAGGGTCGTCAGATGGGGGTAGAGGTTGAACTGCTGGAACACGAAGCCGATCTCGGCGCGCAGCTTCGTGATATCGGTTGTCCTGTTGCTCAGGTCCATCCCGTCGACGATGAGTTGCCCCTTCTGGATGGGCTCGAGGCTGTTGATGCAGCGGATGAGCGTCGACTTCCCCGAGCCGGAGGGCCCGCAGACGACGACCACCTCTCCCTGCTTGACGTGGAAGTTGATGCCGTTGAGCACGTGGAGGTCCTTGAACCACTTGTGGACCTCGATGAATCGGATCATCCTGAAAGCTCCCGGTACGGGAGGGTCCGGGGCAGGCCCGCACCCTGCGTTGAAACGAACGGTCTCTTTTATTATCTTGAATCTGAAAAATCAAGGACAATTTGGGGTCGCGCGGCCTCAAAAGAGACAAAAGTGTCCGTATTGTAACGAATTTTACAGATGGGCCCCTGTGGATATCCGAGGGAAATGCTTGACAAGGGAGGGGAATTTATTCTAAGCATTTTCATCGGTCCGGGGCGGCCCTTTTCTTCGTGGGCGGATCCCCGGGTGCGGCCGCCCGAAGAGGATGCGGCCGGCATCCTTTCGACTATTCCAGCCACTATTATGAATAAGGAGGGTTTTTGGATGAAGAAAAGAGCGTTTCTCGTCGTATCCGTCGTGCTGGCGCTGAGCCTCGTCCTCGCGGGGGCGTCGATCGCCCAGCAGAAGAAGTTCTTCGTCATCTCAACCGGCGGCACGGGCGGCACCTACTATCCCCTGGGCGGCATCCTGGCCCAGGCGCTGACGGAGAAGGTGCCCGAGGTCGTCACGACGGCCCAGGCAGGCCAGGCCTCGGTGGCCAACTGCAACCTGATCCGCGACAAGCAGATCGAGTCGGCCTTTGTCCAGAGCAACGTGGCCTTCAATGCCTACAAGGGCCTCGAACAGTTCAAGGACAAGCCGGCCACGAACCTCCGCTTCATCGCATCCCTCTATCCCGAGACGATCCAGATCGTGGCCCGTGCCGATTCGGGCATCAAGACCGTGAAGGACATCAAGGGCAAGCGGCTGGTCCCCGGTGACCGCGGCAGCGGAACCGAGGTCGATGCGCTGAACGTGCTCGGCGCATACGGCTATACCTACAAGGATTTTGCAGGGGTCGACTGGCTCTCCTTCTCCGGCGCCGCCCAGCGGCTCCAGGACAAGCAGGCCGATGTGACCTTCACGACGGCAGGCTGGCCCACGGCGGCCATTCAGGAACTGGCGATCGCCACCAAGATCACCGTCGTTCCCATCGAAGAGGCCAAGATCAAGGACCTCACCAAGAAGTATCCCTTCTACAGCAAAATCATCATCCCCAAGGGGACCTACAAGGACCAGGAGAAAGACGTGGCGACGATCACCACGATGGCCCAGTGGGTCGTGGGAGCCGAGGTTTCCGAGGACGTGGTCTACAAGCTGACCAAGGCCCTCTGGGAGACCGGCGCGGCGAAGATGGCCAACGCCCACGCGCAGGGCAAGAACGTGCAGATCAAGACGGCCCTGGCCGGCATGGCCATTCCGCTCCACCCGGGCGCGGAGAAGTACTATAAGGAAGCGGGCCTGATCAAGGCGGAGCCCGCCAAGAAGGCGGCGCCCAAGAAGAAGTAGCATCGCCCTGTTTCCTCCAAGGAGGCAAACCGGGCACTCCCTCGGGGGTGCCCGGTTTTTATATGAAAAGACCGAAATGGATTCCGGTGATCTTGGCCCTGGCCCTCGCGGCTGCCGGGTGGATCCCCTTTCACGCCCTGGAGGTGACGAGGGCAGGCGGGGCGGGTCCGGCCGTGTTCCTGAAGAGGGTGGCCCCCGGCGACACCTTTTCCCTTTCCTTCGTCCACTCCGTGGAGAAATCGCCCGTCACCGACTATTTCCGCATTGACGGCGACTGCCGGATTATTCTATATCAAACGGAATTTAGCTCGCTAAACACGGGGCTCCCTGCCGTTGTCTCGGAAGGGGAGATCTTCGAGCGGACCGACAGGGGGTTCCGGCTTTCCGGATTAAGTCGGGTTCTTCCTGAGATCCAACTCCAGGTGAGCAAGGCATACGGCGGCACCCTCGCGATGGCGGGCGAGGAGGTGTTTCTCCCGGCGCTGGCGGGAGACGGGCCCCTGCTCATCTCGGTCCGACGGGTGTTCGCCTGGGAACTGCTTTCCCGGGTCCTGCGGGCGTAGAACGGAACCAGACCAGGAAGGACAACGTGGAAGACGAGAAAAAAGAAATCATCTCCTCTCCCGAGCTCAGGGATGACGCGGAAAAGATCGCCAAGTACGACCCGGAGATGCGGTTCCGCAGACTCGTCGGGATCACGGCGAAGCTGATCTTCGCCATGACGATCATCCTGTCGATCTTCCACATCTACACGGCAGGGTTCGGCGTGCTCCAGGAATGGCGCCATCGGTCCTTCCACCTGGCCTTCGTGCTGCCCCTGGTCTACTTCGTCTACGCCATGAAGAAGGAGGTCCACCTCAAGGGGACCAAGCACCTCGTCTACGACGTTCTCTATGCCGCCGTGGCGGCCATGCTCAACACGGCCGTATTCCGGGAGATCCTGGCGCTGTCCTTCGGCGCCTCGGCTTCCCTTGCCGTCGTCACCTTCGCCCTCGTCCTGTACTTCAAGCAGCGGGACAACCTTCCTCAGCGGCTGGCCGTCTTCGTGGACTTCCCCATTTACACCGCCATGATCGGGTTCGTCGCCTGGGGGATGTGGCTCGGGACCACCCACCTCAACATGCGCTCCTGGTTCGAGGACCTGAACCCCTCCCTCATTTTCTGGGGGATCTTCCTGCTCGGGATCTTCGCGTCCATCCTGGCCCTCTTCGTCTTCAACTGGATCCGGACCCTGCTGGTCATTGTGAAGGACCGGGGCGCCGCCGATTACCGGCAGGACAACGTGCCCTACTTCGATGTCTTCTTCGCGCTCATGTCCTGCATGATCTCCGTCTTTGTCTTTCTCGAGTTCAACAACATCGGCATCCGGGCCGGCAGCCCCGACTTCGCCGAGTTGCTCGTCGGGAGCTTCTCGTTCCTGCTGATCCTGGAAGGGGCGCGGCGCAGCATCGGCGCGCCGCTTCCGATCATCGCCATGCTGATCCTGGTCAACTGCTACATGGGGCCCTACTTCCTCGACATCCCGGGTCTGGAGATCTTCGCGCACCGGGGCTACCCGATCTCGCGGATCGTCGACTACATGTTCCTCGGCACCGAGGGCATCTACGGCATCCCGCTGGGCGTCGTGGCCACCTTCGTCTTCCACTTCGTGCTCTTCGGTCTCTTCATCGCCCGGACGGGTCTCGCGCAGCTCTTCATGGACATCGCCATGGCCCTGGCCGGCTGGTCATCGGGCGGTCCCGCCAAGGTGGCCGTCATCGCCAGCGGCTTCATGGGCTCCATCAGCGGCTCCTCCGTGGCCAACGCCGTCACCGTCGGCTCCTTCACGATCCCCCTCATGAAGAGGGTGGGATACAGGCCGGTCTTCGCCGCGGGCGTCGAGGCGGCGGCCGGGACGGGCGGACAGATCATGCCCCCCGTCATGGGGGCGGCGGCCTTCATCATGGCCGAGTTCCTGGGGATCGCCTACGTGAAGATCGCCCTGTGCGCCGTCCTGCCGGCGCTGGTCCACTTCTACGCGGTCGGCTGGATGGTCCACCTGGAGGCCAAGAAAACGGGCCTTCACGGACTGCCCAAGGAGATGCTGCCGAACCTGTGGCTCGTGCTCAAGGAGCGCTGGCTCCTGGTGGGCCCCCTGGTCATCATCGTCTACCTGCTCATCTCCGGCTCAAGCCCCTTCCTGGCCGCCTTCTGGGGGATTACGTACGCCACGGCCACGGGGCAGGTCCACGACCGGACCCGGCCGTTCCTGTTGCCTCTCTTCCTCAGCGTGCCGCCGGTGCTCGGGGGAATGAATCCTTTTCTGTCCGGGATGGAAACCACGATCGGCTGGTTCGGCGCAGCCGCCATCGGGCTCTACTACTTCTGGCGCACCTCGGAGCTGCTCTCGACGGGCATCGCCGCCGGCGTCTGCGCGGTCCTCACGGCCCTGCTCTACATCGGGGTCGAGCCGTCGCTTTGCTCCTTCTGGGCGAACATGATCATTGTCGCCGTCGGCGTCTTCTACAAGGAGAGCAAGATGCGCGTCCCGCAGATTCTCTCGAGCCTCGAGGAAGGGACGAAGAACGCCATCGCCATCGGCGCGGCCTGCGCCTGCGTGGGCTTCATCGTCGGGGCGACGACGCTGACCGGCATCGGCCTCAAGTTCGCCACGGCCGTCATATCCGTCGCCAAGGGGATCGCCACGGTCATCACCCCGGCTTTCTTCGGGCTGGCGACGGTGGGCGACTTGACCCTCTTCTTCACCCTCGTGAACACGGCCATCGCCTGCTTTATCCTCGGCATGGGCATCCCCACGACGGCCCAGTACATCGTGGCGGCCATGATCGCGGCGCCGGCCCTGCTGCAGTGGGGCGTCCATCCCCTGCTCTCCCACATGTTCGTCTTCTTCTACGCGATCCTCGCCGACGTGACGCCGCCCGTGGCCCTTGCGGCCTACGCGGCAGCCGGGATCGCCGGGAGCGATCCCTTCAAGACGGGCTTCCGGGCCTTCAGTCTCGCCCTGGCGGAGGTCTGCGTGCCCTTCGCCTTCATCTTCGCGCCGGCGGTGCTGCTCATGCCATGGCTTGTCGACCCGTCGGCTCCCTTCGACTGGTTCTGGTTTGCCCAGTGCGCCGCGACCCTGTTTATGGGTGTCACCGCCCTGGGCGCCACCGTGGTCGGCTTCATCGGAGGCGGGCGGCTGAACTACTTCGAGAGGTTCCTCATGGGGCTTTCGGCGCTCTTTCTCATCATCCCGGGAACGACGACGGACATCACGGGAATGGTGATCCTGGCGGCCCTCATTGTGAAACAGACCCTGAAATACAGGAAGATCAAGAAAAGAAACGCCGGACAGGCCGCGTCGTGAGAGGGGTATCGGGCCTCGGGTATCGGGGACGAAGACATGGTGGGTGAAAAGAAAAAGGCTCGGGGATGCCATCCTCCCGAGCCTTAGTTTTCTTTCTGTACCCTGAACCCTCATTTAAAGATTTTATCGAAGAACTCCTTCTTTTCCTTCGGGAAGGAGATGGTGCCCTCGTGGTCGACGACGAGGCGCCCCTCGAGGTGGTCGATCTCGTGCTGGACGATGCGGGCGAGAAAGCCCGTGTAGCGCCTGTTGACCTTGTTGCCGTTCCGGTCGAGGGCCTTCACCTTGATCTCTGTCGCGCGGGTTACCTCCACGCTGATGTCGGGGCACGAGAGGCAGCCCTCGTTCATCACTTCCGGCTCGCCGCGCATCTGGGTGATGCGGGCATTGACGAGGACCTCCCAGCTGTCCTTGCCGCTGACGCCCTTCTTGTCGAAGTCCTTCACCTTGAAGGCGATGATGCGTTTGCTCAGCCCGATCTGCGGGGCCGCGAGTCCCAGGGCGTCATCGCGCTTCAGGAAGGCCTCGACGAGGGTCTGGATGTCCTTTTTCGCCGCGGCATCGAAGGGGACGGGCAGGTCGGCCGCCTTCATCCGCAGAAGTTTCGCCTCCTCGTCGGTCAACTTTTCGTCGCGCCAGAGCTGCCAGGTCTTGTGCTTGGTCATATGAGGCCTCTTTCCTCGAAAACGGGCGTGCTGTGTCTTGTCCTTGCCGTCCCGACGCTCCCGGCCTCCGCGGGGCCGCGGACGCAGGGCATGGGGCTCAAGGCAAACGGCTGACGCGGGGAAATGAATTTGTCGATGCTATAACACCCCGGGGCATGAAATTCAACTGTTGCGGCCCCTGCCTTTTCCTCCTTCAGACCTCGGCCCCGCCTTTCCGGTTGATAAAACCGAGGATGTCTGCTAACGTCGCCTGACCGCAAGGACAAGGCCTGTCAGGCACACCCGGAGAGAACCCCGTGATCGACACCATCATCGGGCGCGTGGCGCGAAAGCAGTTCGCCCGGGCCGTGAATTTCCGGGGGGGAGGCTCCCCCGCGCTTCCGCCGGCCCGTGCGGGAACCCCCTGCCTCCTCTATATCCATGTCCCGTTCTGCGAGAAGCTCTGCCCGTACTGCTCCTTCAACCGCGTCATCTTCGACAGGGACCTGTGCCGGGAGTACTTCGGGGCCCTCCGGAAGGAACTTTCCCTTTACAGGGAGCGCGGGTTTTCCTTCGAGGGGCTCTACGCGGGCGGCGGCACGCCGACGGTCATGATCGACGAGCTGTCGGCGACGCTCGGACACGCGAAGAGCCTCTATCCCATCCGGGAGATCTCCGTCGAGACGAATCCCAACCACCTGACGGACGGGCATCTCGAGGTCCTGAAGAAGGCCGGGGTGAACCGTCTCTCCGTGGGCATCCAGAGCTTTGACGACACGCTGCTCAAGGCCATGGACCGCTACGAGAAGTACGGCTGCGGCGCCTCCATCGCCGCACGGCTCAAGGAGATCGGGGGCATGTTCGACACGCTCAATGCCGACATGATTTTCAACTTCGCGGGGCAGAGCGCGGAGAGCCTGAAGGCCGACATCGACCGGCTCCTGGAAACCGGGGTCGACCAGGTGACCTATTATCCCCTGATGGTCTCGTCGAAGACGCGGGAGCGGGTGCAGCGGGCCCTGGGGCCCGTCCCGGAAGATCGCGAGAGGGATTTCTACCGGGTCATCACCGAGAGGCTCGTGCCGCCCTACCGCTTTTCCTCGGCGTGGTGCTTCTCCCGCAAGGAGGCGATGATCGACGAGTACGTCGTCGACTACGACGACTACGCCGGCCTCGGGAGCGGTTCCATCGGCTACCTCCACGGGACCTGTTACGCCAACACCTTCGACATCCGGGGCTACATCGACAGGGTCAACCGCGGGGAGATCCCGCTGGCGGCCTCAAAGGTGTTCAGCCCGGGCGACCAGGTTCGATACGACTTCCTCATGAAGCTCTTCGGGCTCTTCCTCGACATCCCCTCGATGCGGAGGAAGCACGGCCGGCCATTCGACTGGCACTTCAGCCGGCTCCTGATCCCGTTCCGCATCGTGGACGCTGTCCGGTACGATTACCGCAAGGACTGGCTCTACCTGACCCCCCGGGGGCGGTACTACTGGGTCGTGATGATGAGGGAATTCTTCACCGCCGTGAACAACTTCCGCGACTACTGCCAGCAGTGAGGCGGTTTGCCTTCATACTCCCTTACCCTCTGTCTGAAGGGTGCCTTACATCTGAGCATGTTTGAACAGCCCGTAGAAAAAGACTTTCCTGCGCGGGGCGAAGAGCTATAATGGATTCGTCATTCCTCAACCAAACATGGACGCTGGAGTGAGGCCGCCCATGGACGATAAGCAGAAAGCCCGGTTGAAGAGCCTCCCGAAGGTCGACGAGGTTCTTGCCGTTCTCGAGAAGCGCGGGGCCCTTGCAAGAGCGCCCCGTGGGAAGGTCCTCGAGGCGATCCGGCAGGTCGTCGACGAAATCCGCTCCGCCGTCCTCTCCGGCGCCTGGGCCGAGGACCGGACCCTCACAAGCGAATCCGCCGCAGAAGCCGTCACGGCCCGGATCGAGCGGCTCCGCGCGTACAGCCTGCGGCGCGTGATCAACGCGACGGGGATCATCCTCCACACGAATCTCGGCCGGGCGCCCCTGTGCAGGGAGGCCCTGGAGCGCATCGTCGAGGTGAGCCGGGGCTACTCCAACCTGGAGTTCGACCTGGCCGCAGGCAGGCGCGGGCTCCGCTATGACCACGTTCGGGAGATCCTCTGCGAGCTGACGGGGGCCGAGGACGCCCTGGTCGTAAACAACAACGCCGCCGCAGTCCTGCTCGTCCTGAGCAGCCTTGCCCGGGGCAGGGAGGCCGTCGTCTCGCGGGGCGAGCTGATCGAGATCGGCGGCGAGTTCCGCATCCCCGAGGTGATGGAGCGAAGCGGCGCCATCCTGCGCGAAGTGGGGGCCACCAACCGCACCCACCTGTCCGACTACGAGAGGGCCATCGGCGAGAACACGGCCCTCATCATGAAGGTCCACACGAGCAACTTCCGGATCGTGGGGTTCACCGAGGAGGTGCCCGTTCCCGATCTCGTGGCGCTTGGAAGCCGCCGCGGGATTCCCGTGATGAACGACCTGGGGAGCGGCTGCTTTCTGCGGCTCGAGAGATACGGCCTGCAGCGCGAGCCCACCGTGGCGGAGGCGGTGAAGGAGGGTGCCGACGTGATTACCTTCAGCGGCGACAAGCTGCTCGGCGGCCCCCAGGCGGGTGTCATCGTCGGCAGGAAAGACCTGCTGGAGGCGATCAAACGCAACCCCCTGAACCGCGCGCTGCGGATCGACAAGCTGACCCTTGCGGCACTCGAGGCCACGGCGCGGCTCTACCTCAACGAGCAGGACGCCGTCGCCGGCCTTCGCTCGCTCACGGCACTCACGGAGCCCGTCGAGGCCGCCGCACGGCGCGCGGGGCGGCTGATGCGGATGCTCAAACGGGAGGCTCTCCCCGGCGTGACCCTCGCCCTGAGGAAGGGTTCCTCCCTGTCGGGCGGAGGGTCTCTGCCGACGCAGCAGATCCCCACGGTCCTCGTGGCACTGCGCTCGGAGGGGTTATCGGCCGCCCGCATCGACGAGAAGCTCAGGGCCCTTCCGGTGCCCGTCGTGGCGCGGATCTCCGGGGACGAGGTTCTCTTCGACCCCCGGACGCTGTCGGCGGAGGAGCTCTCCGAGCTCCGCGGCGCCCTGAGGGCGGTCCTGGCTCCGGGCGGGGGCGGATGACGACACGGGAGGGGACGAAGGCGGTGTTCACCGTGGCCCCCGGGGAGCAGGGCCTCCGGCTGGATATCTTCCTTTCGCAGAAGGATGCGGGACTCTCGCGGTCTCAGGCGCGGCGCCTCATCGACGGCGGGGAAGCGCTCGTCGACGGCAGGCCGGCGAGGGCGTCCTACCGTCTCAGGCCAGGCGAGCGGGTTTCCCTGCACCGGCCTCCGCCAGCGCCCGCCGGGATCGTCGCCGAGGACATCCCCCTCGACATCCGCTACGAGGACGATGCGGTGCTGGTCGTCGACAAGCCCGCCGGCATGGTTGTCCACCCCGCGGCGGGGAATTCCCGCGGCACACTGGTCAATGCGCTTCAATTCCACTGCGGCCGCCTCTCGTCCGTCGGCGGGCTGATGCGCCCGGGGATCGTCCACCGTCTCGACAAGGGGACCTCGGGCCTCATGGTCATCGCCAAGACCGACGAGGCGCACAGGCACCTCTCGGAGCAGTTCAAGAAACGCCGGGTCTCCAAGCACTACACCGTCCTGGTGCACGGGGATCTCCGGGAGGACGAAGGCGTCATCGACGCCCCCGTGGGGCGCCATCCCGTGGAGCGCAAAAAGATGTCCACGGCGAGCCGCCGGGGCAAGGCGGCGCTCACGCGCTGGAGGGTCCTGGAGCGCTATGGCGACTGCACGCTGCTGGAGGCGCAGATCGAGACGGGGCGGACACACCAGATCCGCGTCCACCTCGGCGCCATGGGACACCCCGTTGTGGGGGATGCCGTCTACGGGGGATCGAAACGCGCCGCGGACAGGCCCGCGCTGCCGGCGGCCCTCAAGAGGCTCGCCCGCCAGGCCCTGCACGCCGGCCGGCTGTCATTCCTGCACCCCCTGACGGGGAGGGTGATGAGCTTCGAATCGCCCCTGCCCGCGGACATGGCGGAGGTCATTGATTTTTTGAAGGGCTGGCAAAAGGCGTAAGGCGAAGGGCTAAAGGCGGGAGAGAAAAAGATGGAAGATGTCCTCTCGCAATAAGCCTTGTGCCACCAGCCTTGCGCCCTGAAGGATGATGCTGAAGCTGATCCGAAAAGACCCGATCACGGTCCTGCAAAGCGAAGAACTTTTGCAGATTCCCGGCATTTTGCACGGGTTTTGCACACGTGTCGGGGGTGTGAGCGGCGGCCCCTATGCCTCCCTCAACGTCAGCCCCCGGGAAGGGGACCCGCCGGATCGAGTCCGCGAGAACTGGCAGCGGATTGCCGCTGCCTTCGGAATTCCCAGCGAGCAGTTCTTTGTCGTCAACCAGGTTCACGGCGAACGGTTTCTGGTCATCGAGGACGCGGTCTCCTGCCACGGCCTGGAAGACAGGCGGTACGACGCGATCGTGACGGACCGGCCGGGTGTGGCCATCGGCATCAAGACGGCCGACTGCGCCCCGGTGCTCCTGTCGGACAGGCGGAACAAGGCCATCGCCGCCGTCCATGCCGGGTGGCGGGGGACGGCCCTGGGGATCGCCGGAAAGGCCGTCCGTGTGATGGCGGAGAAATTCGGCACCCGACCGGAGGATCTCTCGGCCGCCGTCGGCCCCTCCGTCGGCCCCTGCTGCTACGAGGTAGACGGACCTGTCTTCCAGGCCATGTCGGAGCGGGGAGACACGGACAGGGTGCTGCGGCCGGGCTTAAGGGAAGGGCGCTGGATGTTCGACCTGCCCCTGGCCAACCGGATTCAGCTCGAGCAAGAGGGGGTTGACCCGGAGCGGATTTCCGCCTCCGGGTTCTGCACCCGCTGCAGGCCGGAACTATTCTTTTCGCACCGCCGCGACGGGGCGAAAACGGGACGGCACCTGAATTTCATCCTGCTTTCGCGGGGGAAATAGCTCTTGACAAGGGGGAAAGGCTTGATGTACATAGCGGCCATCTCAAAGAGGCTTTTGCGAGCCCTTGCCTTGAGTAACCCGACTGTTCGATGCACTACCCGTTGAATTAATCCCGATACACGAAGAGTAGCTTACCCACATTCATGCGAGCCGATACACGAGGAAGGGTCATCCCTGCTCCTGCCGCCCTGCGGCGGCCGGGGAGTGATCCCGGCGCGCGACAACACCGAGGAAGACCATCATGAATATCGTCGAGATCAAGAGGAAGCCCATCAATGAACTGACCGTGCTGGCCAAGGAACTCAACGTGCCCGGCGCAAGCGGCATGCGCCGCCAGGACCTCATCTTCGCTATCTTGCAGACCCAGGCCGAGAAAAACGGGGCCATCCACGGAGAAGGTGTCCTGGAGACCCTGCCCGACGGGTTCGGCTTCCTGCGCGCCGTGGATTACAACTACCTGCCGGGGCCCGACGACATCTATGTCTCCCCCTCGCAGATCCGCCGCTTCAACCTGCGTACGGGCGACACCGTGTCCGGCGAGATCCGGCCGCCCAAGGAAGGGGAGAAGTACTTCGCCCTCCTGAAGGTCGACTCGGTCAACTTCGAGGGGACCGAGCAGGCCCGGGACAAGATCCTCTTTGACAACCTCACCCCGCTGTACCCCGACCAGAAGCTCAAGCTCGAAAGCGACCCGGAAAACTTTTCCACGCGGGTCATGGACATCTTCGTCCCCATCGGCAAGGGGCAGCGCGCCCTGGTCGTCTCCCCGCCGCGGGCCGGCAAGACCGTCCTTCTTAAAGATATCGCCCACAGCATCGTCGCCAACCATCCCGAGGTCACCCTCATGGTGCTGCTCATCGACGAGCGCCCCGAGGAAGTGACGGACATGGAACGAAGCGTCAAGGGCGAGGTCATCTCCTCGACCTTCGACGAGCCGGCGACACGCCACGTGCAGGTGGCCGAGATGGTCATCGAGAAGGCCAAGCGCCTCGTGGAGCACCGCAGGGACGTGGTCATCCTGCTGGACAGCATCACGCGGCTTGCGCGGGCCTACAACACCGTCGTCCCGCCGAGCGGCAAGGTCCTCTCGGGCGGCGTCGACTCCAACGCCCTGCACAAGCCGAAGCGCTTCTTCGGTGCGGCGCGCAACATCGAGCACGGCGGCAGCCTCACCATCATCGCCACGGCCCTCATCGACACGGGCAGCCGCATGGACGAGGTCATCTTCGAGGAGTTCAAGGGCACGGGCAACATGGAGATCATCCTGGACCGCCGGATCGCCGACCGGAGAGTCTTCCCGGCCTTCGACCTGATCCGGTCGGGTACGCGCAAGGAAGAGCTCCTCACCCCGAAGGAAATTCTCAACCGTGTCTGGATCCTGCGCCGCCTGCTGCAGGAGATGAACCCCGTGGACGCCATCGAGTTCATCATCGACAAGATGCGCAAGACGCAGACCAACGAGGAATTCTTCGCGTCGATGAATCAGTAGGGCGGGCATCGGGTATCTGGCACCGAAATTTTTGCTTGAAATTCTTCGAATTTTGACTATACTCTCCACCTTCACACGCCGGTCCGGTCGGAAATCGGGCCACGGCAAGGAGGATAGGAAGGCATTATGAAGGAAGGCATCCACCCCGACTACAAAGAGACGACCATTGCCTGTGTCTGCGGCAATGTCATCAAGACCCGCTCGACCCGGAAGGACATCAAGGTCGAAATCTGCTCCAAGTGCCATCCCTTCATGACGGGCAAGCAGAAGATCATCGACACGGCCGGCCGCGTCGACCGGTTCAAGAAAAAGTACGCCGCCCAGGAGGCCGCGAAAGACGCGGCTAAAGAAGCCGCCAGGGGCGGGAAGGCGGAGTAGGAACCCTTGCGCCGCCCCGCTGCCGATGTGCAGCGGGGCGGCCCTGTCTTCCGGGCCCGTATCGAAGCGTCATGACCGCAACGCCCCATCCGCTGGTTCCCCCTCTCCCGAGGCGCCGCTTCCTTTAGGTGCTCACAGCGCGCTTGTCCGCGTCATGGCCGCCTGCGGGGCCGCGCACCCTTCCTCCTCCACTATCACGGAAGGTCACGAAACGGCATGTTTCAGCGTATCAAGGATATCGAAAACCGTTATGGGGAACTGGAGCGGCTCCTCAGCGATCCCGCCGTGATCGCCAACCGCGCCGAGTACCAGAAGCTCTCCAAGGAGCACGCGGACCTGACGCCGCTCATCGAGACCTTCCGCGATTACGAGAAGACGGGCCGGCAACTTGACGAGGCCCAGCAGATGCTGCGGGAAGGCGACGAGGAACTCCGGGAACTGGCCAAGGAAGAAATCCCCACGCTCAAGGCTCGGGTGGAGGAGCTCGAGAAGCGCCTCACGATCCTGCTGCTTCCCAAGGATCCGAATGACGAGAAGAACGTCATCCTGGAGATACGGGCCGGCACGGGCGGAGACGAGGCGGGGCTCTTTGCCGCCGACCTCTTCCGCATGTACGCCCGCTTTGCGGAGATGTCGGGCTGGCGCGTGGAGGCGCTCAGCTCGAGCGCGGCCTCCGGCATGGGGGGCTTCAAGGAGGTCATCGCCCTGGTCGAGGGCCGCGGCGCCTACAGCCGTCTCAAGTACGAGAGCGGCGTCCACCGCGTGCAGCGGATCCCCGTCACCGAGGCCCAGGGCCGGATCCATACCTCGGCCGTCACGGTGGCCGTTCTGCCCGAGGCCGAGGAGGTGGAGGTGCAGATCGACCCCAACGACATCCGCGTGGACGTGTTCCGATCGGGCGGCCACGGGGGCCAGAGCGTCAACACGACGGACTCGGCCGTGCGGGTGACCCACCTCCCCACGGGCCTCGTCGTGAGCTGCCAGGACGAAAAGTCCCAGATCAAGAACAAGGCCAAGGCCCTGAAGGTCCTGCGGGCGAGGCTGCTGGACAAGATGCAGGCCGAAAGCGACGCGCAGATGTCCGAGGCGCGGCGCAAGCAGGTGGGCTCGGGCGACCGCAGCGAGCGGATCCGCACCTACAATTTTCCCCAGGGACGCGTGACGGACCATCGCATCGGGCTCACGCTCTACAATCTTCAGGCGATCCTCGACGGGGACCTCCAGCCGGTGATCGACGCCCTCGCGACCCACTACCAGACGGAAGAACTGAAGAAAACGGCAGCTTGAAAATCCCCCTCCATCCCCCTTTACGAAAGGGGGAGACTTACTCCCTCCTTTGCAAAAGGAGGGTTGGGGAGGATTTTACAACGGTCTCATCCATCGATAATCCATCCTGCAGCCTGGACGGAGCGAAAGGATCAGGGATGTCAGGGGAAGGCAAGCGCTCCATCTCCCGGATTCTCTCCCGTCTGACCGAAGTCTTCGAGAGGGCGGGCATCGAGACCCCGCGCCTCGACGCCGAGGTCCTGCTCGGCTTCTGCCTGGGCAAGGACCGGGCCGAGCTGTACCGGGACCTCGACCTCGAACTCGAAAACGACCGGATCCTCCGGATCCTCGAACTGGCCGGCCGGCGCAAGCGGCGCGAGCCCATGGCCTACATCCGGGGCTTTCGCGAGTTCTGGTCCCTCGAGTTCACGGTGAGCCCCGCCGTCCTCGTCCCCCGGCCCGAAACGGAGTGCCTTGTCGAGGAAGTCCTCTCGCTCCGGGATGCATACCGGGAAGAAAAGGCGCGAATCCTGGACATCGGCGCCGGCTCGGGGGCCGTCGGCATCGCCGTGGCCTCGGAGTGGCCCGGTTGCGAGATGACGGCGACGGAATTCTCGGCGGCGGCCCTCGAGGCGGCCCGCGGAAACGCAATGAGGCTTCTAGGGCCTGAGCGTCCGATCACGTTCGTTCAGGGAGATCTCTACGAAGGCACTGAAGGCGTCTTCGACATCGTCTGCTCGAACCCACCCTACATCAGCGAGGCCGAGTACGCGACGCTCGCCGGCGAGGTGACGCTCTACGAACCGCGGGAAGCCCTCGTGGCGGGGCCCCTGGGCACCGAGGTCCACCGGCGCATTGCCGAGGGGGTGCGGGAGAAGCTCAAGCCCGGAGGCTGGCTTCTCATGGAGATGGGAGCCGGGCAACGGGCGGCCCTCACGGAGATCCTGGGGCAGACGGGCCTGTTCGGGGAGATCCGTTTCCGGGCCGATCTGGCCGGCCTCGACCGGGTCGTGATTGCGAGACGGATAGATTCGTTATAACAATATAAAAAATGTGTCATCGCGAGCCGAGCCTTGCGAGGCATGGCGATCCACGTTTCAGATCCGGAACGAATTGTCATGCCGGATACCTGACAGGATCGAGTACAGACTTGATCCGGCATTCACTCCGGACTTTCAGGAGATCATCCTTTGGACAAGTTCATCATCGAAGGCGGCAAGAGACTCGAAGGGCGAGTGAGGATCAGCGGCTCGAAGAACGCCGCGCTGCCCGTGCTCGTCTCCTCCTTGCTTGCCGACGGCTGGAGCACCTATCGCAACATCCCCGACCTGGCCGACATCCGCACGATCAAGAGACTCCTGGCCAACCACGGGGCGCAGATGGAAGGGCAGGGGGAGACCCTTCGCATCAACGGCGGCAACATCTCCAACTGCGAGGCGCCCTACGACCTCGTGAGGACCATGCGGGCATCCGTCCTCGTGCTGGGGCCGCTCGTGGCCCGGACGGGGAAGGCCAGGGTGTCCCTTCCCGGCGGCTGCGCGATCGGGGCGCGGCCCATCAACCTCCACCTCAAGGCCCTCGAGGCCATGGGAGCCGAAATCGACCTGAGGGAAGGCTACGTGGAGGCGAAGGCCAAGCGACTGAAGGGAGCCCGGATCTATTTCGACATCTCCACCGTCGGGGGGACCGAGAACATCCTGATGGCGGCGGCCCTGGCGAAGGGGACCACGCGCCTGGAGAACGCCGCCAAGGAGCCCGAGGTGGTGAACCTGGCCGACACGCTCGAGGCGATGGGGGCGAAAATAAAAGGCGCCGGCACCGACGTCATCACCATCGAGGGCGTCGAGGGTCTCAGGCCCTGCGAGGTCAGCGTCATCCCCGACCGGATCGAGGCGGGGACCTTCCTGATTGCCGCGGCCGTCACGGGCGGCGACGTTGTTCTGGAGGGCTGCGACACGAACCACCTGGATGCGCTCATCCTGAAGCTGAGGGAAACGGGGATCACCGTCGAGCCGGTCGACGGCGGACTCCGGGTCCGGGGTGCTCCGGAAATCCGCAGCGCCGACGTGAAGACCCTTCCCTATCCGGGCTTCCCGACGGATCTGCAGGCCCAGATCATGGCTCTCCTGGCCGTTGCGCGGGGTTCGAGCGTCGTCACCGAGACGATCTTCGAGAATCGCTTCATGCACGTGGCGGAGCTTCGGCGCCTGGGGGCCGACATCGTCGTCGACGGCCACAACGCCGTCGTTAAGGGCGTAAAGAGACTCAAGGGGGCCCCCGTCATGGCGACGGATCTCAGGGCATCGGCATCGCTCGTTGTGGCGGGCCTCGTGGCGGAAGGAAAGACGACCCTCTCCCGCGTCTACCACATCGACCGGGGCTACCAGACCATCGAGAAGAAGCTCACCGCGCTCGGCGCGAGCATAAAACGGGTGAGGGCATAGGGCGCAGGGCAAGAGGCAAAGGGCTGGACGATGAAAATCATACGAACATCGGACAAGGGGTTTGAAAAGGAATTCAAGCGGATCGTCAACCGGGGGAAGTCCTTCGACCCGGCCTTCGAAAAGAAGGTCTCCGCCATCCTGCAGGACGTGG